>Ga0163144_10014727_pt1 | contig 16211 bp, 16 predicted proteins | sample OliLak19BULKMAT1_FD_123175 | JGI IMG/M metagenome (GOLD analysis project Ga0163144, IMG submission 123175) | Freshwater microbial mat bacterial communities from Lake Vanda, McMurdo Dry Valleys, Antarctica - Oligotrophic Lake LV.19.BULKMAT1 | ecosystem: Environmental > Aquatic > Freshwater >... | reverse complement strand
GTAAACCAACAGAATCTGTTCAATTTACTCGCCTGTCGGCTGATGTCAGTACGCTTGAGGCATTGATTCTCACCGCTACGCCAACAGAAGAGACTCAAGAGCTCTTTCTCGCTACGGCTGCGAGCGCCATTACGCTTGCTGATGAGTTGACTACCGCTGATGCAACAGACCCGCTGTACCACTTTACCCGCGGAAAAGTGTACGCTTATTTAGCCCTAACAGGTGTTGAGGGAGCGTTAGCAACGAGCGAGGCTTCATTTGATGCGGCCGAGGCACTTGATGGCCAAAATCCAAAATACTCGTTTGCTCGGGCGCAACTGTATTTCCAGATTGGTGACGTCGCTGCAGCGAGAGAAGCAGTTGATGGTGCAATTACCCTAAAACGTAATTATGCTGAAGCGCTGTTTCTACGCACACAAATTGATGTGGCAGAAGGGAATACTGAAGCAGCAGTCGCTACTGCAGAAGCAATTATTACCCTTGAACCAAATAACCCTGCACGATATTACCAGCTTGGCGTGCTCTATAACGCGATTGAAAACCACACTGCTGCTGTGACTGCGTTTGATCAAGCTTTGGCGCGCAATCAATCATTTGCTAATGCGCGATACTTCAAAGCGCTGTCATTGATAGCGCTCGATGAGTCTGAACAGGCGCTTGTGGAGTTAAGGATTGTTGCCGAGACAAATAGCTCAAACCAAGATTTACAACGCATTATTACTGCATTAGAAGCAGGTGAAGCGGTAGATATCCCGGCTCGTCCGTTACCAGTACCAATTGCAAATACAACCAATGCAGCTGCGACCTCATTTGATGATGAGGTATCTGATTTAATTTCTCCAATAAATTCGACCGGTGATGTGCCTGTTGAAGAATCTGCGACTGGCAGTCAAGAATAGTCGTGCATGGTACAGCGCGTTATTAATCTAATGGTCAAAGAGGTACGCGGCCTACACCAGGCAGCGTACCTTTTAGCTATTTTTGCCTTCGCTTCACAGCTGCTGGCTATAGTTCGTGATCGTCTCCTGGCTCACACCTTTGGTGCTGGAGCCGAGCTTGATCTCTATTACGCAGCATTCCGGGTTCCTGACCTCTTGTTTGTTCTCTTTGCATCAGCGCTGTCGGTGTATGTACTACTACCATTTGTAGCAAAAGCAACTGAACATGAAGGTCCCAAGCAAGGTGCGGCGGTGCTCTCTCAAATGTTCACACTGTTTCTGGTGGGGTATGCTGTGCTATCGGCAGTTTTGATGCTTACGGCACCTTGGTACACACCTTTGTTGTACCCAGGACTCCCACTTGAAGCGCAGCAGCTAGTGACGGTGCTTTCCCAAGTACTTCTCCTTCAACCACTATTTCTTGGTATCTCGAGTTTGCTTGGGGTCGTGACTCAGATGAACAATCGATTCATTTTGTACGCTATCAGTCCACTGCTCTATAACCTCGGAATTATTGTCGGTATCGTCTGGCTGTACCCACTGTTCGGTCTTGTTGGTGTGGTAATAGGAGTGGTTGTCGGAGCAGTAGGTCATGCTTTGGTACAAGTTCCGTATGTGTCACGAAGTGAACATCACTTCCTACTCACGAGTGTCTTTTCATGGCCACTCATCAAATCTATCTGTTTTGTGGCAGTTCCAAGAGCATTTACCTTGTCTATTAACCAGATTGTACTTCTTATCTTTACAGGAATGGCAACATTTATGGCTGCCGGTTCGGTGGCTGTTTTTCAGTTTGGATATAACTTGCACTCAGTACCGATTGCTATCATTGGAATGAGTTACTCAGTGGCAGCGTTTCCGACCCTCACCTCATTATTTGCTAAGCAAGATAAGGTCGGATTTAGCACCCAACTGATTACTGCCTTTCGACATATTATCTTTTGGTCGATGCCGATTATTGCTCTTGTGATCGTGTTGCGAGCGCAAATTGTCCGTGTACTTTTGGGAAGTGGAGAATTCGACTGGAGCGACACACGTCTAACCGCGGCCGTACTAGCGATTTTTATGTTTTCGCTTGTAGCGCAAGCCATTCTACTCTTACTCATACGCGCTTTCTATGCTTGTGGAAAAACATTCACACCGCTTTACGTAGCAGTACTGTCGGGTATTGTGTCGGTTGTAGCGGCGTTCATGCTACTCGCGTGGTACGAGGCTAGTCCAGGGCTCGCTACTGAGTTACAAACACTATTGCGACTCAATAGCGTCGTTGGTGCAGAAATTATTTTACTGGCCGTTGCTTTTGTCATTGGTCAGCTGCTCCAACTTGGATTAATGATGGTGTTTGCAGCAAAGGCATTCACATTACGTTACGATGGCCTCGTACGATTGACGACTCAATCGCTCTTGGCGAGTGTTGCAGGCGCCTCAGCTGCGTACATTACCTTGGCATTTGTGGTTGATGGTATTAATCAAGAAACTTTTATCGGTATTTCACTCCAAGGCTTTCTGGCTGGGGTTACGGGGCTGGTGGTAGTTGCTATGGTGTACCGACTACTTGGCTCAGTTGAACTTGATGAAATAGTACGTTCATTTCAATCGAAATTACGTAAGAATACACCGGTCATACCATCAGTTGATGCCCTCTAGTTTTTTTCTCTGACTAAGGTAGAGTAATGCCACATATGCAAGCCACTATACGTAATTTCAGTATTATCGCCCACATCGACCATGGTAAGTCGACGTTGGCTGATCGCATGCTTGAGATTACCAAGACCGTTGAACAACGAAAAATGAAAGAGCAGGTACTTGACTCGATGGATCTCGAACGAGAGCGGGGTATCACCATAAAAATGCAGCCAGCAAAAATGCTGTACACCAAAGATGGAACTGAGTACATTCTTAATCTTATTGATACTCCAGGACACATTGATTTTTCATATGAGGTATCTCGAGCACTTAAAGCGGTAGAAGGAGTACTCCTCCTTGTCGATAGTACTCAGGGTGTGCAAGCACAGACGCTCACCACACTCCAAATGGCGAAGGATCAGTCACTCACAATCATTCCAGTCTTAACCAAAACCGACGTTCCACACGCTCGAATTGATGAGGTGGGTGACGAAATCATCAACCTGCTCGGTTGCGAGCGCAGTGACATTATGTTGGTGTCCGGTAAAACAGGTGATGGTGTACAAGCGCTTCTCGATGTAATTTGTGATCGAGTTCCACCACCACGACAAAGTACTATTGATACCTATCGAGGTTTAATTTTTGATTTCCAATATTCAAATCATCGCGGGATTATTGTATTCATGCGTGTCTTTGACGGTCAGGTTAAAAAGGGCGATGTGCTTCGTTTTGCTGCTAGTGGCCGGACATTTACTGCGCTTGAGGTAGGAGTGGTAACTCCGACCGAGCAACCTGTTGAGGTTCTAAAGGCGGGTGAGATAGGCTATGTGGTAACTGGTATTAAGGAGCCGGGCGTCGCTGGAGTAGGGGATACATTGATACCTGAGCGCGCCATAAGCGAACCATTGGCCGGATATCAAAAAGCGCGTCCGGTGGTGTGGTCATCAATTTTTCCCGAAAACCAAGATGAATTTACACAACTGAGACAAGCCTTGGAACGTCTCCAACTATCTGACTCGTCGCTATCCTTTGAAGAAGAGTCTTCTGGTGTGCTCGGCCGAGGTTTTCGGTGCGGATTTCTTGGGATGCTTCACATGGAAATTATTACCGAGCGACTGCGTCGAGAATTTACTATTGATATTATTATTACCTCTCCATCCATTTCATACGAGGTAACGTGGCCTGATGGTCGTGTGGAGTTGGTGTATGCAGCCAATCGTTTTCCTGAGCACGGGGACAAGGTGACAGTGCAAGAGCCGTGGCTCCTTGGCCAAATTATTCTGCCACCTGACTACATGGGTAATGTGATGACACTACTCTACGAACATGAAGCAAGCGTTATCGACACTGAGACATTTAGTGATGGTCGAACCCTGCTCGTATTGGAGATGCCACTGCGTGAGTTGATGCGGGGATTTTTTGACCGCCTAAAGAACGCCTCAAGTGGCTACGCCTCGTTGTCGTACGAGATTGCTGAACTTCGTCCAGCGACTGTCACCAAGCTCGACGTACTGATTGCCGAAGAGGTCGTTCCTGCTTTTTCGCGCGTGGTTGGAATGTCTCGCGCTGAGATAGATGCAAAAGCAGTTGTAGAAAAACTTTCCCAAGCACTCCCACGACAGCAGTTCGTGATGAAGATTCAGGCGAAGGTGATGGGTAAAATTATCGCGACAAGAAAAATATCAGCCATCGGTAAGGATGTTACGGCACATCTTTATGGAGGAGACATCACTCGCAAGATGAAGCTGCGAGAAAAGCAAAAGAAAGGAAAAGCCAAGGCACTTGAGCGTGGGAAAGTGCACATTCCTCAGGATGTTTTCATGAAAATGATGAAAAATGAGTAAATGCCCAACGGGCATATTACGCGCAATAATTTTAAGAAGCCGACGGCAACTATAAAATTGCAGTACCTTTGGGGTGAATTTTGTTCTGAATCGGCGGCTCCGAGCCTGCCGCCGATTCCTAGAACGACCCAACGCCTGCCTACAGACACTTAAGTAGATTCGACTTATTGAGAGGGAATGTGTTGGCAGCGAATTGCAATAGAAAAGGGCTGTTGTGCGGAAACACAACAGCCCTAGTAATATCCTTTTCTCCCCACTATTTACCCATAAAGGGCCCTCCAGGAAGTATCTACGTTAGCCAGGATATATCTCACCGCTACTTTTGGAACGGACGGGTCATGTGCAGCAGTTGGATTCAGGGGTACTGTACATGTGTGGTCCCGTAACACAAAGGAGAAGACCTCTAACACTACTTAGTAATAACTTCAATAAAACTAAAACACTCCCGTACCACCTGAGTAGGCAAATATCATGCTGATAATAATGAGGATGGCGAAGAATCCCCAAATCCACTTGATGGCCTTTTTTGAACGCTTACTAAACAGAAAACTCATAGTTTTTAATTTTACACCATTAGGCATTCTGCCACAAACTTGTAAAATAAGGGGGTGATTGATTTTCATCAAAAAAGAAAGATGCGCAGTGTCTTGAGTTCGCATTACGTGCATGGAATTTTGTTTATTGTACTTATTTTAGTAGGCATGAGTGCCTATCAGCGATACTCAATTGCTGTTGAAATGGAGAACCGGCGCGAAACGGTAGAATTAGAAGCTGATGCACTACGCGAACGAGAAGCAGCGCTCGATGCTGAGGTGCGCTACCTCAGTGACGACCGAGGGGTTGAGGCTGAGCTACGCCGACAGTTCGATGTTGCCCGAGAAGGGGAGCAGGTTGTTGTAATTGTCGACTCTGTCCCCGAGACTCCAATTCAGCCGCTTAGTACCAGTAGTAATGACGTGCCCGCTTGGTATGAGTTTTGGCGCTAAACTGATATACTAAGCTGTTTTTAGATTAAACATATTCATATATGCAAACAGTAACAATTTATAGCACTCCAGTTTGTCACTTCTGCCACGCTGCGAAGGAATTCTTTGCTGAGAATGATGTAGCCTACACTGAACACGATGTGGCAGCTGATTTAGAGAAGCGTCAGGAGATGATTGAGATGACTGGTCAAATGGGCGTTCCGGTAATCCGAATCGGTGATGATGTCGTGATTGGATTTGACGAAGATAAAGTCAAAGAACTCCTTAAGATGTAATAAAAAATCCGGTGCACTGCACCGGATTTTTTATTCGACAATCTTTCTTCGCGATGCTAAGCTTAACTTATTATCTCTATGCCCGAATATCGAGCACAAACTATCAGCACCGGAGAAATGGATGAGCGGCTCAGCCGTATGTTGGAACACTCACGAGCTATTCTCAAAGAGGCTATCAAATCAGGTAAGGATACAAAAAGTATTCTCGATGAAATAGATAGTATCGTTCGCAAGATGGACACCATATAAGGAAGAATAAAAGCGCCATCAGGCGCTTTTATTCTTCCTCTCCGAGCGAGGCTGATTCAGCAAGTATCAGTTCATCCAACGCCTCTTCCGTCTCTGCTTCAGCCGCATCCAGTGCTGCGTACTCAGACTCGATGACGGATTTCGCTGCCGCAATCGTCTCGGCTGCCTTCAGATAATCTGCTTCGAGTTCATCCGCAATTGCTTCTGCTTGCTCACCGATGGCTTTCATTTCCGCTAATAAGTCAGCCAGTTGCTGGTTCATTTCATCAGTGCTCATGGTTTGTGATTGGTAGTCCATACGCTATGTGTTTTCAATGCTAGCAAAGTATCGTCTCACTGTTGCCTCAGCTTTTTTCTCAAATTCAGCTGCGATATTAAAACTGCGACTTGCCTTAATTTGTCGTTTGAGACGTCCTAACATGTGTCCAGCCATCTCATTTGGAGCAATGGTCGCTCCTGAGTAAAATCCAGGTGTCCGAGCATCATCAATGAATGATTTTTCATCGATGTTAAAAATTATTCGATCACGATCAAGTGTCGGGATTGAGGCATCGGTACTGCTCTGGACGTATGAATTCCAGCCTTTGATAAATTGACTAATAGTACGGACTGTTTCAACTAATTCGTTCGCTTCAGGTCCACGAACAGCATCGTCTAGGTCGCTATCAGCACTTTGCTCAGCAGGATTGTCTTCACTTGTAGTAGGAGGCACAACGGGTTCAGTCGTATCAAGAGTAGCAGTATCACTATCAGGAGTAGTTTCATTACTCTCTATCGGTTTTACTTCACTTGAAACAGGAGAAACTGCTTGTTCAGCAGCTGGTGAAAAAGAGTTTCTACGATTGACTACATCCTTAAAAAAACCTTGACGTTCTTCGTATGGTGTACGCCTCGCTTCATGGCGTTTTACGTCATCATTGAAACCACGTATTTCAATCTGAGTCTTTAAGCGTGTATGTTCGATGATTTCTTTTGTTCGAGCGATTTCATGCGCGATAGACATAATGATTTTTTCACTGTCTACCCTGGCGTCACCGCGTTGTTTGGCAATTAGTGTCTCAGCTGTAACTAGCAAAGCTTCCTTGTCCGCCAAGCGTGCTTCAAGTGCCACCAGTGCCCTTTCTTTTTCAGCCACCTTCTCTTTAAAATCAAACGCCTCGTTCATTACTAAAGCTTCTTGATACTTGATGGAATCAATCTTGTCGTCGTAGGCGCCGATCATTCGCTCAGCCACAGCGTTACGCTTTGCCTCTAACGTACCAATACCTTCCCGCTGTTTTTTTGCCAACGCAGCATTGCGCTCTAGCTGTGCAGTAATTGTGGCAACGCTACGCTCTTGTTTTGCTATCTGTCCAGCAAACTTTTCTGCCGCTCCAGGGTCGCTCGCGCTGAATAGCTCGCGAAGTTGGGTAGCGGTATCAATATTTGTCTGCTTGTCAGCCACCTTCTCTCTGAGTGTGGAAGCTTTTTCTTCTATTTTAGCAAGCTTTTCTTCTCGCTTATCAAGCCACATCTGGTTCCACGCGATTTCTCTTTTGGCTACTAGTTTATTTATCCCAGGGATTTTGTAGACGGTCTCATAGGCACTAGTGGCGATTTTCTTCCCGTGGTCTGATAGTCCTTCAAAAGAGTCGAGATTATTTCTACTCAAAAAACCTTTCACAGATTCGAATCGTTGGTGCAGCCCAGCACTGACGCTTTCGACACCGCTATCCACAGCTTCTCGAGTGTCCCACGCCGCCCGCTCAATATTTCCCATCTGGTATGGTCCTTCCACCACCTCATCTGATGGTGTGGTATCCATGTCACTTATGTCATGTTTTGCAACTTCTGGAGTTTGGTTATCTAAAGCAGGATTCGATACCAGGTAGGTATCAGCAAAATCTACTAACTCAGCCTCGGCTTGCTCCTCGTCTCTCTCGTCTTCGTGACGAGGAACTTGTGGTTGCGGAATTTCTGCACTCATAAATTAGTATGAATATTGTAGCATGCAATTATTGTGCAGAATGTGAAGCGGGGCATCCGCCAAAAACTGCGACGAGGTGAGTGGTTAACCAAAGCACCGTTTGGCTATGTGAATAATCCCAAGACGCGAAATATCGAGCCACATCCGACCAATGCAAAGATAGTGGAGCGAGCATTTCAAGCGTACGCCAAAGGCGGACATGGGTTGGTATCAATGTCGCAGTTTTTGGCGGATTTGGGTATTGTGACCCGCAATAACACGCCATTGTCTAAGTGTGCCATTAAACATTTGCTGTCTAACCGAGCGTATCTAGGGTTCGTGCGCCAGCACGGTGAATACTTTGATGGCACTTTTGAGCCGATTATTTCTCCGACATTATTTGCCGCCGTGCAAAAGATACTGGAGGCAAAAGCAAAGCCCCAGAAAAAGCGTGGATCACATGATTTTCCGTTTCGGAGCTTGTTTCAGTGCGGAGAGTGCGGTGGTATGTTCACCGCTCAGTTTGCCAAAGGCAATGGAGGAACTTATAGATACTATCGCTGTACCAAGAAGCGAGGGCTTTGCTCACAGAGTTATGTGCAAGAGAGCGACTTAGCTGACCAGCTGAAACAACGGCTGCAAACCATGTCACTGTGCGAAAAGTATACAAATTGGATGTTAGCGGAGATTGGCGTATGGGAACAAGCGGAGCTTAGTGTCTCGCACAGTGATGTTCAAAAGCTTTCGGTTAAAATCAAAGCCAGCGCTGAACGCATGGAAAAGTTGGTTAGTGCTTATTTGGATGGCGATATACCAAAAGACATCTATTTGAACCAGAAGGACGTAATTATGCGTTCCTCACTCACTTTGAAAGATAAAATGAAAGCTTTTGAACAACGGAGAAATACCTGGGTCGAACCATTGCGGGAGTGGGTTTTAGACTTGCAACAAGCCACTTTTTTGCACGAATCCGACAATCTCTCCGAGATTGCCTCCTTCGTCCAAAAAATTGGAACGAACCATACGGTTCGAGACAAAACCGCCCACTTCGCCACACCTTCGCCGTTCCAGTTTATCGCTACGCGACAGGCTGTTTTGGCTTCTTCTGTTTCTCGCACGGCTACGCCGCGCTCGTTGTCTGAGGACGAAGTCCTCGTCTGTGCCCTCACCAGGAATCGAACCTAGATTGTCTCCTTAGGACGGAGCTGTTCTATCCATTGAACTATAAGGGCAGTACGCGTTAGGGTAGCATAAATTGGCTTCAGGAGCATTTTGGCTTGGTATACTTGTATGGTATGCAAGACCTTACGCCAGAACACGGTGACATGAAGGCGTTGATTCTAGAAAATCAACGACTATTAGGAGAGAATAATAAGTTGTTAAAAAAACTGTATCGTAACGCCGTCATTACGTTTTGGATTAGACTGCTGTGGATTGGTATTGTTATTGGACTTCCGTTCCTGATTTACTTTTACCTCGTCGAACCATATTTTGAGGCGTTCGGTTCTTCTTTCAGCACCTTTCAGTCTGGTCTACAAGAAATCCCTGGCTGGAAACAGTTTTATGAGTCAGTGCAGGACAGAGCCCCAAGTAATGGTGAATAGTTTGAAATTATCTTCAAAACAGGTACAATGTCGACCACTGCTTGGGTAAGCAAATCTTGCCCAAGCTGCACTCGAAGCTAGAATATCTGAATGAATTCTGTTATTCTACTTCTCGTTTGCTTGGGTAGCTCAGTTGGTAGAGCATTTCCCTGAAGAGGAAGGGGTCGCCGGTTCGAGCCCGGCCCCAAGCACAAAACAAAACACTCCCTTAGTTGGGAGTGTTTTGTTAATTACTTCTGAACAATATTGCTGCGGACTTTGAGTTGGGTGGAACGATGCTTGTCGAGCTTCGGAAGACGAATCTCAAGGAGACCGTGCTTCTCTTGTGCCTCAGCTTCATCAATAGCAATCTCTTCCGGCAGTACGAGGGTTCGAGAAAAACTACCCCAGAAGAGCTCACGGTGGAAGTAGCCGTCATCATGCACTTCTTGAATCTCTTCTCGTATGCCACGCAAAGTTACCATGTCTCGAGTAATCGAAATCTCTAGTTCGGCTGGACTAACTCCAGCAACGAGTGCGCGGATGATGATAGCGTCGTCAGTTTGGAACATGTCGACTGGTAATTCACCATCTTGTTGTGGTCCAGCGTCAGGCCTGTCGTCGTGTCCCCATTCTTCTTCCTCATACCCATCATCATCTTGTTCAGCGTCGTCGTCACCAAAGGTGTGCTTCTCGTCGAGAATACGGTCATAGTCTGTCGCTGGCGCATTACCAGTGAGTCGGTCTAGGAATGAAGGTTTTTTCATGAAATATTTCTATTGGTACGAGTAAGTGCACGGTCGTGCGCAGCTTCAATCATCTTGATCTTTTCAAACAGAAGAAACAGTATTATGATGCCCATCCAGACGAAAAGGAACACGCCGAGAATTGTTTCTTCACTTGCATCCATTATAAAAAAGTTAAATAAGGCATGCAATACAACAGCAACGAACAACCCAAAGGTTCCGGCGAGCACTTGCGTTGTTTTTGACTTGTAATATGCCAATGCCAAGAGCACTCCAACGGTTCCAGACGCCAGTACGTGGAGCAGAGTGGCTCCAAGAAAGCGGAAGCTGCCAGTGAGAGCAGAGTGCAAGATATCACCGGCCAGAAGTGGGTTAAAGATGAAGAGGGCGTTCTCGAGGGCGGCAAAACCAAGAGCAATCACCACCATGTATATGACCATATCAATCGGTTCATCAACTTCGCGGTTCCAGAATATAACAATCAACGCCACCGCATACTTCAATAGCTCCTCAATAATGACCCAAATAATCATAATGTCAGCCGCCGGGTACAAATCGAGTGCGAGTTTTTGGAGCGGTAAGGCCATCGGTACCACCGCCATACCAGCAATGAAGGTGATAGCAATTAGAAAGTAGGGTTCAGGCTTGCGAACATCTTCACGAAGCCAGAACCATACCCAGAATAAAGCTGGGATGAGGCCCGCCAAGAAGGCAATCGCAAAATACGTCGGTTCCATCGGTAGTTGTATTGTAGCAAAAGGGCGGCCAGCAAAGCTGGCCGCCCAAGAGCGTGTGGGGACGGAGGTTTAGTGTGAGGGCCACTTCGCCACTATAAGCATCTCGCTATCTTTAAATTCCCTCGGGAGTTCTTGCCAGATAACCTCAGTCACAAATGGCATGAATGGATGGAGTAACTTAAGTGACGTTACGAGGTAGTGGTGGAGCATGCGCTGACGAGACGCACGAACTGCACCGCCGGCGGCAAGGAGTGGCTTGGACTCCTCAATCACTTGGCTGGCGAAGTGATCCCATACGAAGTGGTAAATTTTTTCGGCCGCAAGATCGAACCGGTCCTTTTCCATGTTGGCATTTATTTCTGCGACCATTGGATGGAGGTATTGATTCTCAAACGCGATGTCTTCGGGCGTGTGTTCTACTGGAGGAATGTAGTCGGTCGTGCTGTCGAGTACGAAGCGAGTGATGTTCCATAGTTTATTGGCAAATTTTTTGTACCCACCAATTTTCTGCTCATCAAACCGGATATCATTTCCAATCGCCACACCAGACAATAACCCCATTCGAAGCGCATCTGCTCCATATTTTGCAATCATATCGATTGGGTCTATGCCGTTATTGAGTGACTTGCTGAATTTTCGTCCTTGCGAATCTCTGACCAAGCCGTGAATCATGACTTTCGTGAATGGAACTTGGCCCAAATGGAATCCACTCATGAGTATCATTCGCGAAACCCATAAAGGAAGAATTTCGTAGGCTGGAGACATAAAGTTGGTAGGATGAAAAGCATCAAGGTCTTTTGTAGATTCTGGCCATCCCAACGTAGAAAAGGTCCATAAAGCTGATGAGAACCATGTATCGAGTACATCAGTGTCTTGCTCCCACCCGTCACCTTGTGGGGCAGAAATGTCACAGTAGACCTCTCGATCTCGATACCATACAGGAATACGGTGTCCAAACCATATCTGTCTTGAGATACACCAATCACGGAGATTATCAATCCAGTTGAAGTATGTTTTTTCGAATCGCTCTTGCGGCATCAAGACGTCACCACCTGCAACAGCTTGTCGCATCATTTTTTTTAATGTAGACGTCGCGCCTGATGGTATACCTGATATTTCGGAATGTTCGAGCACAAACTCGCGGTTTACATCTATCCACCATTGGAGTTTTGGTAGTGGTTCTATGATGCCACCAGTTCGCTCTGCTGTCGCAACATTTTGTGTGACCGCTTCCTCGGTACTCAAGAGTCCTTCCGCACGAAGCCACTCGACAACTACATCGCGAGCAGCTTCGACTTTTAGTCCAGCCAACCTTCCTTCGACCGACATCTTTGCATATTCGTTTATGACTTGCGGACGGTCGGTGATGTTATGTCGGTCTGCCATATCCCAGTCAATTTTGCTATGAGCAGGAGTCACGCCAAGTGCGCCAGTACCAAACTCAGGATCGACTTCACTATCAGCGATGATGGTAACTTTTATCGGCACATCACAGAAGGTCATCGAGAATTTCTTACCGATGTATTGTGTGTAGCGTTCATCATTCGGATGTACTGCCACTGCAGTGTCTCCAACCTTTGTTTCGGGTCGGGTGGTTGAGATCGTGATAGGAAAATTTTTACAGTACTTAAATGCGTACAGTGTCGACTGTCGTTCTTCGTGGACTATTTCGTCGTCTGAGATAGTGGTCTGTCCTTTTGGATCCCAGTTTACGATTCGATTACCTCGATAAATGAGCCCTTGGTCGTACATTCGTTTAAAGGCAGTAAAGACAGCCACATTTCTTTTTTCATCTAATGTGTATGCATAGCGAGACCAATCAAGGGATGCTCCCATTTTTCGTACCTGATTCAAAATAGTGTCTTCGCTGCTTTTTGCGAATTCATTCACTCGACGTACTAACTCCTCTCTACCAATATCGTGTCGGGTTAGCTTTTCCTCCTTCTGTAGGTTTTTTTCAACTCGCGATTGAGTCGCAATCGCAGCAGAGTCCGTGCCAGGAATCCATAATGTTCGCTTCCCACGCATGCGGTTATAGCGAATAAATGCATCTTGCAATGAATCTTCATAGGCATGTCCGAGGTGCAATACACCGGTCACATTCGGTGGAGGAAGGACGATGGTAAATGTTTCGGCGTCAGAAGCAGTAATGCCTTTTTGTACACAAATATCAGGGTTGAAGTAGCCAGATTTTTCCCACATTTCGTATATGCCATCCTCATGCGCTTGCGGGTCGTACGGCTTCAGAAATATCTCCGGAATTGTCGATTGGTTTTCACTCATAGTAATTTGCATCGTAGCACGGAATACGTTGTATAAAAAGAATTTTTGACGAGGCTGTGGTTGACAATAACAGCTGTTTGTTGGCATAATGCTCGGCCTCTCTGATGTTCAGAGTGGGAATGAAGAAGGGGTTCTTTATGAGCAACAATATGATGCACAATGCGATCGCTACTGAGGTGCCGAAAGTCGGCGACATCGTATATGTTCCGTCTGCAGCGTACTGTGATCACGGTATCGATGACCGTCAAGGCGGTCGGGCTGAGGTCGTTGAGGTGACGATGAGCATGAGTGCAGGCAACATGGTGCCGTTCATTCGTGTCAAACCATTTCCGTTTGTGCGATACAACTGGCCAAACTTGTTTTCAGAACAAACAACTCTCGAAGCGCGCTTCAAGGATAATGACGCTCGCCCTGATCCGGACTATCGAGCTGAATTCAACAAGCCGTAACAGGTTCACTCACTACACCCCCAGTCATGCTGGGGGTGATTTTTATCTTACGCGAGTGAACGCTTACCGTCGGCACTGATCTCTTGTGCGCCAGTGGGTGAGAGGGCGCTACCAGCTCTTGCGTGACCAACCAGGGCAATCATAATACTGTTGTCGGTTGAGAGACCGGGACGAGGAAAGTAGCAGGTCACATCGGGATGAGTTTCGATGAGTGAAAGTTCGAGTGTTCGTCTGAGGTGACGGCTGGCACTGACACCACCACCAACAATCAGTGTCTTGGCACCATGAGCCTCTAGTGCGGCTGCAGACTTCTTTAAGAGGACAGCAATTGCTGCTTCATCAAAGTCTCGGCACAAGGCATCAATTTCATCTGCAGAAAGTGTTTTGTCCGCGATTGCGTAGCGTACTGCAGTCTTGAGACCAGAATAAGAAAAATCAAAATCCTTACTGTCTATCATTGGTGAGGGCAGAGAAGCGTACATCGGTAGATTGTCTTTTCGTGCGCGGTCGGCCCGAGCTGAGACTTCTGGTCCCCCAGGGTACGGAAGACCCATTAGACGTGCTACTTTATCGTACGCCTCACCAACTGCGTCATCACGCGTTTGGCCAATCTTTTCATACGATCCCCAGTCCTTCATCAGTATCAGTTCGGTGTGTCCACCAGATACGAGAAGGGAAATGGCAGGAAAACTAATATCAGACAACATGTCATCTCGGTCGACGTCATAGATGCTTGCCAGTACGTGACCTTCCATGTGGTTTACGGGAATAACGTTTACATTCCATAGCAGTGCGAGTGCTTTTGCAAAACTGACACCAACCCATAGTGCTGGTTCTAACCCTGGACCGTTGGTGACCGCAATAAGGTCTACTGGCATGACACCATGTGTCTTGTGGAAGCTTAGTAAGGCATCTGCCAATCCAGATTCGCGCTCGAGTACACGATGAATAGTAACGACTTCTGTCTCGCTTAATTCGGTGTCACCGTTACCTTCGAGTTCTGCCTCCGCCACAGCCTTTTTTAGCATTGGAACCAGCGTGGCCGCATGTTCACGTTTCGCCACTGCAGGAAAAACCCCACCATATTCACGGTGGACATCAACCTGACTCCAGAGTCCATTGCCGAGGATGTCGTAGGTGGCGTTAGGGAAATCACCCGTTGTTTCAACGATGCTGATAGCTGTTTCGTCACACGACGTTTCAATACTTAGAATCTTCATCGCTCGAATATAACAGAACCTCGCCAGACTGCAAAAATATGGTATATCTAGAGCAGAGGAGGAATAGCAATGATTGTTGGAATTGCAACACTTTGGAACGCTGTCGAAACCCTCGTGTACGTATGCTGGGCACTCATCGGGATGGCTATCACAAGTGTCCTGAAGCTTTTCAAGAGATAATGATCATAAAAATAAAGGCGGCCGCATGCGGCCGCCTTTCTTGGTATAGTAGGTACCTATGTATACAGTAGTAACCCATGATGGAGGATTTCATGCCGATGATGTATTTGGCGTAGCTGCACTCCAACTTAAATTTGGTATTGAAGCAATTTCGGTTACCCGGTCGCGTAATCAGGAAACTATCGATGCTGCCGACATCGTCCTTGATGTTGGTGGTGTCTATGATGTCGCCAGTAACCGTTTTGATCATCATCAAATTGGAGCGCCCGTTCGTGAGAACGGCATCCCGTACGCTGCCTTTGGTTTGGTCTGGAAAACCTTCGGAGCGGATATTTGTGGTAGTGAAACCGTTGCTCAAAAAATTGAAGAGAATATTGTTCAGTCGATTGATGCGAGTGACAATGGTATTGCAACCTATACCCTGAATGAGTACCAATTGCGACCGAGTGATATCGATACCATCGTTTCATCATACCTGCCACCGTGGGGGAGCGAACAGTCGCCCGACGATACATTTTTAGATGCAGTAGCTTTTGCACGCGAGTTCCTTGTTCGTTCAATTGCTAGAACACAAGCGAAGCAGGAAATGAAACGTATTGCTGAAGAAACATATGGTGCTGCTGAGGATAAATCGTTACTTATCTTTTCGGTACCGATGGGACGGGGTCCGTTTATTGATTATGACGACGTGAAGGTAATTGTGTATCCGAGTGATGCTAGTGCAAATGGGCGCTGGAATGCGGGCGCGGTACCGGTCGGGCCAAGTGAATTTAAGACTCGGGTCGAGTTTCCAGAGTCGTGGGCTGGTTTACGTGATGACGAATTAGTGACCGTTTCAGGAATTGCAGATGCGCTGTTCTGTCACAAAGGACGCTTCTTGTTTGTGGCTGGCAGTAAAGAAGGTGCGATTGCAGCAGCAAAATTTGCACTTCACTTGGCATAGTATTGAATTTTTCAGATTATATGACATAGTACCTTCAGATTGGGAGATGACAATGCAGTTTAAACAATTCTTTGTGGATGTGGGAGCAACCCTGCATCTCTGGTTCGTTCAGTATCCGACGGTACTGTTTCGCCTGTCTACACCAAAAGAATGGCCAAGTATTTTTTGGCATTTGGTGTGTAAACGAAATTGATTTTGACCCCGCCT
>Ga0163144_10014726_pt1 | contig 16212 bp, 7 predicted proteins | sample OliLak19BULKMAT1_FD_123175 | JGI IMG/M metagenome (GOLD analysis project Ga0163144, IMG submission 123175) | Freshwater microbial mat bacterial communities from Lake Vanda, McMurdo Dry Valleys, Antarctica - Oligotrophic Lake LV.19.BULKMAT1 | ecosystem: Environmental > Aquatic > Freshwater > Lake... | reverse complement strand
TTCATAGATTTTTCGAGCGATTCCTTAAAATAGATACGCACAAAGAACGAAAGCGAGACGTTTCCTTTCGATGGAACGGCCACATGAACCGCATTGACGAACCGGCACCGGAATCGGAGCGGCGGCAGCAAATCTGTGACAGTTGAATTGCACAAGGCACCTCTTAAAAGACCGTTGAACGCAAGAGCGCGCCAGCCCTCTGCGCGCCGTTCTTCTTAAACCAAAACACGTCTCTAAACCAAAGCGGCGCGCAGAGGACTGCCACGCCCTACCTTGCGCCCGGTTTTTGCCACGGCACCTGGCCGCCGCGCTGAATATGCTTTCGCAAAGCCGTGTTCAATTCGCTTACCAGCGGCTTGCGGGTTTCCGCGAGGTTCTCCGTTTCCAGCGGATCGCTCTTCAAGTTGTAAAGTTCCAATGGCCCGAACGGCGAATTCTGCAAGAGCTTCCATTCGCCGCGCACCAGCGCTTCTATCGTTTTGCCGCCAAACTGCGTGCCTCCTTCACGTCGCACGAAATACAATTCACGCTCCGGCAGCGACGAGGCGCGGCCAGTCAACAGTGGAAGCAAGCTGACTCCGTCAATTCCGGAGACAGGATTCGCCCCCGCCGCTTCGAGCGCGGTGGGAAACAAATCCATCGTCAGCGCCGCGGCATCAGTCCGGCTGCCGGCTGGAATTTTCCCGGGCCATCGAGCTGCGGCGACCACGCGCAAACCGCCTTCGTACATGCTGCCTTTGCCATCGCGCGTCGCGCCGTTGGAGGCGCCCGCCGACAGTAATCCTCCGTTGTCACTGGTGAAAATGACGATCGTGTTTTCCTCGATGCCCGTTTCCTTCAACGTCGCGAGCACCCGGCCGATGCCGTCGTCGAGGTGCTCGATGAACGCGACAAGTTTGGCGCGTTTCTCAGAAATGCCCGGCTCGCGTTGCCGAACTTTCTCCAACCATTCCTCGGGCGGCTGAACCGGATTGTGCGGCGCGTTGTAGGCGAGATAGAGGAAGAACGGCTGTTTCACGTTCGCCCGCTCGCGCAGGTAGTCCCCTGCCCAATCGGAAAACAAATCGGTGGCGTGGCCCGTCGGCTCAATGACTTCGCCATTGCGGCGCATGTAATTGTTCCCATGGCGCCGATGGGTCCAGTAATCGTCCATCATGTCGCCCAGGAAGCCGTGGAAAAAATCGAACCCGCGCTCATTCGGTGTGTTGGGCGATTCGAGCCCGAGATGCCACTTGCCGATGATGGCGGTGTGATAGCCGGCCGCCTTGAGCGCTTTCGGTAACAGCGTGGCTTCCGGCGCGAGATGACCCCAGGAATCTTCCGGGTGAGTCCGCACCACGCCCGGCACACCAACCCGATCGGGATAACGGCCGGTCAGCAGGGCCGCGCGGGTGGGCGAACAAACCGTGCAGTTGGCGCGGAAAAAATCAAAACGCATTCCCTCTCCCACCAGCTTGTCGAGATACGGCGTGCGCAAATCTTTTGCGCCATAACAGCCGAGATCGCCATAACCCTGGTCGTCGGTGAGGATGATGAGAATGTTCGGCTTGTCCGCGGCCAACGCGAGATTTTGGAAGAACGACAAAAAACAAACTACCGTCGCCAGTTTCAGAAAACTTAGAGTCAGCCTGAAAAAGGGTAGCACAGGCCACCGACCCGCCGACCGGACGGGGATAACGTCCACACGAAAGGATCCCACTTATTTGGTTGAAGCGTTCTTTCCGTTGCGTCCGGCGAGTCGCCGGACGCCACAGGCCGGTGGCCTGTGCTACCCGATTCCGAATTGGGCCTCGCCGAAGTGAGATTCTCATTTCAGGTCCTCATGAAGTTTTCTCAGGCGCTCGACAACCTCCGGCCTGGCATCGGCTAAATTTTTCTGCTCACCCGGGTCTTCCGCGACGTTCGCCAGAAAGAGCGGGATGAGTTGTTTCCCTTGTTCCGGGTTGCTGGTGTCGCGGACGTTGGCGATCAGTTTCCAATTTCCATCGCGCACCGCCCACTGCGCGCCTTTGCCTTCACCCACCTGCCAATGGAGCACCTGGTGCGGCGACGGAGCATCCGATTTCAAAACCGACACCAGGCTTTTGCCGTCGAGATCGGGATTGAGAATTTTCACATTGCATAACTCGGCGAGTGTCGGGAGCCAATCAACCGCGTGCGCCATTTGGGAGCGCGTTTCGTTTTTCGGCAATTGGCCCGGCCAGGTAATGATGGCCGGGAGCCGGATGCCGCCCTCGAAGAGGCTGAATTTCGCGCCGCGATACGGACCGGAATTGCCGCCGCCGAAGTGCGCGCGCTCCTCCGTCGAGTAACCGTTGTCCGATTGGAAAACGATGATCGTCTTTTCGCGCAGTCCGAGTGCATCCACTTTGCCGAGGAGCAAGCCAATCCGTTCGTCCATGCTGGCCAGAAATGCGGCGTAGAGATTTCGTGGATACGGGAGCGCCTTGAAATGCTCCAGCCACTTCGCCTCGCCTTGATAAGGATAATGCGGCGTGTTCATGGCGAAATAGATGAAGAATGGGCGCTCACGATTTTTCTCCATGAATTCCCCAGCCTCGCGGACCATCAGGTCGGGAAAATATTCACCATCATGGAAAACTTCCCGGCCGTTGCGGTGAAGATCATGCGTGTTCGGCCCGCTCCAGTAAAAAAAGTGCGACCAGTTGTCGATGCACCCGCCCATGTGGCCGAAGGAAAAATCAAACCCCTGGGCATTGGGCATTTTTTCCGGAGAGTAACCCAAATGCCATTTACCGATGTGGGCGGTCGCGTAGCCAGAAGCTTTGAACATTTCCGCCATCGTGATTTCTGCGGGGGGAAGGCCCGCTTTTTCGCCGCGCTGGGATCCGGCGTTGTTGGGAACCCCGCATCGAATGGGATAACGTCCCGTGAGCAACCCGGCCCGGGATGGCGAACAGACCGGCGCGGCGGAATAGAATTGCGTAAAACGAATCCCGCGCTCGGCCAACCGGTCGATATTCGGCGTGACCAGATCCTTTGCGCCATAACAACCGGCATCGATGGAACCCTGGTCGTCGGTCAGGATGATGATGACGTTTGGCGGCGCGGCCAGCACGACGCAAGCGGAATTCCCACCTGCGAGCAACCAAACGAGCAACACGTATTTCGCCGCGATAATCGAGAGGTAAGGACGTTTCATTTGCTTCACGACCAATGGTGACTTCTTCATGCAGACGGGCGCAACCCGGAAATGTGATTCTTCCCTGGTTTCGGGACCACGGGACCAAACATCGAACATCGAACATCGAACGTCCAACATCCAAAGCCGAATCCCGAACCTTGAAAACGGTTATTCGATTCGCATCTGCGCGACAGGATTGCCGATCCATCGACGCTGTTTTCCGCAATCAAGACACTTTTGTTTTTTATCCAGACGTTTTTGGTCGTCTGCCGCGATTTTTTCCAATCGGTGCGCGGTCTCTAAATTGCTAAATGCAGCCCATGATCTCGAAGTGGTTTCGAAAAGCGAAAACGAAGTCTCGCGAGTTGAAAGAACCATCGGCCAGGTTTTGTCGCAAAAAATTCATTGATGCGATCATTCGGATGGAAGTCGCCGCTCTGCTCAGGCGCGGCCCTTTGGGAACCCCGAAGCCGGCGCGATTCTCCAGGCTCAATGACTAACCAATCTGGCTTTTAATTTTTCCAGCGCCCTGGCGCGATGGCTGATTCTATTCTTCTCGGCTTCGCCGAGTTCGGCGAATGATTTGTCGTACCCCTCCGGCACAAAAAGCGGGTCGTAGCCAAAACCGCCCTGCCCGCTCGCCGCCGCGGCAATTCGCCCTTCGCAAGCGCCGTCAAAAATCTCCGTGCATAACTCCGCTTCGTCAGAATAACAGACCGGCGACTGCAATAAACTCGCCGACGAAATAATCGGGGTCCATGCGAGCACGCAGCGGAAACGGGCTGTGCGTTTTTCCGTCGGAACATTTGCGAGCAACCGTAGGAGCTTTTCGTTATTTGCGTTGTCAGGAGAGTTCCCCGCACCGCCCATTTCGGCAAACCGCGCAGAATAAATTCCCGGCGCGCCCTCCAATGCATCGACTTCCAGGCCGGAATCGTCCGCCAGGACAAAGGCGTCGATTGAATCAAATCTTGATCCGGCATTTCTTGATACCCACTGCGCCAGCTCGACCGCTTTTTTTGCGGCGTTCGCCGCGAACGTTTGGCCGTCCTCGACAACTTTCGGGGCGTCCGGAAAATCATTCAACGTCAGGTAACGGAATTGGTCCGATAAAATGGAGCGGATTTCCTCCACCTTATGGGCATTTCGTGTCGCGAGAAGGAGAGTTTTCATACGACGTCCCAACAATGATAAGTAGAATGGCCTGTGACGCGCCCTACCTGCAAAATACCGATCTTCACGCAGAATTGGTATCATTGCCTCTCGCCGCGCGAAGAACCGAGGAGGAACCAAAGCTCGACCTGCACTGGCAAAATATTTTGCATGGAGCAGGATTTGAACACTGAACGAAATCGGTCAATGAAATAACTGCGGCGAGAAAGACCTTGCAACCTGGGAGACACGAGCAGAGAGTCACCATAACAAAAATTGGTTGAAAGCAACTCTTACTCTCCGCTCGGAGCGTCGAATACAGATTCTTATCCGTCCGGAGCCATGCGTGCAGATTCGCATATTTTAGGAGAAGAGAAGCAAAAACTGGCGAATAGTTCGGTAAAGAACTGAATGGGAATACCCGATGGGCGCAAACATATTCTGTTCCCGCAGAGGCTTGGCGCGATTACGTGCATGGTTGCTCTGCATTGTTGTGGCTTGGGCATTGGAGCCACTCGTCGCCGTACATTCACTTGCCGCGGACCCGCCAGCGCTCGCGGCCCACACCCGCGAACAATTGCGCTTGTTGCACGAAGAAAAGATTTCGCGCACACCCGCGCAGCGGAAACTCGATTCGCAACTCGTCTATGCCCTCCGCCAGAAGCGCCTCGGTTTGGTGGCTCCGGGTTTAACCCGATTGCGGCCGGGAAAGCTCGCCGAGGAGAATGGGCGGCAGCTCGTCGATCTCAACGCCACGGTCACGCCGGGCCTTCTCGAATTCATCACGCGAAGCGGCGGGCTCGTGGTAAACAGCTTCCCGCGTTATGCCGCGATCCGAGCCTGGGTTCCACTGGGTTCCCTTGAGCTTCTCGCCGCGCGGGGTGATGTGCGCTCGATCCGGCCAGCCGACAGGGCGACCACCAATGTCGGGGGTCTGCCCGTGGAGGGCGATGTCGCCCACCGGGCAAATGAGGCGCGAAGCACGTTCCTGGCAAACGGCTCAGGCATCAAGATCGGCGTGTTGTCCGACAGCGTGAATTTCCTCGCGCAATCTCAGGCGACCGGAGCGTTGCCGAACGTGACGGTGTTGCCGGGACAGGCAGGCTTTGGACCCGGCGAGGGGACCGCCATGCTCGAAATTGTCCATGCCTTGGCGCCCGGGGCGGAATTGTATTTCGCGACCGCCGGCGCTGGCGTCGCCAGTTTCTCCCAGAACATCCGCGACCTTCAGGCGGCCGGCTGCCAAATCATTGTGGACGACATCACCTACTTCAACGAATCGCCCTTTTTCGACGGGCCCATTTCCCAGGCGGTGAACGATGTGTCCGCGGCAGGCGCTCTCTTCTTTTCTTCTGCAGGCAATTCAGGGAACAAAGATGATAACACCTCGGGCACGTGGGAAGGCGACTTTCGAGACGGCGGCCCGGCCACTATCGGCAAGGCTGGACGACTGCACGACTTTGGGGGAACCACCGCCAACACGGTCCAGCCAGGAGGCGGATTTCGCAGGGTGGACTTATTTTGGTCAGATCCGCCGGGCCATTCAACCAACGATTACGACATTTACGTGCTGGATTCATCCGGATTGGTAACCCGCAGTTCGAGCAATTTCCAAATTGGCAGCAGCGACCCCTACGAATCCCTCAACGAGCTGAATCTCGCCGAGCGCATCGTCATCGTGAAATATTCCGGCGCAGATCGCTACCTGAGCTTGACGACGGGCCGCGGCATCCTCTCCGTTACCACGTCCGGCAGTGTGCGCGGGCACAATGCGGCTGGCGCGGCCAACGCTTTCAGCGTTGCCGCCACTCGGGCCGCTTCGCCACCAGCGCCGTTTGTCGGCGGAAGTGCGAATCCGCTGGAGACATTCTCATCGGATGGGCCCCGCCGGGTCTTCTTCAACGCGGCCGGAAACGCCATCACGCCGGGCAATTTTTCCGCCACAGGCGGTGCCGTGTTGCAGAAGCCCGACATCACCGCCGCCGACGGCGTTTCAACGACCGTTCCCGGGTTCGCAACATTTCTGGGAACCTCCGCTGCGGCCCCGCATGCGGCGGCGATTGCCGCCTTGCTTTGGTCCTTTGATCCAGTCCAGACGCCGGCGGAAATCCGAACGCTCCTCACCTCGACCGCGCTGGACATCGGTCCTCCGGGAGTCGATCACGGCTCTGGGGCCGGAATCGTCATGGCCAATCTTGCGCTCGCGGCTGCCACGCCGAGACCCTGGCTGCGTCTCGACGGCGTCGTATTGAATGACGCCAACTCCAACGGAAAGATTGACCCCAACGAGTGCGCGGACATCCTGGTTTCCCTGCAAAATCTGCCGGGCCTCGGGCGCGGCCCAGTCACCGGCATCACCGCGTTTCTGACGACCTCGGGACAAAATGTTGTCGTCGATCCGGGGCTCAGAATGTATCCGGAATTGGCGGCCGGCGTCATCGCCACGTCCACGCTTCCTTTTCGGATCAGCACGACCCCGGGATTTGTCTGCGGCACGAACATCGACTTTGTCTTGCACGTGGCGACTTCCAACCAGCTCAGCTTCACGTTTCCGTTCCAGATCAGCTCAGTGAGTTCGGGCCTGGACACACCCGCGCATTTCGCCTCGGCGAACGTGCCCGTGGTCATACCGGACCTCGGGACGGTCGAATCCGAAGTCGAGGTCGCAGGGATAGTCCGGCCCCTTGGCCGAGTCCGAGCAGGATTACACCTCACGCACACCTTCGACTACGACCTCCGTCTTTCGCTCATTGCCCCCGACGGCACCGAGATTTTGCTGAGCGCGAACATCGGCGCCAACGGACACGATTACGGCGCAGATTGCGACAACGTCACCATATTCTCGGACGATGCGACGGTCGGCATTGGTTCGGGCACCGCGCCGTTTGTGGGATCGTTCCTGCCGCAACAACCCTTGGCGCAATTAACCGGCAAGAGCGGGGCGGCAGTCAATGGCCTGTGGCGACTCCGCGTGGCCGACGAGGCAGGATTGGATTCCGGAACGCTCCAATGCTGGTGGTTAGAACTCTCGCCGGTCAAGTGCATTGACGGCGGAGGCCAGTGTCTGGTCCCTCCAGAAATCGTCCAGTCACCAACCAACGGGGTGGTGACCAATGGAAATACGGCGTACCTGACGGTCCAAGCCGAAGGGACCGAGCCGCTCCATTACCAGTGGTTCTTCAACCAGACCAACCTGCTTTCCGGCGCGACCAATGCCTCCCTGGTGTTCAGCAACATCGGCCTGGCGCAGGCCGGCAGTTACACGGTAATTGTCACCAACCCCTACGGCAGCGCGACCGGCGGACCGGCTCATTTGGAAGTCGTGGCGCCGGCAACCATTGTCACCGGACCGGCAAGCGTCGTGGCCATAAACGGCGACACCGTGCAATTCAGCGTGCTCGCGGCGGGCACCGAACCGCTGAGCTATCAATGGTTTTTTCAAAGCACGCAAATGATCGCCAACGCGGTGTTCAACGGCGCCACATCACGGGTGCTGGTGATCAGCAACGTGGGTCCGGCCAACGCGGGCCTCTATACGGTCGAGGTCTTCAACTCCTTTGGCGGCCAGGCCAGCCCCTCGGCCACGTTGTCGGTTGTCGAGGGTCTAAGGATCACCTGTGGTGAAGACCGGACGGTCGGGCTGGGCGCGCCGTGGGATTTCGATCCGCCCAGTGTCCTCGGCACCAACGTGACAATCGTCGTTCTCAACACCACGACCAATCCGGCGTGTGGCGATACTTACAACGCCACGCGAACCTGGTTGGCCACGGACGGCACCGGCTTGGAGGCAACCTGCAACCAAACGATCCAAGTGGTGGACACGCAGCCCCCCGTGATCACTTGCCCGCCCGATAAGACCTTTCCATCGGGCACGGTCTGGGCATTCGACGAACCCGCCGCCAGCGATGTTGGCCTGGTTGACCAGCTCGTCTATGACAATTCAGTCAATGATCTGTCGTATCGCTTCGATCCGGGCACGGTGGAAGTGGGCGATGAAGTGATTCTGGAAGGCGCGGCCCGGCAATTGAGTCGGTTTGCGTTCGGTTTTTGGGGGGAGAATTCCGTCGGCGGCAGTTTCGAAGGCGACGTGCAGGCGCGCGTGCGCTTTTACCGCAACGACGGGCCGCTGAGCGTTTCGGGATTTGCGTCACCCGGCACGGTGATTTTCGACAGCGGGTCTTTCTCCATTCCGGTGACACCACGGGCAACCCTGATCTTCGACGATTTTCAGATTGACGCGGTGGTGCCGCTGGTCGCGCCGCTGCCACATACCTTCACCTGGACGGTGCAGTTCAGCGGCCTGTCTTCCAACGACACGGCCGGGCTGGATCTGTTCTCTCCACCGGTGGCGGGCCGAGCATATCCGGATTACTGGGAACTGGACGGCGGCCAGTGGAGCTTGAAATCCAGCCCGGTTGCCTCGATCGATTTCGCCGCGCGGTTCGAGGCGGTGGACCCCGGGGTGACGGTGACTGTACTGAGCACCGTGACCAATGTCGGGTGCGGCAACTCGTTCACCGCGACACGGACGTGGCAGGCAACCGACTACTGCTCCAACACCGCCACCTGCGCCCAGACGGTCACACTGACGGACACCAGCCGGCCGATGATTGCGACCCAGCCTGAGAATCAACTGGCAGGCAACGGCGGCAACGCCCTGTTCAGCGTGAACGCCACCGGATGTCCGCCTTTGAACTACCAATGGGTATTCGATGAAACCAACGTCCTGGCCGACGCGACAAACGCGATGTTGACCTTGAGCAATGTGAGCCTGGCGGACATGGGCATGTACGCAGTCGTGGTGAACAATGCCAACGGCGCGGCAACCAGCTCGCCAGCGAGCCTGACGGTCGTGGAAACACCCGCGATCACGCAACAACCGCAGGACCAGGTTGCGGCCGTGGGCGGGACCGCTCAATTCACCGTGACCGCCACGAGCACTCTTCCGCTGACCTTCCAGTGGTATTTTGATTGCAACATCCTCATTCCATCAGCCACCGAGGCGACGCTGACCTTGACCAACCTCACTTTTGCCGACGCTGGTAATTACTGCGTCGAAGTCTCAAACCCGTTCGTGACCATCACCAGCCAGCCTGCGGCGCTGAGGGTTCTGGCAGCACCTGACTTCGTTTCGATCAGGCGCGATGAAACGGTGGTGACCATCACATTCGCCACGGTTTCCGGCCTGCACTACACCGTTCAATACAATGACACACTGGCTCCTGTAGGCTGGACGCCTTTGACAAAAGGCTTCAGGCGGCTGGGAGCGGGCACGCCACTCACCGTGCCCGACGCGGACACACAGGGGGAGCAACGCTATTATCGAATACTGGTCGAGTGACGTTCAGGCAGTCAAAGGAGGCGGAAACAGGCTCTCGGTTGTCGCGGAGAAATTCATCGGGCAGGGAGGATATTCACCCGCGCTGAGAAATCGTTCGTTATTCCCAGGATGAGATCGCCCCGCAGCAGCGCGCCCGGATCGTTCTGGACATTCGCCCAGCCCAGCAGGACCGCGCCGCCCCGATTCCAGGAACGATAAAACGCGCTCTCGCCGGAGGCGGACGGAAAGAGAACCTGAGTGAACCGCTCATCCAATATGCGTCCCCGAATCTTCAGCGCGCTGGCAGCCTTAAGGTTCCCCTCGCCGACTTTCTCGTCGTCGATGGCGAGATCAAACTGAAATTGTTTTCCGCGCAGCCCGGGATCCAATTCCGCAACTGAAACCACCCGGTTGCCACGCAAGACCGAACTCCATTCGCTTTCAACACCACCGGTGACCTTGTTCGCGCCGCTCATGTCGAAAAGCAGCGTCAAAGCCAGGTTGGTCATGGGTCTCCTCAGGATCGCAAATCGAATGAGCCCCGTGTGATCGAGCTGTCCGCGCATCGGGTAGGTCTTGTTTTGAATCGTTAATTTTCCAGAAAACGCGCCTCGCGCAGTCAGGTTGATTTTAAAGATACCGGAACTTTCCGGGCGCACGCCGTTGGTTTCCCAAATCAGGCCCGAATAAATTCCTTTCAATTCTGGAAACGGGTTGGTGATGAAATTCGCGGTCAATCCCAAGGCGGGTCGCATCGTGAAATTCAGAACGGGCCGGTTGGAGGAAACCCCGCCGCTCCAGCCGCCAAAAATAAATCCGGAAGCCGGCCGGGCCACCATCTGATAAACCTTTCCGTGCTCAAGCAATTCGCCGTCGAGATTTGGCGAAACCGTCCCCCGCCCCGGCGGATTGATTCGCACCGTCACGGGACTTTCCCGAAAAATGAAAGTGCGAGTCGCCGAGTTCCCGGAAAAATTTCCGGCCAGATCGACACTCTGAAAGGCGAGCACATTCGTCCCTGAAACCAACCCGATCATCGCCGACCAGTTGGTGGTTCCATTTGCCGTGGAGAACGGCCCGCCGTTCACCTGAAACACAACGCGATCCAAAAAAAGATCATCGCTGGCAATTCCACGGATCAACACCGAGGCGGCGGTTAGTCGCGAATGGTCCGGGGGCGAATCTGTAATGGCGATGGTTGGGAACTCCGTCCCCGCATCAAACACCACGCTGACAGGTTCGGAAAGGGAGCTCCCACCGAAATCGTCATAGACAACCGCGCGAAGCCGATGCACTCCAGAGACGGCGGGTGTCCATAGAAAGTTGTAGGTCACATTGGTGAGCAACGGGCCGATCGGCTGCATTCCAATCCCAGTCTCCTCAAAAAACTGGACCGCCGTCGCCGCAATTTCCGGGGCGATCACTTCGGCCACGAGCAAAACATTCGTCCCGAAAAGAAATGTTTCTTGATCGGCCGGTCGAACGATCCTGATCGTTGGCGGTTCCAGCACCGAAATCATCACGGCCTCCGAAAATGTCGCCGCGCCTTCGTCGTCCACGGCGCGCGCGCTCAGGAGATAATCCCCGGCCACCAGATTGCTCAGGGCGATTTCATAGGGGGAATTCGTCAAAACACCAACGGGATCGTTGTTCAGAAGGAATTGCACCCGGGCGACCGTGCCATTTTCATCATTAGCGGATGCCTGCACCGGGATCGTTGTTCCGGCGCGAAATCTCGACCCGTTCGCCGGAGCCGTCAGGGCAATGGTCGGGAAAATGTTCGTCACAATATTCGTGACTATCAAAATCGCGGACAGGCTCTGCGTCGATCCCGCCACGTTGCTCACCACCACGAAATAACTGCCCGCCTGCCCCGTCTGGACGTTGGTCAAGATCAACGATTCCGAAGTTGCCCCGGGAATCTCCGCGCCACCAAATTGCCAATGATAGCTCAACGGCGCCGTTCCGCTTGCAACCACAGTGAAGGTCGCATCGCTTCCGGTCGGCACGGATTTGTTTTGCGGCTGGGCGACAATAACCGGCGCGATTAGCGGCTCGCGCACGGAGATGGTCACCGGAGCGGAGGTGGCGGACAATCCCTGGGCGTCGAATGCGGCGGCCGTGAGCACGTAATCGCCCGTCGCCAAATTGTTCACAGCCGCAACAAACGGTTCGCTCAAATCCGTCCCGACCGGATTTCCGTTGGCAAAAAACTCCACGCGCGCCACGCCGTTATCATCGGTCGCGCTGACCTCGATCAAAACCGTTGCGCCCACCGTGAATGCCGCTCCGCTGGGAGGGCTGGTGATTGCCACCGCTGGCGGCGCATTCACCGGAAGAACCGTGATGGATCCAACCATGTTAAACGGTGGGAATACGTGCGGCGTGCAGTAGTAAGGAAACGTTCCCGCGTTTGTGAACGTGAAGGAAAACGACCCGCCAAGTCCGAATAGAGCGCTTTTCCAAATCCCGGCGGGCACACGATTCACTCCGCTGACGGTATCGTGCAACGTGCTGTCGCGATTTACCCACGTCACTGTGTCTCCGGCATTGATGGTCAGATTTTTTGGAACGAACTGGATCCCCCTCATCTCCACCGTGACAACGGCTGCGTAGGAAAGAGGGGCAAGGAGCGAGATCGCCAGAAGCGCCACCAGACATTTTTTAGACCAAGTCATCATCGATAGAATCCGCATGTTAACGCGCTCCAAGCACCAAGCCATCCGCTCCGGCACCGCCGTCCCCGGAACTTTGAATTTTGCGCCGTGTTTAAGGCCATTTCAAATTGAGCGTGGCGAAAATTCCGTGGGCCAGATAGTCGTTCGCATCCCCGGAACTCGGCTCGCGGTAATGATAAAACCTGTAACGGACGTTTGTGCTCAGGTAATCCCTCCACCTCTTCACCACGCCAAAACCGACTCCGTGGCGCGTGTAATCAACGCCCGCTGGCAGCCCGCTCGCAAAATTATTCTGACCGTAATTTGCCTGGGAAAACGAATAGAGCGCCTGCAGGTCGGTAGTTTGGTTCAACGCGAAAGTCCCATTTGCAATCACAGTGTAAACATCGCCCCGGTAGGCGACGACCGCCGGACGATAACTTGCCGCGGTCAGCGTGTGGGTCCGGCTGTACGACGCTGTGGTTGAGAAGTAAAGACGACTGAACGGCGTCACGGTCGCATTGACGCTGAACACATGGGCGTCGTGGTTGCCCGCGAAAATCCATCCACCCGGGGATGGATCCGCGCCGGCGACCGGGTCCGTGGCCGTCCGGTAATCCGTTGCGCGCAGGTGATACGACAGCGACGTTTTCAGCCACCGAGCCGGTTTGATCACCAGCTTCGCCATCACTTCATCGGTGTCAATTTCACGCGCCCGGATAAAGGCGGGATACCCGGGCGAATTATCTCGCAGGTGATCATAGTCGCTGTCGCTGAACAATTTTTTGTATTGCGCCGTGAAAGATACCGGCCGCCACGGCGAGGTATTGAAACCAACGCGATAATCCTGGCGGTCATTGGCAGCGTCCGTGTCGCGCGAAAAATCATGCGCGCCGCCGCCCGATTGTTCTTCCACCTGCCGGATGCCTTCCTGGTCCAAACGCACTTCACCATACAAAACCGTCCACGGGATTTTGGTGAATCGCACCGCGAAATTTTCAGAAACCTTTGCCTTGTCCAGATTGGAGTCCAGTGTCAGCAGCGGGGAGACGAGCGAAGCCGGGACCAGGGGATCGCCCTCATCCAGCCGGACTTCGCCAAAACCGTCCTGGTGAGTCCACTCGCTCTGGATGCTGGCCGAGATGGTCAGACCTTCAATCGCCGTCAACGCGCTGCTCAAGCTGAATACGTGGGTCTCGCGTTTCAGGATCACCGCGTCACCGAACCAAAACTTCCCGTTGACCAGAATGCCGGCCGGATCAAATGTCAACTGGCCATAGGAAGCGTCACCCTCCAATCGCGAATAAAAATAACCTCCGGCAAGAAATATCCAGTCGCCAAGTTGCCGTTCCAGCCGCAGCGAGTTGGCGCCCTGAGTGTGTTGAAATCTCTCATCGATCCGCGTCGTGCTGCTCGGCACCACCCCGAACGATTGTTGCACGTTATCGCGCCGCGTTTTGGATTCGTAGATTTCCACGCGCGCGCTGTCCTCGATTCGCCAGTCGTAGAACTCGTGAACCAGGTCGAATTTCAGTATGTGCGTTTTCTCATCGATCTGTTTCGCGGCCGGGAAAATGTTTCTGCCGTTCACGTCGCCCAGTTGCAACGTCGATTTTGCGCCCTCTTTCCATTGGTATTCGTATCCGAGGACCATCTGCGGCCAGTCTGGCAGGTTGAGACCGAAGTCAACCCAGGCGCGCCCGATGTCCAGATGGAGATCGCGATCCAGCGAAATCACGGAAGGGATGAATGGCTGCGGGTAATAGGCGCCACTGTCGTCAAAATATTCCCGCCACTGCTCAACGCCGGCGCGAACAAAACCGGTTTCGGATTTATCGAGTGACATTTTGACGGCGTAGTCTTCATCGCCGAATAGCGCGTGGCCTTCCGCGGAAACGGTCGTGTCGCTCGCAATCTGTTCCTTTATGAAAAAATGCTCCACACCGCCCGCGCTGCCCTCCGGGTGGCCCTCGATTTCGCGAAACTTTTGCTTGTTGCCCCGGACGAGGAAATAGCGAAACGTTGGCGCGACGGAAAAGGCGACGTGGGATCGGGCATTCGTCGCCCGCCAGTTCGCTCCCTGATCAATCCAGGCTCGAAGCAGGCCGATTTGCTCCGGCGTGAGTGGCTCACCCTTTCCCGCCGGCGGCATTTCCATATCCTCAACGAGACCGGCCACGTAATGGATCAGCGGACTTTTGGCGCTGTCGCCGGGAAAAATATCGACGCCATTCTCACCGCCCTTCAACGCCGCCTCCCGGCTGTCCAGACGAAAGCGGCTCTTCGGTCTTTCCGGTCCATGACAGCGCAGGCACGACGCCTCGAAAATCGGCTGGATATCCCGGGCGAAATCGATTTGCGTCTGGGCGGGCGGCGGAAGCCTCGCGGGATCAATTTCCGATGCGCAAAGGGGCCGCGCGCATGCAAAGAAGGCCGAGAGAACGAACAGGGTTAACCGCTGGATATCAAACATCGAATACCGAACATCGAACACTGAACATCGAAATGAGAATTGGGAAACGCGTCCCATCGAAGGGAGCGGGCAAGGGCCGAGTGGTGGAGGTTCGCGGGTCATTCAATAACGCATGACGGGATCAACGTTCGATCCGTGTACCGAACTGTGGCAACCGGAACTCCAGCAACTGCCGCGGGAAATCAAATCGGTGTGCCGGGCGGTGCCTATGTAGATGTCTCCGGCGGCACCCTGCACCTGGGCATGGCATTTCAGACAAAGGTTCGAGTCGTTTTCGACCAGCAATTTTCGATTGATCGAGCCGTGCGGGCTATGACAAACGGTGCAGCCTTCGCGCATGGCTTCGTGCTCAAAAACAAAGGGACGAGACTGTTCCCGATGACATTGGGCGCAACTTTCGTTCTGTCGCGCCATCGCCAGGCCGCCGGCGGTTTTGAAAATATCCGAGCCGTGCGGATCGTGGCACTGCACGCAATTCATTTTGCTTTCGAGAACGGGGTGGTGATGCGGGAGCTGAAACTGGGCGTGCGTTTCGAGATGGCATTGAAGACAGGCGGCAGACTCTTTCCGCGGGTTGATGATGAACCTGCGACCCGGAGCAGCCACGTGTTTGCTGGCAGGGCCATGGCACGCTTCGCAACTGGTGCCCCCCGGTAATTTCTCACGATCCAGGTTCACCCGCGCATGAATGCTTCCGGGAAATTTACGAACGATTGGCGCGTGGCAATCGGCGCAGACGTTGTTTCCGACGAAGGTCGCGCCGGGAATTTCGAGCGGAGCCAGGACCGCTCTTCCCGTCGTCGAGCAGGAACTCAGGATGAAAACAAAGAAGGAAAATGAGCCGAGCAAAAGGAAGAAGAGGACGTAATGGAAATTGAGGCGACCGGCACCGCCCAGCAATCGTCCGAACTGTCGCGGTTTAAACATGTTTTCGGATCGATTCGATTTTCATACAAGGCGACGGTTACGGCCAATTCGGATAATCATCCACGAAACATTTTGCCATTGTGTTATCCTGATTTGCGCACGCCCCTCTCCCGCTGGCGAGTATTTTTTCTTCCGGGACAAGGAAGCCGGCGGGCTTTCACCTCGTGCGTCGAACATTCTTCTTTCGAGAAACGCCGAATGTTTCCTGGTCCGATTCTTCGGGCGCTGGTCTTTCAAAAATTTGGACTCCAGTTGAACGCAAACACTTGTAATAGTGTGAGGAACCGGCGAACGATTTTGTTCCAGCTCGCGTTTTTGAAATCGCCAACGGCAAACCTCTTGGAACATTCTCGCCACTGGCAACTCCCATTGGTGATGCAGCTCTATGGTTTCAAGTTCAGAATTTGAAAGTGTGGTGACTCGTTTTTACGAGCCGCTCTATCAGTTCGCTTTCAGTTTGTCGCGAACGGAAGCCGACGCGTGCGACCTGACGCAACAAACGTTTTACGTCTGGGCTACCAAAGGCCATCAACTGCGC
>Ga0163144_10014723_pt1 | contig 16213 bp, 14 predicted proteins | sample OliLak19BULKMAT1_FD_123175 | JGI IMG/M metagenome (GOLD analysis project Ga0163144, IMG submission 123175) | Freshwater microbial mat bacterial communities from Lake Vanda, McMurdo Dry Valleys, Antarctica - Oligotrophic Lake LV.19.BULKMAT1 | ecosystem: Environmental > Aquatic > Freshwater >... | reverse complement strand
TCTAGGAAAGGAAGGTGGGAAGCGACATATTTTCTTAGCCGTACTCGGCTTTAGAAAATAGAAGTGCCTACACGGCCGACATATTTTCTTAGCCGTACTCGGCTTTAGAAAATAGAAGTGCCTCCACGGCCATTAAATTTTTTCTTCCTCTCTGTGCGCTTGTGCTATAATTTTTCTATGGCACTCGATCATCTTGGTTTTAATGTTAAAGATTTTAAAAAGAGCTTTGAGTTTTACACGAAAGCCCTTGCTCCACTTGGTATAGAGGTGGTGTCACAGGGGGAGCAGTGGACAACGCTCGGAGAAAATGGAAAAGTAGAGTTTTGGTTTGGCACTATGAGTGAAGCTTCGACAAAAGTGCACGTCGCTTTTTTGGCTAAAACGAAAGAGCAGGTAGATCAATTTTATGCTTTAGCGATTGCTTTGGGAGCGAAAGACAACGGGGCTCCTGGCAAGCGAGCGCAGTATCGTCCAAATTATTATGCCGCATTCGTCTATGACTTTGATGGTAATAATATAGAGGCTGTATGCCATCTTCCTCTATAATTTCTGAGTATTTTTGTTATGAAACAAGTCTTTATAAAAAAGCTTTCGAAGAGAGGTGGATTTACCATCATAGAAATACTGATAGTGGTAATCATACTTTCTATAGTGCTCACTATCATAATTCGAACGACAAATAGTTATCGGGTAAAAGCGCGTGATCTTCAAAGGATAGCAGAAGTTCACGCTATAGAACTTGCAGTGAAGCTCTATTATGCAGATTATGGGCATTATCCGATCACTCAGACTATCGCCAGTCCTGCAAATTATGGGATAGCAACATTCCAACCGACACCTGCAACCCTCGGGGCTGTGACGTGGTATGACACCCCGGTACTTTATCCAAGTGCTACAAATATTCGTGTAGCATTAGCACCCTATCTTAAAAAGGTGCCAGTCGATCCTCTTCCTCTTCTTGTTAGCGCCCTCCCGTATTTTTATCGCAGTAATGATGGAAAGGTTTATCAGATTAGTACGAGAGCAGTAGAAGATATGAGAAATATACCAACAAAATTAATTAATATGGGATCGGTGGGAAGTAATTCGTGCAGCTCAGTAAGTAGCGCAAGTCCGAATTGTGCAAATGGAAAATATTATAATAATATTACGATTTCAAATATATCTGGGGGAGAAATTTATTAGTTTTTAATAAGAATAATCTATGTTTTACTATCTTTCGTTATATGCAGTCGGCTTTGTAAGTTTCCTTGTTATCGATTTTATATGGTTGGGGTTTGTGGCTAAAAACTATTATTTCTCACAACTTGGCGATTTGCTCCGTACCCCCTTTAATCTCCCTGCTGCGTTTGTGTTCTACGCGCTCTTTGTTGTCGGACTTCTTTATTTTGCGATCCTCCCTGGGCTGGCTTCTCATTCCTTCCTGCGCACTCTATTCCTCGGCGCGCTTTTCGGCTTCTTTACGTACGCAACATACGATCTTACTAACTTGGCAACGCTTAAAAACTGGCCTCTCGCACTTACTTTTGTTGATATACTTTGGGGGACGGTACTTTCCGCAAGTGTTTCCGCGGTTGTTTATTATGTAGCTACTCACTTTCTCCCTCGATAAGTTTCTATGATTCCTCACGAATACTATCTTCCCGCTATCTCCCCTGTGTTGCTAAGCGCAGTACTTTCGATACTTCTGGTGTATGTTTCATGCGGTTTTCTTATTTCGCTTTTTACTAAAAATAATGGACTCGCAGATGTGCTTTATGGTCCGGGGATACTTTTAGTCTCGCTTTCTGCGTATCTCCTCTCATTTACGAAAACAACGGGCGCTCTGGTTATTGTAGGGGCAGTGCTGGTGTGGTCAGTGCGTCTTGCAACTCGAATTTATCGGAAAAATAGAGGAAAAGCAGAAGACTTTCGCTATAAGACATGGCGCGACACCTGGGGTAACACTTTCCTTGTACGAAGTTACTTTCAGATTTATATCCTCCAAGGAGTGATCATGGTTCTTGTGGCTGCTCCATCGCTCACTGCAACCCTACTACCGTCATCGAGTATTTTTCTTCCTGCATTTATTTTTGGTATGGTTTTGTGGGTTAGTGGTTTTGTGCTTGAGGCACGAGCAGATTACGAGCTCGACACTTTTATTAGAGAAGTTAAGCGGGGTGATACGAGTAGGGGAAAAATTATGAAATTTGGTTTGTGGGCGTATAGTCGGCATCCAAATTATTTTGGTGAGTCGCTTCAATGGTGGGGACTTGCAGTTGCCGCTACGGGGGTTTCATCACTTCCGCTTTTTGCCTATATAAGTCCGGTGCTCATCACATTCCTTTTGCTTAAAGTTTCTGGTGTTCCACTTCTTGAAAAGCATTTTGAAGGGGATCCTGAGTGGGAGGAGTACAAAACAAAGACAAGTGTCTTTTTTCCTCGATCTCCTCAAAAAATACTTCTTTAAAATACGCAATACTAAGTCTCTACGGTCTCTCTGGGCTTTATGGAAAAAGACGCTGTGATACTAAAAGCGAACGATCGCTTTCATACAGACATAATCTGGCTTCAGAGCCGTCATTCTTTTTTTTACCGAACAGTATGATCTGACGCGTCTAGGTTTTGACGCCCTTCGGGTAATGAACGACGATACAATCGCTTCGCAAAGTGGGTTTCCTGCTCATTCGCATCGGGATGTGGAGATTATTATTATCTCTCTTAAGGGGGAGCTTACGCATAAAGACAATATCGGTAATACCTCCACTCTCAATGAGTCTATGATGCAGATAATGTCATTGGGCAGCGGAATAACTCCTGCAGAGTGGAATACTCCGCGACACTTCCTTATTTTGTTATTTCAGATGTAGCTTGCTTCGCGTCAAGGGGGACTGACCCCGCGATACAGCGAACGTTCACTACCAAGGGAGCTTTATAACAATAAGATTTTTACGTTAGTTTCTCCAAGTGGCGGAAAGCAGAGTGTCAAGATTTTTGCCGATGCATATATTACTCGCGGACTATCCACTAAAGTAGCTGATATCGCCTACAAAAAACAAGGGAAGGGTACAGGAGTTTTTCTTATGGTGATAGAAGGAGAGGTTTTTCTTAATGGAGGAGCGAGTCTTTTAAAGAGAGGTGTATACTATAAAAAAAAGAAGATACCCTCATCTTTAAAGTGGGAGAAAATACTGATATTTTGCTTATAGAAGTACCCCTGGTGGTGTAGTAATACACTGAGTGAGCGTTTTTTTAGTTAAAAGAGAAGGAAAGAGGAGTAAACAATAAAAAAGTTATCACAAAATACAGTGAATAATTATTTTTTAGTCTAAAAAGATAAAATAGTTATCAATATTCTAAAAAATATATTTCGCGACGCTGTTTTAGCTTGAATTTCTGGGGTTTCCTCCCACCGTCCTTTACAGCTTTTTTAAAGCAGTTTCTAATGATGTTTTGCCTGAGTTATCCACTAAGTTTTCGCCTCGTCGACAGGCTACAATAAGAGTCCTCTTAATAGTTTAAGAGACGAGATGTCCTTATTTTTAAAGATTATTAATAGTTCCTATAGTTCTTATGAGTACGAGTAAAACAACTAAAGCCCTGAAAAAGGAGGGGGCAGTAATTGCACCCTTTGAGAGTGTAAAGGTGATAAAGACAAACGCCTTCGTGAAGCAGATTCAGAAGCGAGACAGTACTTTGGTTCAGTTTGATCTTGAGAAGATTGTTAACGCTATTCATAAGGCGATGGTTGCATCTGGCGAGGGATCGCTTGATGAGGCGGAGATGGTGGGGAATAAAGTGCTTGCTGATTTGGTGCGTATCACTAAGAAGTACAAGAACTTTCTTCCGACAGTTGAAGGAGTTCAAGATTCAGTAGAAAAGGAACTTATTTTAAGTGAGTACGTACAGACCGCGAAGGGCTATATAATTTATCGTGAGAAGCGCTCAGAGCAACGCAAACAAGGTCTTAAAGTGCCTGAGAAGGTAAAGACACTTACTGACCAAAGTCGCCACTATTTTAAGAGTCAGTACTCAGAGTTTATTTTCTTCCGTTCGTATTCTCGTTTTAATGATAGTGAAGGACGTCGCGAGACCTGGCTTGAGGCAGTTGATCGCTACTTTGATTTTATGCGTGAAAATATTGGTGAGAAGTATTCTGAAAAGGATTATGCAGAACTTCGCGAGGCCGTCTTAAAAATGGAGGTAATGCCCTCGATGCGTTTAATGTGGGCAGCAGGAAAAGCAGCACGAAGCAACAATGCTACTGCGTACAACTGTTCTTATATTGCCCCCAGTACCTCACGAGACATTTCAGAAATTATGTATCTCTCGATGAGCGGCTGTGGCGTAGGGTTTTCAGTAGAGTCTGAAACAGCTCAGCAGTTTCCTATTATAAAGCGTCAGAGTGGTAAGCTAGCAAAAAAGCATGTCGTCGGAGATTCAAAAGACGGTTGGTGCGATGCATTAACTGTCGGACTTGAGGCGTGGTTTGATGGTCGTGATGTAGACTTTGACTACTCGGAAGTGCGTCCCAATGGCACTCGACTCAATACTATGGGAGGCCGTGCCTCAGGTCCCGCCCCATTGATGCAACTAATGGATTTTACTCGATCGAAGATTTTGAAAAAACAAGGTAAGCGTCTCCGTAATATCGATATTCATGACATTATCTGTAAGATTGGCGAAATCGTTGTAGCAGGAGGAGTACGTCGTACCGCTCTTATCTCGCTCTCAGATCTTGATGATGAAGAAATTCGCCACGCAAAGGACGGACAGTTTTATATGACTGAAGGACAACGTTCTCTTGCTAATAACTCAGCTACCTATCTTGAGAAGCCCACTGCGACTGAATTTATGGAAGAATGGCTCTCACTTGCTAAAAGTGGCTCCGGCGAGCGTGGAATTTTTAATCGTGGCTCCCTTCACTCTCAAATTCCAGAAAATCGCTATAAGAAGATGAGTGAGGAGGATCGGCGTAAGGTAGGAACAAATCCTTGTGGAGAAATTGTTCTTCGCTCAAAGCAGTTCTGTAATCTTACTGAAGTAGTGTGCCGCACTGAAGATACCGAAAAGACACTTATGCGCAAAGTGCGCCTCGCATCTATGCTTGGAACATACCAGTCTACACTCACAAACTTTAAGTATCTTTCAGAAGAGTGGAAGAAAAACTGTGATGAAGAACGTCTTCTTGGGGTCTCGCTCACCGGCCAGTGGGATAGTGAAGTGGTACGTGAAGATAAGGTATTGGCAAAGCTCCGCAAAGAATCTGTTGAGGTTAATAAAGAATATGCCAAAAAACTTAAGGTGAACCAATCGACGTCAGTCACCTGTGTGAAGCCGTCGGGTACGGTTTCTCAGCTTGTCGATGCCTCCTCAGGTATGCACCCACGACACGCACAGTACTATATCCGTCGTGTGCGCATCTCGGCGAACGATCCACTTTTTCAGCTTATGAAAGATCAAGGTGTGCCGTTTCATCCAGAAGTGGGACAGACGATGGATACTGCCAATACCTTTGTGCTTGAGTTTCCAATGAAGGCTCCAGAGGGTTCTAAAACATTCCGCGAGAGTCTTTCTTCTATTGAGCAACTTGAGTATTGGAAAAAAGTGAAGGTTAATTTTACCGACCATAACCCCTCAGTCACTATTTCAGTAGGAGAGGATGAATGGATCGAAGTAGGACATTGGGTATATAAGAATTGGGAGATTGTCGGAGGACTCTCATTCCTTCCACGAAGTGATCATGTTTACAAACTTGCACCCTATGAGGATATAGATGAAAAGCGTTATAATGAGCTTGCTTCAAAGATTCCAGACATAGACTTCTCAAAGATTGTGCTCTACGAAATGGTAGACCAAACGGAGGGAGCTAAGGAGCTGGCGTGTATGGGGGGGACGTGTGAAATCCAATAAAACAAAAACCCGGAAGCTCGCTGAACTATTTAAATTTGAGCTTATTATTTTTATAAAAAAAGGCGAATAATGAAAGGGTAAGTATGAGAGATGGTTGCCAAAAGAAAAAGCTAGCGATTGCTCGCTAGCTTTTTCATATCTGTGTTTCGCTTCTTTAAGCCGGATTCTGTTCGGTCTCTTTACGAGACTCTGACAGCCATTTATCTAGGCCCACAATTACTCGTAGGCTCAAGCGGCACCCCACACGCTGCGTGGCAGCGAATTTTCAATTTGTAATTTAAAATTTTCAAATCCCGATTTGGAACTTTTTTCTTAATTTTTCAAATTACAACTTTTAAATTGAAAATTTCGATGCCACGCACCGGTGATACGGCCTTGCACAGGGGTAAGGGTTTTGCCGTTGCATTCTTACCTTTCGATAAGATTCATCCTTAAAGTTACCTCTAAGGATGCCTAGCCTTTCGGCATTGGCGTCACTGTTCGCACCTCTATCCTTGCGGACGGTGGGGGTTACCCACTACCTTTCTCTAAGTTACCTTAGCTGTGTCCGGACTTTCCTCATCAAGGCCTAAACCTTAACGCAGCTGTCCAAAGCGGAACTAACATTATTATAGCATACTTTTCGGTTTTATGGAATACATTTTTTCCTCTTCCAGGGACCCTTACTCCTGGTATACTTACTGACATATTATTTATTAAGCACTACGTTTTATTATGGAAGAAACTTTAGAAATGAAGCACAATGTATTTTTGCGCTGGGGAAGCCGCCTCTTTATAGCCTTTGTCTTTTTACTTCCGATCTTTTTTATACCAAGTCAAGTAGTACCCTTTGCCTTCGGAAAAGGGCTCTTCCTTTCTTTGGCAGTGTTTGCATTAACAATTCTCGTTCTCTTCTCAATTCTTAAAGAGGGAAAGGTATCACTTCCGAAAAGTACAAGTCTACTTGGTCTTGCGCTCGTACTTCTTGCATATATTGCTTCAGGGCTTGCAAGTAGTCAGCATGAGCTTTCGTTGATGGGTCAGGGGTTTGAGATAGACACCGCTTTCATGATGCTCGTACTCTTCCTTGTGGCTGTGCTTGTACCTCTTCTTTTCCGTGCTAAGAATACGCTTTTTAACGTGTACATCTCACTTCTCGTTTCTTTCCTTGTGGTTGCGGTAGTTTCGTTTGCCCGGTTCTTTGCACCGACTTTCCTCTCATTCGGTGTGCTTTCAGGAAATACCGCTAACGTAGTCGGTACCTGGAACGACCTTGGATTCTTTGCGGGATTAACCACAGTAATCTCACTTATTTCGCTCGGGGTACTCCATTCAAAAGGTTTCTGGAAGGTGCTCCTCTCGCTTTCATTGGCGTTTGGAGTTGTACTTCTTATGATCGTTAACTTTACGACGCTCTGGTATATCATCGGCTTTTTCTCACTTGCATTTTTCCTCTACTCTCACTCATACGCGCGTCATCCAGCTCATCAAGGTGAGGGACACAAGAAGACGGTTTCATATGCGCCGGTGGTGGTACTCGTGATCGCGGTCCTCTTTATTTTTTGGGGAACGTCTCTAGGAGGAAAGATTTCAAATTGGCTTTCTATCTCACAAATAGAAGCTCGTCCCTCCTGGTCAACAACGCTTTCTATAACTAAGCAAGTACTTAAAACTGACCCCGTATTTGGTGTTGGACCGAATAAGTTTGTAAACGAGTGGCTTAAGTTTAAACCACTTCAGGTAAATGAATCACCATTCTGGTCGCTTGATTTCTCCTCGGGTGTAGGGACAGTGCCGACCACTTTTGTGACACTCGGAGGTGTTGGGATTCTTGCGTGGGTCATCTTCTTCGTCTTGTTTCTATTTGAAGGTTTTCGCGCAATTAGGAAACTTCACGGCGATGCCTTTGCACATTATCTTGCAATATCCTCGTTTGTGAGTGCTCTCTTTCTTTGGCTAGTGGCAATCTTCTACACACCATCTCATGTCGTATATGCGCTCGCCTTTATCTTTACCGGAATCTTTGTTACTAACTTGGTTCTTGAGAAGGTGGTTGGTGAGTACCACTTCGCATTTTCAAGTCACCCTGCAAAAAGCTTCGTCGGAAGTCTGGTGACGATTGTCCTCATTATCGGGGCGGTCACCTGTTTCTATATCGGTTCTGAGCGCGCGCTTGCCTACGGGACGTTTAATGGAGCGATTCTTAAATATCAAAGCGATGGAAACTTGGCAACAGTTGAGAATTATGTGAAACAGTCACTTCGTATTAAAGAGAACGATGTGTTTTACCGCACGCTTTCGGGAGTATTTCTCGCCCAGCTTAATGTGCTCGCGGGGACTAATCCTGCTCCTGGGAAAGAAGAGGAGGTTAAAGCACAGTTTCAAAATATTCTTGCGGGCGCGGTAGGAAGTGCTCAAGAAGCGGTGAGGCTAAATTCTGAGAATTATCTCAACCATCTCTCCCTTGCTCAGGCGTATGCTTCGGTGGTACCACTTAAGATCGATGGATTCTACGAACAAGCAACAGCTTCCTATAAGAAGGCGGTTGCGCTTAATCCAACATCACCCGCACTTCGCTTGCAATTGGCTCAACTTGAGGTCGCTCACAGCGACAATGTAAAAGCTCGTGAGTATATCGGCGAAGCAATTAATGTTAAGAATAATTACACTGACGCTATTTTCCTTCTTACTCAAATTGAAGTAGGAGAGGGGAACACACGTAAGGCGATTGAAGCGGTGACTGCTGGAACCCTCATTTCACCAACCAACCCAATACTTTACTTCCAACTTGGATTGCTTTACTACAATAATTCTGAATATGCTAACGCAGGTCGTGCCCTCGAGCGTGCGATTGCCCTTGAGCCAAATTATGCAAATGCAAAGTACTTCCTTGGCCTTACTTACTATCGTCTCGGAAAACTTGCTGATGCTAAAAGACTTTTCGTTGATCTGAAGGCCTCAAATCCTGATAATCAAGAAGTAACCTTTATCCTCGGAAACCTTGAATCAGGGAAGTCACCATTTGCCAATGTTGCAGCCCCACTTGATAGTAAGCCAGAAAAGAGAAAGTCTCCTCCCGTAACTGAGAAAAAAAGTAAAGAAGTTCCTACGGTAACAACACAATAGTTAACCAAAGAGGAGCATGATTCAGAGACTCTTCCGCTTTTTAGGGCGCGATGTGGTAAGCATTCATCATGCGGCTTATATCTTGGTCCTTTCAGCTTTTCTGTCACAGCTTCTAGGACTGTTTCGAGATCGATTGCTGGCCAGCTCCTTTGGAGCTGGCCAGCTTCTCGATGTGTATTACGCGGCTTTTAAGGTTCAGGATTTTATCTTCTATAGCATAGCTTCGATTCTCTCTCTTGTGGTCCTTATTCCACTCATCGAGGGGGCTTTGGTTAATGAGGGGGTGGAAAGAGCCAAGAAACTTCTTAACACTCTTTTTACGGTTTCTTTCGTTTTAATTGCAGTGGTGAGCTTTTTAGCATTTTCTTTTGCTCCCGAGCTTGCACGATTTCTTTTTCCAGGGATTGCAACAGGCTCTTTTAGTACAGAGCTTGTTTCATTAATGAGACTCTTACTTCTTTCCCCTTTTATCTTTTCTTTTTCTGGACTTCTTGCTTCGGTGGTACAAATTCGAGGAAGGTTTTACATTACAGCACTTTCACCAGTGCTTTATAATCTCGGTATTATACTCGGTATCATATTTCTCTATCCTCACTTTGGAGTTTTGGGACTTGGGTACGGAGTACTTTTAGGGGCTTTCATGCATATGGCAATACAAGTTCCTTTTGTGGTGAGGCAAGGACTTCTTCCTCGACCGACATTTGAAGTACTGTGGGGGGATGTGCGAAGTGTACTATCACTTTCTACTGTTCGAGGGCTTGCGCTCGGTATAAATCAGGCTTCTCTCATTTTTCTCACAGGACTTGCAACAGTTATTGCGACAGGGGGAGTGGCAGTCATGAACTTTGCACATAATATGCAGAATATCCCCCTTGCGCTTATTGGTGGTTCTTACTCAATTGCGACTTTTCCAGTGCTTTCTAAATTTTTTAGCAAAGGGGATACAGAGGCTTTTATGGATCAGCTGAAGAGTGCGGCTCGCCATATCATCTTTTGGTCGTTTCCCATTATGGCACTCTTCATTGTACTTCGTGCGCAGATCGTGCGCGTGATTTTGGGGAGTGGAAATTTCTCATGGGAAGACACGAGACTTACTGCAGCTTGTCTTGCGCTTTTTGCTGTGTCAGTTGTAGCACAGAGTCTCTCGCTTCTTTTTGTTCGGGCGTATTATGCAACAGGAAGGAATAAAGAAGCTTTGTATATCGGCATTATTTCAGGATTGGTAACGGTCGGGATTGCCTATTTCGGACTTAAAGCCTTTACAGCGCACACGTATATTCAATTTTTCTTTGAACACTTACTTCGCATTGAGGGACTTGAAGGAACAGCGATTGTTATTTTGCCACTCGCCTTTAGTATCGGTGCCTTGGTTAACACCACGCTTTTTATGGTACTCTTTCATTATCATTTCAGAAGCTCGCCACTTAAATTACAAGGTACCGTATTTCACAGCTTTGCGAGTTCAGTTGTGATGGGGTTAGTGGCGTATCAGTTCCTCGATTATTTTGGAAGTCTCTTTAATCTCAGCACTTTCGTAGGAGTATTTCTCCAAGGGGTTCTTTCAGGAATTTTTGGAGTCACCGCTGGGGCGGTACTTCTTTACATGCTTAAAAATCGCGAGTTCTTAGAATTACTCGCAGCGTTTCGTCGTCGTTTTACAAAAGAAGAAATAGTGGCGCCACAGGAAGTATAAAAGAGTTAGAACTTTTTTATAGATTCACGATGTCTGATTCATGATTAAAGAGAGGTGAATGATGAGTATGATTTGTACGATATATCGTACAAATAAGGTGAGCACATTTTTACACTTTTTCACATTAAAAACAAAAACCCCGCCGCTGCGGCGGGGGGGGGTAAAGGGTTATGCTTTTCGATACCCAACCACCCTTCCCTTTTTGGTACGATATTCAACCACTGTTTCTCTGCGTTGGCCGACGTATTCATGATCTCTGGGGGTAATGCCGAAGAATTCACGTGCCAAGAGGCACAGGCTATCGGTGACGGGTTGGTAGGCAGGAACAGACCTGGAGACTAGTCAGGCTAAGTAGGGGCTGGAGTGGAACACGGACTCTGTGCTCGGGCAGTAGTCCCTCATGGCGTTCTTGATTTGCATGACATCATGATCGAATTGATCTTGCATTTCCGGTGCGAGTTTGAGGTATTCATTTGCAACCCCACTTGCAACTCCACTTACAATTCTTGTGAGTTCCGCGTTGACCCCCCCTTCATTTGGTGAATCCATGCCACGCGGTCACTGCTGACGTAGGTACTGCCCGAATCACCCGAGTGAGAGCGAGTGATTTTATTGAGGAGGTCATTCATTTGCCTCATCAGTTCTTTACCAAGATCTTTTCGCGTTGCCATAGTCATTGCTCCAAGTGGTTTGTCGAAAGGAGCGTTGGTTAATTTTTGTTTGTTAATTTAAACGTAATTCAAGAAAGTCAATATTATACAAAACCTTTGTTTTTAGCCATTTTTCGTTTAGTATTGCCGTATGGACCCGAAATTCATACGAAATTTCTCTATTATTGCCCATATTGACCATGGGAAGTCGACTTTGGCTGACCGTATGCTTGAAGTGACTGGTACTATCGAGAAGCGTAAAATGCGCGAACAGGTACTTGACTCGATGGACCTTGAGCGTGAGCGAGGGATTACCATCAAAATGACACCGGTCTGCATGACCTACAAGAGAGGGGCAGAGGTATTTAAACTTAACCTCATTGATACGCCGGGTCACATCGACTTTTCGTATGAAGTGTCACGCGCTATAAAGGCTGTCGAAGGAGCGGTACTCCTTGTAGATTCAACTCAAGGAGTGCAGGCACAAACACTCACCACGCTCCGCATGGCCCAAGAAGCGGGACTCGTGATTATTCCTGTGTTGAGCAAAATCGACTCACCGCTTGCAAGAATCCCTGAAGTAAAGCATGAAATCGTGACTCTTCTTAAATGTAAGGAAGAAGATATTATTCAAACTTCAGGTAAAACTGGTGAAGGAGTGGGACTCTTGATCGATACGGTTATCGCTCGCGTCCCTGCACCAACGCAAGGTGCGGAAGCGGGATTGCGTAGTCTCGTGTTTGATTTTCAGTATTCAGATCATAAAGGAATCATTCTCTACACTCGTATTTTTGACGGGAGTGTGAAGCGTTTTGACGAACTTGTTTTTGCGGCAATAGGGCGCAGATTCCAGGCACTTGAGGTGGGAATCTTTTCTCCCGCACCTACTCCACAAGACTCTATTGCTATGGGGCAAATTGGCTATATCGTAACGGGTATTAAAGAGCCGGGAGTAGCAACAGTAGGAGACACCATTCTTTCGTTTCGAGGAAGCCTCAAGGCGCTTCCTGGGTATATGGCTCCTGTACCAGTGGTATGGGCGTCGGTCTATCCAGAAAGTCAGGATGATTTTAATACACTAAAGCAGGCACTTCTTCGTCTTAAGCTTACTGACTCATCGCTTACCTTTGAAGAAGAGCAATCGGGGACATTGGGGCGAGGATTTCGGTGTGGATTTTTGGGAATGCTTCACTTAGAGATTATTACTGAGCGCCTGAGTCGTGAGTTTGACCTTGAGCTTATTATCACAACCCCCTCTATTATTTACGAAGTGACTCTCCGTGATGGCTCACATAAAACGGTGTACACCCCTTCACTTTTTCCTGAACATGGCCAAGTGGCAGAAGTATATGAACCATGGGCCAAGGTTTCTATCATCACCCCTCCAGAATATCTTGGAAATATTATGCAGCTTATGTATATACACGAAGCAAATATTTTAGAAACGACGGATTTTGGCGAAGGCCGCTCGCAGCTAATTTTTGAATTACCACTTCGCGAGCTTATGCGAAATTTTTTTGATGAAGTAAAAAGTGCTTCCTCAGGGTATGCATCACTTTCTTATGAAATGCTCCCCAATAGAAAGGCGGAGGTAACAAAACTTGATGTACTTGTTGCCGAAGAGCCAGTGGCAGCTTTTGCGCGCGTTGTACCGACTCACAGAGCTCAGGAAGAGGCAGAAGATGCAGTCGTGCGACTCTATGCGGTGTTGCCAAAACAACTCTTCGTTACCAAAATTCAAGGAATGGCTTTGGGGCGCATTATTTCCTCACGCTCGCTCCCCGCACTTAAGAAGAACGTCACGGTCAATATGTATGGAGGTGATATCACTCGTAAGAAAAAACTTTGGGAGAAACAGCGTCGCGGTAAGGAGCGTATGCAGGCACAGGGGAAAGTTTCAATTCCTCAAGAAGTCTTTTTGAAAATGATGCGCAGCGGTTCTGAGGATATTCCAAAGGATTTTAAGAGAAGCTAAAAAAGAAGATTCATGATGTATGAATGACGATTCGTGGAAAACCCCTGCGAAAGCAAGCTTTCGCAGGGGTTTTCCACTGACTATTATTGGAAAAGGAAGGGTAGTGAGAAGAAGCCCACCATGCTGATAATAATAAGGACACTAAGAATGGCCCAGATAACGTTGACGATTTTTTTATGTTTTTTGTTAAGTAGCATACGCGAGACTATAGCAAAATTAACATAAAAAGGAAATGGTATACTAAAAAGGTGATATTTATCCCGTTAGAAATCACGGACAGTAAGTATGTATTTATGAAAGTTTTTTTGCAAAAAATGTTTAACAGAATCACGAAACCCACTCTTTTAGTTTGTGCTTATTTCTAATAAGATGAATGATTGGGAAAAAAAACGCAAGTTCAGAGCCTTCATTTTTTCTAAGGTTTCCTTGTGTTTGTTGGTTCTCGTTTTGGGCTCAGCACTTAGAGGAACCTGGAATTTATACTATAAAAGTAAGGAAGCAGAAATAAATAAGGCTCGGGTAGCATACGAACTCTCTGAGCTCACAAAACGTCAAGATTTTTTGAAGAAGGAGCTCACTCGTCTTAATACCCCGCTTGGGAAAGAGAGTGTCATACGAGAGAAGTATAACGTTAAGAAAGAAGGGGAAGAGGTGGTCGTAGTGCTTCCAAAAGAAAAACAAAAAGCGGAAGTTTCAGCCTCAGGAATTAGAAATAAAATGAGCCATTTTTTTGGAGATTTTGTTGATTTTTTTAGGTAGAAAGCCTTTTTGCCGCCGTTAGAATCATCTGTTACTTTTTGTTATACTGAGAGTACTTTATTTATATAAACGAGAAACCTATGAAAAATGTTGCCATTTACAGTACTCCTACTTGTACTTACTGTAAGCACGCGAAGGACTTTATGACTGCTCACCATATTACTTTTGTTGAATATAATGTTCAGCATGATCTCGAAAAGCGTAAGGAAATGGTTGCTAAGTCTGGACAAATGGGCGTGCCAGTCATTGATATCGATGGGACGCTTATGGTGGGTTATGATGAAGCAAAGCTCGCAAGCGCGCTCGGTGTCATTGCGTAAGAAGTGGGGAGCCACAGCAAAAAAGAGGCTTCTTTAAGCCTCTTTTTTGCTGTGGTATAGTGCTCTTACGCCCTTGTAGTTCAATGGATAGAACAGCTCCGTCCTAAGGAGTAGATACAGGTTCGATTCCTGTTGAGGGCACCAGAAAGGAAATTGCAAGGAGTTTTGGTTCGCCTCGCAACGCTTCGCGACTAATTGGTATTCAATTTTGGGGGAAGAAAATTTTTTAATCCTTAGTCTAAACAAATTTATAGAAAGTCCAGTCCACTTTCTATAAAAACTTAACAAATCAATTTTAAAAGAAAATAATATGACAGAAAACTTTGAGAGCGGAGAAAAACCAAAACATTTCACTGAAGATGAGGTAAGGAAAATGCGCGACTTAGGTAACAAGGTTTAGGAATTTGTAACATTGGATTGGGCAAAAATATGTAGTACTTCCGAAGAAGTAGATATAGTGCTTAAAGCCCAAGATGCCACGGGAGAAGTTATGGCAAAATTTGATATGCCGTTAGATTGTTTTGGAAGTTGGGATAGAAAAAATCCCAAACCTATTACGCCCAAAACATTTTCGCCGGATGACATGCAAAAACTTCGTTTAGACTTGGGGGCGATTGAAGAGCTTCTTGAGTGGGATATAGGTGCTGACAAAGAAGAATTAACCATGTTACACGAAGCAAGAGAATCACTTGAAGCTTTAAAGAAAATTTTGTAATTTAAGTTATTTATCATAATTTTCTGTATCCACTCTGTGAATTCTTGGATTTAATGCCGCCAAAGAAAAACTTGAAATTGTCAGCGGTGCGACACAGCAGAAGCGGAGGCTGGGTCGTGGCGGAATTCGTTAGTCATTATCAGCTTCTTGTTCGAAATAGGTTCGAGCAAAGCAAAGTAATACAGCACCAACTCGGAGTACAATGCCCGAGAGCACAATAACTGCTTATTATGCGTGGAGGAATCGAAAGGCTTTTCCTTATCGAATGAGTAAAACAAAATGAGATGGAAAAGCACCTGTGACCGTTGGGCAAGATTTCTGTTGAGGGCACACTATCACGTCATCATTCACACCTCAGTATCCTCGAGTTATCGTTTCTTTGCTATACTTATTCTATGCCTCCGAATAAGAATATGGATCCATATGAGAAGCAGCTCTTAGAGCAGATTGCTTCTGAAACACACGAAAACAATAAGATGCTGAAAGGTATTCGTGGTCATATAAGATGGACCAGGTTTTATAGTTTTGTTAAGCTCGCTATTTTTATCGGACTTCTCACGATTAGTTACTACCAACTTCGCCCCTATTTCGGGGTGATTCAGTCTGGATATACAAGCCTTGTAAAAACAAGTCATGCAATTATAAATCTTAATACGACGTTAGGCTCAAGTACTCCAAATAGTAAACCAATTGTCATACCTACCATAGATGACATTAAGGGGCTTTTCAATAAGATAAAGGTTCCAGGAGATGCGCCGTAGTCAGAAAAGCGATTATAAAGAGGGTGGCAAAGTCTCTCCTTTTTTGCTATAAATAACCGGTATATTTAACCCGTAAAAACCAGAAGAAGGGTTCACGGGCTCGCCTGTGCAAGGCTTAGAGTTTTTTACAGGTCAGTGAGTATTCAGTTGTTGGTAGTTATATTTGCCGAGGTAGCTCAGTTGGTAGAGCATTTCCCTGAAGAGGAAGGGGTCACCGGTTCGAATCCGGTCCTCGGCACAAAAGCGAAGCATTTTGGGCCGAGGAGCATGTTTGGGAAACATGCGTGCCGGATTCGAAGCCTGTTTGAGCATTTTTTCGAGTTTTCCTAGGCGAAGAAAAAAT
>Ga0163144_10014722_pt1 | contig 16214 bp, 12 predicted proteins | sample OliLak19BULKMAT1_FD_123175 | JGI IMG/M metagenome (GOLD analysis project Ga0163144, IMG submission 123175) | Freshwater microbial mat bacterial communities from Lake Vanda, McMurdo Dry Valleys, Antarctica - Oligotrophic Lake LV.19.BULKMAT1 | ecosystem: Environmental > Aquatic > Freshwater >... | reverse complement strand
GCAGCGCGGCATCGCGCGTGGAGGCAGGGCCGAGGGTGGTACTCGGCGGAAGGTTACCAGCGGCGTCGGGATGGGGCTGGCAGACGTTGCGGCCGACGCGCTCGATCACGAAGCCGCTCGCCAGCGCCGACACGCCGAAATGCAGCACCAAGTCGGGGTGCAGGCGGCGGATTACCGACTCGGCCCGGTCGGGTCCGCGCTGCCACTCCGTCGGAAGGGTCGTGGTGTGCACCGAGATTGCGGCGGTCGACAGCAAGGGGGAGCGGGCGGCGGCGAGGCGGCGCAGGCGCTGGGCGAGGCGCGGCACGAGCACGGCGGTTGCGTTGACCGGGATGCCGGGAAACGGGCCGAAGGCGGTGAGCAGGATGACGAAGGCGGCGGTCACGGCAGGTAAGTCCACGGGCAGGGCTCGAACGGGAGCAGGCGGCATTTGGGCATCATACGGTCGGCCGGGAGGGCGGGGACAAGAATTTTTAGGACCGCTCGAAAGTTCGGGAGCTTTTGGCGCACCTCGACGGTCTGGACGCGTGGCGGCGGGCATAAGCTGCGCTGGGTATAACGCGCGTGGCACAAAACAGAAATGGCAGCTACAACCCGATCAGCCCCATCACGCGGTCGACGGCGACGGTGGCGAGGGTTCGGCCGTCGCGGACTTCCGCTTCGAGGCGGGTGAGTTCGGCGGCAACGTCGGGTCTCGCGGTCAGCGCGCCCATCATCCGGTCGTTCAGCATGTCGCGCATCCAGGCGACGGCCTGGCGCTGGCGGCGGGCCTCGAACGCGCCCGACGCCAACATGGTCTGGCGATGGGTCGCGACCGCGTCCCAGACCTTTTCGAGACCGTCGTTGGTCAGCCCCGACATGGTGACGACCGGCGGTTGCCACGGCGCATCAGGCGGCGTGAAGATGTGCAGCGCGGTGCGGTACTCGCCCGCCGCCCGTTCGGCGCGGAGCTTGTTGTCGCCGTCGGCTTTGTTGATGGCGATCATGTCGGCGAGTTCGATGATGCCCTTCTTGATGCCCTGCAGATCGTCGCCGCCGCCAGCCAGCAGCAGGACGAGGAAGAAGTCGACCATGTCGGCGACGGCGGTTTCGGATTGGCCAACGCCGACCGTCTCGACGATCACGACGTCGAAGCCGGCGGCCTCGACCAGGACCATGGTTTCGCGCGTTTTGCGGGTGACCCCGCCGAGCGTGCCGGAGGTCGGCGAGGGGCGGATAAACGCGGATGGCGATTGCGACAGGCGGTTCATGCGGGTCTTGTCGCCCAAGATCGACCCGCCGGTGCGGCGCGAGGTCGGATCAACGGCGAGCACGGCGACGCGGTGGCCGCCGTCCACGAGGTTCATGCCGAGTTGGTCAATCGTCGTCGATTTGCCGACGCCTGGCACGCCGGTGATCCCGAGCCGGATCGCCGGTGTGCGCGCGGTGGCATGGGGTAGGGCGGCTTCGAGCACGGCGGCGGCGAGCGGCTGATGGTCCGGGCGGGTGCTTTCGACGAGCGTTATGGCGCGGCCGAGCCAAGCGCGATCGCCCGACACGACGCCAGTGACAAAGTCGGCAGCCGGTGGGAGCGTGGCGCTCGATGGGCTGATGGAGGCGGCGCTGGCGGAGGAAGAATTCGTCATCGGCGGGCTATATCCCGGTTTATCAACGATCGGCGAGCGTCCCTGTTGCGCGGGCTGCCATTGTTCACGCAAATGTTGCGGGCAGATTGCCGCCAAAGTCGAGTCGGTTGATCGGGCAAGGCTAGAGACAACCGCAAGGGTAATCTGGGTTGTCCGAAGGTCTGTCGCTCGTATCGGCAACACGAAACACCGGACGCAGGAGCATGCATGACGGTGTCGTCACAGCCAGATGCACTGTCGGGCGCAACGGTGGGCGCACTGTCGGGCGCAACGGTAAGCGCGCCGTGGAGTGCACCGTGGAGCGCAACGGGGGGCGCGCCGTGGGTGGCGCCATGGATCGTCGACGCGTGGCAAGAGGCGCTTGCCAAACTCGCGGTCGATCTACCGACCCTGTCGGACGATCTGACCGTCCAGGCGACGACCTTGGCGGTGGCATCGCTGGTGCTGCTGGCGATGCTGTGGCCGGCGGTGGCGCAACTGCCGCTCCGAGCCCGCGTGATCGCGCGGACGCTGGCTGCGATCCCGCTGCTCGCCCCGCTCGCGATTTTTGCCGCGATCACGATGGTCGAGTTGGACGCCATAGGCGAACGACCGGGCATGTCGGATATCGCAGCTGTCGAGCCCGCGCAGTCGCCGCCTGTCGAGCCCGTACAGGGCGCTGACCCCGTGCAGCCGGCACGAGCGGCGCCCGCTGAGCGCACTGAGACCACTGATCAAGGCCAGCCTATTCATAGAGCGGCGGAACCAGCCGCCATAGTGGCCGACCCGTCGCCACAGACCCCGGCCGCTGGTGCGGCCGACGCGCTTGCCTATTTGGCAGCTAAGCCGCCGCCAGCCCCGCTCAAGGTTTTGCCCGAGCCGACACCCGACGCAGATAAGGACCTTAAGGCCGCAACCGAACCGCCAAAGGATGCTCGGCTTTCGAAAGTCGAGGCGGAACCGCCTGCAACGGCAGTCGGTCCAGTGGGACAGCGCCTGCCGAAGGTGACGACGGTGTTGTATGCGACGGACCGGATCGCCGTCCCTGGCGGGTATGGTGTGTTGGGCGGCGGTGGTCTGCAGGTCGGCCGCGTTACGCTCGGTCGACCGGCCGCGACAGGTCCGCTGCAGGGGCCGATCGCCGTGCTCGCCGAGCAGGATTTTGCCACGGTCGCCACGCGCCAGTTGATGGTGTCGTCACGGTTCCCTGAGGCCGCGCTGGTGTTCGTCCACGGTTACGACACGGCATTCGACGACGCCGTCCGCCAGGGTGCCCGGTTTGCGGCCGACATCGGCTTTGATGGTGCGGTCATCATTTACAGCTGGCCGTCGGCAGGCGATGCGCGCGCCTATCGTGGCGATGCGGTGAGCGCCGAGGCAGCAGCGCCCCACCTTGCCGGTACGCTCGCACTTCTCGCAGGGTCGACCAGCGCCAAGGCCATCCACATCGCTGCAGCTGGACTTGGTGCGAGGACCGCCATGGGCGCGATCCGAAGGCTCAAGGACGCTGGCCGCGTAGGGGCGGCGACCAAGCTCGGCGAGGTGCTGTTGATCGCGCCCGACATGGACCGCGCCCGGCTGGTCGAAGACGCTATCGAGGTCCGCGACACCGTCGCGGGGATCACCCTGTATGCTTCGGCAAGCGACCCTGCGCTCAACGTGACGCGGCGCCACGCCGGAGCCACGCCGAGGGCGGGCGATGTGGCCGAACGCGGGCCGATGGTTTTGCCATCTGTCGTGACGGTCGACGTCACGCCCAAAGCGGGGCAGGGGTGGGTAGACATCGACCGTGGAACGGAACTCGCCGCAGCACGGCGTAGCGAGGCAAGCGGCACGGGCCCGGATTTAGGCCAAGCCCTCTCAGGCCAAGCCCTCTCAGGCCAAGCCGTTCCAGGCCAAGCCGTTCCAGGCCAAGCCGTTCCAGGCCAAGCCGTTCCAGGCCAAGCCCTCTCAGGCCAAGCCCTCTCAGGCCAAGAAGGTCCGATGATCCGGCATGCGCGCGCGGTGTTGCTCGGCAATCCGTCCGATGGAACGGCAACCGCCGGACTGCGCCGCGTCGAAACCAAGGCTGGCGAATATTGGGCGCAGCAGTAAGGACGTTGCCGCACAGTTTCGCTCTGTTTCCGGCACGCGGTAGCACACATGCGCCGATATCGGCCCTAGTCAGAACCCAGCCGACGCGCTAGCCCCGACGCCCAGACCTGTCCGGAGCTCGCCCGCCCATGGCCGATGTGTCACCGCTGAAATATCGACGCCTCATGTTGAAGTTGTCCGGCGAAGCGCTGATGGGCGGAGGCGGCTATGGGATCGACAACGACATCGTCGATCGCCTTGCGCGCGATGTCGCTACCGCTCGCCAAGCCGGAGCCGAGATCGCGATCGTGGTCGGCGGCGGCAACATTTTCCGGGGTCTGACCGGCGCAGCCAAGGGGATGGATCGCGCGACCGCCGATTACATGGGGATGTTGGCGACCGTGATGAATGCGCTGGCGTTCCAAAACGCGCTGACCCGGACGGGTCTTGACGCCCGCGTCATGTCGGCGATCCCTATGCCGACCGTGTGCGAGGCCTATGTCCGGCCCAAGGCGCTGAACCACATGAAGTCGGGCCGAGTGGTGGTATTTGCGGCGGGAACGGGCAACCCGTTCTTCACCACCGACACCGCAGCAACGTTGCGCGCGATCGAAATGGGTTGCGACGCGGTGGCCAAGGCCACCAAAGTCGACGGCGTTTACTCGGCCGATCCGGTCAAAGACCCCTCCGCCGTGCGGTTCGATCGGCTCGGCTATGACGAAGTGCTCGCCCGCAACTTGCAAGTCATGGACGGGGCCGCCATTGCTCTTGCCCGCGACAATCGACTTCCGGTAATCGTGTTCTCGATCGACGAACCCGGCAATCTGCTGAACGTCCTGACCGGGCACGCCCGCTCGACACTGATCGAGAGCGCGACTGCGGAGCATTGAAGGCACCGCGCCCGGTTTTCACCCAACGACAAGGAGCCCCGTTAATGGCCACATTCGACCTTACCGCGCTGGAAGCTCGCATGCGAGGCGCGCTCGACTCCTTGAAGCGCGAGCTGTCGGGCCTGCGTACGGGCCGAGCCAGCGCGAACTTGCTCGATCCGGTTCAGGTGACGGTCTATGGCGCAAAGATGCCGCTCAATCAGGTGGCGTCGGTGTCCGTGCCCGAATCGCGTACCATTGCCGTGACAGTATGGGATCGCACCAATCTTGCCGCTGTCGAAAAGGGCATCCGAGAGTCGAGCCTAGGTATCAATCCGGTGATCGACGGTAACACGATCCGTTTGCCAATTCCTCCGTTGACGGCCGAACGGCGCACCGAACTCGTCAAGCTTGCCCACAAGTACGCCGAGCACACCCGCGTCGCGGTCAGAAATGTGCGGCGCGAAGGGATGGATATGTTGAAAAAGATGGAGAAAGACGGCGATATCAGCGAGGATGATCTGAAGAAAAACAGCACTAAGGTCCAAGAATTGACCGACCGTCTGGTCAAGGACGTCGACCAGCTGCTGGCGACTAAGGAAGTCGAAATTCAGAAAGTATAGTTCGCTAATACGCCGCAGCATCGGCATCCTGGGTCTTTGCGCAGCGGTTGGCGAGCTTGGGGAAACGGCGACCAGGTTTAACGGGAGTTCACCATTCTGTGACAGACGCGACCCTCTCGTTCGAGGCCGCAACGGCCGACAGCTCGACCCGCGCCACGCGGGTGCGCCATGTCGCCATTATCATGGATGGGAACGGTCGGTGGGCCAAGGATCGCGGATTGCCGCGGACCGCTGGCCACAAAAGCGGCGTCGAAGCTGTGCGGCGCACGGTTCGCGCGGCGATGGAACTCGAAATACCCTTTGTGACGATCTTTTCGTTCTCGTCGGAAAACTGGTCACGACCGCCCGATGAAGTCGCTGATCTGATGGCGCTGATGAAGCGGTTTATTCGCGGCGACCTCGCAGAATTGCATCAAAACAATGTCAAGATCGCTGTGATCGGCGATCGCCACGGGGTCGATGCCGAGCTGTTGGCGCTGATCGACGAAGCGGTTGACCTGACCAGCACGAACACCGCGCTGACACTATCGATCGCGTTCAACTACGGGTCACGGGCAGAAATTGCTGCCGCCGCCCGACGGCTCGCCGAGCGGGTTGCCAACGGCAGTTTGGCGGCCGCCGATATAACGCCAGGCCACATCTCGGCCGAACTCGAGACCGCCGGGATGCCCGACCCGGACCTGTTGATCCGCACCAGCGGGGAAATGCGCATCTCGAATTTCCTTTTGTGGCAGCTCGCCTATACCGAATTCGTGTTTCTTGACACATACTGGCCGGACTTTGGACGCGAGCACCTGGAGCAGGCCATAGCCGAATTCCATGCGCGGGACCGAAGGTTTGGCGGCTTGAGCAAACGGTCATCTGCGTGAGCGATGTCATTGGCAGCGGAGCGGTCCGCAGATCGGCGATCGGCCGAAGCGGTTCGTCGTCTGCCACAGCGAATGCCGACCATGTCGGGCCGGACGTGCGTTCCGTGGATCAGGGCGACGCCGACCGTAATGCTACGCCAGCGTCGCCATCCGAACTTGGCCTGAGCCCGTCGCATCATAATCTCCTCGTGCGAATCGCATCCGCCGTCGTGATGATCGCTGCTGCGGTCGGTCTCGCGTGGGCGGGTCCCGTACCGTTCGGCTTGCTCGTGCTCGCCGTCGCACTGATGGTCGCCTGGGAATGGAGCCATCTGGTAGGCGGGGCGACCGCCGACGATGGGTTCGCCATTTATGCTCTGGCTCTGATCGCCGCTGTCGCGTTGACGTTGTTCGGGCTGCCGGTTCTGGCGTGCCTCGCTCTTGCGGCTGGCGCTATCGTGCTTGCGGGCGGCGGATATGGTGAAAATCCGCTGTTGTCGGCCGCTGGTGTCGCCTACGCCGGTTTGGCAGCAGTAGCGCTGATCTGGATGCGGGCCGATCCGGTCTACGGATTGCTCGCGGTCCTGTTCTTGTTTTTGTCCGTGTGGACAAACGATTCTATGGCTTTTGCCGCTGGCAAAGCCATCGGGCGCTACAAATTGTGGCCAGCGATCTCGCCAAAGAAGACCTGGGAAGGGTTCGCTGGCGGCATCCTTGCAAGCGGCGTTGCGGGATACGCGTTTGCCTTTGTGGTGCCGGAAGCTAGTCCCTCGCGGTTGGCCGTAATCGGCATGCTCGCCGGGGCGGTCGCCGTGGCTGGCGATCTGGCTGAATCCGCGCTCAAGCGGCGGTTTGGCGTCAAAGATGCCGGCGCCATTATTCCAGGACATGGCGGCGTGATGGATCGGATGGATGGGATTGTCGCCGTCGCCGTTGCTGCCGCAATGGCAGCTGCAGCCATTGGTGGCCGTTCGCCAGCCGCCGCCATTTTGATCGGGGGCTGACGTGGAGGGAGCAGGTCACAACCAGGCGGCAGGGGCCCAGGCGGCAGGGGCGGCCGGCACCAACGGGAGCGGGATCCGGACGATCACGGTGCTCGGCGCCACCGGCTCGATCGGTGCAAGCACGCTGGATCTGATCGGCCGCGACCCGGAGCGGTACGAGGTCGTCGCCTTGACGGCCCAGTCGAACGTGGCAGCGTTGGCCGACCTCGCGATCCACCACCGGGCGCGCATTGCCGTGATCGGCGACCCTGCGAAATACGCCGAATTGTCTGAGCGTCTCATCGGTACGGGGATAACAGCTGCGAGCGGCCCGGACGCGATCGCGGCGGCAGCGGCTGAACCTGCCGATTGCGTGATGGCAGCCATCGTCGGCGCGGCGGGGTTGCGTCCGACCTTCGAAGCGGCCCGCAAAGGCCGCCGCGTTGCGCTCGCCAACAAAGAATGCCTTGTCTCCGCCGGGCAGGTGTTTCTCGATTGCGTCGCAAAATCCGGCGCCGAACTGTTGCCCGTCGATAGCGAGCATTCGGGCGTATTTCAGGCCATTGCCGGTGCCGACGCGCGCACCGTCGAGACGATTACTCTGACGGCATCTGGCGGGCCGTTTCGATCATGGCCAAAGGAGCGGATCGCGGCGGCCACGCCCGAGATGGCGCTGCGCCACCCGAACTGGAGCATGGGCCGCAAGATCACGATCGACAGCGCGACGCTGATGAACAAGGGCCTCGAGTTGATCGAGGCATTCCATCTGTTTCCTGTGACGGCCGAACAACTCAAGGTGGTCGTCCATCCGCAATCGATCGTTCATGCCCTCGTCGCTTACGCCGACGGGTCAGTGCTGGCACAACTCGCAGCGCCCGATATGCGCACGCCCATCGCGTTGTCGCTATCGTGGCCCGCCCGCATGGCCGCGCCGACCGCCCGCTTGGACCTCGTTGCGCTCGGCCAACTGACGTTCGAAGCCCCCGACGAAGACCGGTTTCCCGCTTTGCGGGTGGCGCGCGAGGCGATGGTAGCGGGTGGCAGCGCACCTGCAATCCTGAATGCGGCCAACGAAATCGCGGTCGACGCGTTTCTTGCGCGAAGAATTGCGTTCCCCGAGATCGCAGCCCTGGTCGCTAGCACGCTCGACGCGGCGGCGGCGGCTGGAATTATCACCGCGCTAACGACGCTGGAAGATATTCTCCACGTCGACGCGGAAGCTCGCCGTTTGGCAGCCGCGATCCTAGATGATACTCTGTAGCCACGGGTCGAAACCAAAACGGCGACCGCCGTGCCCACTTCTCGCCGCTCGAAATCCGACAACCTTCAGGTGTGACGCAGACATGACGCTACTCCAGATGCCGCTGCCGCCGTTCAATCTGTTGGCATGGCTTCCGATTATCATGGTCGTGATCTTCATTCACGAACTCGGTCACTTCCTTGTCGCCCGCTGGTGCGGTGTGAAGGTAGCGACGTTCTCGATCGGCTTTGGGCCCGAGCTCGCCCACCGGTTCGACAGCCACGGCACGCGCTGGCGCCTCGCCGCGATCCCGATCGGTGGGTATGTCAAGTTCGCCGGCGACGACAACGCTGCAAGCGTGCCCAGCCCCGACGCAATTTCGAAAATGACGCCCGAGGAGCGCGAGGGAGCGTTCCCGCTCAAGCCGCTGTGGCAGCGTGCGGCGGTGGTTGCGGCAGGTCCTGGCGCCAATTTCCTGTCGGCAATCCTGATCTTCGCCGCGGTTGCCTATGTTTCAGGCATCACCATCCAGCCCAAGCCGACCATCGAGGTCCAGCCCGGTTCCGCGGCCGCGAAGGCTGGCATCCTGACCGGCGATATGATTTCCCACGTCGAAGGCCGCCCGATTCGAGATTTTGCCGCCTTGCTGCGCGTGATGTCGACGGCAGCAACCGACCGTGAACTCAAGGTCGAGGTCGTGCGTGACGACCAGCCTAAGGTTTTCATGGTTCTCGCCGAGCAGAAAACCGTCGACGATGGCTTCGGCGGCAAGGACACGCGCCCGATGCTTGGCGTGAAGCTTTTGGTCGACCGGGATAAAATCGAACGGATTCAGCCGAGCATCTTCGGCGCGCTGGCCCATGGCGTGGGGATGACGTGGCAGGTGATCACCGATACGGTGAACGCCATGACGCATTGGTCCTTCTTCCAGAAGGTCGGCGGTCTGCCGACCATGATCGACGTGTCGAACAAAGTCGCAACGTTCGGCATTCTGCCGACGTTGACGCTGATCGCCCTGTTGTCGGTCAGCATCGGTTTCATCAACTTGATGCCGATCCCCATCCTCGACGGCGGTCACCTTATGTTCTATGCAGCCGAAGCCGTGCGCGGTAAGCCGCTCAGCGAGCAGGCGCAGGAAGTCGGATTCCGGATCGGTTTCGCTTTGGTCTGTAGCCTGATGCTTTTGGCACTATGGAACGACCGGTTCCGCGTTTGCCGCTGGATCGGCCTCGACTGCACGGGCTAAGTACGCGACGGCACGGGCTGATCATCTATGGCGGGCCCACCAAATCTTGGCCCGCCCCGACCCCGTCAGACCGCAGCGTTTTGGCTGCGACCGATCGGTATTCCATACCGCGCGCGAACCCCGGTGAAGGCCGAATTATGGCGTGATTCGCGCGGGGATTTGCCCGATGATTCGCCCGGTGTCGATTGTCAGGCTGTGACGTAAACTTGCCACTTCCTCAGCCAAGTTTGAATCGTTAAGTGGTTGTTGTCGGGTTGTGCGTGCGTTGCCAGAAATGGCGAACGCGGGGGCGCGGAAGTCACGTTGCCTGGCAGGGTTCTAGGGGACTCCCTGGGCAAACGGTTGAACGAGGGCAAGGCCGCGAATGATGGGGTCTATCAAAAAGACGGCCGGACAGAAGCCCGTTGACGGGCATCGTCTCCGCTCGACGGTGCGGACGTCCCGCACGACGATCGGTGCGGTTCGGGCTTGTACGGCGTCCGCGCTGGTGCTCGTGAACTGCCTGTCGGGAAGCGCTTTGGTGGTCGTCGGAGGCATCGCGGTTGCCGGCGCTGTTGTCGTGCCGACCGGTGAGGCAATCGCTCAAGCAGCCGCCGTTCGTGAGATTCGCGTCGAGGGCAACCGACGGGTCGAGCCTGAGACCGTTCGGTCGTATTTGAAATTTTCTGTCGGTAGCGGCTACGACGCAGGCAAAGTCAGCCAGTCGATCCAGGCCCTGTTCGCGACCGGCCTGTTCCGCGATGTGCGCATCGAACGCGATGGCGCGGTCGTCACGGTTGCCGTGGTCGAGAACCCCGTCGTCAATCAGGTTGCCTTCGAGGGCAACAGCGAAGTCGACGCGGCTACGCTGACCACCGAAGTTCAGCTCAAGTCGCGCTCGGTCTACACCGACGCCAAAGCGCGCGGTGATGCGCAGCGCATCCTCGACGTTTATCGCCGCCAGGGACGCTTCGCCGCCAACGTCGAACCGAAGCTGATCGAGCTCGAACAGAACCGCGTCAACGTGGTGTTCGAAATCACCGAGGGTTCGGCGACCAAGGTCAAGGGTATCGCGTTCTCGGGCAATCGCGCGTTCTCCGACAGTCAGTTGCGCGATATCGTGTCGACGACGCAGTCGGGCTGGTTCGACTTTCTGAAGGGCACCAGCATCTACGATCCTGATCGCGTCAGCCTCGACCGCGAGCTGTTGCGCCAGTATTATCTCAAGAATGGCTATGCCGACGTCAGCGTCGTTGCTGGCAATGCGGAATTGGCGCCGGATGGTAGCGGCTTCTTCATCACCTACACGATCGAAGAAGGTGCGATGTACCGCTTCGGGTCGGTCACCATCGAGAGCGCACTACCCAACGTCCAAACCGGCACGCTCAATGCCGAAATTCTCACCCAGTCTGGCGCCGTCTACAACGCTTCGGACTTGGACAAGACTGTCGAGAAATTGACGCTTGCCGTCGCCGAACAGGGGTTTGCGTTCGCCCGCGTTCGCCCACGCGCCACGCCGGATCAGGTTAATAAGACGATCTCCATCGTCTACCAGATCGACGAAGGTCCTCGGGTCTACATCGAGCGGCTCGACATCGTCGGCAACACGCGCACCAAGGACTTCGTCATCCGTCGCGAGTTCAGGTTGGCCGAGGGTGATGCCTACAACCCGTTGCTCGTCGATCGCGCCAAGAAGCGGCTTCAGTCTCTGGGTCTGTTCAAGACCGTCGATATCAAGCGTCGTCCTGGGTCTAGCGCTGATCGCGTCAATCTCGACGTCATCGTGGTTGAACAATCGACAGGCGAGCTGTCGTTCGGAGCCGGTTATTCGACGGCTGAAGGTGTCATTGGCGACGTCAGCATTACGGAACGAAACCTTCTCGGCAACGGCCAGTTCCTCCGCTTGAAGGTTGGCGGATCGCTGGAGCGCGCTCAAGTCGACTTGAGCTTCACCGAGCCACGGTTCCTCGATCGCAATCTCTCGGCTGGCTTCGATCTCTTCTATAAGCAGGTTGATCAGTCCGACTCGTCTGGTTTCCAAAATCGCACGGCCGGCGGCAGCGTTCGCCTCGGCTTCCCGCTTGCCGAAGACCTGTGGATGCAGACATCGTACACGCTGTCCCAGAACGACATTTTCGACGTGTCGAACGAAGCGTCCATTGGTATCCTAGAAGCCGGTACCCGGAACGACGGTGAATCGCTCACGTCGGCGCTCGGCACTGCTTTGACCTACGATAAGCGCAACCATCCGCGAAATCCCAACCGTGGCTACTACTTCCAAGTGGCCACCGACTTCGCCGGGCTTGGCGGCGACGTCGAGTACGTCCGAGTGACCGGTGAAGGCCGCGCTTACTACCCGATCACCGAGAAAGTCACGCTCGTTGGCCGCGTCACTGGCGGACACATCGAAGGCTGGGGCAACGACGACGTCCTTCTGACGGACTTGTTCTTCCGGGGCGGTGAGACGGTGCGCGGCTTTGATCGTTCGGGTTACGGTCCCCGAGACTTGACGACGGGCGATGCTCTTGGCGGCAAGACGTTCTGGGCGGCAAACGTCGAGGTTCGCTTTCCCTTCCCGTTCATTCCTGACGAGCTGGGTATGAGCGGCGCCATCTTCGCCGATGCGGGTTCGCTGTTTGGTGCAAGCGACGCCGTCAAGTCCCTCGCCGGTTCGACGTGCGCCGGCGGTAAGCAAGGCGTGTTGCCTGCCAATACCTTCAAGGGTCAGACGACGGAACGCCGCGGACTGTGCCTTGCCGACGAAGCCAGCATCCGCGCTTCCGTCGGTGCGAGCTTGATCTGGAATTCGCCGGTTGGTCCGCTTCGCCTCGACTTCGCCCACGCGCTGCAAAAGGAAGAGTTCGACAAGGATCAGTTCTTCCGCTTCGGTGCTTCGACAAAGTTCTAAGGGCGGCAATCTTGGCTGCTGTTACGATGGGCGCTGCCTGTCGTTCACAGCCGGTGTGGATAGTACTCTGGCGTGGCCCAATGTCGGCCACGCCGTTTTTGTTTCGCATTACCAGTGGCTGCATTTCCGGTCGTCCAGCACCGCTGGTCTGCGGCCGGGTCATCTTTCGGCCGTGGACGGGCCTAGTCGACGTCGGGTGGCTGTGGTGTTGGTTTCAAAACCGAGCTATGTCCCGAAGACCGCGAGGTGGGATTGCGCTTCTATCCAGGCAGGCATGGCGGGAAGGCTGGCATTGGCAAATGCGCATCGGTCCGGCCGCGAAGCGATAGCCTCTTCCCGTGAGTTCCGTGGCACGAGCTCGTCCGCGCGCGGTCCAGCTGCCAATATCGGGAGACGTTCTTGGAGCATCCGGGCTTTTACCAGCGCGCCGCACCGATCGATGTGGCAGCGCTCGCGGCCGCGACGGGTGCCGAAATGCCAGCTGGCGTAGCACACGGGGCGGTCGGACGGACCGTCAACGACATTCGCCCCTTGCTGGAGGCGACGCCGGATCAGGCGACATTCGTCGACAACCGCAAATACTTGCCCAAGCTTGCCCGGACGCGGGCTGCGGCGTGTTTTGTCGCTCCCGCTTTCGCCTCTCGCGTCCCCGACGGGACCATCGCGCTCATCACCCGCCAGCCCTATCACGCGTTTGCCCGCGCGTTGGCAATGTTCTACCCCGATGCGACGCGGCCGACGGCAGCGCGGGCGGGCGGGACGGCGGCGGTCGACCCCAGTGCCGTGCTCGAAGACGGTGTCGACATCGAACCCGGCGCCATCATCGGGCCTGAGGCCACGATCGGCCGAGGCAGCCGGATTGCAGCCGGCGCCGTGATCGGCTACCGCGTCATGATTGGCCGGGGGTGTTATATCGGCCCGAACGCTGTCGTGGTCCACGCCCTGCTCGGCGACCGGGTCACGATCCACGCGGGCGCGCGAATCGGCCAGGACGGATTTGGCTTTGCGATGGGGCCGAGCGGTCACCTCAAGGTGCCGCAAATCGGACGCGTCGTGATCCAGGATGACGTCGAGATCGGCGCCAATACGGCGATCGACCGTGGCGCCCTTAAGGATACTGTCATCGGAGAAGGCACGAAAATTGATAATCTCGTCCAAATCGGGCACAACGCCGTGATCGGACGACATTGCGTGATTGTCGGGCAGGTCGGAATTTCCGGTTCGGCCGAACTTGGCGATTTTGTCGTCATCGGCGGCCAAGCCGGATGCGTCGGACATGTGAAGGTGGGGTCGGGCGCGCAAATCGCAGGTGCGTCTCACGTAACGCGCGATGTTCCGCCGGGCGCCCGCATGGGTGGCACGCCAGCCGTTCCGTTTCGTGAGTACGCCCGCCAAATCGCGCGGATCAAGCGGCTGGGCCTCGTGGGTTCGGCGGGCCACGAACCGGATGGCGACACGGGCGCGGCGCCGGATTAGGTCGTCACAACCCGGATTTTAGTCGGCGCGATCGCGCCGGTTCGGGCGTTAGCCGATGCAAGACGGGCCTGTCGACGTACATCGCGTATGACGACGTGGCCCGGCCAAGGAGACGAGCGGAGGACATATGAACGACATGTCGCAGACACCAACAACACTCGGCACCGCCGACATCATGCGCATGCTCAAGCTCCTGCCGCATCGCTATCCATTTTTGATGGTCGACCGCATGTATGACATGAACGGCGACGAGAGCTGCGTCGGCGTCAAGAACGTCACCTACAACGAGCCGTTCTTCCAGGGCCATTTCCCGCAGTACCCTGTCATGCCTGGCGTGATGATCATCGAAGGCCTAGCGCAGACCGCTGGCGCTTTGTGCGTTGCGAGCCTCGGCGAGACGTATCGCGCCGAGCTCGTCTATTTCATGGGGATCGACAACGCGAAGTTCCGCAAACCGGTGGTGCCGGGCGACCAGATCCACTATCACGTCCGCAAGATCCGCAACCGCGGCCGGGTGTGGCGCTTCTACGGCGAGGCGCGCGTCAACGGTCAAGTTGTGACCGAAGCCGAGGTCAGCGCGATGTTGGCCGACTCCGCCGAGGCGCGGGCTTTTGCGAGCAAGCATGGCTGAGATTGAAATCCATTCGACTGCCATCGTCGAGAGCGGAGCCAAGCTCGGTTCCGGCGTGAAGGTCGGCCCGTATTGCATCGTTGGCCACGATGTCGAACTCGGCGAGAGCGTCGAACTCGTCAGTCACGTCTGCATCGCTGGCCGGACCTCGATCGGCTCACGTTCGCGCGTCTTTCCGTTCGCTTCGATCGGTCACCAGCCGCAGGACTTGAAATTCCAGGGCGAGCCTTCGACGCTGTCGATTGGAGCCGATTGTCTGATCCGCGAAGGCGTTACCATGAACCCTGGAACGGCTGGTGGCGGCATGTCGACGACTGTCGGCAACAATTGCGCGTTCCTGGCCAACTCGCACGTCGGCCACGACAGCCATGTTGGCAACCATGTCGTGTTCTCCAACAACGTGATGCTCGCAGGGCACGTCACGGTTGGTGATTATGTGATCATCGGCGGCGGGGCAGCCGTCATCCAATTCGCTCGCATCGGCGCGCATGCCTTCGTCGGTGGCATGTCGGGCTTGGAGCAGGACCTGATTCCCTACGGGATGGCGCTCGGCAACCGCGCGCATCTGTCGGGTTTGAACATTGTCGGCCTGTCGCGCCGCGGCTTCTCCAAAGCCGACATTCACGCGTTGCGCCGGGCATACCAGGCGCTTTTTGCCAACGAGGGCACGCTGGCCGAGCGCACCGAGGACGTCTCGATACAGTTCGCGGGCAACCCGATCGTGGAGGAGATCATCGCCTTCATCCGTACGCCGGGTAAACGCTCCCTGTGCACGCCCGCGACGATCGATGCCGACGCCGCCTGATCCGTACGCCGCAGGAGAGTGTGATGCCTGCGGACGAGCCAACATCGTCGGCAAGTAAGTCGGGTGGTGAATCGGGTAGATCGGCCGTTCACGCCCCTCCCGTCGGCATTCTCGCTGGCAGCGGTTCCGTTCCAGCCGAAGTCGCCCGCGAAATCATCGCGCGCGGTGGTTGTGTCCATATCGTCCCGATCGACCGCGAACCCGACGCGCGTCTTGCCCACTATGGCAGCCCGGGTCGGCCGTTTGCCTGGGGCCAACTTGGCGCCATTCTCAAGAGCCTCAAGACCGCCGGGTGCCGCGAGGTCGTGTTCGTCGGCGGCGTCAACCGTCCCGACCTTGCAAAGCTGTGGCCCGACGCGGGATTGCTGTGGCACGCGCCTCGGCTGCTGGCGTTCGTCGCGGCCGGCGGCGATGATGGCCTGATCCGCAAATGTATCCGCTTCGTCGAGGCCCAGGGCTTCGAGGTGGTCGGCATCGCCGATGTCGCGCCAGGATTGTTGGTTCCAGCTGGCGCCTTGGGTCTGGAGGCGCCGGGGCCGTCGGCGATGGCCGATATCTTGCTCGCCTCGAGCGTCGTACGCGTACTTGGCCGCCACGATATCGGCCAAGCGGTGATCGTCGCCGATGGCGTGATCGAGGCCATCGAGGGGGCGGAGGGAACGGATCGCATGCTCGATCGCGTGGCCGCACAACGGGCCCGTGCGGGGCCAAGGTCGGACATTCTACGCGGCGTCCTCGTCAAACGGCCAAAGCCCGGCCAGGAAATGCGCATCGATATGCCAGCGATCGGCCCGCGCACGGTCGAGCGCGCCAAGGCTGCGGGACTGGCGGGGCTCGCCGTGCTCGCCGGTGCGACGCTCGCCGCCGACCGCGAAGACTTGGTCGCCATGGCCGATCGCGAGGGGCTGTACGTCTATGGCTTTACCGAG
>Ga0163144_10014719_pt1 | contig 16216 bp, 19 predicted proteins | sample OliLak19BULKMAT1_FD_123175 | JGI IMG/M metagenome (GOLD analysis project Ga0163144, IMG submission 123175) | Freshwater microbial mat bacterial communities from Lake Vanda, McMurdo Dry Valleys, Antarctica - Oligotrophic Lake LV.19.BULKMAT1 | ecosystem: Environmental > Aquatic > Freshwater >... | reverse complement strand
TGACGGGTCCATCACGCCGCAAGGAACACTGGGATTTTGTACAGCTGGCATGACGCAGTGCAGCGAATGTGATCTCAGGCGCACGTCGCGCGATTACGGCTTCATGTGGGCTGAGCTCAAAGAGGCATCTGGAAAGAATGCGGTACCCGTGATGACGACCGAACGACGTCGGGATTGTCGTTCGCGAGCCGGTTGCATGGACCGTCCCCCTCGATGGTTGGATGTCTTGCTGCATTTGCTGTAAGTCTTTGTTTCTCTTATAACACTAAGACGAGCTCTTCTTGAAAATGTATACAAGCGCGAGTGTGGCGCTTTGTCAGGGCGGTGCGACATATCAAGATGCAGGCGATGGAATGAATCTGTCTCACATGGGTCAGCTCAATGAGCTGAGAGGTGATCAGATGAACACTCAGCCACCAGTATGCACTGCAACCACAGCGGTCTAAAGCTCCTTAATGCAGCTTCAGCAGCTGCGCCGTATGACTTTAACAAAATCTGTTATGCTGTATGTACATATACGGTCCTGCTCAACGTAGGCCACAGCAACCTTCTTGTCCGACCTAAAACTCCTCCACCCTATCATGCCGGGGCTAGCTGCACTCGCGTGCGAGTGGTCTTTCTTGGAGGCTTGCAAGACTGCGGACGCATCGTCCCTCTCTGATCTGAGGAGTTGTATGCGTGTTTGAATCCCTGGTGCTGTCTTATGAGCATTATCACGTGTACTGCTTTCTAACGGCGTGTCTTGCGCGGCGAAGACGACACGTTGTGCATTGAGCGTGCTATTCTCAAAATGAAACAGCGCGAAGATTCACTCTGCGCGCTCTCAAAATGTGGATTCCGAATTCTTCTCTACCGCGGCGCAGATACCGAAGCTCCAGCAGATTGATCTGTGCCGTAGATGCGTAGCATGACAGGGTTGCATGTGTTCTCAATCTCTTTCACCTTCAGTTCCAAGCTGGCTAGATCTGGCAGGGGGGAAGCTGCCAGCCAATCGAGGGTCTTCGCTGACACCTAACATGCACAACGAGTCGCCAATCAGAATATTCGAGCGGGGACACAACTGAGCGTGCAAATTGGGCGTCGCCACGTTACCTCTTGCAGAACACCCCGATCAGACGGCTGAATTCGCTCTTTTAGCGCTTGGTCAGCTAGAGTGGCACCAATGTGCGCTACCATGCTGTCCACGGTGCGTTTCGCGTCGAGAAGCTCTGCCTGGACTTCGTCGGCGGCTTGATAATGGGCAGCGGACTCAATCATAGCGGTAATCTCGGCGTTTGACAATCGGCCTTTGTCATTGGTGATGATGATGTTTGATTTGTTGCCAGTAGATTTGTCATGAGCTGATACGCTAAGGATACCTGCACAAGAAAACTGTACGGGTCAATTTTGTGCAACGAGCCGCGAACACAGACGAAACAGTACCATCAGCGTCGATGTCAAATGATACGACGATTTGTGGAACTCCACGTGCGGCAGCCGCAATACCGGACAGCTCAAACTTTCCAAGAAGGTTGTTATCCAGCGTTCGAACACGTTCGCCTTCGAAGACTTGAATCAGGACTGATTCCTGATTGTCCGTGAATGTCGAGAAAACGCGAGTCTGATGACAAGGAATCGTCGCGTTCCGATTGATGACTTTACTCATCATTCCGCCTGCCGTCTCGATTCCTAAACTCAGCGGGATGACGTCGAGTAATCTAAGAAAGGCGAGAAACAAGATTGATACCAAGTCAGAAAGCATTCTGGATGGGCGACACGCAAACACGTACAGAATGTTAGCCGCGGTCTCATGCGCTTCATGAGAAAGTATGGATGCTTGAACTGCTGCACCATAAGCTACTGCTTCGTCGGGATTGATGGATTTGAAAGGTTCTTTGCCGTTGAAAAACTCCGAGATCATTTGCTGGACCCGTGGAATGCGAGTTGAACCTCCGACGAGAACGATTTCGTCGACATCTTCTTTGCCGAGCTTGGCGTCTCGCAAAACCTTTTCAACAGGGGCTATACAGTCCCGGAAATAGTCATTGCAAAGAGACTCGAAACGTGCTCGTGTGATAGAACTGAAAAAATCGACACCCTCAAACAGGGTGTCAAGCTCAATCGACGCCTGCGTCGCGCTTGATAACGCACGCTTCGCCCGTTCACATGCTGTTCTCAGCCTTCTAAGTGCTCGGTGACTGGAAGACAAGTCTTTTTTGTGCTTGCGTTTGAACTCGTCCGCGAAATGCTCCACCAGTCGATTGTCGAAATCCTCGCCACCTAGATGTCTATAACAATGACATGACGCTAATTCAGGTTCATGCATTATTCATACAAAGTGGCACACATACGTGTCTCCAGCAGTGGCTTTGACTTCAAATACGCCTTCAGAGATGTTGAGCAAAGACACATCAAAGGTTCCGCCACCCAGATCGAAGATCAGAACGTTTTGCTGACGCTTGTCCTGAGAATACTTATCCAGACCATATGCAATTGCCGCAGCAGTAGGTTCATTAATGATGCGAAGCACGTTGAGTCCTGCAATCGTTCCCGCGTCCTTCGTTGCTTGTCGCTGGCTGTCATTGAAGTAAGCTGGAACGGTGACGACAGCATGTTTCACTTCCTTGCCCAGATAAGCCTCTGCTGTCTCGCGCATTTTGCGTAGAATCATGGCGCTAACTTCTTCAGGAGCAAAAGTTTTCTGCTCTCCCTTGTACACAACCTGGATGACCGGCTTATCGTTCGGAGAGTTGTCGCTAGAAACTCTGAACGGCCACTGTTTCATGTCGTCCTGCACAACCTTGTCTCCAAACCTCAAAAGGGCAGAAAACGCACACGGAATGTCAGCGGAAAGATATCAAATGCGCAAGCGTGCGATTGGCGCAACATACTTGCGCCCAATCAATCGTTTGGCATCGAAAACGGTATTCTCGGGGTTCACGGCAGCTTGATTTTGCGCCGCTTCACCAACAAGCCGTTCAGCATCTGCACTCGAACCAAATCATCATCATCAACGTAAACATCAATCACAAGGCTGGCTGTCACACCCGACTCACCATTGAAAGCTACATATGACGGAGTTGTCCTGTTGCCTTGGTCATTTGCAATGATTTCAACTGCGCCATTCTTCCACACTCCCACGCATGAGTAGGTGGTACCTAGGTCGATACCAATGGCAACTTCCGTTCCATGCTCTTCGGACATGTTCAAACCGGTGCAAGACAGGTCCAAAAAAAGGATGGTTGATTCAGTCAGTGCCTGAGCCACACAAAAGCGTGAACGCAAACCGTTCAACGGTTGAATTTCATGAAATGTCCGTCGCGAACCAAGACCGGACATACAGTGAGCAGAAACTTTTGATCACCCACCGTGAGCCGCGGCCGGGCCGCTGAGGCATGTTCCGCCGCATCAGTGCCACGGACTAGGCGGACTACATCCGGGCCACCTCAGTAGTATACACTCCTCGCCGAGTCGGTGAACTTGTGACTCGGACAAATTAAGATCGACTCGGACTCTGCATGGACTCTCATGATCACTCTATAGCTATATATCCTATAGCTGTGACTTTATGCTGGATCAGTTTCAATCCAGCGATCATATGTTTAATCATACACATATAAACGTGATTTCGTCATACGTTGATCAGGTATACGTAGCTGCGGCCCCGAATCAAGTTATCAAAGAATATGACTATAAACAGATCCAGAACGAGACATGACTGCATGCATGGTCAGTCGATTGCAACATGGAAATGCATGCGCACGTACGTACGAGATGGCTAAAAAAAATGAGTGCGCGTGACGGCACATGCAACATAAGTATTGCTGCACAACAAGCGTCGTTTTTTTGTTTCAGGATCCAGGCCCACAGCAACTTTTGACGAGCAGGATGAGACAACAAAACGTGACGTATGTACCCCCTGTTGACTGCAGAATCGGTCAGGTGATCGATGCATCATCAATTATGACCGGCATATGCTTGAGCCATGCAGTAAGATTTCCTTTGCAAGTGCTGGCTGCAAAGGGGATCAGCAGCCGCATAACAGGATCAACTAACAGCGTCCGGGCCGGCGAGACACCGCTTGATAGCGCAAGAAGCCGCTGGCATTTTGCTCCGAAGCGAAAGCACTCGCGCCGGTCACACCTGTTGTAGGATGAGAGTTGATGTCTGTTTGCCAATGGCCACACGGATCGAACCATTTGAGGTCGTTCAAATCCATCCGCAGTGCTTCAAGATGGACTTACCCGCACGGTGTTTGTGTTCCGTAGCCTGGATCCGATTTCCTGCAAGACGTTGACAACGCTGGCATAAAAAACTGACTGCTGGAAAATGGTATATTGGCGAAATCACAAACCCGCGATTTCCATGCCGGGAATGTTCCAGTCGTCGTTAAACTCGTCGTAAGAAGCGTATTGTTCCATTATTTCGACGTACGCTGAAGGTACAAAGCATCGAACTACCATGTCTTTCAGCTTGAGTTGCCGGTCTAGCTCTCTAATGGTGTCGACTAACTCTTCGCGCTCGGACTCAAATTCATGCTGAAAAAAGAAAGCATGTGATACGGAAATCAAGCATGGCCGCAGTCGTGGTATGCGACGCGCTGTTTGGTACCTCGACTTCGGTGAGCTCACTCTCCTTTTGCTGATACCGAGCAAAGAGCTTCTTCAAAATTTTGGACTTCTTTTGCAGCTCCTCCTGTACATATTGTACCATGTTACGGTCCGAAGCGTTGCATCTTCAGCAGCGACACGCCTACCTGCTTGGTTCGATACTGCTGATTCATGAAGAGTTCTGCCTCTTCGGCATCCTCTAGTTCTTTTCTCAATTTTTCCTCGTCGCGGCGTTGAATCTAGCACCCCCATCAAAACTCAGTCTTTACGTTGCGAGCTATCTAAGGAACATGATCCTAAGCTAAGATACCTGCAACAGCTGCTCTGTCTTTTTGAGCTCATCTGTTTGCTTTGCAGCTTTGTCCATCACTTTGCCACCCGAAAGCAGTTGTTCTTCTCGCGCTCGAATGCGTGCTGCGAAAACATGCTGATGCGGTCAGGCATATGCCGAGCACTCTAGCCTTGAGGAATCAGATTACCATCCAGATCCATCATTAGACGTCGCTCATGCTCAAGCGTTTTCTGCTTTTCACTGAGTTCCACAGCAACTCGCTGCGCTTGATACTCTGCCTCCAGCTGAGTTTCCATGCATCAGCCAGCTCAGTGTTCATTCAGCACGATATCAGCACTATTCGATCATACCTTACTCTCCATCGCTCGCTGCTTTTGCTCATCTGTCATTTGCAGTAGTCGATGCTGCTCGTCTTTTGTTTTGCGTTCGATCTCCATCAGATGCTCCTCTCGAATGCCCGTATCGACCACAATCACCTTCTCCACGACTTTTTCCTCGATCAACTCTCCTGAATTCGAAGTGTCCATTAGTTCACTGGTCAAGCAAACTAAACGAGGATCAGCTCACCATCCACAACGTATCCCGCATCTGTAAGCTCCCCGCGTTTAGCCGCAAGCTCCATCTTGAGTTTAGTGATTTCCTGCACGTGCACGAAGGGGACGAATGTTACGTTGTTCCTCGGAGTGGCTAAGTGCCAGCATACCTCTTGGTATTGTCGAAGCATTGTGTCTTTTGGGTCTTCGTTAACTGTTGGCTTATTTTTGATATCTTTTGCTCGATTGGCGTACCTGATCAGTATTGACAGCCCGATCAACAAACACGTAAATCAAGCTGCAGAACAAACCATTTTCACCTAAGAGTACTGAGAGTCTCGTCATAGTTCAGTCCCGCAGGACCAATATTGGCTAGCATTACGGTCTTGGTGTTGCCACCCAATGAATCTTGAAGCAGACGCGTGAGTTTGGAGTCTCGGAATGGAACGTGCGTGGCCTGGGGGTTCACCAAGGCGGTGATAACATTGCCTATTCAAATCCAAATCCATCAGTGGAGCCACGCAGTCTAGCATGGATCATGGTTCGAATACCATACCAAGGGTGGCAAGAGATTGATTTATGCTGAACGCTTCATTCAGGCGGTCACCCGTTGCCTCTGTTTTCTTTTGTCTCTCGCTTCCAGCAAGATCCACCAAATTCAGCTTGCCGACCTTATAGTGCGTGGTGCCCGCATCATCCTGGATACTGGTCTCAATCGTCACTGTCATCATCGAATGAGAACGAGAGGATCCCTCGTTCATTTTCGTTGCGCCCACCCTGCGGGATTTTTGACCTTTCTTCAAAACCTTCAGCAAATCGTCGACCGACTTCACAACGTAAGTGCTCAAATCCTTGACGAAGACACCTTTGTCCTTGGATTCCTTCACAGACATCTTCTTCCTAGCTTCTTTGTTCAGCAGATCAAAAACCTCGTCGTTGTAAATTTCCAAGAATGACGCCCGCACCAAAAATTCCACGTTGCCAGGAGCGTTGTTCACCGCGTCGAAAATGTGGTAGAATGCATTGGGTGTGATGCCGCGAAGGTTTGGATCGTCCGGCACACCTTCCATGGTGAACGTTTTGCCTGTGCCTGTCTGCCCATACGCAAATATGGTGCCATTGTAACCCGCTAGCACACTATCCACGATGGGCTGAGCAGTCTGTTCGAAAACCGCGGACTGCACCGAGTCGACACCGTAAACGTTGTCAAAAGTGAATGATTTTGGAGCATCCGATGCGGTAGAACCGTAACCGGCATGCGGTTCTATCAAGCACTGCGGCTTGCTGACTTCTATCGACCGCCGCTTGGAATCCACATTCACAATCAACTCCTCGTTCGTTTCACGCTGCATCGAATGCAATACGTCACCGAGCATCGTTTTGAACAAACAAAACGCAGCAATATTACCTCGTGATTGTTGGGAGGACGACAGCGCACAACGACTCTGACGCATTCGCTTCGAGCATTGGCAGTAGATTGCGCCATGGCAACAACAAGTTGAACTGATTGAGAAGTAACGCTGTCTGGTAACCTCTGCTTTGACCAGCTTGCGACGTGATCAAAGTACGCAGGAGCGTGCACATCGTGCTCATAAGTTGTTCTGTGTCTGTGTGCGAATTACGAGCATTACCAAGGTGTGCGTCAGGCTATTCACGCACATGATATCGATATGAGCGATAGCCCCTTGGAAGTACCGCTTCTTGATGCTGCTCTTGCCGAGGCCAGCGAGCGCGGCGTTCTCTCTGAAGCTGGAACTGACCGGTCCCGAGTAAGCAAGTACTACCGGAGTGCAAACAGAAAACCGAGTGCTCTTCATGACTGGGAATTTCCTGGTTGGGGCCAAGCCGTGCGTGTTGATCTGTCTACCGTTCCAGAATCTGAACGTCATCAGCATGCTCCCCATAGCTCCGTCAGCGAGGTCGCGGACATGGCATTGAACGAGCCAGACTCACCGCGGCTCGGCGAAGATAACAGCGTTGTCCCTGAAGCAATGAAGGGGTAAAATTGTCATTCATTCGAATTGGCTGCTATGTCAACATTCACGATGCATCTGCATGCATTTTAGCAAATCAACACAACTTCAGTTAAATGATGGGGGGAAGGGCGGATCCGTGGGCCAAGGCTCAGGCGGCGACCCCAAAACGCAAGATTCCTCTCATCTTCTAGGAGAATGGGCAAGTACAGCCATGTGAGTATCGCTGCGATCGCGTTCGCTGGCCGATAACGATCTGAATACACAAGTCACGTTGTCTAGATCTGGGAACGACATCACCTCCAGTGTGTTCTACACCATCGGATTATGTTCAGCTGAATCCGGCGTTTATGCTCCGCTTGCTCTGTTGTTGATTGTGCTGATGTTGCATCTTTACCGCAACGTCTACGCCGAGGTTGGATCTGCGCTGCCCCTCAACGGGGGTGCCTACAATGCGCTCCTGAACACAACGAGCAAAAGCACAGCATCTTTGGCGGCATGTCTGACCATCTTGTCATACGTTGCAACTGGCGTGGTGTCCGCGGACTCGGCTGCGCATTATCTGCAAAATGTGTGGAGTAACTCAAATGTCACTGCTGTGACACTTGGGCTGATTGCGTTCTTCGCGGTACTGAGCTTCATCGGAATTACAGGTGTGTTACCGCGAAACTTCCGCTTCAGTCTAGGTGATTACTGAGACCTGATGTACCGTGGCTACAGAATCTGCAACCGTTGCATTCGTGATATTTTCCGTGCATTGCGGCACGCTGGTGATGTTGATGCTAGCGGGGACGGTAGAGTTTGCTCGGTCCGGCTCTGCACAGTTGCGCACCAATTACCACAGTCATGCGCAGCCAGCATTCGGCCACGCGCTGATCTTTGGCTACGCGGCGGCTGCTCTTGGAATCACTGGTTTTGAGACAAGCTCCAACTTTATCGAGGCACGCTCGCTTTGGTTTGCTTCGCGGAGGTGGTGCATGCTAATCTATTTGTGTGTCGGACCTACCAGGAGCAAAAGGAAGGAGTTTTCCCTAAGACATTACGGAACATGTGGTGGACAGTCCTTATCTTCAACCCGTACCTCGGGCTGTTGTCTGTAGCCTGCCTTCCGCTTGAGCAAGCTAGCAGCGTGGTGGTCCTTGCGAAGCTGGGACGCGTTAGCGGCGGCAGTTGGCTGGAGATATGGGTCAGCGTGGACGCCTTTCTGGTGCTATCCGGTGCGGCTTATTTTTGTTTCGTTTGGTAATATCGTTGAAACCTGCTAAAGCCGTACATTGCTTCTGTAGGCTCTGTCATCACCGCGTTTGTCGGTGTGACCGGGCTAATGCGACGGCTAGCGGGAGATAGGTGCCTTCCTGGCTTTTTGCTATCCACCAATAAGCTCCGAGGAACAAATCATTGGATCATTCTTTTGTTCTGGGGTATCTGCACTTCAATGGTAAGCGTCTGCGGCCTCTCCATTGTGTGTAATTCTGATTTTGTCTGTTTGCCCCTGCCGCAGTATCTAGTTCTGGACGGTGACGTATCCACGCTGGCAGACATGTTCGCGGTGTCCTTTTTGTCCGTAATGGGATTGTTTGCTGTGGGAAACATGCTACTCAAGGTATGGTGAGCGTGACAGGATCTCGTTTCGCCTTTATCATGCCATGTTTGCCTTTTTTCGCAGTATAAGCGAAAAGTGATGCAGAGAGAGATTTACGCGTCGTGGACACGGGTGTTAATGGCGTTCGCGTGCACCGTGGTAGCGCTTGGTGCTACTGTGGCTCGGCAGCCGCGTAAGCTTTCGAGCTTTGCTTTGTCAGCGTTGAATTTGTGCTCACCCACGATATCACTTCGCAGAGAGTTTGGAATATTTCGCGTTGTACTTCTCTGGCACAGCCTTCATCTTCGGCATCACATTTTGGCGTGTGTCGGTGCTGAAAATGGTTCTGTACGCTATCAAGTACGGCTCATGGGTTGTGCCTGATCGGTCTCCACTTGTTGTTCCGTGACGATAGTGCTTTCCACCCTGTGTTGTCAGGCATTCATGTACCACCTGGCCTGCGCTGCAGCGCTCCTGTGTTGCCAAAGTCGAAAGGTACCAAGCGTCACTGATGAGGCTGTCTCGATCTTGGATTACAGCATGCGTGTGGGTGTGTCTTAGATTGTTGAAGGATGTTAGCAGTACATCGGTTATATTTTTTGCAAGCTCTGATCAGCTGAGGTATGTCCGAGTTTGATTTGCGCCTAGCTTCGACTGCTGAACAGCGTCTTGTTGCTTCAGTTATCTGAACAAGGCTATCCAATACATCCGCGACAATGAGGTATGGCTCATGTTGACTTTGCGCCCACGTCAATGCTGATTCGTACCTCGACCGCAGCAATGCAACTTTGTTCGCATCGTTCACGTCTGTCCCGACGAAGCATCCGCTCCTCCTCACTTTTCCCAAAACGTGGCAATCATTGACGAAATATACCCTAAAATGCGAATCGACAGGTGTGTATCTCCTGCCAGGGCGTCTCAACGGAGCACTCAGTATTGTGGTCTGCTCACTTTCTCTGGTTCTTGAATGCAGTATCCTTGTTTATGGTACGTTCGGGCCGCAGTGCGTAGATTCGCTTTCAAAGCAGTTTGACGTTCCGAAGGTAGTGTTCGTCGTCGGCACCTGTGGTCGTTCCCAGTTACTTAGGCTTTACCATTCTATTTGATTTTGTGCCTCAGAACATGTGCTTCATCGCAGCTCCCAGTGCGAAGTTCGCAAGCAAGCTAAGTCAGATGGGCGGCATTCGAGTCATCACGCACTAAGCATGGGTTTGGTGGGTTGCCTCACCGTACCCCTATCACCGCTGCAATGGCATGTGAGAATTCCTTTCGTATTTTTAACAGAAATGAAATAAAGTTGTAAACACGAAGGCAACTGTGTTCAAAAATCGCGAAGCAGTTGGATTGCGTGGCATCAACCGTTCAAAAAGCTCTCCCAATCATCTGATTGAGATTTTGACTTCGCTGTGGCCAGTGACGGTGCCGTTTTCAGCGACATCGGCGCGCCTGATTTAGCGGCAGTAGCTTTGGGCACACCCGATTGAGCGGAGGTGCTCGTCGTGACGCTCGCAGCCTTTGCCAGCCCGACAGTTGACTTGGCTGCGGGCGCAGAGATGACCAACGAATCCCAATCATCCGTGGCGGCCGCGTGTCCGGTTTGAACGGCCGGTTTGCTCACCGCTTTAGTACCCGTTGATGCAGACGGAGAGCTGAACATATCGTCGGTGTCCCAATCTGCTGTTAGATGCTGCACTGGTTTGGCAGCAGGGACCGCGGAGCTGGGCGCCTTTTTCGACATGGTGCCAGAGGACTGGCGTGAATTCGGCTTGCCTGCCGAGCTAAACGATCCCAAGGCAGCAGACATCTCCGCGTCTAAGGAGCTTTCCCCCGCGGTGTGATCTGGTTTGCTTTCTGAAGTCCACGAGTCCCAGTCTCCAAACCCAGAAAGACCGGCTTGCGCTGGCTTTCGAGAACCGGTATCATCGTCAAGAAACGAGGCCATGCCATCCACCTTGCCGGAAGAGGGCTTGGCAGCAACGGCAGTGGAAGCTGTGTCACCTGTCTTTCGGGAAGTAGCACGTGTCGCATTAACAGGTGCTGGCGCGGTGGACGCTGCCGCTGGTTTGGATTGTTTCTTGGTGGACAAGCTCATCGATGTACTCGTGGCCCCATCGTCAAAGTCTCCAAAGAAATCGTCATTCCAGTCAGTCGATGCATTGCTTGCTTCGATCGTTTTGAAATCTGATGGAGAGCTTGTAGCACGCTTGTCCACCGCTTGAGCTTTCGCTGGCACCGAGCCGTTAGGTTTTGACACGGACGAAGCGTGATTTTTGGAGTGAGCGTCCGTAATACTAGGTCCAGCGGACGAGCTTGAAGAAAAGGATGTGTTGGACTTTTTGTCGTCCGTAGCACCACCATACAGCTTGCTCGCAAGCGATGACACAGCCCATGAACCTACTTTTCCCAGAACCTCAGCTGCAGCCGCGGCTGCCTGGGTGGCAGCGTGAGCACTCTTGGCTTCAGTCGATCCCACCCCACCCGCGCCATTCGTTGCACCGTGATCTAGCGGCCCGCTCGAGGTTGGCGTTTGCATCTGCTCGCTCATAGTCTGCAGGCGCTGCACCGCGTTGATCAAGGTCTTCAAACAGGACTCACGAACCTCGCGGATCGGGTCAACAGCAAACGGAGCGATGCTAGGGACCACGCGTTTGGCACAGTCATCTTGACTGATATAGCTAAGGCAAGCGTTCAAGGCCGCCAGTCCCGCAACTCGAGACGGTCCAAATGGGTCGCGTAGGGCGCGAAGGAAAGCGGACGCCAGCACTTTTTGCCGAGTTTCTGCAGATAAGTGGGACGATATTTGCGCCAAGCAATAAGTGGTGTTCGTTCGAATGGAGGCTTCTTTATCGGTTTGCAGCTTCGCCAAAACTTGCATCAACTGTACCCAAGTCACCAACCAACAGATAAGGTGGACGGTCCCACTGCAGTGGTTGCATGGAAAAACACAAACCTGGGTGTCAATAATCTTGGCGTCCAGCTTAGGAACGAGTTGTGGTACACTTTTGAGTGTTGCATCTCGCAGCAGCGGCGTAGCATCCGTGAACCCGGTTACAATGTTGGGCCAGATCTGATCGTTCACGGTCGCTGAAGAGAGCTGCGGAGCGTACAGTTCAACCGTCTGGATGCGACAGAAGGCTTAGATCGGCTGCAACGCACAAGCAGTGACAGGAAGAGGAATTGTCCGACCCACCTGCAGTAAATGCAGACGAACCGCCCGCTCACTCGACGAAAACAGCTTCACGATAGTGGGAAGAACCCTCCGGTTGTACTCGTCTTGGCCAAGCTTCGCCCCAATTTTGAGAACTGCAGACACGCGTAGCACATGCGACTTGTAGAGATAATTGACTGAGAAGCTTGCTATAGGCGAACGCACCTGAGGATAGCACAACCGGAAAACTGACCAGCACCGCCCCAAATTCCAAAGACTTGATTAGCTCTGGTAAAATTTTGTGCTTCAGCGTACGCTGAAAGGCAATGCAAGCAAACAAGAGAAAATGAATGGTTGACGGGAGGTCGCCAACAATACAAAGCAGACGCAGATATCGTACTTCGGGGTATGAGTCCACGCGAGCAGCGAAATCGGCAAAAAACGTCTGTTTCTCTTCGTCAGATTTGATGGGCAGAGAATCGACGAAGGCAACAGCGTTGACGACCTCATTATCAAAGAACTTGCTCTCCAGCACCCGTAGCGGGTTCAGTCGAGAAGCAGGGTCGACCAAGAGCAACTGCTTATACTTGTCCACCAAAGTCCGAGGGATGGCCGCGGGAGATCCCAGCTGTTGCTGCTTGCTAAAGTCCTTGTTGAAAGCCTCATATATCACACAACCCAACGACCACGCGTCTGTAGCCCAAGGGGCAGCCTTTTCAATAGCAGACCAGTTCCTTTTGCCCAATTCAGGTGAGCGGTACTGAGCCGGCAGAATATCCGCGTGAAGTCGGGAAGACTGTGGGATATCTTCGCTGTACGAGTACGCAAGATCGAATCCTCCTAACTTCCAATCACCACCCGGCGTCACAAATAACGACGAAGGTGCAAGATTCGCGTGCACCATCTTGCAGTCGTTATTGAGAAAAGCGACCGCGTTCTGCGTGGCACAAATAACGTTAGGGGCGAAGACATCAGTCACTTCGAATACAATCACGCACCACAAGCTGCCGCAATCCCAAGATCAAAGACGGGTTATTTGGCTCAAATTCAGGTGACTGCATGCTGATCGGCTCGACAGCCTCTGTGACGATGTAAAGGTTGGCGGTAAGTTCGACCCCTTCGATGAAGCGAAGCACGTCAGGGTGACGGGTACTCCGAAGCTTTTGCATGCAGTTTTGTGCCGCGCTCAAACGATGCTTATCAGGACCCGTTTTGTCAAATGCAAATATGCTCACTTCTGCACTGTCCACCTGCGAACAACACATTTTACGTTCGTGGAGTGGTTGCACGCATAACAAGGTTGAGCATCGTTACCTTGGAAGTGCCACGAAACAACTTCCAGTGCGTTTGACCGGTCCAGTGCGGAAATGTAACTTCTGGCCCGATGTTGAACGGGAACTGGGCTGATTCCGTTTGACCCATGTTGAACAAATGGTCAAAGACGACAATGGATGTTCCGTCTGATGTTTGATTTCGTTCCCGGAGCGGCGACCGGATTTTGCGAGATGTGCTGACGTTGCATTCGACGCGTAATCGCGACTGAGCCACCATGCGGCAGTTCGTTCTTGGTCTGTTGTTAGCTACCACGGGTATGTCAAGCGGTGTAACCTATGCGTGCTTCAGTCCTCGCTAAGCTGGCTGTTTGTCCGGTATCGCTTAGTGTCAGCTCTGGAAGTCCGCAGCAAATCGGAGATCGATGATGCGCTCAAAACTAAGCCCATCGTAGTCCTATCTCACTTCACGTCGGAAAATCAGGCATGGGTCACATCGACACTGCAATTGGTCGTATAGTTCTCGGTTCATCGCCTTGCATGACCATTCGACAGGAAGCACAAAAGGCATTCGTTGAAGCTGTTCAAGGCTTCAAGAACTTCACGTCAAGTGTAGATGGCTTACCTGAGGTATGCGTCATCGACCCCGGTACCTCTCCCTTTATCCTGATAGCTGTGTGGTGTCAGGTTACGTTTTTGGAGCTGGACGATCGCTCGGTAGCCCTGCATTTCAATATTCTATACTCACCCACCCTGAAGCTGTATCGTATGTGCTACGTTGGTTCCCTGCTGCCCTCGCCTGTCGAGCGACCCAGCTGCTCAAACGACCATTTTGCTCGTTCAGGTCAAAAACCGGATAGCGCAGAAGCAGAATTCGACTTCTTTACCCCTTCGGGTTTCTCAGCGAAAAAGCTGACCCGCTTCCTGAAAGCCAACGCATTCCCTGGCCTAGTATGTGAAGTGTTCTGATGTTTATGCCAGACTAGCCGTGATCGATGATCATTATCTTTTTTGCAATTGTAAGCCTATTGAAGCGGATGACGACGTGGAGAAATCGCAACCTGAAAAGGCTGCCCCCAAGGAGGTTGTCGCGCCTGAGCCGGCACCGATGCCAGGTCTGACATGTACTTTGTCTCCCATGCATCAATTCTCTCATTATATGTTCCTTCTATCCAGAAGGTTGGTCCGAGCCAAAATACGCGGACGAGGACTCAGCTCCAGAAACCACAGCCAAAGCGTCAGCGCGTGCGTCCCAAGGGTCCAGAAAGGAAGACCTATAATGGTCGCCGAAAAAGATATTACTAACGAGAACCGTGCTTCGAGGTCAAGAGATGCTGTGTATTGTGTGCTCGGTCATGCCGGCTCTTCGCGGTGAGGCTCCTTGCTCGGCTGAGAGAACAGCTTGTGGTCCTGAAATTTTATGACTTCGTTTCCACAAGACGTCCAGCCCTTCACCAAATTGCGAGCAAAAAGTTCCAAACATTGGGGTGTTTGGGCTACATAAGGGCTCAGCAGCTCGCCTAATTGCGGTTTTCTTGAATGCGCGCCTGGGAACCGAATACAAATAACACCATAAACGGATCAAAAATGAAGAATGCAAGCTACGTGATTTACCAGGAACGGCACAGATCACTTGGTGATCCACAATTTGCTGAGTATCAGGTTTCCTCTGCTCGGCATCACGCCGTACTCGGGCTCGACCCAAGATGACCACCTCGTATGGACGCCGTGTCGCTTGCATGCTTTCCTTCAGAGGAAACACCATCTGTCCGTTGGGAGTTACTTTGAGCCAATACCACGTCGCCACGGGCTCACAGCTCCAAGACGGCAGAAGCTCTTGGAGCACGAAGGTACGAATAGCGGGATTGTTGGTAACCCACACAGCCACCAGGGCGTTTGGCTTCAACCAAGTTGCAAGGGGTATTTCCAGAAGGTCACGGGGCTGCATGAGCACGTAGCTGAAGTTCCACCACATCAAATATGCACAAGTTCAAACAGAGGCAAACGCAGACGAGGAATGCTGGTGATCCATGCACCTTCGAGAACGTGACGCGCTGCGACTAGGCCACGGTGGATCCATCACCACCAAGTCAAATGTATCTGCGCACGATCGACACGGTTTGAATAACTCGCGAGGTAGTGTACACTGGCCGTTGTCGCGAACACATGCCTTTAAGCTCACCGACCAGTTCTCGAACATCAGACTGCTCCAGTCACAATCACACAAGTTAGCATCCAAGGTTTCCGCACAGACAGAGAAACAAGGCGTACCATATAGAACCTGCTATGAGCAGGCATGATGATGTCACAGGGCAAGTTATCACACGGCTGCCAGGTCATAACTCGAACATCCTCTGCTTCATCGTTACACACCCAGTCTTTGTTGAAGGACGTCACAACTCGTTGCGCCCGTGCGTGCTGGTGTAACTGGTCTACGTGCGAAGAACGCTTAGAAGCTGCAATTTCGTTCTTGTCTTTCGTGTCGACAATCTGCGACTGTGCCACAGACACTCGCTTTGCAGCACGGAGCAACTGTAGGCTTTCTTCGTCTAACTCGCCCTGCGGCCGAGAACGCTTCAGAGGACTTCTCGGTTCAAAGGCGGGCTGTGTGGTGGAGGATTTCGTATAAAAACTGTCCTGCGCATCAACATACTCAACGTTTACGTACGAACTCCGAATCTGTGACGATAAATCTACAGCAACAACAGGCCACTCGTTGACCTCCATCTTTTTTTCTCGCTAGTTGTTGGCCGTGTAACCGTAAGCCAGCCACATCCTTAAACATTGTTTAGCAGATTTGCAGGTGCTGCGTTCCCGCGTTTTCGATC
>Ga0163144_10014716_pt1 | contig 16219 bp, 15 predicted proteins | sample OliLak19BULKMAT1_FD_123175 | JGI IMG/M metagenome (GOLD analysis project Ga0163144, IMG submission 123175) | Freshwater microbial mat bacterial communities from Lake Vanda, McMurdo Dry Valleys, Antarctica - Oligotrophic Lake LV.19.BULKMAT1 | ecosystem: Environmental > Aquatic > Freshwater >... | reverse complement strand
GGGGCCACCGGTGAGGCAGAGCTAGGCTCCATGACCACCGGCTCGGGGTCGTTGGCATCGCCCGCCTCTTCGGCTGCGGCCGCGTCCACAGGCGTTTGGACCGGCGTATCGGTGGCTGCTGCCTGTCCGGGTGTGGCTATCGTGGTGAGCGCGTAGGAGCTGGCTACGTTGGAATCTTCCTGCCAGCTCGAGGTCATCTCCGGCGCCAGGGCGTCCTCCGTCAATGGCGGGGTGCTGGTCGCGCTCAACGCATAAACGGCTCCGGCGACAAGCCCCACCGCCAGGATGGACGACGTAATTAGCCGGTCTTTGTTCCCGGAATGGCGCTGGGGCAGGCTCGGTCGGTCATCCTCATAGTGCACGTAGTGGCGTCGCCGATCGCCAGTGGAGCTGGTGCCGCCGCTGAATCGAATGTCACTCAGGCTATCCGCTTTAGAAGCCATCTCGACCTCCTTCAATGGGGTTGCGATGGGAGGTGCAAAGCGTGGGCCGCCGGGTTAACTCCACGTCTTGATTGAGTTCCACCTTTTTGGAACAGAGCGCCAGCGCTCGCTGAGGCGCCCTGCCCCAGGCAACGCTGACGCTCCCAGCGCGTGGAGCCGCGGCTCAGAGTTTCTAGTGGTCGGCGGGGCGTCGCTCCTGCTGCTTCCACTCTCGTGGCTATTGCGCCAAGTCGTAGGGCTCGACCCCGCCGAGCTGGCCGTCGGTTTCCTGATGTTTCACGCCGCACACGTGATCAACGATCCCCACTTTGCGGTCACCTACTTGCTGTTTTACAGGCACGTGAAGCAGCGAGCCTTCGGCGCGAGCTTTTCGTGGCAGCAACGCTCTCGATACATCGCAGCAGGCTTCGTGGTCCCGCTCCTGCTGGTTGCTTGGGCGAGCGCGTCCATCGTGACTGGCTCCGCGCAGGGGTTGGGCTGGATGATCCAGCTGATGTTCTTGCTCGTGGGCTGGCACTATGTGAAGCAGGGCTTCGGAGTGCTGGTGGTGCTGTCCGGACGTCGAGGCGTTTCCTACACTGCCGTCGAGCGACGCGCGGTCCTCGCACATTGCTTTGCCGCGTGGGCCTACGCCTGGGCTAGTCCCTTCGATCCTGGCCGAACCGTGGAGGAAAAAGGAGTCGTGTACTCGACTCTCGCGCAGCTTTACGGGCTCGAGCGCTGGGCGCAAGTGGCATTCTTCATCACGCTGCCCGTGCTCTTGGTGATGCTCGCGCGCAAGTGGCGGCGAGAAGGACGGCTGCCGCCCCTGGGACCCCTGTCGGGGCTGCTCGTGACGGTCTGGCTATGGACCGTGTACACCAGCCTCGATCCGTTGCTCATGTACATGATCCCGGCGCTGCACTCGCTACAGTACCTTTACTTCGTTTGGCTCTTGAAGAGGAACCAGGCGCGGCACGAGGAAGGCCCGCCCACCTTCGGTCGTCCGGTACCGATCGCGCTGGGCGTGCTGGCTCTTTCGGCGCTCGCTTTGGGCTTCGTGCTGTTTCACGCCCTGCCAGCCATTCTGGACACGGCGCTGGCTTCGCAGCCAACCCGCAGGCTTTCGGAGCTGGGACCGACCCCTTACTTTGCCGCGTTGTTCGCGGTCGTGAACCTGCACCACTACTTCATGGACTTCGTCATCTGGCGTCGGGACAACCCGGACACCCAATACCTGAAAAGCTAGACCGGCCTGACGCGAATGGCTGCCCCGCACCCGTCCGTGCTCCCGCCTGCCCGGCGCCCATGTGGAACCGAATCCAGTTCGGAAGGGAGCTTGCGTATGCTCAGGTTGCAGATTTGCGGCGAATAGGGGAAATCGCTGCATTTCGCGCGAATCTGGCTCGCGCGTTGGCGCGCGGGATGATAGCGACTGGGTACCTTGAAGATCACGCGCCTCATTCAACTGGGTCTCGTCACCACCACAACCTTCAGCGTGGCGGCAGCGCTGACGTCCTGCTCTAGCAGCGACGGGGACCCAGCTGTCAGCGGCTCCGGCGCCGCGACGCAATCCGGCAAGCAGGGCAACCCGGCCGGGGTAGGAGGCGCATCCTCCGCCGCGGGAGGCGCCAGCAATCTGCTGGGCGGCTCGGCCGCGACAGCCGGGGGAGCGACTAGCGGCGCCGGCTCCACGAGCAAAGCGGGCGCGTCCATGGGCGGTGCCGCTGGTACCAATTGCACCAACTTGCCCCCCAACAACGGCGACACCTGCGAGCACGCGCTGGAGTACGGCTGGTGTGATCAGGCGTGGCTCGGCGAGTCTTGCCGTCAAGCCTGTGGCAAGTGTTCCGCTGGCCAGTCTGGAACCGGTTCCGGAGGTGGCTCTGGCCCCATGGGAGGTGGTGGACAGCCGCCGGTCATTGAAGGCGGCACTCCTGGCTGGGCCAGCCGCTACTGGGATTGCTGTAAGCCGGCCTGCGGTTGGAAGGGCAACGTGCCCGGGGGCAGCACGCCTGTCTCCAGCTGCAGCGCGCAGGATCAGAGCCTGGGCGGCAACTACGATGCCAAGAATGCGTGCGAGGGAGGCGGCTCTGCCTACATGTGTCACGATTTCGGGCCCTGGGCTGTCAGCGACACGCTCGCCTATGGCTACGCGGCCGTGAGCATGGGAAGCGACTACTGCGGCAAGTGCTTTCAGCTTCAGTTTACGGGCACTTCGCACACCGCCAGCAACGATCCCGGCGCGCAAGCGCTCGCTGGCAAGACCATGATCGTGCAGGCCATCAACAATGGCGGCGTGGGCTCGGATCAGTTCGATATCTTGATTCCCGGCGGCGGCGTCGGCGACTTCGATGCTTGCTCGAGTCAGTGGGGCACCTCCGATCTTGGCGAGCGTTACGGCGGCTTTTATCTGGCTTGCCAGAAGCAGCATGGCTTCAACCACTCTCAAGCGAAAGCCTGCGCGGCCCAGAAGTGTCAGAGCGTTTTCGCTGACAAGCCCAGCCTGCTTGCTGGCTGCAACTTCTTCGTCAATTGGTACGGGGCGCCCGACAACCCGAACCTCGTCTTCAAAGAGGTCGCTTGCCCTGAGGCCCTCACTCAGCAGTCCGGTTTGAAGCGTTGAGCGGAGCGTTGAACCTGCTGCTCGACACCACACAGTCACAAACTGCCGCGGATCCGCGCTTCTGACGTCTAGCCGACGTAGAGACAGCCGAGCGCTGCCTGGTTATACTTCGGGGGCATGCAGAAACAGCCGCGGTGGCTCGTAGCCGAGCGCTATGAGGTGGGTGAGGTGGTGGGCCGCGGTGGCTACGGAACGGTGTGCAGTGGGCTCGATCGTCAGACCGGGCGCAAAGTGGCGATGAAAATGCTTTCCCCGGCAGCAGGGCAGGATCCGCACGTTGTGGAGCGCATGCTACGCGAGCAACAGGCGATGCTGGCGCTCTCGGGGACCTGCGCCGCGACTGCGATCGACTTGTGTCGGCTGCCTAGCGGAGCGCCCTGCCTGGTCATGGAATGGCTGGAAGGCCGAGACCTGGAGCAGCAGCTGTCGGAGTGGGAGGGCGCCGCTGAGGAGGGGAGCGAGCTTGGGAGCGCCGACCGGCTGCTAGAAGTGCTGCGTCCTGTTACGGAGACTCTGCACCGTGCGCACGAAATCGGCATCGTGCACCGCGATATCAAGCCCGCCAACATCTTCCTCACGGTGGGCGAGCCGGGGGGCGTGCGGCTCCTGGACTTCGGCTTGTCGCGGATGCGATCGGCGGCGCCTCTCACGGCGGTGGGCATGGTGATGGGCTCGCCCAGCTACATTCCCCCCGAGACCTGGCGTGGCAACTCGACCCTCATCGACCACCGTGCGGATCTGTTTTCGCTCGCCGTCATCGTGTTTCGTTGGCTCACGGGCAAGCTGCCCTTCGACGCACCCGACCTGATAGGCAAGATGACCGCAGTCACGAGCGGACCGCGACCCAGCGCGCGAGCGCTACGACCCGAGCTGCCTCCGGCGCTGGATGTGTGGCTTGGTCGTGCGCTCGCAGTGGAGCCGGCAGAGCGCTTTCAGTCGGGTCGCGACTTCTACGCGGCGCTGGAAGCGGCCTTGAATGGGATCGAGCTGCCGTTCGCGAGCGCCGACGCTACGGGGGTGCGGGCGGTCGTGCACTCGGAACGCAAGAACGCGCTGGCGGTAGCTTGGGACGCAGCGGCCTCTCTTTTGCGTCGATTCACGGGAGCCCGCGAACAGCTACCCGAGCCTGTCATCGACACCACCTTGCTGGAGTCCGAGACAGCGCCTTCGCCGATACCAACGGAGCCGGAGGAGTCTCTGGCGGTGGACCGAAAGTCTATCTGGCTCGACCAAAACGATCTCGAGGAAGCCGCCGCACCCGCGCCCGCGCTTGCGCCCGCGCTCCCGCCCCCCGCGCCCTCGCGCGCGAAAGCCGCCAAGCCTTCGCGGTCCAGAGCCAAAAAGGCCCAGAAGAAAATAAGGGGTCGCCGCAGGAAGCGCTCCAAGAAGGGCACCTCCGCCAAGTAGAACTCTAGAGCACTACGGTTGCGCGCGGCGCAGGTGGGCTTCTATCAGGCTGGCGAGCAGGTCGGGACACTCCTCTTGGAGGTCGTGAGTGACGTCGGGAATCACCTCCAGGCGAGCGTCGGGTAGCATCGATCGCAAGAACTTGCCGACCGCAACCGGGGCGATCAGGTCCTGCTCGCCGAACACCAACAAGGTAGGTGCCCTCAAGTCGCCAAGCCGATGCGTCACGTTCGTGTGATCTTCCACGAACCAAGTGGGAGCCTTGGGTAGCAGGCGTCGGAAGGTGTCACGCCAGTCGAGGCCGCCGAGGGCCGCGACGTTAACGCCCCCTGATGTCGCCACCAACACTAGCTTGCGGACGCGCTCCGAGTAATCCAGCGCCAGGCTGAGCGCCAACACGCCACCCATCGACATCGCGACCAAGTCGAAGCGCTCCGGCAACGAGCTCAGCAAGTGCTCGCGCAGGTCCACCATCGTCCGAATCGCTGGGTCGGGAGCGGCGTCTCCGAGGCCGGGGTACTCGCAGAGGATGGCGGGGCGTCTCCTCGCTAGGCGCTCGGCGATCGGTCGCCACAGCCCCACGCGCCCCGCGGCGCCTGGCAGGTACGCAACTGGCAGAGGGGGAGCGACGGCCACGACTCCGCTCAGGATGCGGCAAAAATCGAGGTCTGGTCAACTCGCGCCAGTTTGCGAGTACGGTTTGGCCGATGCGCATCCTCTACGGCGTTGTCGGTGAAGGTATGGGGCACGCCACTCGTTCGAGCGTCCTGCTTCAGCATTTGACCGAGCAGCACGACGTGCACATCGTGGTCTCTGGCCGCGCGCGTGACTATTTGGCGCAGCGCTTCGAGAACGTGCACAAGATTTGGGGCCTGACCATTCAGTACGAGGGGAACTCGGTGCGCAAGCTCGGCACTCTCCTCGAGAACCTGAAAGGAGCGGTCAAGGGCTTTCCCGAGAACGTGCGGACCTACTTCGACCTAGTAGACGAGTTTCAGCCGCAGGTCGTGGTGAGCGACTTCGAATCGTTCAGCTACCTATACGGCAAGAACCACATGCTGCCCGTGATCAGCGTTGACAACATGCAGATCATCAATCGCTGCAGTCACGAGCCTGAGCTGCTGGCCGGGGTAGAGGGGGACTTCGAGCTCACGCGAAACATCGTGAGGAGCAAGCTGCCAGGCTGCTTTCACTACCTCATCAGCAGCTTCTTTCAGCCGCCGCTCCGCAAGCAACGCACCAGCTTGCTGCCGTCCATCCTTCGGCCGGAGATACTAACAGCGCGCTCCGAGCCGGGGGAGCACTTGCTAGTTTACCAAACCAGCACGACCAATTCGAGGCTTTTGGAAGCGCTCGAGCAGAGCGGGTTACCGTGCCGCGTCTACGGAGTCCGCCGCGGAATCAAACAGGACGAGGTCGAGGGCTCGCTCACGTACCGGCCCTTCAGCGAATCTAGCTTCATCGACGACCTAAGGACCGCGCGTGCCGTGGTGGCCGGCGGAGGCTACACGCTGATGAGCGAGGCCGTGTACTTGAGGAAGCCGATGCTCTCTTTGCCTGTCGAAGGCCAGTTCGAGCAGACCTTGAACGCGCTCTACCTGCAGCAACTGGGCTACGGCCGTCATGCCCAGGCCTTGGACGCCCAGACCCTGGAGAGCTTCCTTTCGGACGTGCCCCGCTGCGCCGAGGCACTGCAGGGCTACACGCAGGACGGCAATCGACTGATGCTCGAAGCGTTGGATCGACAGCTCGAGCTCGGAACCTCGGTGAAGCTCTGAGGCTCGGCTGAGTTCCGGAGCCTAGTTGGTCGAGCTTTTTCGCGGTGTCTACAGCGTGACGATGACGAAGCGGCGTCGTTTCCTGTGGTGCGCGTGGTGGACTGCGGAACCGCGTGCGGAACCATTCCGTCCGCCGGATGCCTGGAGCGGCGGTGCGCGCAGCCTGGAGACCGCGAAGAGCGCGGCGGAGCAGGCGGCTGGAACGCCGCTTTCCGCGCTGGATGGGCGCTGGGCGGGCGCTTGGGTGCGCGTGCGCGCCGGGCTTCCACCCTTCGTTGAACACGTTGCCCCCTCGGTCCCGGTGGCCAAGCCCGCGCACGACCCCCACGCGCTCTTGGGGGTGGCCCCTGGCGCGTCGCTCATCCAGATCAAGTCGGCCTTCCGAAAGCAGGCGCTCGAGCACCATCCAGATCGTGGCGGAGACCCACTCAAATTCATGGCGGCGAAAGCGGCTTTCGACGCTCTGGCTCGGCGTCGTGAGCGCAAACGGCGTCGCAAGCGTTGAGGACCTTCTAGCACTACTCAGTCAGAACGCGCCGCTGAACGGCAACGGGCGCCGGGCTCGCCGGTTCTTCTCGTGGGTTTTAGCCTCTCTCGCAGATCGCGATCTGCTCGTGCCAAAGACTGACTGAGTAGTGCTAGCCAGCGAGCTTCCACCGTGACATGGGCACGGGCGAAAGATGCAAGCCGTCCCTCCGCTCTTTGCCTGCCTGCCGCCTACCGGCTCCGGTTCGGATGCGGTGCTGGCTGGCTTTCTAAGCTACGTGGAGCAGTCCGGCTTGACGCTGTACCCACACCAGGAGGAAGCGATTCTGGCGGTGATGAGCGACAGCAACGTGATCGTGCACACGCCGACGGGCTCCGGAAAATCGCTGATCGCAACAGCCGTGCACTTCAAGGCTGTCGCGGAAGGTCGCCGCTCCTTCTATACCTGCCCGATCAAGGCCCTGGTAAGCGAGAAGTTCTTCGCGCTGTGCCGCGAGCTCGGTCCAGAGCGGGTGGGTATGATGACGGGCGACGCCACGGTGAATCGTGACGCGCCCGTCATCTGCTGCACCGCGGAGATTCTGGCTAATATCGCGCTGGGCAGCGGGGCCGACGCCGACGTGGACTACGTCGTGATGGATGAGTTTCACTACTTTTCCGACAAGGAACGGGGCGTCGCTTGGCAGGTTCCGCTGCTCACGCTGCCGCAGAGTCGCTTCATTCTCATGAGCGCCACGCTGGGCGACGTGAGCGCGTTTCAGCAAGTGCTTGCTCGTCACACGAACGCGGAGGTGGTGACGGTTCGCTCTGCGACTAGGCCCGTTCCACTCAGCTTTGAATACCAAGAGAAGATGCTTCAGGAGGCGATTCAGACCCTGATCGAGCAAGGGCGCGCGCCGGTGTACGTCGTGAACTTTACGCAGCGTGGAGCGGCGGAGGCCGCGCAAAGCCTGCTGAGCGTGGACTTCTGCAGTAAGGACGAGAAAAAGCAGCTCGCCGAAGCCATCAAGGGCGAGAGCTTCAAGAGTCCCCACGGCAAGGAGATGCAGAAGCTGCTGCGTCACGGTATCGGCCTTCATCACGCCGGGTTGCTCCCACGCTATCGGCTACTGGTAGAGAAACTCGCTCAGCGCGGACTGCTCAAGCTCATCTGCGGCACCGACACCCTGGGCGTGGGCGTCAACGTGCCGATACGTACGGTGCTGTTCAGTAAGCTGTGCAAGTACGATGGCGAGAAGGTGCGCATTCTGAGCGTGCGGGATTTTCAGCAGATTGCCGGGCGAGCAGGCCGCAAGGGTTTCGATGACGCCGGCTACGTGGTGGCGCTCGCGCCCGAGCACTCCGTCGAAAACCTGCGGCTGGAGGCTAAAGCCAGCTCCCAGGGCAAGAAGAAATTTGTCCGCAAGAAGCCTCCGGAGTGGGGCTACGTGCACTGGGACAAGCCGACTTTCGAGCGGCTGGTGAGTTCCGAGCCCGAGCCGCTCGCGTCTCGTTTTCAGGTTTCACACGGCATGCTGCTGCAAGTGCTGGCCCGGCCTCGAGGCGGGTGCAGCGCCATGAAGTACCTGGTGAAGGACAGTCTGGAGACGCCGGCACGCAAGCGCCAGCACAAGAAGCAGGCACTGGAGCTGTTGCGGTCGCTGTGGCAGGCCGGCATTGTCGAGTTTCGTTCCGCGGCGGACGGCGGAGGTGTTCGGCTCAACGCTGAGCTGCAAGCGAACTTTTCTCTGTTTCAGGCGCTCGGCTTGTACGTGGTGGATGCGGTCGAACGGCTTTCTGTGGAAAGCCCGACCTATGCGCTGGATGTCATTAGCCTGGTGGAGGCTATCTGCGAGGACCCCGATGTCATTTTGCGGCAGCAGGTGGACAAGCTGAAGGGGCAGAAGGTCGCCGAGCTCAAAGCAGCGGGCGTCGAGTACGCGGAGCGCATGCTCGAGCTGGACAAAATCGAGCACCCCAAGCCCAATGCCGAGTTCTTGTACGAGACCTTCGGCGCGTTCGCCGAGCAGCACCCATGGGTGGCCCGCGAGGTGCTCAAGCCAAAAGGGATCGCGCGCGAGCTCATCGAAAACCTGCACTCTTTCAGCGGCTACATCAAGGAATACGGCCTCTCCCGCTCGGAGGGGCTACTGCTTCGTTACTTGTCCGAGGTCTACAAGAGCCTCGTTCAAACCATTCCCGAGCTAGCACGCACGGAGGAGCTCGACGATCTGATCCTCTATTTGGGCACTTTGGTCCGCGGCGTGGATTCTAGCCTGCTCGATGAGTGGGAGCGGCTGCGCGACCCGGCGTTCGTGCCAGTGGCACAAGAGGAAGAGCCGGCCGACGTAGCGCACGACGATGTCACGCGCGACCAGAGGCGTTTCACGGCCCTAGTGCGTAACTTGATGTTCTCGATTCTGCGGGCGCTTCAGAATCGGGATTACGAGACCGTGCTAGACTTGGTCGAAGCCGGCAGTTTCTCACTCACGGTTCCAGACCTCGAGCGGGCAATGCGCCCTTTCTTCGCCGAAGGCCTCGCGATTCAACTCGACGCCAAGGGCCGTAGTCCCGCCAACACGGTGGTCGAGCAAGGGCCTGACCACTGGCTGATTCGGCAGGCCATCATGGTAGGCGACGAGGTGAGTGAGTACGGGCTCGGAGGGCGCATCGACCTACACCGCTCCCGCCTCGAGCGCCGGCCGGTATTTTTGCTCGACCAGCTCGGCGCATAGCGGCAACTTAGCGGGTTTTCTTGGCCGGCGAGATCCGTCTAGGCTCGGCGGTCGTACTTTTGGAGTGGTGGACTACTCCCCGTTGAATCTCATGCTAGAGCCCCGCACGGTGACGGAGGACCTACATCCCGATTTTGCGCTGGAGGCGCTCGAAGGCACGGAGCCTACCCAGGCTGCGGAGCTGCTGGAGGTCGTGCATCGGCTGCCAGAAGCTTTGGTCAAGGACAGCGCCTCGGCGGCGCTACGGGCGCGCCTGCTCCAGGAGACATCGCGAGCTCCGGAACGGTACTCTCCCTTCGGTCGGGCGTTGAGCGAGCTGTTCGACCTGCCTCGGGACTCCGTTCGCGAGCTCCTGGCCCGCACGGCGGAGCCCGGCGAGTGGAAATGGTCGGGACTACCAGGGATCCGGAAACTGGACGTGCAGGCGGGTCCGAAGAGCGCGGCCGCACAAACCTATTTGGTAAAGTTTTCGGCGGGCGTGCGCTTTCCCACACACCGTCACGACGGTGCCGAGACGGTGTTGGTGCTGGCAGGCTCCTACATGGAAGATGGAGGTCGTCGCTTCGATACCGGCGACATCCATCGTATGCAGTCCGGCTCCGAGCACGGCTTCACCATCGACGCTGGGGAAGATTGCGTCGCCGCCACCGTGCTCCACGGCAGGTTGAACTTCAAATCATGGCCCCTCCGGCTGCTGGCGCGAGCCTTCGGGCACTGAGCCGTCCAGCGCGAGAAAACAGGACTAGGGTTTGTCGAGCTTGAGCTTGATGAAGGCGATGCCCTGGTTGCCATTCGAGCCGTAGGTGGTGTTGCCGAGCGCGAAAGCGCCGTCGAACGCCACCGAGAGCACGGCTGATGTGCCGTCGTCCGTCTCGACGCACTCGTCCCGCGTGCAAAATAGATTGTCGTCGCAGTCGCAGCCGCCGGCAACGCCGCTGCCAGCCAGCCTCCGAAACGCTTCCGCCTTCGCCGGCGGTATTGCCGCCGCCACTAAACGCACCTCAGCCGGCTTGTGAGGACTCTTTAGGGGTCTCCTTTTCAGCGTCGCCGCAGCCAGTCACCCAAGCGAACGTCAGCAACCCCACCCGCCAGACCAGACCCCGAAGGCTCGACATAGGGCGTTGGATCGTCGGAACAGCGCGCTTTCGCCATATCCTTCAACATTCGCCAGCCATTCTGGCCGCCGAGCACCAGCAAGGCGAGGCATGTCGCCGCAGGCGAGCTGGTCGCAGTTGCGGCATCCTGGGCAAATGAGAAGTTGGTTCGGATTGTTGGCTGTGGCGCTGCTCGGCTGCGGTCACGGTGCACCCCCTGCCTCCCCGGGAGATTCCACGGCACCGCTGCCGGCCTTGTCCGCCGTGGCTGAGGAGCTCGAGACGCCGACTTCGGACGCTGCGCCGCAATCGGCGGACAGCGCTACGCTCAGCATGGACGAATGTCGCTCGCAGCCGGGTGAGGTGCTGACCGACAAGGGCGACGGCGCGCTCCATGCCGACGGCTGCCCCGACGGCCGGAAGCAGCTGGGCAAGGTGCGGGTCGGCATCGAAAACGGCTTGTGCTGCGCGCCCGCGTCGTCGCCCGCCGCGCCGGCAAGCAAACGTTCGCCTTGCGCGAACGACCAATCTTGCAACGACGACGATTCCGTCTCAGCGCTGTGGGGCAAGTGCACGCCGCTCGGCGTCTGCGAATGCAAGCCCGGCTTCGAGCTCAGCCCGCGCGGTCGCTGCAAGTCGGTCGAGTAGCAGCGCCCATTCGAGAACGGCCTCTTGGCGGGGTCGAGGCCGATACCGGGCAAGCGCAGGGGAAGGGAGGAGGTGCAAGTGGGGCTGCGGCGCGGCAGCCCCCTCAAATTCCACGGCCAACTGCAGCCCCCGGCTCCTTGGTTGGCTCTGGCCGCGCCTGTGCTAAGAGGCGCCCGGCGCCGGGCCGAAAACCCAGGCGTTTCGCTGCGCTGCTTCCCTTCCCGGGCCGATTTCGGTAGGGGGCGGCTCCCCCAAGCATACGCGAGAAGAACCCGTGGCAACCCGTATCCCCCTCGACCGCATCCGCAACATCGGTATCTCCGCCCACATCGACTCGGGCAAGACGACGCTCACCGAGCGCATCTTGTTCTACACGGGTCGCATCCACGCCATCCACGAGGTGCGCGGCAAGGACGGCGTCGGCGCCAAGATGGACTCGATGGATCTGGAGCGGGAGAAGGGCATCACGATCCAGTCCGCCGCCACCTACTGCGTGTGGAAGGGCTCGAAGGGCAACCTCGAGGATTACAACATCAACATCATCGATACGCCTGGGCACGTCGATTTCACTATCGAGGTGGAGCGCGCGCTTCGCGTGCTCGATGGCGCCATCTTGGTGCTCGACTCCGGCAAGGGTGTGCAGAGCCAGTCGATCACGGTCGACCGGCAGATGAAGCGCTACCACGTGCCGCGCATCGCGTACGTCAACAAGATGGACAACCCCGGCGCAAACTACGACCGGGTCTCCGCGATGTTGAAGGAAAAGCTCGGCCATCACCCGGTCAAGCTGCAAGTGCCGATGGGCGCTGAAGACAAGTTCATCGGCATCATCGACGCCATCACTGGCAAAGCCACTTACTTCGACGGTGACGACGGCGAGATTGTCCGTGAAGCAGAGGTTCCAGCCGAGTACGCCGATCAGGTCGTCGAGGCTCGGCGCGAGATGATCGAGAAGGTGGCGGACGTCGACGACCTCTTGGCCGAAAAGTTCTTGGCGGAGGAGCCAGTATCGGACGACGAGCTACGCGCGGCGATTCGTCGCGCCACGTTGGCGCTCAAGATGACTCCGGTCATGTGCGGCTCGGCCTTCCGAAACAAGGGCGTGCAGCTCTTGCTCGACGGCGTGATTGACTTCCTGCCGAAGCCGACGGACGTCGTGAATGAGGGTCACGACCAGGACAAGAACGAAGAGAAGCTCGTGATCCACTCCGACTCGAGCAAGCCGTTCGTGGGTCTGGCGTTCAAGCTGCAGCAGGACAAGTACGGCCAGCTGACGTACTTCCGCATCTACCAGGGCCAGGTTACTTCCGGCGACACCATCTACAACATCTCGAACGAGCGCCGAAAGGTGCGAGTGCCGCGCATGTTCCGCATGCACTCGGACGATCGCGAAGAGCTTCAGACGGCAGAGGCCGGTGACATCGTCGCCTTCTACGGCGTCGAAGCCAGCTCCGGTGAAACCTTCACCGACGGCAAGGTCAACGTCACCCTGACCTCTATGCACGTGCCGGCCGCCGTTATCTCGCTAGCGGTCGCGCCCAAGGATCGCAACGCCGAAGCTAATTTCTCGAAGGCGCTGAATCGTTTCACCAAGGAAGACCCCACCTTTCGCGTGCATCAAGACGAAGAGTCTCAGCAGACCATCATCAGCGGCATGGGCGAGCTCCACCTCGACATCTACATGGAGCGCATGCGCCGCGAGTACAGCTGCGACGTGATTGCGGGTAAGCCGCAGGTGGCGTACCGCGAGACCATCACGCAGAAGGGCGAGATCGCCTACACGCACAAGAAGCAGACGGGCGGCTCCGGTCAGTACGCGCGCGTCAACGGCTACATCGAGCCGCTGCCAGCGGACGCGGTCGAGACTTACGAATTCGTGGACGAGACCACCGGCGGCTCGATTCCGAAGGAGTTCATCCCCGCTTGCGACAAGGGTTTCAAGGAAGGCGTGAAGAAGGGCAACCTGATCGGCTTCCCGGTCGTCGGCGTGCGCTGCGTCGTGAACGACGGCAACTCGCACGCGGTCGATTCATCCGACCAAGCCTTCAAGACCGCCGCCTGGATGGGTTTCCGTGAGGCCTACTCCCGCGCGAAGCCGACGATCCTCGAGCCGATCATGAAGGTGGAGGTCTCGGCACCGATCGAGTTCCAGGGCTCGGTCGTCGGCCAAGTGAACCAGCGCCGCGGCGTGATCCTCGAGACCGTCAGCGACGAGAACGTAACGGTCACCGCCGAGGTCCCGCTGAACGCCATGTTCGGCTACTCGACGGATCTGCGCTCCGCCACGCAGGGCAAGGGCAACTTCACGATGGAGTTTGCGAAGTACGCGCCTGTGCCGAAGCAGGAACAGGAAGAGATGATTAAGAAATACAAGGACCAGCTCGCGAAGGAAGCGGCGGCAAGGAAGTAGCTGCCCACCCCCGCGCGCGCTTCGCGCGCGCGCCCCTCCCAAATTCGGGCTGCGCCCGAATGGGAGGGGGCGAGACGGAGATCGATACCGAGACCGATCACCTGAGGCCGATCGCCGAGACCGAGGCCGATCGCCGAGACCGAGACCGAGACCGATCACCGAGGCCGATACCGATCACCGAGGCCGATCGCTGAGATCGATACCGAGGCCGATACCGATACCGATACCGATCACCGAGGCCGATCGCTGAGATCGAGAACGGGAATCGGGATCGGAACTCGGACTCGGACTCGGACTCGGCCTCGGACTCCATCTCCACAACGGATATTGGTCTCCTGCTCGCTTTCTTAGGATGCCAGCGTGCTCGCCTGCGTCTAGGGGCTGCGCTCGCGCTGCGCGCGACGCTCCCTGCGGTCGCGCCCTGGACTCAGGCTGCGACTCGCTGGCGTTGGAAGGGGCGTGCTCGCTGGGTGCGGGCGCGGAAGGAGAACGCATGGCGTTTGAAGTCGAAGAGGCGGCATTCGGGTTGATTGCGGCGTTGCGGCCATTGGTGCCGCGCATCAAGAGCCGGGACCGAGCGCTTGCGGATCAGCTCGTGCGCGCGGCCAGCAGCATGGCGTTGAATATTGCCGAGTCAAACTACTCGGATCCGGGCAACAAGCGCGCGCGGCTCTTCACGGCGGCCGGTAGTGCCAACGAGACGCGGGCGGCTTTGAGGGCGGCGGTAGAGTGGGGGTATTGCGCGGCGGGGGAGGCGGAGGGCGCGCAGGCGTTGCTTCATAGAATCATCGCCATGCTTTGGAAGCTCACGCGAGGCTAGGGCGAAATCCCTAGCGCTGAAGCGCCCGGGTGACGAGCTGCCCGTCGACGTGAGCTTACGCGCTATCCAGCGCGTCACGCGCGAGGATGGATGCCGCCTTATGGTGAGAGCTGTTTGATCATTGTCTGGCTCTGGTGCCATTCCAGCGCCTCCGGTGCCTCGATGAACTGCAAGACGCTTCCCTGTAGCTCGACGAGGGCGCTCCTCACTTCGACGGGGGTGACGAAGAAGAACTCGCGGTGGGCATTCACGAAGTTGACACGACGCTTGGCGAAGCGCTGGTGAAGCGCTGTTTCGACGCCGACGGCGTCGTCGCTGAAGAAGAGCGCGTGGACGTCGAAGCGGAAGGGGACGGAGGCGTCGCCTAGCTCGCGGACGCGGTCCATCGGATCCAGGCGTCGAGTCATGCCGATCTTGACGACCCGATCGCCGAAGGCGCCGATGTTGGAAATCACGTAGACGTAGCCAGCGCGTACGTTGGCAGCGCGCTGGATGACTCCCTCGATGGCGCCATCAATCTCGGCCAGTTTCTCCTCCGCCTGCGCCGCGCCGGCCTGGTCGCCGTTCATTCGCATTGCGTTGAGCGCTGCTTCGTAGTGGGCTTTCTCCTTTTCGAGTCTCGCTTGCTCCCGCTCGTATTCCCGTCGCGCGGCTTCTTCCTCCTTGAGTCGCGCGCGTGCTTCGCGTTCGCGCGACTTTTCTTCGGCGACTTTCGAGAGGTCGTCCGCGGTGAGCTCAAGCTCGCGGGTGCGGAGTCCGTGGTACTTGTCGGTGATTTCGATCTTCATGCTGATGCCGAGCTTGGAGATCGACGTGCGCATTTTTTGTACGCGTTCACGCCCATGCGGTGGGGTTTTCCTGACGACACGCTCGTAGGAGATCGAAATCGTTCCATCTTTGCACGCGTTCACGGCCGATCATCAAACAGATCGAGCAGTGGGCGCTCAGCATCCGCGAGTTGCCGGGCAGCGGCCTGCGCCAAGCGATCGAGTACATGGGCAGCTTGTGGAAAGGTCTCGTCGTCTTCCTCGACGATCCGCGCGTGCCGCTGCACAATAACGCCAGCGAGCGTTCGTTGCGCGGACCGGTCATCGGAAGGGTCAATCACTTCGGCTTGCGCTCGAGGCGCGGCACTGAGGCTGCCGCGATCCTGTACTCGCTCGTCGAGAGCGCGAAGCTCGCTGGCGTCGACCCCAGCGCCTACCTCGAACACGCCGCCTTGCTCTGGTGCTGGCGGGGCTCGGCGTCGGGCAGCTGCTGCCGTTCATGCTGAGCGACGACGAGCGCACGGCGTTGGTTTGCGCCGAGCACCTGCAGCACGACCCTGACTGCGGCGTGTACGCCGTGCACTCTTTTCGAACGTTGTCCGAGCAGGAAGCGAAGATCCAGCAGGCTTTGATCGAACGCGTTTCGGCGCGGCTGAGCGAATCAACGGGGCGGACATGAACGACGGGCAAGCGGCGGCAGGCGATCGGTCGAGGCCTCGGTCAGCCTTTTTTGCCGCGTACCTTCTTCTTGGGCTCGGCTTCGGCTTCGGCTTTGGGCTCGGCCTTCTTGGGGCCCGCCAAGGGACCGCCCTTCTCCTGCACGTCGGCCAAGCTCTTCTTTAAGGCTTCGAACAGGTCGATGATTTGGGCTCGGGGGGCCTCGGGAGCGACGGTGATCTCCTGGCCTGCGACCTTTTGATCGACCGCGCCTTTGACGCGCTCGCTGAAGGAATCCACATACTTGGTGGCGTCGAAGGCGTCGGTGCCAAGCTCCTCGATCAGTTTTTGGCAAGGTCGCTTTCCTTCTCGCTGAAGGTGAAGGTCGCG
>Ga0163144_10014715_pt1 | contig 16219 bp, 9 predicted proteins | sample OliLak19BULKMAT1_FD_123175 | JGI IMG/M metagenome (GOLD analysis project Ga0163144, IMG submission 123175) | Freshwater microbial mat bacterial communities from Lake Vanda, McMurdo Dry Valleys, Antarctica - Oligotrophic Lake LV.19.BULKMAT1 | ecosystem: Environmental > Aquatic > Freshwater > Lake... | reverse complement strand
TCGCTCGCAGCTCCCTCCCTTCCGCGGGCCCCCTCTCTCGTAGCACGAGACGACGCTCCGCCGTGCCCGCGGGAGGGCGACTGCGCCACGCAGCTCGGACGGCGGATCTCCCCACGAACAGGCGGCGGAACTCCCCGCCCGCCGCATCGGGCGCCCGACGGTCAAGATCGGATTCAGGAGACCGCTGACAGGCGCCCGATGAGGCCTCGCTACGCGGGCAGCTCGGCGCCGCCGGAGAACCGAGGGACACCGAGGACCGCGGACTCCGCCGGCCAGAGCCCGGCGCCTACCCCTGGACGACCGCCGGCGGCGGCGGCGCCGTACGGAACTTCAGATAGTCCTGGATCGGGACCACCGAGAACTCGGTCCGGTGCAGCGCCTCGAGCGCCCGCGTCGCCGCGTCGGCCCCCGACATCGTCGTGATGACCGGGATGTTCAGGCCGACCGCCGCCGCGCGGATGCGCCCCTCGTCCGTGCGCGCCCCGCGACCCGACGGCGTGTTGATGATGAACTGCAGCTCGCGATTCTTCACCTTGTCGAGCACGTTCGGCCGCAGCCCCTCGCCGATCTTGTGGACCAGGTTCGCCGGGACGCCGCTGCGCTTGAGCACCGTGTGCGTGCCGCCCGTCGCCCAGATCTCGTAGCCGAGATGCGCGAGCCGCTGCGCAATGCCGACCGCCGCGCGCTTGTCGACGTCCTTCACCGACACGAACACCGCGCCCTTGCGGGGCAGCTTCAGGTACGCCGCCAGCTTCGCCTTCGCGAACGCGGCGCCCAGATCGAAGTCGATGCCCATCACCTCGCCGGTGCTCTTCATCTCGGGCCCGAGGATGATGTCGACGCCGGGGAAGCGGTTGAACGGGAACACCGGCTCCTTCACCGAGATGTGCGGCGGGACCACCTCCGCCGTGAACTGGAGCTGCGCCAGCGTCTCGCCCGCCATCACGCGCGCCGCGATCCGCGCCAGGGGCACGCCCGTCGCCTTCGAGACGTAGGGCACCGTACGGCTGGCCCGCGGGTTCACCTCGATGAGGTAGACCCGGTCGCCCTTCACCGCGTACTGCACGTTCATCAGGCCGCGCACGTCGAGCGCCGCCGCGAGCCGCTTCGTCGACTCCCTGAGCTCGGTCTGCACCTTCTCGCCCAGGCTCCACGCCGGCAACGTGCAGCACGAGTCGCCGGAGTGGATGCCGGCCTCCTCGATGTGCTCCATGAGGCCGCCGATGACGCACTGGGTGCCGTCGGCGACCGCGTCCACGTCGACCTCGATCGCATCCTCGAGGAACTTGTCCACGAGGATCGCCGGGGTCCCCGGCGACGCCTCGACGGCGACCGCGGTGTAGCGGCGCGTCTGGTCGTCGTCGTAGCAGATCTCCATGGCGCGGCCGCCGAGCACGTGCGACGGGCGCACGAGGACCGGGTAGCCGATGGTGCGCGCGATCGCCAGCGCCTCGTCGACGTTCGTCGCGACGCCGTTGGCGGGCTGGCGCAGGTTCAGGCGGTCGAGGAGCGCCTTGAACCGGCCGCGGTCGCCCGCGAGGTCGATGGAGTCGGGGCTGGTGCCGATGATCGGCACCTTCGCCGCCTCGAGGGCCTTCGCGAGGTTGAGCGGCGTCTGCCCGCCGAACTGCACGATCACGCCCTTCGGCTGGACGCGCTCGCACAGGTCCACCACGTTCTCGGCGGTCAGCGGCTCGAAGAACAGCACGTCGGAGGTGTCGTAGTCGGTCGACACCGTCTCGGGATTGCTGTTCACCATGACCGTCTCGTAGCCGGCGTCGCGCAGCGCGTACGCCGCCTGCACGCAGCAGTAGTCGAACTCGACGCCCTGGCCGATGCGGTTGGGGCCGCCACCGAGGATCACGATCCGCGGCTTCTTCGCCGGCCGCAGCTCGTCCTCCTCCTCGTAGGTGGAGTAGTAGTAGGGCGTCGCCGCCTCGAACTCCGCGGCGCAGGTGTCCACGAGCTTGTAGACCGGCTGGATCTTGCGACGGAGCCGGTCCGCGCGGACCTCCTTCTCCGGCAGCCCGAACACGCGCCCGATCTGGTGGTCGGAGTAGCCGCGGCGCTTCGCGTCGCGCAGCACGTCGTCGGGGAGCGCGGCAAGGGTCCCGTGCGCCCGCAGACCGGCCTCGCAGTCGAGGAGCCCCTGCAACTGCACCAGGAACCACGGGTCGATGGCCGTGATGCGGGCCACGTCCTCGACGCTGTAGCCCGACAGGAGCGCGCGGCGGATCAGGAAGATCCGCTCGGGCCCGGGGACCGTGAGGCCGTGGCGGAGCGCCTCGTCCGTGGGCGGGACCTGGTCGGCCTCCTTCTTGTCGCAGCCCCAGCCGAACCGGCCCGTCTCGAGGCTGCGCAGCGCCTTCTGGAACGACTCCTGGAAGGTGCGGCCGATGGCCATGGCCTCGCCGACCGACTTCATCTGCGTCGTCAGCGTCGCGCTCGCCTCCGGGAACTTCTCGAAGTTGAAGCGCGGGATCTTCGTGACCACGTAGTCGATCGTGGGCTCGAACGACGCCTTCGTCTTGCGCGTGATGTCGTTCGGCAGCTCGTCGAGCGTGTAGCCGACGGCCAGCTTGGCCGCGATCTTCGCGATCGGGAACCCCGTGGCCTTGCTCGCCAGCGCCGACGACCGCGACACGCGCGGGTTCATCTCGATGACGATCATCCGGCCGTTCGCGGGATTCACGGCGAACTGGATGTTGCTGCCGCCCGTCTCGACACCGATCTCGCGGATGACCGCGACGGCCGCGTCGCGCATCCGCTGGTACTCGCGGTCGGTCAGCGTCTGGATCGGCGCGACGGTGATGGAGTCGCCCGTGTGGACGCCCATGGGGTCGAAGTTCTCGATCCCGCAGATGATGACGACGTTGTCCTTGCGGTCGCGCATCACCTCGAGCTCGAACTCCTTCCACCCGAGCACCGACTCCTCGACGAGGATCTCGGTGGTGGGCGAGAGGTCGAGCCCGCGGCGCGCGATCTCCTCGAACTCCTCGAGGTTGTAGGCGATGCCGCCGCCGGTGCCACCCAGCGTGAACGACGGGCGGATGACGCAGGGCAGGCCGACGAGCTCCCGGGCCTGGCGTGCCTCCTCGATCGTGTGGACCGCTGCGCTCGTCGGCACGTCGAGGCCGATGCGGATCATCGCGTCCTTGAAGAGCTGCCGGTCCTCGGCCTTGCGGATGACGTCGGGCTGCGCGGCCAGCAGGACCACGCCGTACTTCGCGAGGACCCCGCGCCGCTCGAGCTCGAGCGCGACGTTGAGGCCCGTCTGGCCGCCCATGGTGGGGAGCAGCGCGTCGGGGCGCTCCTTCGCGATGATCTGCTCGACCGTGTCGGCCGTGACCGGCTCGATGTAGGTCCGGTCGGCCACGTCCGGGTCGGTCATGATCGTGGCGGGGTTGCTGTTGACGAGGACGACCTCGTACCCCTCCTCCCGGAGCGCCTTGCAGGCCTGCGTGCCCGAGTAGTCGAACTCGGCGGCCTGGCCGATCACGATCGGGCCGGAGCCGAGGAGCAGGATGCGTCGGATGTCGGTGCGCTTGGGCATGCCGCGGGCGGTCCTTCGACCCGGGGGGAACGGCACGGGCGCCGTCGGGTCGCGCGAAGATAGCGGAGGCGGGCCCCGTGGGTGAGAGGGGGAGGCCCCGGTAGGATCCGGCGATGCCCTGGGTCCGCCGCCGCTACCGCGCCAACAAAGTCTGGGTCGAGACCGACGCCGCCGAGGCCTATCTCCTCGACGAGCGGGGGCTCGCCCACCTGCGCTACAAGCCCGACGACGACCGGACGTACTCCGTGCGCCCGAACGAGTTGTCCCCGGTGGAGGACGGACCGCCTCCCCCGGCACCCGCGAGCTTCGGCGGAGGCGCCGCCCCCGCGTCGGCGGCGGCCCGACGGTCGCCCGCCCCCCCCGCCTCGGCCGCCCGCCCCGGTCGGCCGGTGCCCGCGCTGCCCCCGACCGACCCGGACGACCTCGACGTGCCGGCGCTGCTCGGGAAGGAACTCCAGGTCTGGACCGACGGCGCGTCGTCGGGCAACCCGGGTCCTTCGGGCGCCGGGGCGATCCTCCTCTTCCGCGACCGCAAGAAGGAGGTCTCCGCGTTCCTCGGCGACACGACGAACAATGTCGCGGAACTGACCGCCGTCCGCACGGCGCTGCAACTCGTCCGCAAGCGCGACCTGCCGGTGCGCGTGCTCACCGACTCGACGTACGTGATCGGCGTGCTCACGGGCGCGATGAAGGTGAAGGCGAACGCCGCGCTCGTCGCGGCGATCCGCGCGGAACTCGTCGACTTCCCCGATCTCGCGTTCGTGAAGGTGGAGGCGCACGCGGGTGTGGCGTGGAACGAACGCGCGGACGCGCTGGCGCGCGAAGCGATCAAGCAGCGCCGTTCCACCGTCCGCGAGGGCCCCGCGACGCCGTGAGCCGTCCCGCTTGCGGCGTGCGGCCCGTCAGCGGGGAACGCGCGGCCCGCAGCGTGATGCGGCGAAACTCAACGCGCGCGGAGCCCGTGCGACGCGTGCGGTCGCACTCACCCTGCGCAACACGGGCGTGGCGCGTCCCGGAAAACGATCAGCCCTCGACGGGGACTTGCCCCGTCGAGGGCTGAAAGGAGCCAACGGCGAACTTTCTGGAGAAAAGGGGAAATGTGTGGAATGAAAGGAGGAAAGTTTTACGCTGTTGAGCAACCGCTGACTCCACGGAGAGTGTAGCGTTCTGCCGAGGGAGGTCAACGGTTGCGGGGCGCGCGGGGCCGGAATCCGACCCCTCGCGGCGGGGTCCCGATCGCGGGAACGAGGCGCAACGAGACCCAACCGGGCCCGCCGGCCGGACCGCCTCGCGATCAGCGTGATCGCCCCACCGGATCGGCGGGCACGTTGACCGGCGGCGCGGCGCTCGAGGCGACCCGCGGCGGGGGCCCGAGCGCCGCCCCCGCGACGCCGCCGCCGCACCCCGCCCCGCCGCCGCACCCCGCCCCGACGCCGCGGAGCGCAGCGATCCGTCGCCGGTACCGCGGCGTGAGGTAGTCCGCCGCCAGCTCGGCCGCGAGCAGCGGGACCTCCGTCCGCGGTATGACGTCCGGGGCGTGTAGGCCCCGATCCACAAAGTAGTTGCAGCGGGCGCCCGCGTACTCCGGACAGTCGACGTCGGCGATCACGCCGACCGGACACCGGCGGTACGCGATGGGCGTCGGGGGGGCCCCGACCGGGGCCCCCTCCAGCGCGGCGGCGAGGACGCACCGGCAGCGGTCGAACCGGGAGGATTCGTCGGTCGCAGCCACGCCCGGCAGCATACCGCCGGCGGCACCCCGCCGGCGGCACCCCGCCGGCGGCACCCCGCCGGGCCCCGGAGGGTGCGCCCGAGGCTGACGGTGTCGGGTCCCCCGGCAAGGGCTACGATGCCGTCCCCGAATGTGAGGACCCTGACGTGCCCGAGACCCCCGCCGCTTCCGTCACGCCCCCGACCCCGCCCTCCCAGCCTGCGACCGCGGCCGAGGCCCGGTCCGCCGGTCCGTCGATCATCGTCCGGCCGATGCCGAAGGTCGTCTTCTTCTACCTGACGTGGCTCGCCTCGCTCGTCATGGGGATCATCGCGGCCACCACCGGCCCCGACAAGATGCCCGCCCACCTCGGCACGGTGTGGCTCTGCATCTTCGCGTTCAACCTCCTCGTGATCTCGTTCGATTTCACCGAGGTGGTCTCGATCGCGACGATCTTCGGGTTGCTGGCGCTGATCCTCGCCGGGCTCTACTTCAAGTTCCTCGGCTTCATCGGCGACTTCTTCGCCAACCTCGACATCGCCATGAACGCGGGGTTCTACTTCGCGATCTTCGGCCTGTTCTCGGTGTTGTACATCGTCGTGTTCATCCGCTCCCGCTTCGAGTACTGGGAGTTCCGGCACAACGAGGTGCTGCACCGCGCGGGCTTCTTCGGCGAGATCAAGCGCTACTCGACCGAGGACCTCCGCTGGTTCAAGGAGATCCCGGACGTCCTCGAGCGCATCCTCCTGAAGTCGGGCCGGATGGTCCTGACGACCCCGCGCGAGACGCACCCAATCGTGCTCGAGCACGTGCTCGGCATCGAGGGCGCCGACGAACACATCGCCGAGCTCCTCGGCACCAAGCGGGTCACGTTCAAGTGAGCGACGACCTGCTCAAGCGCATCCAGGCCGACGCGGTCACCGCCCTCAAGGCGGGCGACAAGGACCGCGTCGGCGTGCTGCGGATGGTCGCGAGCGACCTCAAGAAGGCGGCCATCGACACGGGCGTCGAGTTCGTCACGGGCGAGGCCGCCCTCGGGGTCCTGCGGCGTGCGGTGAAGAGCCGCGTCGACGCGGCGGACCAGTACGAGAAGGCGGGCCGCCCGGAGCTCGCCGCCAAGGAGAAGGACGAGATCGTCGCGATCGAGGCCTACCTGCCCAAGGCCGCGAGCGAGGACGACGTCCGCGTGGCAGCACGTGCGGTCATCGCCGAGAAGGGCCTCGCCGGCCCGAAGGCCATGGGCGCCGCGATGAAGGAGACGCTGGCCCGCCTCGGCGGCACCGCCGACGGCAAGGTCGTCAGCCGGGTCGTCGGCGAGCTCCTCAAGGGCTGACGCCGGGGCGGGGGGACGCGAGGCCCCGGGCCTCGCGTCCCCTCCCCGGGCCGCCGTCCGGCCGTCGGGCGGCGCCTTCGATGGCTCCGTTGGCGCACCGGAGCCCTTCTGAAAGACCTCGCCTTCGCTCGGTTCCCGGTGGGCCAAGCCCGCCGGAAACCCGATCAGTCGGCCACGATGGTCCCGGTCAGGCTCTTGATCCCGACCTCGCCGACCCGGTTCTGCACGAGCCGACGCACCTGGATCGCCACCGTGTCCTTCGACTGGACCATCTCCAGCACGAAGAGCAGGTCCTCGAGCGACCGCACCTTGAACGTGCTGAGCCCCGTCATCACGTCGTTGGGCCGGAGCAGGACGCGGTCCGCGGGCCCGTCCGGGACGACCTCGGTGATCACGACCCCCCCGCCGGGGACCAGCCCGAGCGTGCGCGCGTCGGCCGCCGTCGCGTCGCGGGCGACGAAGCCGAGGCGGGCCTTCGCGATCGCGAGCGCGTCCGCCGACGACGCCTGCAGCGGGACCTCGACGTCGCGCTCGCCCTCGTCGCCGCGCGTGACCCGCAGCCGGAGCGCCGTGCCCGCAGGCACGTCCACCTCGGCGAGGCGGTACTCGAACAGCGACGGCGTCGGCCGGCCGCCGATCGCGAGGATGCGGTCGCCGGTCCGCAGGCCGGAGCCGCCGGCAGGACCGGTGGCGTAGACCTCGCGCACGACCGGCGAGCCGCTCTTGTTCGCGTCCACGTCGAAGCCCGTCCACTCGCCGCTCACGAGGCGGCGCTTGAACGTGCGGCCGATCATGTCGCGCACGCGGTCGGCGGGGATCGCGAAGCCGATGCCCTCGGCCCCCGTCGCGCGGTTGAGGATCGCGGTGTTCACGCCGATCCACCGCCCCGTGACGTCGAGGAGCGGGCCGCCCGAGTTGCCCGGGTTGATCGCGGCGTCGGTCTGGATGAAGTCGCGGAACTCCGTCTCCTGCGAGCGCTGGGGGCGCATGGACCGGCGCAACGCCGAGACGATGCCGGTCGTCACGGTGATGCCCAGGCGGAACGGGTTGCCGATGGCGATCACCGTCTCGCCGAGGAGGAGGTCGTCGCTGCGGCCGAGCGGCAGGAAGGGGAACGTCTCGGCCTTCCCGCCCTCGCCGACCATCCGCAGGATCGCGAGGTCGTTCTCGAGGTCGACGGCGACGAGCCGGGCCTCCCGCTCCTCCTCGATGCCGCCGGGCCGCATCAGCTGGACGAAGATCTTCGATGCGCGGGAGATGACGTGCGCATTCGTGATCACGTAGCCGGCGGGGTGGAAGATCGCGCCGGAGCCCAGCGCGCCCTCGCGCTCCTGGGGCACGGTGCGGCCGTCGTCGAAGAACCAGTCGTAGAAGCGTGGCACCTGGACGATCTCGTTCGTGCGGATCGAGACCACGCCCAGGCGGGACCGCTCCACGGCGCGGACGACCGGGCTGCGGCGGTCGTCGAGGTCGTCGGCGGCCGCCGCGCGCGGCAGGAACGCGGGCGCCGTGAAGAGCACCAAGGCGAGCAGGGCGAGGGGGGGCCGGCGCATCGGAGGAGGTCCTCGGGGAGAGCGGAGCTGCAGCCACGACGATACGGAGCCCCGCAGGGTTTCCTCGTAGGGTCCCGTTCGTGTCCGTAGGGCGCCCCCACCCCGCCCGGGCCTCCGCCCGCCCCACCCCCATCCGACCCGCCCGCCCCCGCATCACGCCCCCCGTCGCACTCCCGCGCCGCCGGTCGGGTAGGGTGCGCGACCCGTCCCCGCCGTCCGTGAGGTCGCCCACCGCATGCTCGACATCTTCGAGGAGGTCGCCGAGATGCGCGCACGCGGCGAGCGGGGCGCGCTGTGCACGGTGGTCAGCACGACGGGGAGCACCCCGGGCAAGGAGACGATGCGCCTCCTCGTGCGCGAGTCCGGCGGCGTGAGCGGCTCCGTGGGCGGCGGATGCGTCGAGGCCGACGTCGTGGCGGCGGCCCGCGAGACGATGGAGGACGAGTCGACGCGCCTGCTGAAGTTCCGCCTGACGGAGGAGGCCACCGGGCAGTCGGGCCTCGCGTGCGGTGGCGAGATCTCCGTGTTCGTCGAGCCGATCACGGCGCCCCACGTCGTGTTGTTCGGCGGCGGGCACGTGAGCCGCTCGCTCTGCGTGATCGCCGCCGACGCGGGCTTCCGCGTCACCGTCGTGGACGACCGGCCCGCGTTCGTGACGGCGGAGCGCTTCCCGCAGGCGCGCCGCCTCGTCGCGGGCGCGTCCTTCGAGGCGATCTTCGTCGACCTCGTGGTGCCCGCCACCGCGGCGTGCGTCGTCGTGACCCGCGGCCACGCGATGGACGAGGCATGCGTCGACTTCGCGCTCCACACGCCCGCGGTCTACGTGGGCCTCATCGGCAGCAAGGTGAAGGTGCGCGGGATCCTCGGGCGCCTGCGCGACGCGGGACGCCTCGACGGCGTCGACCTCGCGCGCCTCTACGCCCCCATCGGCCTCGACATCGGCAGCGCCACGCACGGCGAGATCGCCGTGTCGGTGGTCGCGGAACTGGTCGCGCACCGGCGGCGACGCCTCGAGGGGCTGCGCTCGATGCGGCTGCCGCTCGAGGAGATGCAGCGGATCGCGGCGCGAAGGCGCGGCGGCGAACCCCCGGTGACCGCGGAGTAACGTCGGCCCGACGGCCCCCCGGCGAGCGCCGCGAGGCCCGTCGTCCGGCCTCACCCCCGGTTCCCATCGGGGGGACCCGATTGACCGCGCTTCGGCCCCCCGGTACGCTTGCGGTGTCCCGGTGGCGAGGCCTGCGGGCTTCGCGCGTCCCGACCCGGAAAGGACTGCGCCCTCCATGTTCGACCGCGCCCGTCTCGTCGCCCCGCTCGCGGGGCTCGCTCTCCTCGTCGGCATCGCCGCCCCGGCGCCTCGCGCCGCCGCCGACATGATCCAGACGATCGACGGGAAGTGGTTCCCGTGGCCCGAGAACGCCCCGATGCCGACGAGTTCCGAGCCGCCGAGCGCCGACGCGCTGGCCGACTCGGACAGCATGAAGATCCTCGACGCCACCTACGAGACCGTGAAGCTCTCGCGTGGCGGTTCGAAGCCCGCCGCCCAGGTGGTCCAGCTCCAGTCGCTGGACGCGGCCCGCAGCGAGGCGTTCAAGCAGGCGATGAACGACGCGAGCAGTTCGCTCTTCGCCGAGGCCGCCGACGGCTTCCGCGCCGCCGCGGCCGAGCTCAGGGACTTCGCGAAGCAGGAGGCGCTCTTCCACGCCGTGCAGGCCGCGGAGGGCACCGGCGACCTCGGTCGCGCGGCGGCGGCCGTGGACGAGCTCCTCGCGGCGTTCCCGAAGTCGTTCTTCTACTGCGACGCGCAGATCCTCCGGGCGAAGATTGCCGCCTCGAAGAACGACCTCGCCGCGGCCGGCGCGGCGCTCGACGCGGTGAAGAACGCGCCGGGCATGAACCCTCGCGACGCCTACCGCGCGCGGTTCACGAAGATCAGCCTCACGCTCGAGCTCCAGCGCAAATACGAGCAGGCCGCGAGCGAGTACCGCGTGCTGATCGGCGCCATGGACCGCGAGAAGGAGGCCGCCGCCGTCGCGGTCACGAAGGAGCGCTGCCAGGTGGGCCTCGGGAGCTGCCTCCTCGCGCTCAAGAAGGACAAGGAGGCGCGCCCGTACTTCGAGCAGGCGACGGCCTCACGCGACCCGGACGTGCTCGCGGGCGCCTACAACGGCCTCGGCGACGTCGCCCTGGTCGAGGCGCGCGCGCTCCGCGAAGGCAAGCAACTCACCGAGGCGAAGGCGAAGCTCGAGAACGAGGCAGTCCTCCACTACCTCCGCGTCTCGCTCAAGTACCGCAACGAGGTGACGGACACGATGCCCGTCCTTCGCGCCATGGAGAACCAGGCGGCGATCTTCATCGCCCTGTTCGACATGTCGGGCGGGAAGGACTGCGAAGCCGCGGACCGCGCGTGCCGCACATACGCGGAGCTGGTCCGCATGCTCCCCGACGGAAGCGCCCAGCGCCGCACGATCATCCGTTCGTACACCGAGATCGACAAGCGTCGCGACGCCTGCCAGAAGAAGTGACCCCGGACGAGGCCCGTGCGGGCGCCGGCGCCGGCGCCCCGTCGGGCCTCGTCCCGCGCACCGCCGGAGCCCCCGCGGTGCCGACGCCGCCGTTCGACCGTGCGTGGCGCGGCCTCTACGAGGTCATCTACCGCGGCATCGAGAGCCTGGCGCGGCTCCTGTTCCGCCCGCTCTTCCGCGTGCGGCGGGTGGGCCTCGCGTCGCCGCTGCCCGCGCGCGGCGTGCTGCTCTGCCCGAACCACCAGAGCTACCTCGACCCGGCGCTCGTCCAGCTGGTCGTCCGTCGGCACCTGATGTTCGTGATGACGAACGACTTCTACGCGGTGCCCTTCGCGCGCGGCTTCTTCCGCCTCGTCGGCGCGATCCCCGTCGCGCGCGGCCGCATGGCGTACCGGTCGATGCGACGGGCGGCGGCGCTGCTGCGACTCGGGCGGACGGTCGTGGTGTTCCCGGAGGGGCGGCTCTCGCTCGACGGGTCCCTGCACCGGTTCCAGCGCGGCATCGGGCTCCTCGCACGCCGCGGCCGGGCGCCGGTGGTGCCGGTCGCGATCGACGGCTCCTTGCAGGCGTGGCCCCGCGGCGCACACTGGCTGCGCCGGTCCGATGTGCGGATCGCGCTCGGTCCGGCGATCGCCCACGACGGCCCCCCCACGCGGGACGGCGACCAAGCGTTCGCCGACCGGGTCGCGGCCGCGGTGGCCGGCCTGCGCGCAGCCCTGCCCCGGCCGCGGCCGTGAGTGGCGCGGCCTCCTTCCCCGGTGTCAGGGCTCTGTTCGGTCCGCGTATTCACGCAGTCCTAAGGCGGCGACCCTGCACGCGCCGATAGGACCGAGCCGGGATCTCCCGGCGGGGGCTCGTTCCGTCATGACCGCGGCCGACCAGCACGCTCGGATCATCGCGGGACGATATCGCGTCCTGCGGACGCTGGGCGCCGGCGCGCACGGCACGGTGGACCTCGCCGAGGACCTCCTCAACGGTGGCCGGCGCGTGGCCGTCAAGCGGCTCGAGGCGATCGTCGGTGCCGGCGACCCCGAGCCGGCGGCCGAGGTGCTCCGCTGGATGCTCCATCCGTCGTGGGCTGAGGTGCTCGACGAGGGTCGCCTCGACGAGCACGGCCGGTTCCAGGTGTCGCGGTACGTGCCGGGGCACAGCCTCGACCACGTCGAGCTCCCGCGCCCGGCCGACGAGGTGATGCGGTTCCTCGAGGACGGCGCGCGGGTGCTCCGCGCGCTCCACCGCCGCGGCCTCATCCACTACGACGTCACGCCCGGCAACTGGCTGCGCGAGGACGGTCCCGACGGCCCGCGCTTCACGCTGACCGACGGCGGCCTCGCCAGCATGGGCCCGGTGCGCGGGATCGCGCGCGGGACCCCCGCCTTCATGGCCCCGGAGATCCTCGAGGGGGCGCCGCACGACCATCGGGCCGACCTCTACTCCCTCGGCCTCGTCGCGTGGCGCCTGATGACCGGTGCGGACCCGCATGGGACCGGCGGCGCGGGCGAAGTGCTCGGACGCCGTCGTCGCGTCGCGGCGCCCCCGCTGCGCAAGGTGCGTCCGGACGCGCCCGAGAGCCTCGAGCGGATCCTCGCGGCGCTGCTCGAGCGCGACCCCGAGCGTCGTCCGGGCGACGGGGGGGCGCTGCTCGCGCTCCTCGCGGAGGCCGGCTGGCGTCGCGCGCACGACGACCTCCTCGCCGACGAGACCGTGGCCGCGGCCGTGGGGGGCGGACTGGTCGGACGGGCGGAGGCGATCGCGCGCTTCCGCGCGGCCTGCCAGGCGATGTTGAGCGAGGTCGTCCCGCCGCCGTCCGACGGTACCCCGGGCCCCCGGCGGGCGCCGACGGTCGAGACGGTCTTGGTCGTACACGGTCCGTCGGGGAGCGGCGCGACGCGCCTCCTGCGCGAGATGGCGGCGGTGTCCCGCGGCGACGGGCTTGCGACGCTGGCGGTTTCGGCGCGGGACGGCGCGGCCGACCGCCGGAGCGTCCTGCGCCGCATCGCCGATGGGCTCGGGGCGTTGCTCGGCGAGGCGCCGTCGCTCGGCACGGCCCGCGACGGGCGTGGGGACGACGACTCGCCCACGTCGTCGGAGGCGCGCGCGACGGAGCGCTTCGTCGACCTGTGCGAGCGGACCGCGGCCCGGACGACGGTCGTGCTGCTGATCGAGGACTTCGCCGAACTCGCGCCGTCGGCGCAGGAGGGCCTTCGCGTCCTCTCGCGTCATCTGCTGGCGCGAGTGGAGCACCCCGACGGGCGACGCCCCCCCCGCTTCCTGCTGGTCGTGGACCACGGACCGGACGACCCGAGCGCCATGCTGATCCCCGACGCGGAGGATCCGCGCCGCCCGCTCCTGCCGCTCCCGCCGTTCTCCGCGACCGACGTCGGCGCCCTCGTGGCCGATCGTCTGCCCGGCATGGAACTCCCGGCGCCCGACCTGGAGGCACTGCGGGTCGCCTCGGAGGGACTGCCGAGCACCCTGTCGGCGCTGCTCGCCGAGGGTCTGCGTCGCGGCGACGTGCGACGGATCGACTCGCGCTGGATCTGGATGGTCGACGACCTCCGCGCGTATCGGCCCTCCCGGAACGTGCCGCTGGCCGTCCAGCTTTCCCTCGACGCGGTAGCCGAGACGGCGCGCGACGCGCTCACGCGCGTCGCCCTCCTCGACGACGCGGCACCGGAGCCGATCGCCCTCGCCCTGACGGACGCCGCGACGCTGGGATCGTTGGTCGCCTCCGGGTTGCTGGCACGCTCGCACGCCGGCGACGACGTCCGGTACGCGCCGGCCTCGCGCGCATTGCGCGATCTCTTGCGCACCACGAACCCGGCGGGGCTCGACGCTCACCGGGAGGCCCTCCTGGCGGCAATGGCGCATCGGCCCCAACTCGACCTCGTGCCCGACGAGGCACGCTTGCTCGCGGACGCTGGGGAGGCGCCACGCGCGCTCGCGCGCCTCGCCGCGGCGGCGGCCTCGCTCTTGCCCGCGGCGCGTGTCCGCGCCGCCGCGATCGCGGCGGACCTCTGTGCGGCCGCACCGGGGCTCCTCACGAGCGCCCGGTACCGTCTCGCGGCCACGTCGCTGCTGGTGCAGGGCCCGGTCGGCAACCGCGTTTCCGACGCGATCACCGCGGCACTACCGTCCCCGGCCACGGCCGAGGACGACGAGGTCCGCGTCCGCTTGGCGGAGGACGCCTTCAGCCGTTCCCTCTATGCACGATCGGTGTCCTTGCTGACGCCTCCCTTGGGCTCGACGACGCCTCTCCTCGTGGCCCGTCGTGCGGTCGCCCTCCTCCGCGCTCGCGTCGCGCTCGACGCCCGCTCCGTGACTCGCAGCGAGGCGGCGGAGTTGGTGCGGAGCGCTCGGCGCTCACGATCAACTCCTCGGCCACTCCGTATAGAACTCAGGCTCTCGCTCACGCGCCTTCACTACGATCGGAGCACTCCGGACCGCGCCTACGCATGCGCGCGAGCGGCGCTTCGCGTTTGTCTCGGTGCACGGCAACCTCTTCTGCTGGCCCAAGCGCTAAACGCGGTCGCGATCTGCGATCAACGACGCGGTCAGCTCCAGCGTGCTGAGAAGTACCTGAGTCGGAGCGTCAGGATCTACCGAGCGATCGGGGAGGTCGGACAACTCAGGCGCGGCCTCCACAATCTTGCCCGCATTCAGATGAAGCGTTCCGCGTTCTTCGATGCCGCACAGTCTCTGGCAACGGCTCTTGCTCTTTCGTCGCGCTACGCCGATCAAGAAAGCGCGTGCGTTGTACTCCTTACGATGTCCGGCCTGTACGACTCGCACGGAAACCCGTCGCTTGCGATGCACTCCGCGCGGCGCGCGGTCCTCCGCGCCGATGCGGGCGGACTGCTGCGCCTAGCCCTCGAAGCCCGCTGCGTGGTCGCGCAGTTGGCAACGGCACTCGGGCGCGTCAGTGACTTCCACGCGAACATTCGTGATGCGCGCCGAGTTGCCGCGGGACTTCCAGACGCCGGGTCGTCTCTCCCGATTCGTGACGCGATACTGCACCACCGCCTCTGCCTTGGGCAACACCTACGAGCCACGACGACAGTTCGTCGCTACGCTCGGCGTGGCCTGCGCATCACCGGAGCGCTGGCGATCGCCTTCTCCGTGATCGGGCGCGCGAGTCGCAAAGAACCCAGGGATTCGAGTTTTCGGCAGGACACTCACTCGTTCCGACGGACTCTTGGCAGGATTCTCCACGTCACGCGCCAAGCAACGCCGCCGGGCCAGCCCCGCCGGTTCTCCCTGGTCCTCGGTCAACTACTGTCCCAAGAATGTGGCGTCTCCGGGATTGAGAATCGTCTAGCAATCGCTGTACTACTCGCCGTCGCCTCACGACCCGCAAGCCAGCACAAGGCATTTCGGGAAGTACTCGCCGCGGCGGCACGCAATCAGGCCCAACGGAGACACTTGGTGCTGCTCGGACGCTTGGAGGCACTACGCGCAATCGTCAGCTACCGGCAGAATGACCCGGCCGGAGCGCAAGAGAGCATCGAGAAGGCACTTCTCCTTCGGCACTCGACCATCCAAGGTGTTTCCGATCTGCAACCGGAGGCTTCGGAGTTCGGCCCTCCGAGTCCGGAGTATGTCAAGTTGTTCGAGGAGTTGCAGGCTCGATTCGCTTATGCGTCGAATTCCGGAGTTCACAGTGACTTCTGGTCACGGCTGCACTCACTCGCCTACCGGGCATCCACAGCCTCTGATGCCCGCTCTTCGGCCGAAGGTCGGGTCGCACGTACACTTCGTCAGATCCTGTCACATGCGTCTCGGCTGCAGGCGGGAACCGGCCTAGAAGCGCTGCTGGACTCCCTCAATGAAGGCGCCCGTGAAATCACGGGCGCGGAGCGAGCCTGCGTAGTTTTGATCGGTCCCGACTCCGGTCGCGAGGTGAAGGTCGTTAGCACTTCTCCCGGATTCTCCGAATCTGGCGATCGACCGAAGGTAAGTCAGACGATCATCCGACGGGTCCTGGCAACTCGAGAGTCCCTGTTGGTCCACGACGTCTTCGAAGACTCGGAACTGATGTCGAAGCCGAGCGTCGCTTCACTGTCGCTACGCTCAGTGCTGTGCGTACCACTGGTCCGCGGCGATCGCCTCTTCGGTGCCATGTACGCGGACAGCAGTACCGGCGCCGGGTCATTCGACCGCATGGACCTGGAGATTCTCTCCTTGTTTGCTGAACAAGCCGCCGGGTCGATCGAGTCCGCGCGTCTCCTAGCAGACATCCAGCGTTCCTACGCGGAACTTCGCTCCGCACAGGAGCGCCTAGTCCGTGGAGAGCGGTTGCGAGTCATGGGGGAATTGGCTGGCGGTGTAGCTCATGAGTTCAATAACCTTCTGACGGCCATCCTCGCACGGATCCAACTTCTATCACTGGAACCCCTGCCTGTCGCATTCCAGCGTGAGATTGGTATGATCCAGAAGGCCGCCCTTGATGCTGCGGAAGTGGTCAGGCGGCTTCAGAGCTTCTCGCGAAATCAACGTCAGACCGACTTCCAGAGACTCGAGATCGGCGAGATCTGCGCGGACGTCGTA
>Ga0163144_10014714_pt1 | contig 16220 bp, 10 predicted proteins | sample OliLak19BULKMAT1_FD_123175 | JGI IMG/M metagenome (GOLD analysis project Ga0163144, IMG submission 123175) | Freshwater microbial mat bacterial communities from Lake Vanda, McMurdo Dry Valleys, Antarctica - Oligotrophic Lake LV.19.BULKMAT1 | ecosystem: Environmental > Aquatic > Freshwater >... | reverse complement strand
CCGGTGCTGTCGGTGTTCCTGTTGCCGAGCAGCGAATTGAAGTTGAGCCCCGGCCCTTGCAGCACGACACCGATGTTCGGCGCCACCGCGCCGCCCTGCGTGCCACGCGTGACGATCGCCTGCACCGTGCCGAGCGCCGCGCGCTTGTTGCGCAGGGCCTCAGGAATGGCTGCGCGCTGCACGCTCATCGTGCTGTAGATCGTCAACCCGGTGCGCAGCAGCGGCGCTGCGGTCTTCGGTTCGAGGATCAGATCGACACGGGAGTAATTCTCCGCCTGCCCGATGACGTCGTTCGATGGCTGAACGGCGCGCAACACCGGAAGAATGCTGTCGGCCGCGAGGTCGGCATTCGCCAGCGGCTCACCCTTCGCGTCGTAGACCTGCCCCCACGCGTACGCGATGCCGGAGAGGCTATCGATGATGAATGGCTGGTAGAAGTAGCCGCGCGGCGGCTTCCGAAGCCCGGCGAAATCGACGCGGATGGCCGGCTTGCCGTTCGTGACGACGTCCCAGAACGCCAGGGTGCCGGTGCCGGCCGCGGCGAAGGTCGTCCGCCGCGTTGGACTGAGGAACTCACCAAGACTTCCGCGAAGCGTATCGGGAATGATCGCGTCATCATCGCGGGTCACGGTTCCCTTCTGGTCGCGGAACCGCACGAACAGCGGACGTGGCGTGGAGTCGTTGTAGACCGTGCGCGTGGAGTCGGCCTGGATGGTCAGCACCAGCCAGGCGCCGCGCTGCTGGACGGAGTCGGCGGCCGACAATGTGACGGCGAAGCGCAATTTCTGACCGAAGAAGCCGCCGCGCCAGAAGTCACGCACCCCCGCCGTGCGATTCGTATCGACCGGCGAGTTCAGTCCACCATTCGCATCGAGCAGCGTGTCGGTGCGGACGATCCACTGCCGGTGCGACACCGGGGTCGCGCCCGAATCGAGACCGTTCACGATGTAGAACTGATAGCGCGCCCGACCGTCGAGTTGCTTCAGCAGCGCCACTTCCCCGACCACCGAGTCGGCAACGGCGGCATTGTTCACCGTGCGTCCATACGCCCGCGCGACAATCGTGGGATAGCGCACCGACGCCACCGGCAGGAACACGGCGTCGAAGGCCTGCCCTCCCTGTGGCGTCACGGAACCATCATCACCACAGGCCACCAGCAGCGAGGCGCCAGCCAGGGCGGCGAACACGAATCGGATACTCACTTCTTGCCTCCGGAAGTCTTCTTCACGCCAAGCCGGTAGGTCATGCTGACGATGAGCCGCGCGCCACCAAAGCTCTTCACGCCATCAGGCGGCGCAACCAGCGGCGTACGGAACACGGGATCAGCAAGCGCCGGATCGCTCGGACGGAGTTTCTCACGATCAAAGTTCATGAACTGAGTGAAGCCAAGGCTGGCCCCGACACCGAATCGCTCCGTGAGGTCGGCCTGTCCGATCACCGACGCGCCAAAGGTGGGCGCGACGAACGAACTTCCCGCACCCGCCGGCAACATCATGTACACACCGCCGTTGCCGCCGACGCCGGCGCGGTACTTCCCGGCCTCATCGATCGGCCAGAGCAGGTCAGCGGTAACGCGCCCTGACAGCATCAAAGCGCTGCCGTCGACGACCACATACTGGAGCGTGTCGCCCACCGGACGCTTCTCGTATGGGAAGAGGCGGCCATCGATGGTCGTGCGACCGACATCGACGGCAGCGCCGAGGGAGAGCCACTCAGGCGAGATCTGGCGCCTGAAGCCGATCGACCCGACCACCATCGTCGCCTTGGTGGCGTTCGCTTCGTTCAGGCTGAGGATGCCACCGCCCATGAAGATTTCGGTGCGGCGCTTGAGGAGCTTTCCGGCGGCTCGCGGTCCCGCCGGAGCGGGATCGGGGCGCCGAACCTGCGCGATCAGAGACATGGGCAGCGCACCGACGAGCAGCGCCGAGAAGATGCGCCGGCGCCGCCAACCATCGCGGTTCGAAGAGTTCATGCTGGGGCTGTGGGGGTGCTGGACTGCCACGTCGCGATGAGGCGGCCACGCCGCAGCGGCCGCTCCTCGAGGGGACGATAGAGGATAATCCCCGTCACCAGACGTGGCAGCATCCGCGACACATGATCTGCCTACTTGAAGCGGATTCCGTTCGGCGCCACCCATCCCTTGCCGGGCTGAACCGGCGGCGGCGCCGGTGCCGGCTGTGGTTGGGGAGCGCGCGGCTTGGCCGTGGCGGTGGTGGCCAACCCGCCAGGCTTCTCGCCCGTCTTCATGGTGAGCGCAATCCGGTTGCGGGCAAGATCGACGCCCTGGACGGTGACCGTCACCTTCTGCCCGACCTGTACCACGTCATTCGGATCCTTCACGAAGCGGTCGGAGAGCTGGCTCACGTGCACCAGTCCATCCTGATGCACCCCGATGTCGACAAAGGCGCCGAATGCGACGATATTGGTCACCACGCCTTCCAGCACCATGCCGGCGCTCAGGTGCTTCAGCTCGGTGACGTCGTCGCGAAAGGCCGGCGGGACGAACGTTTCCCGGGGATCGCGGCCTGGCTTTCGCAGTTCGGTGACGATGTCGTGCAGGGTCGGCAGCCCGACGTCATCCGAGACGTACGGCGCGAGATCCAGCGTCGCGAGTACCGATTCGTTGCCGACCAGCTCCTGCAACGACACGCCGCGGTCCTTGGCCATGCGTGCCACCAGCGCATACCGCTCCGGATGCACGGCGCTCGCGTCCAGCGGATGGGCACCACCCCGCACCCGGAGAAAGCCGCCCGCCTGCTCGTAGGCCTTGGCACCGAGCCGCGGCACATCAGCCAATTCCTTTCGCGCCGTGAAGCCACCCTTGGCGTCGCGTGTGGCGACGATCGACTGCGCCAGCGCCGGACCCACGCCCGACACGTACGCCAGGAGTTGCGCCGACGCCGTGTTCACCTCGACCCCGACGCGGTTCACGCAGCTCTCGACGATGTCATCCAGGCGCTGCCGCAGCTTGGGCTGGTTCACGTCGTGCTGGTACTGACCGACGCCGATCGACTTCGGATCGATCTTCACCAGTTCGGCCAGCGGGTCCTGGAGTCGGCGTGCGATCGAGACGGCGCCACGGATCGACACATCGAGGTCGGGGAATTCCTCGCGCGCAACGTCACTGGCCGAGTACACCGATGCGCCGGCCTCGCTCACCACCACCACCGTCGGCGCCGGCGGCTCGAGCTCGCGCAGCGTGGCACGCACCAGGTTCTCCGTCTCGCGCGACGCCGTGCCATTGCCGATGGCGATCAGCTCGGGCTTGAATCGCGCCACGACGGCACGAATGGTTGCCGCAAAGCGATCTTCCTGATGCAGATACAGCGTGTCGGTGTGCTGCAGCGCTCCCGTCTTGCTCACCAGTGCGATCTTGACGCCGGAACGGAAGCCAGGGTCGAGGCCAAGGACACTCTTCTCGCCGGCAGGCGCCGACAGCAGCAGCTGTTCCAGATTGCGACCGAAGATGATGATTGCCTCCGCATCGGCCCGCGTCTTCAGCTCGAGGCGAAGCTCCACCTCGATGCTCGGGGCGAGCAGCCGATTGTAGGCGTCGTCGGCCACCGCCGCCAGCAACGTTGCGGCCTTTCGGCTTCCGACCACGTCGCGCTGCAATCGTGGCCCGATGTCCACCAGCGGTGCCTCGACGCTCCAGACGAGTTCACCTTCCGTTTCACCACGACGGATGGCCAGTACGCGATGTGATGGGATGGTACCGAGCGATTCGCGGAACTCGAAGTAGTCGGAGAACTTCGACACCTCCTCGGTCCGGCCGTACGAGCGGGCGCTCCTGACTGCCCCTTTCGTGCGGGTGACGTCACGGATCCAGCCGCGGACTGCCGCGTCTTCCGCCACCTGCTCGGCCAGAATGTCACGGGCACCGGCGAGGGCGGCATCGACGTCGGCAACGTCCTTCGCGGCGTCGACGAAGCTCGCCGCCGCGTCACGTGCCGCCGCATCGTCGATCGATCCCGCCCAGAGCTGCTCGGCCAGGGGGCCAAGGCCTCGCTCGCGGGCGATGATGGCGCGGGTCCGGCGCTTTGGCTTGTACGGCAGGTAGAGATCTTCGAGCGCCTGCTTCGTCACCGCGCCGGTAATGGCCGCCTTCAGCTTGTCGTCGAGCTTGCCCTGCTCGTCGATGCTCTTCAGCACCGCGGCGCGCCGCTCCTCGAGTTCGGTCAGATACTGCGCCCGGTCGCGCACGTCGCGCAGCTGCACCTCGTCCAGGCCACCAGTCACTTCCTTCCGATAGCGGGCGATGAAGGGCAGCGTGTTGCCCTCGGCGAACAGTTCGAGGGTGCGCTCGACCGATGACACCGGGAGCGCAAGTTCACGTGCGACAGTCGAAACGAGTGACGGGGCCATCAGTCAGCTGAGTGGGAAACGGAGCAGCGCGCGAACCGGCAAACTGTCGCGCGCGACCGCCATCAGCAACCGCTTGACAGGCTCGCCCAGTTCAGTGCAGATCCGCCGCAGCCAGACCGGCACGATTGCGCCCGGTGCGCCAGAACAGCAGCAGCGGCAGCGCGAGCACCATCACGCAGGCACTGATGAGATAGATCTTCGAGAACGAGATCACACTCGCCTGCGCCATCACTTGCCGCTCCATGACGCGATACGCCTGTGCCGCCGCCGTGGTCGCGTCGGAGCCACGTGCCACGAACGCGCGCGACAACATCGCAACGCGCTGGGTGACCTCGGGATCGCCGGCGTTCATGTGCTGCACGAGGTTGGCGTGCGACGACGACGTGAAGCGGGAAAGCAACGTGGCCATGACCGCGATGCCGAACGAGCCGCCGAGCTGCCGGGTGAGATTGAAGAGCGCCGTCCCCTGAGGCACATCCTGCGGTGAAAGGTCGGCCATGCTCGCATTCGTCAGTGGCACGAAGATCAACCCCATGCCCACGCCGCGCAGGATCAGCGGCCAGAATACGTCATCCGCGCCGGCATCCAGCCCAAGCCCCGACAGCCACCACATGCAGACCCCGAACATCGCGACGCCGATGACGACGGTGTAGCGCGCATCCATCCGATTGGCATTGCGACCGATGATCGCCATCGTGAAGGCACTGGCCAGTGCCCCGGGGAAAATGACCTTGCCCGTCTGCCAGGCGGTGAATCCATGGAGCTGCTGCAGGAACACCGGCAGCACGAAGATCGATCCGTACATGGCAAGGCCGAGGGCCCCCGCGAAGACCACACCGACCGACAGCTGCCGGCTCTTGAGGACGCGCAGATTCACGATCGGCTGGTCGAACGTCAGCTCGCGCCAGATGAAGGCAACCATCGACAGTCCGCTCACGATCGTCAGCGTCGTGACCATACCGCTTTCGAACCAGTCGTTGCGCTCGCCGCGCTCGAGCATGAACTGCAGCGTCCCGATGCTGGTCGCCAGCAGCAGGATCCCGAGTCCGTCGATCTTCGTTGCCCGGACGGCATTCGTCGAGTCGCGAACGAAATTCCACACCATCGCCGCGGCCATCAGGCCCAGCGGCACGTTGATGTAGAAGATCCACGGCCAATCGAAGTTGTCGATGATGTAGCCGCCAAGTGTGGGCCCGAGCGTCGGTCCGACCATGACGCCCATGCCGAAGATCGCCTGACCCTTTCCCACTTCGTCGGGCGGAAACGCCTCGAAGAGTGTCGCCTGTGCGACACTCAGCAGCGCGCCGCCGCCAAGCCCCTGCACGATGCGCCAGACCACCAGTGACCAGAGTCCGGTCGCCGCACCACAGAAGAAGCTCGCGGCAACGAACAACAGGATGCTGGCGGTCAGATAGTTCCGCCGCCCGAACCAGTTCGCCAGCCAGCTCGACATCGGAATCACGATCACATTCGCGATGATGTACCCCGTACTGACCCATGCGATCTCATCGAGCGTCGCACCGAGGTTGCCCATCATGTGTGGCACGGCCACGTTGACGATCGACGTATCGACCAGTTCCAGCACCGCCGCCAGCGTCACCGCGGCGGCGATCCAGTATCGGTTGCGGTACGGATCGACGGCCTCGGAGGACGAGCTGATTGCGGGTAGCGCAGCGGTGGTCATGCGAGTCGCGGTGGCGGTTACTTGGTGGTGACGTGCGCGATCACGCTCAGTCCGATGCGCAGCGGACGGACCGCATCGAGCCCTTTCGTGATCCGGATCCGAACCGGGACCCGCTGAACGACCTTGGTGAAGTTCCCGCTCGCGTTGTCTGGTGGCAGCAGCGTGAAGCGCGCACCCGTCGCGGCGCTGATGCTCTCGATCACGCCCTCGATCTTCGCGCCAGCATAGGCATCGACTTCGAGCTCGACCGCCTGTCCGACCCGGAGCTTGTCGAGCTGCGTCTCCTTGAAGTTCGCCGTGACGAACAGGCCCGTATCCGACGCGATGTTCATCAACATCTGGCCCGGCTGCACGAGTTGCCCCACCTCGACCAGTTTCCTGCTGATCGAGCCGGAGGCCGGAGCGGTGATGTTCGTGAACGACAGCTGGAGTGCAGCGTTGTCACGGGACGCCGCCGCCGCTCCGAGCCGCGCCTGCGCCAGGCGCACGCCCGCCTGCATGCCCTCGACATTGGCGCCGGCGGCGGTCGCCTGACGCTGCACGGCCACCAGCTGCGCCCGCATCGCGGCCGCCTGGGCCTTGGCCGCATCCAGCTGCTGCTCACTGACGATGTTCTTCGCGGCCAGATCGCTGTACCGCGCCAGATCCGCTTCCGCCTTCACCACCTGCGCACGCGCCGCATCGACATTGGCGTTCTGCACCGCGGTCTGCGCCGACGCGGTCTCCACCATCGCCTGTGCCTGCCCGGTGCCGGTGCCACGGCCGCCAACGGTAGCCCGCGCCGCCGCCAGATCCGCATCGGCTTGCGCCAGTCGCACCGCAAACTCACGATCGTCGATCGTGACCAGCGGTGCGTTCAGCAGCACCTGATCATTCTCGCGAACCGACACCGCCGTCACGAACCCACCCACCTTCGCCAGCACCGGCAGCACATGGCCATCGATCATGGCGTTGTCGGTGCTTTGGTGCGCGCTGGAATACGACAGCGTGGTAAAGGTCCAGTAGCCGCCAGCGACAACCAGCGCGCCGAGTATGAACGGAAGGAGGCTGCGCTTCTTCGCGACGGCGGGCGCGAGTGCAGTCACCGTCGTTGTCGACGCATCGTCAGTCGAATCGCTGCTCGCAACGGCGGCGCGGATTGGTGAGGCCATGGCTGAATCCTGTGCGTTAACGGAGCGACGTGAGTGTGCCCTGCGCCCGGGCGATGACCACGCGCGCGAGCTGACGTGACGCCAGCGCGTCGACCAACTGCGTGCGGGCACCGCTGAGCCCCAGCAGCGCCTGGGTGACATCGAGATTGCCTGACACGCCTGCGGTAAAGCGGTCCCGCGCCTGCGCCACTTCCTGCTCGGCCAGCTTCAACCGTTCCTGCGCCGCGGCAACGACCTCGCGTGTGGCCGCCGCATCGAGCAGCGCGGTCCGAACATCGTAGCCGATCTGCGCCAGGATCTCGCGGCGTCGCGTCTGCACCTCGCGCTCCGCCACGCCCTGTTCGCGGATGCGTGATTCCCGACGCAGTCCATCGAAGACCGGCACCGAGACACGCAGCGCCCAGGTCCAGGTATTCAGCAGGTTGCCTGCGTTCTTGCCGATGAAGCCGTTGTCGGCCACGGCGCTCACGCTCGGCAAGCGCTCCGAGCGCACCGCCTGCTCCGACAGGTGTGCCGAGGCGAGTTGTGCGTCGAGCGTCGCCAGATCCGGTCGCCGGATCAGCGCCGTGGCCAGGGCGTCAGTCTCCGTCGGCAGGTCGGCGTTCTCCGCGTCGAGCACGTCGGTCAGCTTCAGCGGAAGGTCGGGGGGCACGTTCAGCCCGAACCGCAGGTCGAGCAGCGCCTTGTCGCGTTCGACGCGCGCACCGATGAGCTGTGAACGGATCGACACCAGCTGCGATTCCGCCCGCGTCACATCGAGCGCGACGCCGGTGCCGGCGCGCAGTGTTTCACGCGCGATCCGCAACAGATCCGCCGCCAGCGTCGAGTCGGCCGAGCGCGCGTCGAACACCGCCTGTGAGCGCAGCACACGCACATAGGCGACGGCCGCCTGCGTGGCAGCGTTGGCGCCGACGGCCGACGACTCCACGCGCAACGCCATCGACTGCTGCCGGGCCAGGCGCAGTCGGGCGTTGACCGACGGGTCGAAGATGTTCTGCTGAATCCGTGCCCTGAAATCCGTCACCGGCACGGGGCCGACCACCTCGCCCTGTGGGTCGAAGAACGGAGGCTGACCCGGCAGCGACGGAAAGTTCAGCCCGAGCGTGGCGGTGTTGAACGACCGGCTGTTCGTCTCCGCGGCGCCACTGATGGTCGGCAGCAGATCGGCTCGACGCTGCAGCACCCGCGTGTCGGCCGCTTCGGCGCGCAGCAGCGCGACCTGCGTGGGCAGGCTCTGTCGCGCGGCCAGCCGCGCGGCTTCGCCGAGGGTCAGCGCAAGCGCCGTTGGCGCCGTCTGGGCAGGCACCGCCGGCGGCGGAACGAGCAACGCCGCGACGAACAGCCAGCCTGCCCGGAACGCGATGGACTCAGTGTGTCGAAGCATCGGTCAGGTGGAGTGTGGGCATCGATGGACGCATCGCAGCCCTGAAGAAGCTGAGCACGCGATCCATCACCGCCTCGGCGTCCTGCAGGCCGATGGAATCGCACATCGTCGGATTGGCGCGCATCAGGGCATGCTGCATCAGCAGGGCGTGCAGCATGCGCGCGGAGCCGGCTGACTGTTCGCTGCCGAAGACGCCGTCGCGCACACAGGCATCGATGCACGATTGCAGCAGGCGTTGCCAGCGCAACGACACCCGCTCGGCAAAGAACTGACTCAGTTCCGGCAAGCGAGGCAGCACGCCGGTCACGAGACGGTAGAGCACCGGAAACTGGGGCTCATTGATGTACTCCCAATAGATGCGAACGACGCGGGTGAAGTCCGTCAGCGCGTCGGCGTCGTGCGGCGCGCGCTCGAGCTCATCGAGGCGCACCAGCACCGTCCGGCGGATCATCTCGCGGAAGAGCGCTTCCTTGTTCGGGAAGTACAGGTAGATCGTGCCCTTCGCCACGCCGGCCAGTCGCGCAATGTCTTCGAGGCGGGTCTCGTCGAGCCCTGTTTCAGCGAAGGCGGTGAACGCGGCATCGATGATCTGGGCCTCGCGCTCCTCGACGGGGCGCCGGGTCCGAGCGTCGGGCTTCACCGTCACTCGGCTGGCCCTGATGACTGACGGGTCAGTCATCAGGAGACTCTCAGGCGCGACGGACAAGTCGAGGGCATTCCTTACGATACTGACCGGTCAGTCATTTGGATAGAGCCGACAGGCGCGGCGCCAGCGACCGCACGGCCTGGGCAGACCCTGGACCGCTGCCCGGACCGCGCATTCACCGATCCCCTCCCTCGTGCACCCAGTCGTGTGGCGCGTATCCGACACCGCCACGATCTTCCGGATCTCGCCGACCCTGCCTACGCCAGCCGACTCATCGATCGCCCCCCGTCGCCTTGATCCCGGCCGCCGGCGCCACCGGATCGAGATTCTGCCATGACTGCGCCGGCAGCGCCCGCACGGTCGGCCATACCTCATTCAGCGTACTCGCCTCGTACAGGCGACCACCCTTCATCACGTACCGCAGTGAGTTGGTGTTGCGGATGTTCGCCAGCGGGTCGGCGTCCATCACGAGAATGTCGGCGAGCTTGCCGACCTCCAGCGATCCGACGTCCTGCGACAGCCCGATCGCCTCGGCCCCGTAGATGGTGGCAACGCGCAGCATGTCGTACGGCTTGATGCCACCACTGGCCATCGCCCACATCTCCCAGTGGTAGCCCAGCCCTTGCAACTGCCCATGCGAGCCGACACCAACGCGCCCGCCACCATCGACCATCCGCTTCACGAAGTCGGCGTGCCGAGGAAACACGTACTCGTCTTCACGGAACCAGCCGCCGGGACCGGGACCCGTCCCCGCGCCCTGACGACGTGATTTGGCGTCGACCCACGCACTTGGCATGAAGTGTCCCAGCTTGCGATCGAGCTGAATGTCTTCGTGCGTATAGAAGAAGTTCTCGGCCCAGGGTCCGCCGTAGCTGACCAGCAGCGTCGGTGAGTTCGTCGTCTGGCTGGCCTTGAACAGTTCGACCACGTCGTTGTACATCGGCATGATCGGCAGCGCATGCTCGATGCCGGGATAGCCATCCAGTGCATGCGTGATGTCCAGCTTGTAGTCCAGACCACCTTCCGTCGTCGGCATGATGCCGAGCTCGCGGGCAGCCATGATCACCCACTGCCGCTGCTGCCGGTTGCCGGTCATGTACATCTTGAGCGTCTTGGTGTCGTAATACTGCGAGTAGCGCTTCATGATCGTTCGCGCGTGATCCAGATCCCGAATCGGCTCGGCCCAGAACACGCCGGGCCCCGTCGAGTAGACGCGCGGCCCGAGCATGCCGCCGCTCTCGACCTGATCGGTGTACGTCAGGATGTCCGTCGTTCCTGTCTGTGGATCGCGGGTGGTCGTCACGCCATATGCGAGCGTCGCCAGATACTGCCATACCTGCGTCGTGTGGATGTCGGTCTCGAGCCACTGCGCGTGATAGTGCGTGTCGACGAACCCCGGTGTGATCGTCTTGCCGGACACGTCGATCACCCTGGCGTCCGTCGGGACTGTGACGGTACCGCGACGCCCGATGCCAACGATGCGCCGATCGGTGATGACGATATCCGCATCATCGATGATCTCCTGTCCCTTCATCGTGAGGGCACGCCCGCCGCGCAGCACGATCGTACCGGTCGCCCGGTCGCGCGGCACCGTCACCACGATGCGCATTTCGGCCGGCTTGTAGCCCGGCTTGGCGGAGTCGCCGGCGGCTCGCTTCACCGAGTCCGCCAGGGCCATCACCTTCTTCGCGCTGTCGCTCAGCGCGGCGCGTGTGCGCGCCACTGCCTTCAGCGAATCATCGACGATTCGCGCCCGATCGAGATCGTAGGTGAAGAACGAGTTGGCCAGCGAGAAGTGCACCTTGCGGCCGTCACTGCTGAACGTCGCGAACTGCCCCGCCACCTCGCTCAGCCTTCGCGCCGGAAAGTTCGCATTGGCAGGCATCGCCACGTTGATGGTCGGCACCTGTCCCGCCACCGGCGGCACCGTGACGGCGTAGATGTCGTTGCCCACCTCGGCCAGCGCCTGGTCACCGGTTGGCGCCATGCGAATCACGTTCGCCGGCACCGGCATCGGTGCGCCTTCGAGCGCGAGATCCGAATCGAGGTCGGTGTGGGTGAGCGCGTCACGACTGAATACCCGCAGGCCGCGCTCCGCCGCCGGAACATTCGCGGACGGCGGCACCGGGCCCACCACCTTCAGGATCGCCTTCTCATCGGTGTTGTCCCACCGGAAGCTCACCAGCCCCTTCGCCTGCGAAAATGCGAAGATCCGTGTGCTGTCGCGTGTGAAGTGCAGCGCGCCACGTCCATTGGCCGAGCCGATCCGGTTGGTGGCGCCACCCTCGGCAGACACCCACACCAGTTGTTCATCGTACACACCGCCACCACCAGTACCGATCACCACCAGGTCGCGTGCATTCAACATCACCGACGCAATCCGTTTCCCCGTTGGATCGAACGCCAGATCGCGATAGATCGCGGCCTGCGACGTGAGTTGCTTCGGCGGTGTCCGACCATCGGCACGCACGCTGTAGATGTTGCCGCCGGCACCATCGCGAAAGGTGGCAAAGGCCAGCGTGCGCCCATCGGGACTCCAGGAGGGCATGTGTTCGCCCACGTTCATGGTCGTCAGGCGACGCGGTGTGCCGGACGGCCAGTCCATCACGTACAGGCGGTTCACGGCGGTGAACGCGAGCTTCGTACCGTCTGGCGATGGCACACCGTCGCGAATCTGTCGCGCCGTGAACGTCGCGCTGTCGTTCACGCGCCAGGCGAACTTCACCTCCGGCCCGATCGCCACGTCGGCGTCCACGGTGAACGGAATCTTCGCCGGTGCCGTGCCATCGACCGGTACGCGCCAGATCTCGCCGCCGTAGCTGACCACGATCGACCGGCTGTCGGGCGTGAAGCTGTAGCCAGGCAGCACGTCCAGCGGCGCACGCGATTCCTGGTCATCGTGTTGCACCGGGTATGCCAGCCACCGCTCGTCACCCGTGCCCAGATCGCGGATCCGAAGCCCGGTTTCGACATCCTGTCGCGTGCCGTACACCAGGTACTTGCCATCGGGCGAGAGCGCCGGACGGAATGCCGACCCATACCGCGCTGAGACCACGCGCCGCTCGCCGGTCTCGCGATCATACACGTTCAGCTGATACTGGGGCAGGATGGCGTTGTATTGCCAATCACCGGTGCGCGATGCAAACCAGATCTGCTTGCCGTCGGCCGAGAATGCCGCGCCGAGCGTCTTGATCGTGGCGGGTTGTGTGATCAGCTGCATCCCGCTGCCGCCGTCCACATGCCACATCCAGAGCTTCGCCGCGCCGCCCAGCGGGCCGCCGCTGCGCGATGCGACGATGTACTTCCCGTCCGGAGTCCACTCGGGCGAGAGCATCAGCGCGTCATTGCCCTTCGTGACCTGCGTCGTGTCCGTTCCGTCGAGCGACGTCGTCCAGACATTGTCACCGCCGCTCCGATCGGAGATGAACACGATGCGCTTGCCGTCGGGGCTGAACCGCGGCTGGGCGTCGAATGCGTTTCCACTGGTCAGGCGAGCCGCCGTGCCTCCGGCGATCGGCATGGTATACAGGTCGCCAAGCAGATCGAACACGATGCGCTGACCATCCGGGCTGACGTCGAGCGACATCCAGGTGGCTTTCGTCGCGGTGAACTTCGCCGCGCGCGTGGCGACCAGCGGGAGGTCGCGCTTGGGGGCATCGCCCTTTGGCGCGGCCTGCGCCGAGAGCAGCAGTGGAACAGCCAACGCCACCGGCACCACCGCCGCGCCAATCGCACGCAACACACGATGCATCATCAGAATCCTCGGCATGAAAAAGAAAGCATCGGTGCGCGAACCCGTCGCGACACCGATGCAGTAGAGAACGTGGAGGGGTGAACCCTTACCGGGATGGCAGCACCCAGTCGGCTTTGCCGAAGACGGCCAGACCGCTGCCAACACTCAGGACGGATGACGGCGGCGCAGACACCGCCCGCACCCCGAATCCGTCAGGCGCGCCTCCCGCCGGCTTCGCGTCACCGGGTGCGAACGTCCCCGACATCGGCATGTCCATACCCTGATACACGACCGAGCCGGTGACCTTGTCGGTTGCACTGAACTTGACCGTCACCGTGACACCGCCGTCGGGCGTGTCCGCCGTGACGACGACGCTGCTATCGGTCGGGACAGCCGTGGCAATGGGGAGTTCCGGGAACCCGTCGGCAAGCAGGGAACCAGCGAATGCGCCATTGAGCTTCTTGAGCACGAGCACCGCCTTCACCGGACCCTGCGGGCTCTCGATGCTCACGGTGTAGGTACCGGTGACGACACGACCCTGAGCGTGCGCGGAAACTGGGGTGAGCGCCGCAGCGGCGACGACCAACGATGCCAGGGCGGCAAACCGGAGTGCAGTGCGCATGAACGAATCCTGAGTGACGGGGAAGCGACCAGACGACGGATGAAGTCCGTCACGAGCTGAGAAACACTACGTGGCATGATGCGGCGAGTGTCAGGGCGTCACCCGCCCGACGATGCCAGCGCACTGCCTCAAATCCTCACCGGAACCGGCGGAGGCACAAGCGGCGCACCTGTGGGCCGTTGCCGTCCGCTCACTGCTCCGTGACCGATCCGGCACACCATCATCACCATACCGCGACCTCAGACACGGTTCTTCAGGAAACCTCCACCCTGAGGATGGCGATGCCGCTTCGACCCTCATTCGTCACAACGCCACCGACCGCGCGCCGCGTGGTCGTACTCGTGCTCGACGGCCTGCGCGCCGACCTGGTCGGCGATCCGCGCTTCCCCAACCTGCGCGCGCTGCGCGACGCCAGCGCGCACACCGTGGACGCGACCACTGTCCTGCCGAGTGTCACGGCGGTCGCAATGACCTCGTTGCTCTCCGGTGTGGGGCCAGCAGAACATGGGGTCGATTCCGACCGGTTCCGCGTACCTGACCCGAGGCGCGCATTGCAGACCGTGCCACATGTTGTGAGCGCCGCCGGCCTGCCCAGCTCTGGCTTCGTACGACAGGTTCCGTGGCTGATCCGACCGCTGGCGCGACGTATCGTCGCGGCCCTCGGCCTCTCCACCACGCACTTCGTCCCGGCCAACGCACACGCACTGCTGACGGCGGCGCTACCGACGCTCCGCACACAACGCGACGGGTTCATCATCATGCACTGGCCGGACTGTGATGCCATCGGGCATCGCACCGGGTGGATGTCGCTACCATACCTCGCGGCGGTGGCCCGGATGGACCACGCCCTTGGCGCGCTGCGTCGCGAACTCGAAAGCGACCGGGAGAACACCCTCTTGATCGCGCTGGCCGATCACGGTGGTGGTGGTCGCGTTCCGACACACCACGACAGCGCCCATCCGCTCGACTGCACCATCCCGATCTTCCTCGAAGGCGCCGGCGTTCACGCGCAGGAGCTCTCCGGGGAACTCTCGATCCTCGACGTGCCAGCGACCGTGCTGTGGGCCCTCGGCATCCCGATTCCACCGTGCTACGCGGGGACACCGATCACGGAGGCGTTCACCGCGCTACAGCGGGTGGCCACGACGATGACTGCGGCATGACCTCAGTTCTGATCGCCTTCTCCGACACGGGTGGTGGCCACCGGGCCGCTGCGTCCGCAATTCGCGACGCGCTGGCGCGCAGCCGGCCTGACGTCGACACGACACTGATCGACCCATTCGCGCTCTGTCCGCGGTGGCCCTTCAGGCAGCTGAGCCGCGCCTATCCAGTCGTGATCGAACGGGCGCCGTGGATGTGGAGCAGTGGTTTCGCGCTCACGAACACGCCGCGGCGCGCGGCGTTCGCCGAACGACTCGCGTGGCCCGTCATGCGACCGACCTTTCTGGAGATTGCGTCGGCACACACGCCGGACGTCATCGTGTCGACCCATCCGCTGCTGACCGCGCCGCTCCGCCGCGTCTTCCCGGAGACCCCGATCGTGGTCGTCGTGACGGACCTCATTTCCGGTCATGTGTCATGGTACAACCCAGGCGCTGATCTCACGATCGTGCCGACCGTCGCCGCCCGTGATCGTGCGGTGGCCTGTACAGTCGACCGTGAGCGGTTGGTGGTGATGGGAGTGCCCGTGTCGCAACAGTTCATTGCCGTACCGGGTGAAAAGTCTGCGCTGCAGCAGCAGCTCGGCTGGGCCACCTGCAAGCCGACGATCCTCCTTGCCGGGGGGGCGGAGGGTATCGGACCACTGGAAGCGTTGAGCGCCGCGATTGACCGGGCGCATCTCCCATGTGATATCGCCATCGTTGCGGGACGAAACACGGCACTGGCAGCACGGCTTCGCGCGAGGCGCTGGCAAGGCACCGTGCACGTGTATGACTTCGTCACGAATTTCGCTGAGCTCGTGCGCGCCGCGTCCGTCCTGGTGACGAAGGCCGGACCGGGCACGATCAGCGAAGCGTGTGCCAGCGGGTGCCCAGTGATTCTTTCCGGCGCGATTCCAGGGCAGGAGACGGGCAACGTCGATTTCGTCACCCGCGGCCGAGCCGGGATCTGGGCGCCATCGCCGCTGGCTGTCACCGCAGCGCTGCACGCCTGGATGGTGGGGCGCGACGCGCCTGCGGCGCTGCGACGCGCGTCATCCGCCGCACTGCGTCTGGCGCGCCCCGATTCCGCACAGGACATTGCCACCCGCGTGCTTCAGCTGGCCCACGCGGCAACCAGCGACGAAATGCCCACGCGCGAACGCCGGACCGCCGCCGCCTGACCGCCGCCCCTGATTCGGCTACCGCGCGCCCTGCATCGAGGCGCAGGTGGCATCGGCAGCGTCGGCTGCCCCGTAGGTGGTGCGCGTCAGTGCAACCGAGCCGCTCGGCTGTCCGCGAAGCAGGAAGTATTGACTGTACTGCGAATCGCACAGCTCGGGCGCCGACGGACCGCCCAGCGCTTCGACGATCTTCGTCACCGTGTTGCTGTGCCCGACCACGAGCACACCGCCGCGTCCCGCAGTCCGTGCGATTGCACGCACCGTGTCAGCCAGTGCCTGCACGTGTGCCGCGACGCCAGCGGCACCAATCGG
>Ga0163144_10014713_pt1 | contig 16220 bp, 8 predicted proteins | sample OliLak19BULKMAT1_FD_123175 | JGI IMG/M metagenome (GOLD analysis project Ga0163144, IMG submission 123175) | Freshwater microbial mat bacterial communities from Lake Vanda, McMurdo Dry Valleys, Antarctica - Oligotrophic Lake LV.19.BULKMAT1 | ecosystem: Environmental > Aquatic > Freshwater > Lake... | reverse complement strand
GTATGCCAAACCCTTCCCCACTTTCTCTGATGCCTTGGCTTTCGTGCGTCAATTCCTCTGGTCTGCTTATCCCACTTTTCGAATATCGAGGGAAGAACCCGACATGCTCAAAATTCCCAAATCGCTTTTCGACACGCTCATTTCTACTCTCTCCTATGCCGCTTGATGTGCAAAGTCGAACCAAGATACCGCGAACAATATCATAGGCATGAACCCGCTGCTGGCGGCGCTGGCGGACAACGGCGGCGCAACCTACACCCACATGCTTCACGCTCGGCAGTCCGGCGCTGGATGCGGGCAGACCGAGCGGGACGCCCGCGTGTGTCTCACCCGATCAGCGCGGCGTCGCGCGTCCCATCGGTGCAGCCTGCGATATCGGTGCGGTCGAAGCGCCGCCGCCCCCGCCGCCTGTTGATGCGCCGATCAACGGCACGGTGCTGCGCGGGTTCGTCATGAACCGCGATGGTCTACCGCTGTCGGGTGTGACGATTTCAGTGTTAGACAAGCCGGAATATGGTACGACGCAGACGTTCTTGGATGGGACATTCAGCCTCGCGGTGCAGCAGTCGAATGGCACGCTGACCGTTAATTACGATCAAGACGGTTATCTCCCCTCGCAGCGTTATATCACTGTGCGTCCGAACGATTATGCGTGGGCGGAGGATGTGGCGCTAATCCCGCTGGATACGGCGGTAACATCGATTGACACAAACGCCGCCACAATGTAGGTGGCGCGCGGGAGCAGCGTCATCGACGACGATGGCACACGCCGCGCGACGCTGATCATTCCAGCGGGGACAAGCGCCAGCATCATGACCAAAGACGGCGCGTTCATGCCCGCCGCCGACGAACTGAGCATTCGCGCGACGGAATACACGGTCGGCGACACAGGTGTCGAAGCCATGCCCGGTGAACTGCCGCCGACCAGCGGCTACACCTACGCGGTCGAGTATAGCGCGGACGAAGTGCCAGACGGCGGCACGCTGACATTCAGCCAACCCGTCTTCCATTATGTCGAAAACTTCGAGCAGATTCCCGTCGGGATGATCGTGCCGATGGGCTACTACGACCGTGAGCAAGCCGCATGGATCGCGTCACCCAATGGGCGCGTGATCAAGATCATCTCGATCACGGGCGGGATGGCGAACATCGACAGTGATGGGAATGGAACAGCCGATACGCTGCTTGGCTTGTCCGATGCGGAACGTCAGCAGTTGGCAACCTTGTACGCTGTCGGACAAGAATTGTGGCGCGTGCCAATCACGCATTTCACACCGTGGGACTGCAATTTCCCCTACGGACCGCCAGAGAATGCGCAAGCGCCGCAGCAGTCCGAACCACAGCCGGGCGATCAACCGGAGGATGATCCGTGTCGGCGCGGCGGATCGATCATCGGCTGCGAAAATCAGACGATTGGCGAGATGGTTGGGATTGTTGGCACGCCCTACACGCTCAACTATACGAGTGAGCGTGTCGTCGGGCGATCATCGGCATACTCACTGGATATCCCACTGACGGGGACAACACTCCCACCTAATTTGAAACAGATCGATGTGGAGATCCAAATTGCGGGACGGCGCATCATGCAGACGTATCCTGCTGTTGCGAGTCAGCATATCAACTTTGTGTGGGATCGCGCCGACGCCTACGGTCGTATGCTCGATGGCACGCAGCCCATAACCGGACGCATTGGCTATGTGTACGACGCCGTGTATTACGCTCCATCCACATTTGGGCAAGCTTTCGCGCAGTTTGGCACGACGCCGATCACGGGCAGTCGCGCACGGCAGGAAGTCACACTATGGCAGGATTTTGCGCAAATGCTGGGCGTTTATGACGCTCGGCAAGCGGGTGTAGGCGGTTGGACGTTCGACGCGCAGCATCGTTATGATGCTGAGGCACGTGTGCTGTATATGGGCGGCGGGACACGGCGCAGCGCCGAGGCAATTGCGGGAAGTGTGATTACGACGGTCGCAGGTGGCTCAAATGTTGGCGATGGTGGGCAAGCAACCGCTGCTATCCTGATCAACCCGATTGGAGTTGCTGAAGCGCCAGATGGAAGTATTTATGTCGCTGATTTTGACGGAAATCGTATTCGTAGGATTTCGCAAAATGGCATCATCACAACTGTAGCTGGAAATGGAGTAGCAGGCTTCAATGGCGATGGTGGACTCGCTCAGAACGCGCGGATTGACAGCCCGCTGGATGTTACTGTTGCTCCAGATGGGAATGTGTACTTTACAGATATAGACAACCAGCGCATTCGTCGCATTGGAACCAATGGAATTATCACAACGATTGCCGGAACGGGAACAGCAGGCTTCACAGGGGATGGTGGACAAGCCACCGCCGCACGTGTCAATCTTCCTGTTGGCATTAGTATAGCGAGTGATGGAAGTATCTATTTTGCTGATTTATCCAACCATCGTGTACGCAGAATTACGCCAAATGGAGTTATCACAACGGTCGCTGGAACGGGTACAGTGGGCTTTAGTGGTAATGGTAGTTTAGCAACAGCAGCGCAGCTTTCGTCCCCGACGGATGTTGAAGTTGCTCCTGATGGAAGTTTCTATATTGTTGATCGGGGAAATCAGCGTGTTCGATTTGTGAATACTGCTGGTGTCATTAGTACATTTGCTGGGACAGGGACTCAAGGGTTTAGTGGTGATGGCGGGCAAGCTACCGCCGCTATGCTAAATAATCCTTATATGGTTAGTCGCGCTGCTGATGGCAGTGTTTATCTGGCGGATAGCAGCAATTATCGCATTCGTAAAATTGCTCCCAACGGAATTATCACAACGATTGGGGGAACGGGTGCCAACAGCAATACGGGTGATGGTGGCTTGGCAGTCAACGCACAAATTAGCCCATCAGGGCAAGGGATACGTGCTGATGGGACGCTTCTTCTGACACCCTCAGTATATGTTCGCACTATCAATACTAGCGGTGTCATCAATCGTGTTGCGGGTGGTGGTGCTGCTCCGTTCGATGGCAATCTAGCAACAGCGGCGCAGTTTACCAATACGGCAGGGGTCGATGTAATGGGTGATGGAACCATCATCATCGCAGATTTTGATGCACATCGAATTCGCCGTGTCGCGCCGAACGGAATTGTGACAACGATTGCCGGAACGGGTACGTCCGGTTTTACCGGAGATGGTGGGTTAGCCGTCAATGCGCGACTCACTTCTCCAAATGGGGTGGTCGTCGCGCCGGACGGAAGTATCTACATAAGTGACAGCGGAAATCTTCGTATTCGGCTTATTTCTCCAGATGGAACAATCACAACGGTTGCCGGAACAGGTGTTGAGGGCTATACAGGGGACGGTGGTCTGGCAACAGCCGCGCAAATCGGCGCACCAAACGGGATGGCACTGGCTATCGATGGAAGCTTGTATATTCCAGATATGACGCATCACGTTGTCCGTCGTATATCGCCAGATGGAATTATCACAACTCTTGTTGGAACCGGTGTAGGTGGATTCAGCGGTGACAATGGCTCAGCGTTCACGGCGCAAATTAACTACCCGAGGGATGTTGCAGTTGATTCGGATGGCAATTTATATATTGCCGATTCTAATAACAATCGCATACGACGTGTCTCTCCCGACGGCATCATCAGGACAATTGTAGGAACGGGTGTGTCAGGTTTTCTCGGAGACGGTGGGTTGGCGACACAAGCACGCATGTCTGCGTCTGAAGGTGTTACCACTGGGCCGGATGGAACCATTTATTTTACCGATTCTGGAAATCATCGTATTCGTCAAGTGACCTCCGACGGGATTGTGACGACAGTTGCAGGTACGGGAACAAGTGGGTTTACGGGCGATGGTGGTTCACCGCTCTCAGCGCGAATCAACGGTCCAAACGAGTTGGTTATTGACGCCGCTGGAAATATATTGTTCACCGATTCGACTAATGGGCGTATCCGTCGCATCTCGCCCACCATGCCATCGCTCACCATTGGCGATCTTGCCATTCCCGCTGAAGATGGCGGCTTGATCTACGTCTTCAACAACACCGGACGCCATCTGCGCACCGTTAACGCGCTCACAGGTGCGATCATGCTCATCTTCGGCTACGACGGCGCGGGACACCTACTCACCATCACTGACGGCGATAACAACGTCACAACTATCCAGCGGAATGGGGACGGCATTCCGACGGGTATCCTGAGCGCGGACAATCAACTGACGGCGCTGCAAGTCAATCCTGACGGCTATCTCACGAGCATCGCCAACCCGCTCAATCAAGCGCACACAATGAGTTATGGCGCGGGTGGTTTGTTAACGTCATTCACCGATCCGCTCAACCACACGACACAATTCACCTACGATGGGGGTGGACGCTTAATTGAACATCGGAACGCCGCTAATGGCGTAACAACGCTGGCGCGGGGATCAGACGCCGACGGCTACACGGTCACGATGGCGACGCCGCTAAACCGCACGACGACCTATGATGTCAACCGGAACACCCTCGACACGCGCACACGGGTGAACACGCTCCCCAACGGCTTGCAGACACAATCCACGCGCACGACAGGCGCGGTACGGACGGCAACGCAGCCAAACGGCATGGTGGTATCCAGCGCGCAGACGGGCGATCCGCGTTTTGGGATGCTCGCGCCCGTGACATCTGGCACAACAACGACCCCCGCGAATCGAACGATGTCCGTGACCGAGACGCGAACGGCGGTGCTGTCAAATCCGAGCGATCCGCTCAGTTTGACATCTCTCAGCGAGAATGTCAGTATCAACGGACGCATCTACGGCAGCGTCTACAACGCTCTGACACGCACGTTCGCCCTAACCACACCCGTCGGACGCGGCTCGACGGTCGTCATCGATACACAGGGGCGCGTCACGTCCGAACAGGTCACGGGCTTGACCACAATGGGCTATGCCTACGACGCACGCGGACGGCTGACGACGATTTCACAGGGCGGACGAACGCTGACGATGACCTACAACGCGGCGGGCTACGTCGGCTCGATCACCGATCCGCTCAGCCGCATCACATCGTTCACCTACGATGCGGCGGGGCGTGTTTTGACGGAAACGCTGACGGGCAATCGCACGATTGCTTATGGCTATGATGCGGCGGGAAATCTGACCAGCCTGACGCCGCCGGGACGCCCCGCGCACGCCTTCGCCTACAACACACTCAATCAGGTCACGAACTACGCACCGCCGGATGTAAATCCGGGCGCGGACGCCACGACGTACAGCTACAACGCGGATCGCCAACCGACGAGCGTCACGCTGCCCGACGGACGAAACGTGACCATGGCGTATGACAGCGCCGGACGGATCAGCGGGATGACCATCGCGCGCGGCAGTTTCGGCTACGCTTACAGCCCGACGACGGGCAATCTGACGAACGTTAACGCGCCGGGCGGCATCGGTTTGGCTTATACCTACGATGGGAGCTTGCTCACGGGCGAAACATTGTCTGGGGCGGTGGCGGGGGGCGTGACACGGACGTACAACAACAATTATTGGGTGACAGGGCTGGCGGTCAATGGCTCGAATATCGCTTACACCTACGATAACGATGGCTTGATCACGGCGGCAGGCGCGTTGACGATCAGTTACAACCCGCAAAATGGCTTGCTGACCGGGACGAGCATCACCGGTGGGGGACAGTCGGTTACAGAAGCCCTCACCTACAGCGGCTTCGGGGAACTGGCGACGTATGCGGCGGCGCGCGGCGGAATGGGACTCTACAACGTCACCTACACGCGCGACAACCTCGGACGCATTTCGGGGTTGGTCGAGACAATTGGCGGTATTGCCACGACCTACGGTTACATCTACGACGCTGCTGGACGGCTTGGCGGCGTCACGCGCAACGGTGTGGCGTTCGAGAGCTACACCTATGATGCCAACGGCAATCGGCTAAACGCGACGGTCAACGGCGTGAACGCCACTGGAACGTATGACAATCAGGATCGGCTGCTGACGTATGGTGGTGCGACGTATGCCTACAACGCCAACGGCGATCTGGTCAGCAAGACGCAGAGTGGACAGACCACCACCTATAGCTATGACGAACTCGGCAATCTCACCCAAGTCGTTCTCCCAAACGCAACAACCATTCAGTATATGATTGACGGCGCGGGGCAGCGCGTCGGCGTGCGCCAGAATGGGACGCTCCAGCGCGGCTACCTGTGGCAGAGCGATCTGCGCATCGCGGCGGAACTCAATGCCGCCAATCAAATCGTCAGCCGTTTCGTCTATACAACGGGTGTCAACGTGCCGGATTACATGATCAAGAACGGCGTGACGTACCGTATCCTAACGGATCATCTTGGAAGCGTGCGGCTGGTGGTGAATACCACCGATGGCACAGTTGCACAGCGCATCGACTACGACTCGTGGGGAAATGTGCTGCAAGACACGAATCCGGGCTTCCAACCGTTCGGATACGCGGGCGGGCTGTACGATCCGCAGACGGGACTCGTCCGCTTCGGCGCACGGGATTACGATCCGAAGGTCGGGCGCTGGACGACTAAGGACCCGATTGGTTTTGGTGGTGGGGATACGAACCTGTATGCGTATGTGGCGGGCGATCCGGTTAATCTCAAAGACCCTAAGGGAAAACTACTCCCCTTGTTTATGTTGTGGATACCAGCGGCATTTGTAGCTCAACGAGTTGTGATTGCCGGAATGACAACCTGCGTTCGTTTTCCAAGTGCATGTACGGGTGCGATTTCAGCGGTGGGATGGCTTGGTAAAAATCCTCGCCAAGCTGGTGAGTTGTTAGGCATTCTCGACCAAAAAATAGCTGATGCAGTCGACATAGGGGAGACCATACTCCAGTCTGCTGCGGACTCACGAGCCAATCCGTTATTTCAAGCTGCGGCTGCTGGAGCATGGAAAACAGGTATGCTCCCGGCGGAGATAAATCCATCAAATAACCAAGAAAACGGCATATGTATGATGCCTAATCTCTCACAACCAGCGTGGGGCGATTATGCCTACCCTTACGGAGCAGCGTGAAATGAAAAATCAACCGAGAAGGCACATGCACACAATCAGATTTATTACTCTTTTGCTGCTGTTGTTGGGTGTAATGCCGGTCTACGCTCAAGAAGGCGCACTGACCGAAGGCGACAGCGCCTCCGCAACCGGACAAGAGCCGCCCATCGCCACGATGAGCGCGCCGCTCACCATCGAACCGTTGTTCGCGCCGGACGGCTCGATGATTGCGCCGCCGTCCGGTGTGTTCCCGCCCGGTTCGCTGATCGTCGATCCATCTGGAACGGTCGATACGGGCGAAGCGTGTCCCAATCCGGTCACGTCCGCGACCTACAACGATATTCAAGCGGCGATCAACTGCGCCGCTGACGGCGGCACCGTCGGCGTCAATGCGGGGACATACGTCGAAGCGCTCACCATTGCCAAAAATCTCACGCTGTTGGGCGCAAGCGCCAAAACGGTGACCGTAGACGCCAATGATACCGCGCGCGTCGTCACTATCAATCAGCCCGTTACCGTCAGCATCGCGGATATAACCCTGACCGACGGTCAAGGCGGCATCAGCACGACTGCCGCTACGCTCACGCTCACCCGTGTCCATCTTAGCGCCAATGTCACGTTTAGCGATAACGGCGGCGGCATCAAGACCGATGCCGGGACGGTGACGCTCATCGCCAGCACGATTTCCAGCAGCGATGGCGTCAATGGGGGCAGCATTTACTCGACCGGTGGCACGGTCAATATTATCAACTCCACGATCAGCGGCGGCAATGGCGCGGGAACAGGCGGCGGCATCTATACGGTGGGCGGCACGATCAATCTGGGGAACGCCACGCTTAACGCCAACGATAAACCGCAGCTTTTCGGGAGCAACGCGACGGTCAATCTGTCCAACACCATCATCGCCAATGGCACGAGCAGCAGCGGCATATCGCACGGCGAATGCGGCACGTCGCTCACCATCACCTCGTTCGGCAACAACCTCGCCAGCGATAATTCGTGCGGGCTGATCCAAGTCACCGACAAACCCAACACCAATCCGCTGCTCGGCGCGCTGGCAGACAACGGCGGCACAACCCCGACCCATCTGCCCGCTGCCAACAGCTCCGCCGTCGATGCGGGCAATAACCTCGTCTGCGCCGCCGCGCCCGTCAGCGGCGCCGATCAGCGCGGCATCACCCGCCCGCAAGGCGCGGTCTGCGACATCGGCGCGGTCGAAGTCGGCGGCGTCTATGGCGCGAACCTGATCGAGAACGGCACGTTTGACGCGCCCATCGGCAGCGCGGATAGCAATTGGGGCGTCTTCCCCCCCGAATTCGTGAGTCAAATTATGGGTGGGGTGTTCGAGTTCTACAGCCCGGTAGCGGGTGGCGTCGTCTTGCAGCGCAGCGGCGACCCGCTTGCGGCGGGGACAGGGGTCGAAGTCAGCTTCGATTTGGGCAACAGCAGCGGTGTGCGCAAACGGGCAACCGTGATCGCGTGGGACAGCACCTTCGCGGATTTGCGCGTCTGCACCTTCTGGTTGCCACCCAGCACCGCCTTGCGCGCCTATCGGATGCAGTTCCGCACGACCCAAGCGTGGGCGAATGCGCAGCTATCGTTCTACGCCTCGACGGTCGACAGCGACAGCGCGTATCGGCTCGATAACGTGGTCATGCGGACGGATTCGAGCGTCACACAGGATGTAATGCGCTGCACAGATCCCGGCACGCCGATAGCGGGCGGCGGCGCGGATGGCGCGGAGCTGATCACAAATGGGAATTTTGCGACCGGGATCACCAATTGGGGCTTGTTCAATCCGGCGGGCAATCTGGTGCAGAACAGCGCGTCCAACGGCGTGTTCGAGTTCTACCGCAGTGGCACATCAGGCGACCAAGCGCCGTCGCTGCTGCAAAACACGAATGTGACGACGGTCAGCACGGCGGCGATCTTGGAACTACGCTTCGATCTGGGCAATTCGAGCGGACAGTGGATGCGGGTGACGCCGCTGCTGCACGCGAGCAATTTTGGCGATTTGCAGGTTTGCACCTTCTGGGTCGCACCGAACAGCCCGATTGGCACGTATGTGATGCGCACATACACGACGAACGCTTGGACAGCGGGCGCGTCGGTATCGTTCTATCCGTCATCAACGTTCGCAGCCGATCCGGGTGGGCGGGCGCGGCTGGATAATGTGTCGCTGAAAGTGCGTCCGAGTCTAAGTATCACGGGGACAACGTGCTACACGCCGGGGAGTGCGCCGGCTGATGTTGGCGACGTGGCGGATGCTGCTATGCCGATCCTGGCACCGACGCTGCTGCCGACGGCGACGCCCTACGCCGCGCCGTCCGTGCAAGCGGAGCAGCCGTTGTTTTCCACGCCGACGCCGATGGTGGTGCCAGACACGGGCGAAGGCAGCAGCAGCGAGTAAGCGCGCTGTCTTCAGCCAAAACAAACGGCTCTCCGCGTGGAGAGCCGTTTTTGTTTCAAACCATCAAAATTCAGTGAATCACGGATTGGTAGAATCAGGGCAAACGCATCAAAAATAATCAAGGAGCTGGGAGAGGAAAGAATCGTCGAGAGCCGCCTTGAAGCGTTTACGCTTGAGACTGAGTTTGGCAGGGTGGCTTTTGAGGAGGTTGAGAGAAAAGTGGCGGAGAATGGCAAAGTTTTCAGCGCCATTGATGACCCGTAGGCGGGCATCATCCTCGTGAAAGACGACATCGAGTGTCCAGTGGAAGTTGTTTTCAATTGACCAATGAGCGCGGATGGCGGCGAGCAGGACTTCCGCATCGGGAGGCAACGAGGAGATGAAGAAGACGGTTTCGACCGGAGCGGGGGTATTGTCAAGCGAACGCCGTTCGCGTTTGACCATGACAATGGACTGTAACCCTGCCCAACCGTCATGGTGACGGATGACCTCAAAGGCACGCGGGTCGGACAACGCCCAGCAGCGGCGAATTTCAATCCGCCCATGATTTTTGTTGACGGTTTGAGCAAAGGTGTGGGGCATGTCTTGAAACTGGCAGTCCGCTGCCCAAGCAAACCATTCTCGGACATCTTCATGCAGTTGTCCCTGATTGCCCTTCAGCGCCAGCACATCATCCGCTTTCTTATCGATGATCTTCTGGGCGATTTTGGTCTGGCTGCCCATCGCATCCAACGTCACGATGCTGCCTGCCAGATACAAATCATCCAACAATTGCGGAATAGCGGTGATTTCGTTGCTTTTCTCGTCTACTTTGCGCTGTCCCAAAACGATCCCGCCGCGGTGCGCCCATGCGCTGACCAGATGCAAAGCCCGCAATCCTGCTCCTCGTATCGTCTTGCCGTCGATGGCGATGACTTGTCCACTTTCCACCCGAAACGTCTGTTCCACCCATTCCCGAAACCGCTTTTCAAAGGCTTCTGCGGGCAGAATACCGAATACGCGCCGAAAGGTGTCATGCGACGGGATGCCTTGCTCCAGTTTGAGAAACTTCCCCAGCCACTCCCGTTTACTCGCGCCAAATTCCTCGACTTCCGTCCACGTTTCCGCCCCGCACAGCACCGCACAGATGGCGATGATGACCACCTCTGTCAACTGATAGGTACACCGCTCCACCACACGCGGGTCGTCCATATCCTCGAAAAACCGCTGTAAGCTGATTTTGGGAAGGTCGCTCATCTTGTTTTCTCCTTCCCTCTATTTAACCCCTTTTTTGATGCGTTTGCCCTGGGGCGATGAGAGGGTGTAGTGTGGATATGAGATTGATCCGTCGAGGGTTGATGTGCCGCGCTTATAGCACGCACGGTGTCCACATTCAGCCTATGCCGAGCAAATCCTGCGCCATTCGTCCACGCGCCGTCCGCTGTCCGTGCGCGCCCCGCCGTCGTCTTTGTGCAGCTTTGATCGACGCATGGTCGCGCAGCATCCCCACGCTCAAAGCCGCGCGCGGCTTCGGACTACGGTTTTGCCTTTGGCTTGTGCCGCCCCGCAGCGACGCTGCGGCGCTCATGGCAAAACCGTGCCGCCCTTCGGGTGAGCGCGGGCGTCCCCGCTGCGCGCCGGTTCATGCGTCAAAGCTGCACCCACAAACACGCGGCGGGACATCGTTCGCACGGAACACCGTAATCTGAGGCTGCGTCCGCTCGAAAGGGCGACGCTGTAAAACTGCCCGGCGTACTTACGCCGACGGTCTCCTACAGGCGAAGCGCGCTGTCCGCGCCGCGTCAACCACTCCCGAACACTTTGGTTCGGATGCCGTAGCCGTCGTGGATGACGGGGGCGAAACGCCCCCGTACCGGAAAGGTCAACGTCTTGAACGCATTCATGTGCGTTCGGGGCGCATCTAGGCGACACCCTACGGCGATGAGTGCCACATTCCAGCCCTGCCCGCTAGACGGCGGGGCGTTTTCGCGTTCAAGTGTTCATTGGAGGTCGTTATGAATCAGCCAATTATCATTCACACCGCCGGCAGCGCCGATCCGCAAACCCGTCGCGGTGGTTGGGCAGCGATCTTGTCGTGCGGCGCGCATCATCGGACGCTGAATGGACACGCCGACGGTACGACGCACAATCTGATGGAACTGCACGCGGTCACGGTCGCGCTCCAAGCGATCAAGCACCCGCATCAGAGCATCGAAGTGCACCCGGACTCGCAGTATCTCGAACAGGGCATCACGACCCATGTGGTGCGTTGGCAGGAACGTGATTGGCGCAGCAGCGATGGCAAAACGATTGCCAATCTCGCGCAGTGGCAAACGCTGGCAACCCTGCTGAAAACCCAGCAGGTCAGCGCAACGCGGATTGCGCGCCACGAGAACACGGACGCCAGTCGGCTCGCCCAGAATGCCCGCCGATCCGCTCCGACCCCTGCACCCGTCGTCAAAGCCATCACGCAGGTGTTGATCGCGGGCAGCCGAGACGCCAGTGACGCAATGCTAGTGTATGCGCGGCGGGCCGTGCAGCGGGCGCACGAACGCGGCTTCATGGTCATCGTTGGGGACAATCCGCATGGCGTGGACATGGCGGTCGTGCAGGAATGCCGACGGTTGCAGGCGGCAGTGCTGATCGCTGGCGTCAGCGAGCGTCCGCGCAACGGTGGCTGCCGTCATGGACACTATTTTCAAGTCGAGCGGGATACCTATCGCGGCATGGGCGGCAGGCTGCTGAACACCTACACCGTCCGTGACCGCTGGATGGTGGACATGTGCCAGCACGCGCTGTTCATCTGGAACGGCGACAGTCCTGGCACGAAAGCGGGCTACAACTACGCCATCGCGCGTGAAAAAGATGCGCATCTGGTCACCTTTGAGCGAAAGGTCGCCCCACATGGCTGAACACTTCATTGCAGTCGATACCTATGGGTCGCACCGTGTCACTGACCCTGCCAGCGGGCAGCTCGTCAGTGCCTACAAACTCGGCTCCACGACTGCCACACGCGCTGTCCTGCTCGCGCTCTTCGGCACACATGCCCGCGACGTATCGCCCAAACAGGCATCGTATCACTATATGCAGATCGACGGTGAGACAGTTGTGCGGCATGGCTATTTACTGCTGGCGTTGAACGCCGAAGAACGGGCGCAAGCCGAACGCATCACACAGGTGCATCATCGTGCAGGCATGTTCCTGTGGCGTGAGAACACATGGTGGGCATTCCCCGATGAACGCCATGCCGACTACACCGAACCCGGTTATCAATCGGGTCCGACCTTCGACCCATCTGGTTTTCGTCCACCATCCCCATCATCAGGCAAACGGGAGTCCGTCATTGACGGCATCAGCGCCGAACGCAGCCAGCGCGCGGACAAGACAGGCGTGTGGTGGTGGCTGAAAGGCGATACCTATCCGCACCGCGACCTACTCAAACGATACGGCGCACGTTTCAGCGGCAAACGCCGCGAATGGTATTTCATCGGCGCGGAACTGCCCGCTGCCATCCGTTCGCTCGTCACGATCGAAGCACAGCCGGAAATGCCGCCTGAAACAGCATCGCCACTGCTGTCGATCTTCGGCGGACGCATCGCGGGGAAAGAAAACGCCTCCAACGGTGATGTCATCCTGCGCGGCGAGAACGGCATCTTCGCTACCCGCACAACTTGGATCGACCGAAACGACAAATCCGAAACCGTGTGGGAATTCGACTTCCCACCGCTGGGGCGCGTGGGCAATCCGCTGCCCGCGATCCAGAAAGCGCTGCAAACGAACAACGCGATGTACTCGATCTACACGCGGAAATGGCACTTCGAGCAACCGGACAAAGTGGCAGCGCTGGATGCGTTGGCGGCAGAAGTGCCGTTCAACGATGATGAACCCTGTACTGTCGGTGAGGCTGCCGTCATTCTAGGGCTGCAGGTCAAGGAAAGGCCCACGAGTGAGCCGCCAGCGCGCTTGTTTGAAATGGATGAGATCGCCTACGCCCGTCACGAACTGGAAACGGTGGACAGCAAGTCCATCCTGACGGGAACACGCGGCAAAGTGGTTCAACTGTACAACCACAATGCGAAGCACGGTTGGAGCTACGATGTCGATTTCGAGAACCTTGGCGTGTGCTGGTGTTTCGAGCGCGAACTGACCGACGACGAGCCGGTGCGCGGCATCCGCATCACGCGCGGGGCGGTCGTACCGCCGGGCGCAGTCCTGGCACCAACCGATGCCGAGACCAAGCGAGCGCTCGTCGAAGATGGTCAGCAACCGGAGCCGCTTGACCCGCCAACGATCAGTGACGTATCGCTGTCCGGGTCACCCGACGAACCATCGCCGCCTCCCGCCATTCGCATCATCAAGCCCACACCGATGCCGACCGACGGCACACCGCTCGACGCCGTGCAGACCGCCATCCATGAGGTGAAGACGCAGCCGCTCGTCGCGCCCGCTGCATCGCTCATCAATGGACACATCGGGCACATTGACCAGTCGTTCGTCGGTGAACTGACAGGCAGCATCACCGGTCAGGTGTTCTGCTACGGGTTCGCGGTGCATGACAGCGTGTGCGTCTACGTCAACATGGCTGGGCCGCGTATGGGCGTCGAGGCAATCCGCGCGAAGCTCAGTAAAGGCGATATTGTCTCGGTCGTGCCGTTGGATGCGCCGTCCGTCGAACTGACGGCAGGCGAGGGTAATTCCGGTATGTATCACCCGTACCTGCACTACCTGCCTGAAGCACGGTTCGCATCGCTCATTCTGGTGCATGACCTTGCCGTTACGCCGAACTACAGCGGTAAATCGACGATGTTCATTTTCCGCACGAGCGACGCGCAGGCGACCACCAAGCTCAAGCATCACGTCACGCAGTTGGTGAATGTTCCCGTCTTCGATGTGTGGTCGGCATATCTGTACGAGGCGGGGCAGCGCGCGATGCTCGTCCGTAAGACGCGCTCGGCGGGAGGGATCGATCTGCTCAGTGTCGATCTGGATGTCGATGCGTGGACGCGGTTGATCACCGGCGGTTTGGAGCAAAGCATCATCCGACTGCCCACGTAGGCGGTATACTGCTGTTGTTTATCGTTGGGGTCATTCATGAAAACAATCTGGCTGATCGGCTTTCGCGGCACCTCTTTTCGCGCTGAGCAGTACAAGGACGAATCGCTGCTCATCCGCGCCGGACATGTCGGATTTGCCTTCGAGGGGGATGAGGAACGCATTTTCGGCTTTCATCCAACGGATGCGGCAGCGCGTGCTATCGGCGATCCTGAAGCTGTCATTGCCTGGCTGAAAAAGCTGAACACCTTGCCGGGTACCCTTCAGGATGACACGGCGATTTTCCGACGCGCGCATGAACTCGCCAAAGGCGGTGCGCGAACACAGGTATGGCAGATGCCCATCGAGGTATCGAATGAGGCGTTTGAACGGATCAAAAACCTGACGATGTTATGGTACACTGAGGAAACAACGTTTCTTTATTCGTTTCCGCCGGAAGCGCTGCTGCCTGACCGCGATAACTGCGCGACATTCCCGCGCCGCCTCGGACTGCCGCTTCCCGAACCGACCGGGCAGCTGCTGTACTATGTTCCCGTGCTTATTGAACGTGGAACTGCATGGGTTCCAAAGGAGGTTAAGGATGACCACGACAATTGAGATCATGAGCATTCATGCGTCGCTGCTTTCCGAAATGGAACGCACGCTGAGTACACTTGCCGCACGCTGGCGCAGCCGTCAGGATAAGCCAGAAGCTGCCGACATCGTGCGACAGTATCAGGCGATTCTCCGTTGCATGATCGAACTCGGTTACCGCGATGGTCTCGACCCTGAAACGGAACTGCCCGACGAATTGCTCCCACAGGAGTATTTCGACCTGTTCAGGACTGCCTGAACCTTTCGATAACTAGAACCCCACTTCGAAGCCCTCATGAAAACGGGGGTTTTTTGATTCCAGGAGAAAGCTGATGGCACGCGCCGAGAGCAAGGAAATTATGGGATTTCTCCCCATTGAGGAGCGCCACTACCCGGCGCTCCTTTCGTTAGTCGCGCCCGCGACCCCCGCCGTGCGATTGCTTGACCCGTTCGCAGGGGAAGGCGCATTCCTTGAAGCAGCCGCGAAAGTATGGAACCTGACACCCTACGCCAACGAACTCGACGGGGAACGAGCGGCGGCATGTATCACTCGCTTTGGTGCGACGCAGGCGATGCGTTGCGATGTCGAACGACTTGTTGCCTCCAACAACGCCTTCGGCGCAGCGTGGCTCAATCCGCCTTACGACCATGATGCGAGTGCGTCAGGCAGCAAGCGCGTCGAGTTTCGCTATCTGCGTCATGCGTGGAAGTGGGTGCAGGATGGCGGGCTGGCGCTGTGGTGCATCTATCGCCAGCACATCACCAGCGAAGCGGCGGCGTTCCTGGCGAAGCACAGCACGCGCGTCGATGTCTGGGCGCTGCCGGGCAAGCATCTTGGCGAGTACGATCAGATGATCGTCGCCGCCATCAAAGGTGTGGCGCTCGATCCTGCTGCACTTTACGACCAGATCATCCGCGACCGCGATAATCCGCAACCGCTCACCACGCAAGCGGAGCCGATCTACCGTCTGCCCGCATCACGACCGATTCAGCGTTTCGTATTTGCCCCAGACATGCTCGACGAGGCGGCAGGACTGAAGCTGATCGAAGAACAAGGCGCGTGGAAAACGGGCGGATTTCAGGCGCTACTGGAAGTGCCACCGCCGCAAACCGAGATCGAACCCGTCGTCGCGCCGCGTCCGGGACATCTGGCGCTGGTGCTGGCGGCAGGCGTGGCGGATGGTGCGGTCATCGAGACGACGGAGTACGGGCGGGTGGCGCTG
>Ga0163144_10014712_pt1 | contig 16221 bp, 18 predicted proteins | sample OliLak19BULKMAT1_FD_123175 | JGI IMG/M metagenome (GOLD analysis project Ga0163144, IMG submission 123175) | Freshwater microbial mat bacterial communities from Lake Vanda, McMurdo Dry Valleys, Antarctica - Oligotrophic Lake LV.19.BULKMAT1 | ecosystem: Environmental > Aquatic > Freshwater >... | reverse complement strand
GGGTGAAGTTCTTGCACTCGTCAAATTCGAAATAGACATCCACTGCCAGGCGGCAACCTCTCTTCCACACTTCCAAATCTTCGGAGGTTTGCAATGCCATCACTTCTTTCCTGATTCCTTCTGAAAAACTGAAAACTGAACCCTAGCAAACTCAGGCGCACGCGGAGCGAAGCGCCGCCGCCTTGTCGGTTTTCTCCCAGGTGAGGGAGTCGAGGTCGTCCTCGCGGCCAAAGTGGCCGTAGTTGGTTGTCTTACGATAGATCGGGCGAAGCAGATTCAATTCCTTGATGAAATCCGCAGGTTTAAAGGAGAAAATCTCCTTGATCGCCTTCTCGATCTTCGCGTCATCGACGTGGTTCGTGCCGAAGGTATCGACATGCACACTGACGGGCTGCGGGTGACCGATTGCGTAGGCAAGCTGGAGTTCACAGCGATCCGCCAAACCTGCGGCGACGACGTTCTTCGCGACGTAGCGGCACATGTAGGCGGCGGAACGATCCACTTTGCTCGGATCTTTTCCGGAGAAAGCACCCCCGCCGTGGCGGCCCATGCCTCCGTAGGTATCGACGATGATTTTCCGTCCGGTCAGACCGCAGTCACCCTCGGGGCCGCCGATGATGAAGAGGCCGGTCGGGTTGATGTGGTATTCGGTCTTGTCGGTCAGGAACTCCGCAGGAATGACGGCCTGGATCAGTTCCTTCTTCAAGATTTCGCGGATCTCGGCAGTGGAGATGCTGGCCGCATGTTGGGTCGAGACGACAACGGCGGTGACGCGGGTCGGTTTGCCATCGACATACTCCATGGAGACCTGGGTCTTGGAATCGGGTCGCAGCCAAGTGTGTTGACCGCTTTTGCGGAGTTTGGTGATGGTCTCGCCCAGTTGGTGCGAGTAGAGAATCGGAGCCGGCATCAGAGATGGCGTCTCATTCACTGCGTAGCCGAACATGATGCCCTGGTCTCCCGCACCCTGCTCGGCGGTCTCTTTGTCAGCAGCGGCGGCGGCATCGACGCCTTGGGCGATGTCCGGGGATTGCTGGCCGAGCGCATTCACGAAAAAGAAGTTCGCCGCGTTGAACTTGCAATCGTCGTTGGTGTAGCCGATCTCGGTGATGGCCTCTTTCACGATTTCGCGGTAGTCGAACTTCGCGGTGGTAGTAATTTCACCGCCGAGGACCACGAGATTGTCTTTGACCATGGTCTCGCAAGCGACCCGCGATTTGGAATCCTGCGCGAAACAGGCGTCAACAATGGAGTCGGAGATAGTATCGCACACCTTGTCGGGGTGCCCTTCGGTAACGGATTCAGATGAGAAAATGTAGGAATTAGCCATGTCGTATTTACAAATCGTGATGGATTGATACCTTATCCTTGCTTGTCATGTCGTCAATCCTAAATTCATGTCGTCAATTCTAAATTCGCTCCGATTGATCGCCGACCCCACGCGTCTGCGCATTCTCGCGCTCTTGCGACTGGAGGACCTCAACGTGGTTGAGCTCCAGGAGATTCTCGGGATGGGGCAATCGCGGATTTCTTCGCATCTTTCCCTCCTGCGAGCGGGCAAACTGGTCACGGATCGGCGCTCCGGGAAAAATATCATTTACACCTTCGGCAGCGAAGAGGAACCGGTCGAGCCCAAGTTGCTGCAGCTCATCGATCTGGCTTGCGGAGACCTGCCGGAGCATGCGGACGACGCCGCCTCGCTCGGTTTGGCCTTAAAACGCCGCCGGGACAAAACGCGCTCGTATTTCGACGCCTTGGCCGGGAAATTTGGCAAGACCTACTGTCCTGGCCGCTCCTGGAAAGCTCTTGCCGAGTCACTCCTGAAGCTGATGCCCGCCTGGGACGTCGCCGATCTCGGGGCGGGTGAGGGCACCTTCTCCCAATTGCTCGCCCAACGGGCCCGACACGTCATCGCGGTGGATAATTCGGAAAAAATGGTCGAATTCGGCGCCGGAGTCGCCCGTGAGAACGGATTTGCCAATCTGGAGTATCGGCTCGGAGATTTGGAGGAGCCGCCCATCGACTCGGACAGCATCGACATCGCCTTCCTCAGCCAGGCGCTCCATCATGCCGAGCATCCCGGGCGGGCCATCGCGGCGGCCTGGCGCATCCTGAAGCCCGGCGGACGCATCGTCGTGCTGGATCTGCTCAAGCACAGCTTCGAGGAGGCCCGGGAGCTCTACGCGGACAGGTGGCTGGGTTTCTCCGAACTGGAAATCTCCCGGTTCCTGGAAAGCGCCGGTTTCGTTGATATTGAGATTTCCTTGGTTGATCGCGAGGCGGATACACCGCACTTTCAGACAGTCATGGCGATTGGAACGAAATGCGGATCACGGGAATAATTTGGGCGGTTCTGTCACTGCTGGGGCTGGGAGGCGTCTGCCCCGCTCAGGCGGGACAGTGGATTGTCGTGGTCGAGACGCCCGCGCAGCCGGAGGGCTCGCCGGTGGAACACCAGCGATTGCTCGTGACTCGGAAGGGAGCCACCGGCTTTTTTGCTTCGAAACGGATCGAGCTGCTTTGGTTTTCGGGGCGAGACTATACCTTCCGGGTCATCGACAACGGTCCCGAACTAAGTCCGAATTACCCCGCTCTTTCGGCCGCGCTGCGAGCAAACGGGTGCATCGCAGGATGCAATGGAGGTTTTTTCGGCAAAGGGCACGAGCCGCTCGGTCTCATGATCGCCGAAGGGACGAGCACCGGAGCACTCGGCAGCGGAGCGCTCGCTTCAGGCATCATCTTGAACAGCGGCAAACGAAATCCCTACCTGCTGCGCAAAGCGGAATATGGAGCCAAATACGCGCCCATCGATCTGCTGCAGGCGGGACCTTTTCTAGTCGATCAAGGCGCTGCGGTCGCCGGACTTTCCCCCGAACGTCCCGCGCGGAGAACCTTCGTGTTGCACGATGGCAAAGACGGCTTCGCTCTCGGACTGAGTGATTACCTCACCCTGGCCGAACTCGGCGAGATCCTTGCGACCCCGAATTTCGCGCCGGGGCACTCGATCTTCCGGGCTCTCAATCTCGATGGAGGCTCTTCATCGGGGTTGTTTTGGGATCGCGGCACCGAGGTGAGCCAGGTTCAGGTCGAGCCGCTCAAAACAGTGCGGAATTTTTTGGGGATCGTGCCACGGTGATGGTTGGGCCGAGGAAAGCCACCCAATAAAACCGCTTTTCCCCCGCCCGAAGCATGGTTTGGTGCGGCTCGACAGCATGGACCTGAGGGGATTGGAGCAAACAACGCGGGAACTGTTTCCCGGATGGGGAGGCGAGGCTCTCGATCTGGAGATCATCGAAAAAGGTGGCTCCGGTCGGGTCTTTGTGCGGGTCACCCCCGCGAGCGGAGCGAGCGTGATCGTGATGCACTACACGGCGGACCGGCCGGACAACTTGCGCTTCGCCGCGATCACCGACTTTTTGGAACGGCAGAAGATCGCCGCTCCCCGGATCGTGCAACGGCGGGAGGGAGAGGGGTTGCTCTGGGTCGAAGATCTCGGCCGTAATGATCTTCAAGCCTTGGCGAACGAACCCTGGGAAGTGCGCCGACCCGCCTATCAGGCCGCCTTCCGCGTGGTCACAGGTTTGCATCGCTGCCACGAGGCCGCTCCGCCGGATCATCTGCCGCCGATGGAACCCGGCTTTGACGAGGCGCTTTACGAATGGGAACAAGGCTACTTCCTGACACACTGCGTCGAGCGTTTCGGGTCGGCGGGGCTGGCGTCCGCTTTGCGCGAGGCTTCTCCTTTGCGCGAACTGCGCGAAGAACTGGCGGCCGCGCCACGGGCTCTTCTTCACCGCGATTTTCAAAGTACCAACGTCATGCTGATCGGATCGGTCGCCTACTTGATCGACTATCAGGGGATGCGCTGGGGACTGCCCGCCTACGATCTCGCCTCGATGATCTATGATCCCTACGCGCCGTTCACCGAAAGCGAGCGGGAGGATCTCATCGCCGATACGTTTGCCCTCGCCTCCGCCTCACCGGAAGCGCTCGACCTCGACGCGTTTCGCCGCCGCCTCGTGCAATGCGCCACCCAACGCCTCATGCAAGCGCTCGGAGCCTATGGCTTTCTCAGCGCGGTGAAGGGCAAAACGGAATTCCTTCAGCACATTCCGGTGGCAAAGGAGAGGCTGGGTCGATTGGGACTAGAGCCGGGAGGATTGCCGATGCTCAGTGAGGTTCTGGAGAGGTTGTGAAAGGTCTGAATGGCACTGACTTGAGAGTATTCTTCGGTGACGGCCGAAGGCAGGTAGGGCGAGGGCGGGGCGGCCACCCGCTGCCGACTCGCGCCGACCTACAAACCCCGGGAGACCATCGGGTTGCAGATAATGAGAGCGAGCCTCTCTCACCCTACCATTGCTTACGCACTTTACTGACATCGGGCCTTGAGGGCGCGGCATTGGTGTTTGACCACGAATGACCACGAATGACCACGAATCCACACGAATAAGAAACGGGATGATGAGACATGATTCGGCCGATTCGTGGTCCTTTCACTACGTTTCACGGAGAGTCTTCATCGGGCATGGAAAGGGCCGCCCCGCCCACCGCTTACCGTTGATTTGCTAGGAGCCTGTCGGACTTATCCCGCCCGGCTGCGAAAAACGGGCTTTCGGCCCAAATTTCCCCTCGTTTTCGTCATTTGTGTTCACACAAACTCCTCAAACTCATGAAAATTTTGACTCGAATCCCGCTTTCCTCGCTCGAATGCTCTAAGTCCGACAGACTCCTCGGTAGTGCCTTACCTCGAAATCATCATCCTGATGCAGCACTTCGGCGAGGGTGAAGCCGCTCTCGAACTCAGGCAGGAGCACATCTCCTTCGTAGGGAAAAAAGACGTAGCTCAAATAAAGCTCGGCGCATTCCGGCAACCAGGCCTGGAACAGCTCCGCTCCCCCGATCACGAATACGACCGGCTCGTCCGCGCAGATATTCCGTAGCTCTTCGAGATCGCGCACCAACTCATAGCCATCGGGAGCGGTTTCCAGCGAGCGCGAGACAACAATGTTTCTTCGCCCCGGCAGTGGTCGTCCGATGGATTCCATCGTTCGCCGGCCCATGGCGATGGGATGACCGAGGGTTAGTTTTTTGAACCACTTCAGATCGGCCGGAATGTTCCAAGGAAGTTGCCCTTCCTTCCCGATGACCCGGTTGGAAGCCATCGCCACGATGGCCTTGAGGGCCGGTGTGCTTCGCTGGTCGTTCATACGGCGATGGGGGCTTTGATGGCTGGCCAGGGATCGTAGCCGACCAGGGTGAAGTCCTCGTAAACGAACCCGTCGATCTCCGTGATGGCGGGATTGATCTCCATGCGCGGGAGCGGGCGAGGGGCGCGGGTGAGTTGTTCGCGGGCTTGGTCGAGGTGATTCGAATAGAGATGCAGATCGCCGAAGGTATGAATAAACTCGCCGGGTTTGAGCCCGCAGACCTGAGCCATCATGCGAGTGAGTAAGGCGTAGGAGGCGATGTTAAACGGCACTCCCAAAAACAAATCGGCGCTGCGTTGGTAAAGCTGACAACTCAGTTCCCCGGCTTGCAGATCAACGTAAAATTGAAAGAGGGCATGGCAGGGAGGCAGCGCCATCTCATCGACATCGCTGGGATTCCAGGCGCTGACGAGATGGCGACGGCTTTCGGGGCGATGACGGATCGACTCCACGACTTTGGCGATCTGATCGATGGTGCGGCCTGATTCCGCCCCTTCCCAGGAGCGCCATTGTTTGCCATAAACGGGGCCGAGATTGCCCTCCTCATCCGCCCATTCGTCCCAGATGCGGACGCCATTTTCTTTGAGATAGGCAATGTTCGTCTCGCCGCGCAGGAACCAGAGCAACTCGTGAATGATGGAGCGCAGATGGAGCTTTTTGGTGGTCAGGCAGGGAAATGTCTCCCGCAGATCGAAGCGGACCTGCGCTCCGAAGACACCGACGGTGCCCACTCCGGTGCGGTCGTGCCGCTCCTTGCCATGGGTCAACACGTGTTCGAGCAACTCAAGATAGGCTTTCATGAGAGATAGAGAGACGAGATACCGCGCCCTGCCGCAGCGTCCAACAGAACGAAAAGCTCCGGAATTTCGGTGGTGACGAGCAGGTTCGCCGCATCGGAGGCGCTGATGAAGCCGCCCTCGACCTGGGTGCGCTGGGTGAAATGGATCAGCTCGTCATAGAATCCATTTACATTGAGCAGGGCACTCGGCTTGTCATGCACGGCGAGGCGGTTCCAGGTGAGCATTTCAAACAATTCGTCGAGCGTTCCGATACCGCCGGGCAGGGTGATGAAGGCGTCGGAGAGGTCGGCCATGAACTCCTTGCGTTGCGCCATGGTCTCGACCACTTCCATGCGCTGGGCCCGCGGGTGGGCTAGCTCGCGTCCCTCCAGATAGTGTGTGATCACGCCGACCATCTCGCCTCCGGCATCGAGGCAGGCGTCCGCCACCACACCCATCAGGCCGAAACTTCCGCCTCCGGTGACGAGGCGGATGCCCCGCTCCGCGAGGGCCGAGCCGACGTCCCGCGCCGCTGCCGCAAAGGCCGGGTCGGAGCCGCTCGCGGCTCCACAAAAGACGCAGATCGAGCGAATCGGGGAGGGTTCTTTCACCCCGCTAACAAGTCCGCTCCCGCCCTCCTTCGCAAGTGGTTCCTGCGAAAGTGTTGCCGCTTTAGAAATTACGCTTTCGACTGGCGAGACCACCCTTTCCCGTTGTAAGCTAGTCCATGATCGCACGCCAGTATCTCTTCTCCGGGCGGGTCCAGGGAGTGGGCTTTCGTTACGCCACCAAGCAGGTGGCCAAAGGCTTCGACGTGGTCGGATGGGTGCGCAATCTCTCCGATGGCCGGGTCGAGCTTCAGGTCATGGGTGATGAATCGGAACTGGAAGATTTCGTCGAAGAAATTTACGCCAGCCCGCTGGGGCATCATATCCTCAAGCGCGAAGAGCGGGCCGTGCCACCTCTGGCGGAGGCGCGGGGATTCAACATCATTGCCTGATCCAGGGTCAAACTTTTCATGAACGAACGCGCCGTCGAGGTCGAGAACCTCACCAAAGTCTTCAGCATCGGTCTCGGCAAAAAATATGTCGTGGCGGTGGACAATCTCTCGTTTCACGTCGAAGCCGGCGAGGTCTATGGCCTGATCGGTCCGAATGGTTCGGGCAAATCGACCACCATGAAAGTCGTGCTCGGTCTCATGGCCGCCAGCAAAGGATCGGCGAAGGTCTTCGGACTCGACAGTGGCAACATCCGCGCCCGCAATGAGATCGGCTTTCTTCCGGAGAATCCCTATTTTTACAAGCACCTCTCGGGAACGGAGACCTTGCGCTTCTACGGAAAACTCTGTGGTCTTTCCGGGCGCGGGTTGAAGAATCGCATCGAAGAGCTGCTGGACCTCGTGGGACTCACCGAGGCGGCGTCGCGGCGGCTAGCGGGCTATTCGAAAGGGATGCTCCAGCGGATCGGATTGGCTCAGTCGCTCATCCAGAATCCCCGTCTCATCATTCTCGACGAACCGACCGCCGGGGTCGATCCGGTCGGTTCCCGGCAGATTCGCGATCTCATTCTCAAACTGCGGGACGAGGGATATACGATCTTTCTTTGTTCCCATTTGCTGGAGCAGGTGCAGGAAGTCTGTGATCGAGTGGGCATCATTTTTCAGGGGCGGATGCGCCGCGAGGGCACCCTCGCCGAGCTCGTCGCGATCGAGGATCAAACCAGTCTGACCCTTCAGGGCGCGAGCCCCGAGCTACTCGCCGAGATCGCGGCGCTGGTGAAAAAACATCCCGAAGCGGCATTGCTCGACATGGGTCATCCTCACACGACTCTGGAGAAGCTCTTTATTTCTCTGGCCGGCCGTCACGAAGCGGAAACCTCCCCTGAAGCCAAAACACCTCTTGCCCATGAGTGAACCCACTCCCACCCACAGCCCCCGCTCCGCCGCTGCAGCCGTCGCGCCGTTCTCCCTGGTCCGCATCTGGACCATTGCCACCGGCACCGTGACTCAATTGGTCAGGATGAAGTCCTTCTACTTCCTCCTCGCGTTCGCGGTGGTGATCGTGGCCATCGGGAACATCAACATCCCCTCGACGCCGGCCAAAGAGCTGGCCATGCTCAAAAAAGTTTCCTTCGGAACGATGGACCTTTTCGCCTGGCTTTTTGCGATCGTTTCGACGGCGCTCCTCATCCCGCGCGATCAGGAGGACCGCACGCTCTACACGATCCTCGCGAAGCCGGTGCGGCGCATCGAGTATCTGCTGGGCAAGCTGGGCGGGGTGCTCATCGTCATCGCGACTTCGCTGGCACTGATGTTCGCGCTTTGCGCGGCCTTGCTCTATGCCCGTGAGACGATCTACGTGGCTGAGGAATTCACTGCCATGCAGGCCGATGGGCGCTATTCTCCTGAGGATATCGATTCGCAAATCGGCCTGATCCGAGCCCAGGGCTTGCAACCAGGATTACTCGTGGCGGTGCTGGCTTCCTTTCTCAAAGCGACAGTGGTCGCGGCGGTGACGATCTTTTTCTCGACCTTCGCTTCGAGCTCGCTGTTCACCATCATCGTGAGCGTGTTGGTCTTTTTGATCGGACACGCCCATTCGCTCGCCACGAATTTTTGGCTGGCTGAGTCGAAACACAATGCCTTCGTCGAGATTGTCGTGAAGGTGGTGAAAATCCTCATCCCGAATTTCCAGCTCTTCTCTTTCAGCGAAGGCATCGTCCTCGGTGAGAAAATCGTGCCCGCGCTCGTCTGGCAAATGGGCGGGTTGACCGGGGGATACGTGGTGGTCTTCCTGCTGCTCTCGCTGCTGGTCTTCGTGGATAAAGAATTTTGACCGCAGTGAAAACACTCTTGTCCAAAGTCCCCCGGGTCGTCCTCGTGCTCGTCGTCCTCGCGGTGACGGGTCTCGTGCGCGCACCGATCGAGGCCGGGCTGCGGAATCGGCTTGTCGCGGCGAATCTCCTTCTTCCGCCGCCGGGACAGACGGCAATGGAACAAATGAGCCAGTCGGCTCTCATGGGCACCCTCGGCGGTCTTCGTTCGCTCGTGGCCACCTACCTGGTGCTGGAGGCCTTTGAACATTTCAGCTCCAAAGACTGGGAGCAACTCGCCCAATCCTACAATGTGATCACCAGTTTGGAGCCACGCGACGAAAGCCATTGGGTTTCGGCGATCTGGCATCTGGGCATCAATGCCACGGCCAACATGCAAATCGACGAGAGGATCCCCAGCTTCGAGCGGGAGCGTCGCTTCCGGGAATATGCCGCCCAGGCGATCAACTTCGCCGAACGGGGCCTCCAGCAGAACCCGCAGTCCGTCGATATCCGGATGCAGCTCGCCGAAGTCTATCGGGAGAAGCTCAAGGACAACTGCGAGACCGCCCGGGTCTATGGCGAGGCGATGATTCAGCCGGGGGCACCGGGCATGGCGAGGCGGTTTCACGGTTATTTCCTGGCCCGTTGTCCCGGTCATGAGCAGGAAGCTTATGACTTTCTCATCGGGCTGTATCGCGAGGGCCTCCAACAGCGGAAACCGACCCTGATCAAGGAAATCAAAAATCTTGAGGAATTTCTCAAGATTCCTGTTCTGAGGCGCATCCCCGAGGACGATCCCGACCGCAGGCTGGGTGAACCGGCCAAATCTACGAATCCGACCCTGCCCGGCGGGGTAGAGATCCCTTGATCTCGCCTCCAGAAACCACGGGGGATGTGAAGCCAATTGCCAAAGCTGTCACATATGCTTAGTTCCCAAGCCCCCGCAGTCGGAGCGCTCCCTTGCCCCGACCGACCCCTTTGTTCATGAAATACGCGATTTTCGGTGACATCCATGCCAATCTGGAAGGTTTTCAGGCTGTTCTCCAAGATGCGGAGGAGCAAGGTTGCGATGACAAGGTGTGCGTCGGCGACATCGTCGGGTATGGAGCCGATCCGACTGCCTGCATCAACCTCATTCGCGATATGGGATGCCCCGTGGTCAAAGGCAATCACGACGAAGAAGCCGTCCTGGATACCTCGCTCGAAGGCCTCAATCCTCTCGCGAGACAGGCGATGGAGTGGACCAGGGCCCAAATCTTCCCGGAGGATCGCCAATTTCTCCAGTCGCTCAAGCTGGTCCGCCAGGTCCGCGATTTCACCATCGTGCATGCGACCCTCGACACGCCGGGGAGCTGGACCTACGTGACGAACAAGTTCGATGCCATGGCCAGCTTCAGTTACCAGTTCACCCAGCTGTGTTTCTACGGGCACACCCACACGCCGCGCATCTATGTGAAAGGCGACAGCGTGGAACCTCGCGAAGAGACCACCATCAAGCTGGAGATGGGGCGCAAGTATTTCATCAACGTCGGCAGTGCCGGTCAGCCGCGCGATGGCGACTGGCGGGTCTCCTATGCGACCTATGATGTCGCCCTACAGGAAGTCACTATCCGCCGGATCGAATACGACATCGAGACCGCACAGGACAAGATCATCGAGGCCGGCCTGCCTGAAATGCTGGCTCATCGACTTTCCCTCGGCAAGTGACGTGAACCTCCCGGACTGCGAGCGTCTCCTCATCGTGAAGCCGAGTTCCCTCGGCGATGTGGTGCATACTCTCCCGGCGGTCTCGGCGATCTTGCGGACCGCGCCGCATGTGGCGGTCGATTGGTTGGTCAATACGGAGTGGGCACCGCTGCTCGGGGGACTTGCTGATCGGGTGAATGTCATCCCCTTTCCGCGACGGGAGCTACGGGGACCGCTGGGATTACTGAGGGCGAAGCGCTGGGCCGATCGCGAACTCCGCACCCACGGCTACGATGCTGTGATCGACTTCCAGGGCCTCCTCCGGAGCGCTTTGCTCGGCCGCCTCGCCCGTCCCCGCACGATGCTCGGTTTCGCGCAAGCCCGCGAGGGAGCTGCGCTGTTGTATCACGAGACGCTTGACCTGCCCGATTGGAAACAGCGCCACGCGGTGCATCGGAACCTCGCCCTCGCCGCCGCCACCGGTGCTGATATTTCCGAAGTTGCTTTCCCGCTTCCCGTCGGTGATCCGGTTCCGGAGCTACAGGAACCATCGGCTCCGCCGCTGCTGCTTCATCCTTTTTCCCGCGGCATCGGCAAGTCGCTTGCCCCCGGCGAGGTGGTCGAACTGTGCGAAGCGCTCGCCCCTCATCCTATCTGGTTGGTGGGTTCCGCTCCGACCGCACCGGAGCCAGCGATCTCCTGCCCCGGCCATGTCGTGGATCTTCGGGGAAAAACCAGTCTCACCCAGCTCATCGGATTGATTCGTCACGCCGCCTGGACCCTCAGTGTTGACAGCGGTCCGATGCATCTCGCTGCCGCGCTTTCGTCAAAGGTGCTGTCGATCCACACCTGGTCCAATCCCGCCATGGTCGGCCCGTGGGATCCACGAGCCTACGTCTGGCGTGAGTCCTATCTCGGTCCGGTCGGCGAACTGGCCCGCGATCAGTTCCCCGAGCGTCGGGATCAGCGTCGCGCCTGGGCCTTGCGTGATCGCCTGCTCTCTCCCGCCGAGATCACTCGGATTGCTGATTTTCTCAACAGCCAACTGAGCGTTGCTGCCGCTCCCACTTCTCCATGAAAGACGTCTCGATCTACACCGACGGTTCCTCGCGTGGCAACCCCGGCCCCGGAGGCTACGGCACCGTTGTCGCCTACGGAGCCCATCAGCGCGAACTGGCCCAGGGTTTCCGCATCACCACCAACAACCGCATGGAAATCCTCGCCGCCATCGCTGGTCTGGAAGCGCTGAAGGAACCGTGTCGGGTGACGGTCTATTCCGATTCCCGTTACCTCGTCGATGCCCAATCGAAGGGCTGGGCCACCAACTGGGAAAAAAATCACTGGCGGAAAAAAGACAAAAGCGCTGTCAAAAACGTCGATCTTTGGCTACGCCTCGCCGCCGCTGCTGTCGGCCACCAGATCACCTGGCAATGGGTCAAAGGCCACGACGGACACGACTTCAACGAACGCTGCGACGCCCTCGCGACCGAAGCAGCGGATGGCCAGCGCGGCCCGCTGGTAGTGGATCCGGGGTTCGCCGGATGAAGGTCGGGCGCTCACTCCCCGTCACAAGCCCCCGAATCTCCGCTGCCTCCCCTGAAAGTTGGCCACGGCCGCGAGCAAGTCATCGCGGCGGAAGTCGGGCCAGAGGGTCTCGGTGATGTAGATTTCGCTGTAGCTGATCTGCCAGAGCAGGAAGTTGGAGATGCGGAATTCGCCGCTGGTTCGGATCAACAGATCGGGATCGGGAATGGCGGCGGTGTAGAGATATCGGGAGAATATCTCGGGATTCAAGCTGGCGGGCTCGACTTCGCCTCGCCTAGCCTCCTCCATCAGTCGTCGGGTCGCCTCCACGATTTCCTCGCGGGATCCGTAGCTAAGTGCCACGACCAGATTGAGTCCCTCGTTCGCTGCGGTTTTGGCAATCGATCGTTCCAATTGAAGCCGGATCGGAAGTGAGAGCCGCTCCATTTGGCCGATGACATGGAGCCTGATCCGGTTCTCCATCAGGATGGCCATTTTCTCTTTTAGGAAATGGGTGAGCAATCCCATCAGGGCATTCACCTCGGTCTCGGGTCGTTTCCAGTTGTCCGTGCTGAAGGCGTAGAGGGTGAGGTATCGCACCCCGATTTCACTGCAGACCCGCAGACATTCCTCGACCGAATCGGCCCCGGCGCGATGCCCCTCCCGTCGCGGCAAATCCCGCTGTTGCGCCCACCGTCCATTGCCATCCATGATGACCGCGATGTGCTGCGGGATAGGCCGCTGGGGATCAAACGCCGCCATGGTTGGTTCGGGAGAGAGGGGAAAAGTCGCCCGGCGCTCCGATCTGAAATCGGAAATCAGCGGACGATGGTCTGTTCGCGGGCGGGACCGACGCCCACCATACTGACGCGGGTGGAGGTCTCGGTCTCGATCCGGGCCAGATAAGCCAGTGCGTTGGCGGGAAGGTCTTCGTAACGGGTCACGCCGGTGGTATCACACAGCCAACCGGGCAGAGTTTCGTAAACCGGCACAACGCGGGCGAAGTCAGTCACGGCCGCCGGAGGCAGATCGATGCGTTGGCCGTCCAGTTCGTAGTGGGTGCAAACGGGAATCTCCGGACAGTCGTCGAGGCCGTCGAGAATCGTGATCGCGAGGTCGTCGAAGCCATTGACCATCGCCGCGTAGCGCACCAGCACGAGATCAAGCCAGCCGCAGCGGCGTTTGCGCCCCGTTGTGGCCCCGAATTCACGACCCATCTTGTGGAAACGATCCGCCAACTCGTCGTTCTGCGTAGGGAAAGGACCCTCACCCACCCGGGTGGTGTAGGCTTTGGTGACGCCGACGACCCGGTCGATCCGCTGCGGCGGCACGCCCGAACCGGTGCAGGCACCCCCGGAAGTGGTGTTCGAGGACGTGACATAGGGGTAGGTTCCCTGATCGATATCGAGATAGGTTCCCTGCGCGCCCTCGAAAAGAAGCTGCTTGCCTTCAGCCATCGCCCGGTGCAGCGAGGCCACGGTATCGGTCACAAACGGACGGAGCCGTTCGGCGGCGGCGAGCAGATCTCGCCCGATCGTCTCCGAGGAGAGGGGCTCCAGGCCGACTGAGGTAAAGAGCACATTGCACTCTTCGATTCGCTCGCCCAGCCGTGCGAGGAAGCGGACCGGATCGCCCACCAAATCATGAACGCGGAAGCCGATCCGGTCGATTTTGTCCCCGTAAGTCGGTCCGATGCCTCGCTTGGTGGTGCCGATTTTGCTGTTGCCGCGGCTGGTCTCCCGGTAGGCATCCATTTCGCGATGGAAAGGCATCACGAGGTGAGCGCGATCCGATATCGCAAGATTCTCCGGAGTGACGGAGATCCCTTTTTCGGCAAGACCATCGATTTCTCCCAACAAGGCGATCGGGTCCATAACGACACCATTGCCGATGACACAAAATTTCCCCGGCCACAGGATCCCCGATGGGATGAGATGGACGATGTATTGCCTGCCCTCGCTGACGACAGTGTGGCCGGCATTGTTGCCGCCTTGCGGGCGCACCACGACATCGGCTTGCTCCGTCAGGAGATCGACGATTTTTCCTTTTCCTTCATCACCCCACTGGGCTCCGATCACGATGGTATTCGACATAAATAAAAACGATTCAAAACAAAACAATCCTCCGGGGATAGCGCGGCTCGCAGCATTCCCGCAGATGGCCCGGCCCGCAAGCGCTCTTGCTGCGGAGCCTTTCGGTCAATGGGGGTGAAAATGAGCCGGAACGCAGTTCCTCAGGCAGCCTTCATCATCGCCGCGACGGTCACGAGAGCGAGGGCTGCGACGACCGCCAGGACTCCCAAAACCATGGCCACCGTGGCCACGGTGTCCTTTTTCACCACCTTCTCGATGGGCGAGACATTCGTGTATCCTGCGGGTCGGGCGGACGTTTCGGCGATGTCGGCATGGTGGCCGCTCCCGTAGGCGTTGCCTTCGTAGCCACCCGAGTCTCCAGTCGCGGTCATCTCCATGGCGGCGTCGAGGGCGGCGTCGCCGTCGAGGAACTGGGCCGCGATGTGGCCGAACAGGATCTGCGAGCCGTGGCTGAGCACGAGTTCGGTGACTTGTCCTCCATTCACGAAGGTGCCGTTGGTCGAGCCGAGGTCGGTGACTTGGAAGATCCCGCCGAGATTCTGAATGATGGCGTGGGCTCCGGAGATGGAAGGGTCATCAAGGACCACATCATTGTCAGGACCGCGCCCGAGGGAGATGTGTTCGTATCCGTCGAGGGCGATTTCGAGGGGTTCCTGCTTCGGTAGATAAATAGTGATCGTGGCCATGGATAGGGTGTTTTACTACGGATTAGCGGGTTTGATCAATCAGATTGGCAAATTCTTTGAAAAAGTAGCTCGCGTCGTTCGGGCCGGGGGCGGCTTCGGGGTGGTATTGCACGGAGAAAACGGGGTGATCACGGTGCCTCATGCCCTCGACAGTGCCGTCGTTGAGGTTCACGTGGGTCACTTCGACGTGGTCTGGGAGCGAGTCCCCGTCGGCGGCGAAGCCGTGGTTCTGCGAGGTGATTGCGATTTTCCCCGAGCGGAGGTCCTTGACCGGATGATTCCCGCCGCGATGTCCGAATTTCAATTTGAAGGTTTTGCCTCCGAAAGCGTGGGCGAGCAACTGGTGTCCCAGGCAAATGCCGAAGATCGGCTTTTTGCCCACCAGTTGGCGCACTTCATCGTGGATGTAATCGAGCGCGGCCGGGTCTCCGGGGCCGTTCGAGAGGAAAATGCCGTCGGGATCGAGGGCGAGAACTTCGCTGGCCGGGGTGCGGGCATTGACCACATCCACCGCGAAGCCCTCTTGTCGAAGCGAGCGGAGGATATTCAGCTTGATGCCGAAATCATAGGCGACGATGCGGTGGCGGGCCGGGGGCAGCGGGCGATAATACTGTCCGTTGCTCACTTCAAGGGCCTCCCCACGGGTCGGATTCACGATGGTCCAAGCTCGGCTGAGCGTATCCTCGGGATCCCAGCGATAGCCGACGGGGGTCGATACTTCCCCGACGAGATCGGCTCCTTCCATCGGCGGGGTGGCTCGGGCCGCCGCGATCGCCCCGTCCGCGTCGAGCGATCCATCGGTGCAGAGAGTCGCTCGCATCGCCCCGGCGACACGGAGGCGCTTGGTCAGCGCGCGGGTGTCGATTCCCTCGATGCCGGGCACCCCGGCGCTGCTCAAATACTCATCGAGCGAGGACTCGCTGCGCCAGTTGCTGGGAACATCGCAGAGTTCCTCGATCACGAAACCGCGCACATGGACCGCACTGCTTTCCGCATCGACTGCGCCCACGCCGTAATTTCCGATCAACGGACAAGTCATCGAGACGATCTGGCCGCGATAGGAGGGGTCGGTCAGGATCTCCTGATATCCCGTCATCGAGGTATTGAAGCAAATTTCCCCCGATTGCGTGGTCGCCGCGCCGAAGGCGATGCCCACGAAAACGGTTCCGTCCTCCAATGCCAAAATCGCCTGCTTCCTCTCTCGTGCCATGATGCTTAACCGCCCGCTCGTAAATGGGCCTGAGCAGGATGCCAGAAAAGCAGGGCCTTTCAAATGGTTTCGCGGACGACGGCCTTTGTGGTCGGGAAATCACCAGGGCGTTTTTATTCTCGGAGCGGGTAGGTGATGATCTTGATCGCATCGGTGAGATTGTAAGCGATTTTCTGGGTGCAGTGCTTGATACGGAGCGTGGTTTTCGTGTTATTTCTACCT
>Ga0163144_10014710_pt1 | contig 16222 bp, 11 predicted proteins | sample OliLak19BULKMAT1_FD_123175 | JGI IMG/M metagenome (GOLD analysis project Ga0163144, IMG submission 123175) | Freshwater microbial mat bacterial communities from Lake Vanda, McMurdo Dry Valleys, Antarctica - Oligotrophic Lake LV.19.BULKMAT1 | ecosystem: Environmental > Aquatic > Freshwater >... | reverse complement strand
TCATTGCACTGCTAGCACGAACAGCTTTGTTTTGCACCTTGTCAATTGATCATTGACCGTTGAACCTGAGCTTTTCCTTTCGATCTGACCCGGTGCTCTATCAGCTATGCTGCGCTACTTATTTGTTAGTTGGTTCGTCCGTTCGTCGCTAAAATCAAAAAACCATCTTCCCGTTGTCGGATTTTGCCGAAATTTTTTTGGGGGACACCTGGCACTGTGGTCACAATTATGACCCAAAAAAACCTTAACCCTAATGGGTTTATCATTGCCAAAGGGCTATCAGACTTAAACGGCCATCACGCAGCAACATTAAAAAAACATCTTCCCACAGCCGGATTTGGCCAAATTTTTTTGGGGGGTGCACCTGGCATAATGACCACAATTATGACCTCAAAAAACCTTAACCCTAATGGGTCAATCATGCTCAAAGTGTTATCAAATGTTAAAAGCGTCCACATTGTTGCCCCTTTGTTGCTCTTCTGGCAACCCTAACCCTGTTTTTTCATCCACTTTCCACAATTTACTTTTGCGCATAGCCTTCGCTGTCGTCCTTGCCCATTCTCTGGACCCGGTGCTCTGTCGGCTGTGCTGCTCTTAGTTTGTTAGTTACAGCAAAAGGAATTTCCATTTGTCGAATAACTGGAATGTTGTGGCATGCATGTAGTAGACTACTAGCTAGTAGCTACCTGGTAGCTAGGTCTAGCTAGCTAGCTAGCTAGCTAGCTAGACTAGCTAGTAGTAGTACATGTATGAGTGTTGCACTACTCAGTAGCTAGCTAGCTAGTAGCTACTAGCTAGCTAGTTAGTAGTACTAGACGGTCTAGTAGATAGCAGTGGAGTGGTGTCATTGTTTTTTTGCTTCACTGGGAAAGTGGGCGAGCGGATGGTACAAAAAATGGGTCGCCTCGCTCTCCGATCGATTCCGGTCGGATATCTCGTGACAAGTAAAACGTTGCATTTCGCGCCAAAAAAATGCCCCCTTTCTACACTTGACTACGTCGTCGTACTACTACAGTAGCTAGTAGCTAGCTGTACTACTCCAGTAGCTACGAGCTAGCTATACTAGTACCAGGTTCAGGTACCGGTAGTCTAGCTAGACTACTACAAGTAATAGCGCAAGCAGACTACTAGTAGTCTAGCTAGTCTAACATCAGATCCTCCTTATTCATTCATTGCGACTGTACTACTACTGTATTCATTTCTCAATTGTACCGTACTAGTAATAGTACGGCCTGCATTGTTTTTTCCGGTTTTGAGATTAATTGTCACCACGGGCCGTACTACCGGTAGCTAGTACAGTACTCTCTCTGATAGTATGAGAGCGCAGAAGATGGGGAAGAGTAAAACGGAGAAGGCTTGTTTTGCGATCACGTTCGACACGGTTGAAATAATCGTTGCTGATGATTCACAGCCAATAAAAAAGGTCAAGAATTGCACTCTAGTTGTTGATTGTGCTAGTAAGCGAATTTATTTGGACGCCAGCATATCTTGCCGTTTCAAAGATGTGGAAAATCTCATGGTCGAAGAAGGTTGCTACGCGTTCTTTGATTGCCGAGGAAAACGAACCATGAAATGTATGCATCCCCTCGTCACGAATGAAAAGTTGGAATCTTTCAGATCGCTTATGATGAGAACTATTAGCAAACGACAAGCTAAGCCAGCGTCCCTGGAACCATCCAACAACGAAAATGCCAAAGTAGCAACTATAACCCCTTGTTCCAACGCCAGGGCTGGACGCAGCCGTCGCAACAACCATACGAGAGTAATTGGTGCTCGCGGGGACAAACCTCCGACTATTAGTAATAATTCACTTGACGAAATTGATGTCCACGACAAATATGTTCCTCCTACAAAGAGCACAAACGAAAAAGAAATACTAGACTGTAAAGGAGGTAGCGATTTGGTCGGATATACCTCAGAATATGAAAAGCAAGACGAGACTGGATATACCCCGCAACTTCTAATGCCCGAGGAGGAACGACGGCGACTTCGAAAACGGATTGCCATCGACGACCGGCAAGAGGAGTCAGATGCGGACGTGGAATTTGATGCAGGTACGATTAGCAAAGCTGATCTAACAACCCCATCTGTAGGCCAACGAGTGGTTTCGCCCCTGGATAATAATAATGATAAAAAGAACAACAGCGACAAAAGAATAAAATCGGCTACCGGTACGGCCAAGAAACGAACACTCGATTCCTACTTTGAAATCAGTAGTTACGTCGCTACACCGGCTAATCGATCGTCAAACGAAATTTGCGGCGGCGGCGGCTCCAAGCTCAACACTCGAGGCGACGCAAGCAATGGGAAGGCTACCAATTCACACAGAAATAATAAAGCTCCCGCTAGATCTGGGGTCGCCAATTCCAACCATGCATTGGCAATTACGCCAAAAATTCATGCGTCGCCTCTTCGCATGTCACAGAATCAACAGCCCTTCTTCCATTCTCAGCTCACCACACCCGCGAGAGAGGGAACAAAAATCTGTACTAATCCGCGCAATATTAAATTGCTTTCCAAGAATCAGCGATCCATTTTGTCAACTTCCAACAACGACAAAGACATCGAGGAGCCCGCAGAAGACTCCTTAGCAGCGAGAAAGGGGGCCAAGCTACGACCGAGTGTGGTGCATTCCTGTCGCACACCAGGAAAGGGCGTTCCTTACAAGGGACTCCGGAATCTCGGCAATACATGTTATCTCAACGCATGCTTACAGATGATATACACCATCGAAAAGTTTGTCGAGACTTTAAGAGACAGTGAAGGCGAATTGGCTCGAAGTATCGTTTCCGCAGGCCAGGAACTGAAGGAATCTTCCATGGGGTCAGCATCCGCAAAGATAGTGAAGGTGGCGATTGATAAGAAAACAGACAGATTTGAAGGGTATTCACAACAACGAGATGCTCACGAGTGTCTCTCTTATCTTGTCGATGCAATGCACGACGAGATTGTAGAGAACCAACCGGAGAAGACAAAAAAAACACTATTTCAGCAAGGAAGCAACGAAGTAGAAAAGTCGCCCCCAACAAAGACAAACGGTGTCCTCATCAAAAGAACTCTGGTACCGACAGATGATTACTTTCGCTGTGATATGCAAGTTCGCTTGACGTGCCAGTCTTGCGGATATTCAAGGACGAAAGAGGAACTGTACCGACATATTTCTCTTGATATACCGCACCACAAAAGGCCAGAGGACAAGATGGACGTTTCAGTGCAGAATAGCCTAGAACAGTTTTTCAAACCAGAGGAGCGTGAGATAATATGCGACAGATGTTCAACTGGAAGGACAGCGAAGCAGACGCTCCGTCTTTTATCTCGGTAAGCCTGCCGTCGTGACTTGGGCAGGGACAGCGCGATGTACTCACAAATTTCTGCGCGTGCTTTGTTCTACAATGTTTTGGTAAAGCCCCAAGGCCCTGATTCTGCACTTCAAAAGGTTTATAGTGGAACAGATTGACCACAGAGAAAACCAAGCCGAAATGAATGAGATAGTGCTTCGAAAGAACACAACTTCGGTCGAGATGTCGGAACACGTGTCTCTTGACGCTTTCGTACAGGAAGATTCAGGTGATTTTACAAGTGCCGAAAATGAGTCGCATGTGTACAAACTGAAGAGTATGATTTACCACCAAGGTAAAGATTGTGGTGCCGGTCACTATATCGCAGATGCTATTCGTTTGAAGCCCCACGATGGTGCTGTTGCTCCTAGTAGCGGATCAGCAGGTAGAACGGAATGGGTGTGTTTTGATGATTCCACGACGTGTGTGACAACCCTCAACAACATTTTATCAGACGAAGAGCGCAAAAAGACTGCATATCTACTTCTATATTTGTTATAGTAGCCACAATATCATGGTGCAACATCCAAGGGTAATGGTAATAACTCTATATAACCCTTTATGCCTTCCTGGCAGTTGTTCTGCCTTCCTATGTGGACTCCAAGAGAGTACGAAAAGCTCCTTTGTCCAAAAGGTCCGCACATTTTCTCCAAAAAGATGATGTACTACTGTAGAAACTAGCTGTATTAGACATAATATTACCAGCGAGATAGCACTGTAAATACAGTTACGGACTTTCTGCAAGATAGCTGCAAACCAAGGAAGATAAAAAAATACAAAGCAAAGAGAAGTAAACATGTTTCACGAGAAGCCCTGCATTGCGTTCAAGGAATCGTTTGATCCAGAGGAGCTTCCCATTGTCATGATCGAGCACCATGTTGGTGGGCACTTTCGGACCAAGAAATGTCTGCGTTCATGAGTGCTTTGTGAGTCAAAGGCCACTTCCATGTGATAGACAAGTGTTTCAAGCTGGTGAGTGGCTCAATTGTCAAGCCCGTGATTGCTGGGACACCTTTGAAGATGTGTTGGATGCCACAGCAGAATGCAAGTGGAGCAACCTAATTCATGGAGTGGCGAATGCTCAGAAAACCCGGGGCCGTTTTGACACGCATGTGGACAATTTGCTTCACAAGTATGCCCAAGGGGACAATCCAAGGGACGTGTCGATTGAAAACATTAAGGACGAGTGAAAGAAGCCCAGGAAAACAAACACTAGCGTTCATGGTTTGCAAGTTGAAGCGCTTTGCTATTGCACAAATCAGTTGCGGGGTGCTCAACCCCAATTCACAGACGCTCAACTCATGCCAGGGAACTTTCTTCTATTCGGTTACCCTGTGGCCAGTAGTGTTGTTGAGTCGAAGGTAGGCAGCTCTTATTCTGCGAATGATGCTGCTAGTAGCATTGCTAGTAGTAGATAACATGCAACACAGTTGAGAACATCTTTGATTTATATGGCTGCTAGTGCCAGAGGAAGTGTGTAGGACTCTGATAGAAATGATTCTCTTCGAAGACGAATCAACTGATCTAGATGGCGTGTGAGTACCGTAATCCATATGGAGTACTAGATAACGTCATAATTCATAATACTTGTATGGATGAGATTGCTCTTACATTATCAACTTATAACCAATGATTGGTTTCGAACATTTCTACAGTATTGCTTCTTTTTTCCAGACACAAAGATGAGTCGAAATCTGCTTTTGTTCTGCTTAGTAAGAACATAGTAGCCCTTTGTCTTCTAGCTAGTAGTCATCGCCCCTGCTGACAATTTCTTTGCACGTCGGTCTCATAATGACGGTGTGCTCATACTGGGCAGTGTAACATCCTCGTGTATCGCAGAGAGGGGGATAAGGTTGCACGATGCCCTTCATTACCGAACATTAAAACAACAACCCATTGATAAGAATTTAGAGTACAAAGAGAGAACAACGCAAAACGGCATGTACAAACAAGAAATCCAGTTCAGCTTACCACATCACAGAGATTCTTCAATGCTCCCATGTACTTGGATTGACGTCCGTTCTTACCATTCGTAGAGAACGACCCTCCATCTTCTCGTTCAAGCCATCGCCGACAAAATGCAAGGGTTCCAAAGGTTTTGTTGATATGGCCGAGCAACTTCTTGGAGCTCTGCATCCGTAGGGGTACGTGTCCTGCGTCAAATCTTTTCATATAGTGACTACATTCCATGTCTTCATTGACGTATCCGCGTCCAGTAGAACAGAATGTTTCGATTGCATATATCTCTCCTTCTTCCATAAGCAACGACTCTTCACAGCCATTCTTGACGATTGGCACCGATTTTCCGGCGTGGATCTGGTAGGGCCCAATGGAATGTCCGTTGAGGTTGCGAATGGCTTTTACAGGATAGACTTTGCCATCAAGCTCAACTTCAAAGCTTTCCATTGTTTCTTGAATGGCTTCCCCTATATCACAGAGCCTGGAATCGATTCCACTTTGTCGAAGGCCAGTGTCAGTAGCTTCTCGCACAGACTGCAGGAGAGAATCATACCTTGGGTTGAAAGCCACTGTCCAGGCGCTGTCAATGATACGTCCGTCGATTTGAACACCAAAATCAACTTTCATCACATCATCATAATGTAGGACTGTTTCATCTCCAGGATTTGGGGTATAATGTGCTGCAACATGATTTAATGAGCAACCCGTAGGAAATCCAATTCCGCGCTCAAGGCCGTGTTCCACTACTAGTTCTCGATTTTTGTTTTCTAGTTCACGACACATGTCGGCCAATTTGATTCCAGGCTTTATCAGGGACTGAGCAAAGCAGCGAACTTGGCGATGGACCTCTGCTGCGTGGCGTACTTTGGAGTACAAATCTTCCTGGATGCGGTCTCGCGCGCGCACTTCCTCGGCAGTTTCACGAAATTTCTGGCTTTCCAAAGAATGCGGCAAAATTTCGCCCACGGGAAACTCCTTGCCGGCAAAAAGATCAGTCACCGGAATGGTGGGGGGCTCCGTCTGCCCATATTTTACGTAGTAATCTGTGAAGGCTGTCTCTTTGAGACCCCGCGCAGGAGGCTTTTTGGAAGGGGTTCCAACCGTTAGAGCTAGATTAGATCCTTTCTTCTTTTTCTTCTTTTTCTTTTTCTTTTTCTTTTTCTTCTTAGCGTCACCCTCATCTCCTCCCTCCTCTTCGCTGCGGTCGTCGTCATCATCATCTTCCTCGTCCCTGTCACCAGCGGCTTCCTCCTTGGTCTTTTTCTCGTCTTCAGTAACCATAGTTATCGTTTCTCTTTAGTCAATCTATTCAATCTATTGGGCTTCGAGGAAAAAGGGCTTCCTTGTGAGTGGCCAGTCAACGCACGCATAACCAATTGGCTGCTACAACTGGAGCCTTCAGACTGATTTTATGGGGGGAACAGGCAGACCGAGGGGGGGGGACAAGAAGAAAAAAGAAGAAATAATCCCTGCTACTAGATTCCTAATTCCAATGGCGTTTTCCTCACTCTGGAGGTACTAGCTAGTACACTACATAAGGGAAATAGGGGGTTAGGCAGTCATCTAGTCTTTTTGCTAAGTGAATTTGAGTCTTCCCCCAAAATTGCGACTATTTTAATAGCAAAACTGTTATTTTACCTAGCAAATTAGCTATGTAAAAATCTAAAGCTGGTGCCAGCTAGGATTATGTTGTCCATTTAGCTGTTGTCCGCCCGATTGGTTCATTCTCCTCCGAAGCTGAAACTGACAATGGCCATCATGGGGCGGTCTACCTCTGCATCCCGGTGTGTTAACCCAACCCCTGTACCTGCCGCAGCAATAGATTGTCGGTGGCATCACTGTGGTTGGATGCGTTGCTATCCAAGGTGGACACGGTGTCTGCATGCATGGCATTGGAAATTGCTGTTCGTGTTGGTGTTGATGGTGTTGGTGCGGTTGAACTATTTGTTGGCTATGCTGATTGGTCTGTTGTTGTTGATCTTGTGGACGCCGTTGCATTCTGTCAGCGAGTGCTGGCTCTATTGGGTGCACGGTCATGGTCGGTTGTTGGTGCACTGCAACGGTTGGCTCCGGTTTTTTTTGATTTTCGGGTTCTGTTGTTGTTCCGGTTGTTGTCGCGGCGTGTGCGGCTTGTTGCCATTGATTGTTTGGGTAACAGTGACCATGCTGCAATGACACATCCATTTCTGGTTCTTCTTCTGTTTGTTTTATTCCACAGTCCGTGCAAAGGCAACGACCCAGATCATCATTTCTTGGTTTTGTTGTCTTCATCCAATCCAAACATTCGGAAAAGAATCTCTCACCATTGTCAGGTGGTAGGGTCTCTAACGATGGAAACGGCAGATTGTCCTTCGATGCTCCTGCTTGAATCGCAATGGAATTGATGTAAGCAAGCTCTGAGTGATTAAAGAAACACACGACACTTTCGCATGCGGCTGGGATCTTTTTTCTTGCAGTGTTCTCGGGTGTCAAAGTAATCAGACGCCTTCTATGGCGTGTCGCGAGGTTGAATCGGGCTGTGCCAGTGAGGTTAAGATTGTTGGCAAGGGTGCTTCTCATACCACAGTTCCCAAAATGAGCCAACATGAGATGGAATGATTCAAGACAAGATTCCCCACAGTGAGAAATGCATTCTTTTAATTGGTGGGGTGAGTTCTGGCTTGGCAGAACAACGTCATACATTTGTTCCAATGGCAGGGGATCTTGAATGAAACACGCTTTCTTTTTACACTCTTCCAATGTTGGTTTGGTGTCAGCAGTAAATAACGTCTCTCCAGTGAGAGGATCTTTTCGGCCGCGTGCTGGTTGAGTAGACGGATCACTCGCTGTGCATTTGAATCGATCAAACCAATCATCAAGCATGCCACACAAGACATGCGTGGGCCTGCTCTCTTTTCGTAAGTATTTGTTGCATCTTTGCCGGAACAGTATGGATGCTTTGAGATCTAGTGTGTCCTCATCACTGTGTTTTGTTGAGAGGGTGCCTTCCTTCAAAGCCTGGAGGAGATTGTCGTGGTCCTCGTTGTTGCAAGCACAAATGCAGTTGAGAAGACTTGTGATTGATTGGAAATGATCAATGTGATTCTTTTTTAGGGTTCTTGTCATTCTTTGGATGAAATGGAATAGGCCAAGTCTCCCTTGAAGTTCATTACCACATGTGGCGTTCCAAAAGTCACTCTTCGCTGGCCATGCATCGCTGTGCATAACACTGGGCTGGAACGTGGGCCTTCTTGTCAAGGACATGGCAGCATGTGCAAAATCAGATGCCTTCGTGCTAGGAACCAATGCCGCGGAAGCTATCGCGCCAGTCTCCGTGGCGACATCCCACAATGCATTGGCCCCTATTCGCCTCTTCTGGAAGTAGTTTTTACAAACTTCATGAGTATGATTTTGGGCAAAGGACAACTGACAACTGACAGCTTGAATCTCTCTGACATGTCTGTCATGATCGCTGATTCCATAGGGTGTGTTCGAATTAGAAGAAGCGGCGTCATAAGCATCTCTGATGGAATCCCCAAGTGGAGGACAGCAAGCAACATAGTAGCCAATGTTTTCCACATAAGGTGGTGGTTCCTCTTCTAGGTTTACATGTGTGGAGTAGCATTCAGCAACACGATCAGCATGCGATCGATTCACAGAATGGCACAGCAACCGACTGCACAAGTCCCCATTGCCACAAGTAGGCATCAACAAATCAAATGCATTGGTGGCAGTTTTTCCCAGGTGACTGTTCTTATTGTCAAGAGAACATTTGGTTTCCACTGGGTAACTGTTTCTGACATGGGCCGGCAACTGACACAACACGTCGCTGCTGTTGGCATTCAATTGACTTTTACAGCAGGTGCATGTCAGGGACATGATCATGCACCACATTGGTGGACCCTCTAATGCAAAAATAGGGAACAACATTTTATTCTTTGAAATATTGGTCCTATCATTGTTTAGAGTCCCATTTTTGCAACGGGGACATGCAATCCTAGTCCCGCACATGCTGTTCCAGTCGACGAATAGCAGCTTTTGGCCGACTGTTGAGTGGCATTCAGGGCCCATCAACTTGGTCTTTGCTGGAGGAACTGTCATAGTGATGCCATCAAAATAATCATGGGTCGTCATGTGCTTTGGACGTATGATTTTCTCTACAACAACCTTAGCAAAAGCCAGCATGGGCAGCGGAGCCCTGTTCGACTTGTGGGATTCAATAAACGCCGGGTCCTGTAGAGTTTCAGTCACAGTTGTGCACAAGTCATCACCACTGATGGTGTTGTTGTTGCTACTGGCAATTGTTGCAGTGATTTCTGTGGTGGCGGTTGTTGTTTGTCTTATGGTTGTTGTTGCCGCAAACGACGTAAGCTTTGCCGCAAACGACGCAGGCTTTGGTTCGAAGCACCCGGCTACAGCTTCCTTGGTTAAATATTTTCCACTACACTTCTCTGATTCAGTCAAGGGAGTGGCAAACAAGACTTGTAGTCTTTTTTCCTCCTTCTGGATCTCCATTGCAGCAGTCGACTGAGCAGCCCCTCCTCTTTTGTTGTAGCAGAGGCGATGGTGGGCTCTGTGAACGTCTCTACCAACCAGCCGTCCCTTGCAAACTTCACAGTCTTTTAATGGATCAAATGCCCGATCACCAAATAGAGTCTGCTGGCCTGTTGACTTGTGTTTCTTCCTGTGGCTTTGGCTTTGAAGGAGATGCGTTCGCCCCGTCAAAGTTAAACGTCGTTGACTCTGAGGTCCCATTGTAGATTATGAACCACCATTCTCTTGCTGCTGTGGCGCTGCAGCCGCTGGTGCCACTGGCCTGGCATGTGGATTGGTTGTTACCATGTTTTATCCGCTACTTGCCGCTGCTTTGAACGCCATTGTCAAATTGATGGAATCCATGTTTCCATCGAAACTTGATTAACAACACACAAGAAAGATCTTGAGGATAAGGTTAACATGACGTCATTAATGTTAAAATCCGTTATGTCCAAAGTGTGTCATAGGAGCACCGGATGCGATTCTAGCCAATCAGATCACTGCCTTGTTAACCGCACACCCTCATTGCCTCCATAACCAGTCGTGAGTGGTGTGCAGCTTTCAACTGCCAGCAGCTATGCATGTGCTAGCTAGCTAGCTATTAGTTACGCAGAGACTGCTGCTGGTAGCTGTCTCTACTATGCGGTAGAGCAGCAGGCACTAGCACCAGGAGGTCGCACGTAAGCCGGATCTGGTCGCACATAGGCTCACAAGGAACGCTGGCTCACTTTTGGGCTCACTTTTGGGCTCACTCTGGGCTCACTCTGGGCTCACTCTGGGCTCACTCTGGGCTCACTCTGGGCTCAACCAGCAAGTCGCAGTGAGCCCAGTGGTGAGCCAAGCAGTGAGCCCAGTGATCGAGTGAGGTTCGCCCTGCGTGGGTTGATTCAGTGCTGCGTTGATCAAGTCGTTGGAATCACATGAAAACTCGAACTGGCTCAACGAACGGCTACTAGCATGTCGAGGCTCACCACTGGGCTCACTTCTGGGCTCACTTCTGGGCTCACTCTTGGCTCACTCTCGGCTCACTCTTGGCTCACTCTCGGCTCAACCGCGAAAATGAGCCCAAGAATGAGCCAAGTGCGCACGCATTTTTTGGTCAAACTGTGCGACTGATGTCTGGCTCACGCAAAACCTCCAGGAGGTTGCAGGAATTCGTGATTTGTTCACAAAACGGTTGAATTTATTGAAAATGCTTTGAAGTTGAAAAGGTTGAATTGAATGTTAGTGACTGCAGTCCAGTTGAATTGAATTTAAAGCAGTTGAAAAAAGTTGAAAAAGGTTGAAATTTGTTTCATTGCAAACCGTGTTAAAAGCACGCACGTTTTGTATTTAAGTTGAATTTAATTGAATTAGGCACAATTGAATTTACTTTAATTTACTTAAGTTGAATTTACTTTAAGTTGAAAAATGCTCAGTTGAATTAACATGAAAAGATTTCACCCATATTGCGACCACATCATGAATTCCCGTAACCTCCAGCACTAATCAAAGAGTAGCAGACTGCGTTGCACTGGCTAGTAGCTACTAGCTAGCAGCAGCACCACTGCAATTGTACCAGGGACGAAACTAAAATCAATTGAGCACACAGTTTAACACAGTTTGAGACTTGACTAGGCTTTGAACAAGTTGTTTGCAGGGAGGGTTTAACATCAAAGTTGATCAAAGCAACTGTGTTTTTATCATGGTTCACCACCGTGTTGGAACGAAGTCAATCAAAGCCAATCTTAGATTTTCGTTTTCTCCCAAGAGAAGACAGTGCCAGCACAGCATGCAGCAGCACGGCCACATGCATTGTCGCAGGACTAACTTTCTGCTGGAGTGCTACACAGCCTGGAAGTGTGCGACAGGGCGATCTGGAAAACAACTGATTGCTTGACACAATGGACTCTGGAGCGCTCGCGCCAGTGGCTGTCATCCTCCCAAAAGGATTCAATTGCTCGGTTGCTTTGGGTTTTGGAATCATGACTTCATCTGAGCCCATGCCTGCCCCTTCCAGGAAGTCATGAATGTCTACCTCCTGTTCCATGGTCTGGACTTCACTCTCTAGCACTTCCATTTCAAACTTCAACTTGTCATGTTAAACTCCACTGTGTCTTTTTAAGTCGCCTTGATCTTTGGATTCTCATCCTCTGAACAAAATTGCATTCCAGCATGTCATGGGCTAAAGCAATGCATGTGCCAATCATTGCTAGAAGCTTTGTCTTGCCGTTTCCCGTAGATTGATCTTGTTTCAATTCTTCATTTCTTTGAATGCTCTGATGAACTGCATGTTGCCGTTGTGCGATCTCTGCTTGTCGGGCAGTTCCCATCTTTTGGCCTACAATGACACCACAAGTGCTTCTTTTCTTCTGATGTTTCTTTGTGGGCTGTCAGCATGTAGTCAAGAATGTGTTGTCTTCTGTCACCAGAGACAGTGCCAGTTGGTGCATCCTTGGTCACTTTCTGGACATGGCAACACCAACAATCGAAAGAGAATCATCAAGGAACTGATCCGTCTGAGCCAGTAGCCCAGTGCTTCTCTTCTGTGCATGTCACGTGAATGGTTTGTCACACATAAATAGCACTCTTCATCCACGGCAAAATCCTTGCAAATGCAGAAGGTGAACATGTCCAGAACTTTTGCGTGATCCTGTTCAAAAGACCCCCAATGACAGCCAACAAAACTCCAGCACAGTTCATGCATGTGTCAAGACACATGCAACTCCAAACACCATGGATGATTTTTGGCCTTTCAACAAACTCTGACTTCCTCAAATCAACCCCACTGCTTTGCTTGCAGTGAGGGCAACTCGACATGATGTGGTCAGGGAGCAACAAGTGCGGCGCCCACATTGCAACATCCTTAACACAGAAAGAATCTACGCACATTTTTAATTCCGTGAGAACAAGAGAGGGGTTGGATGTTGGACCAATCATCTTCCCATCTTTTTTCTTGGGGCATTTTGCTCCGTCCATAAGCACAGAGGCCCTCACAGACTTGATGAACTCATGTGGGGGACTGCCATGACAGGATTTTGATTGCCACACAACGGTTAAGCCATCCATGGCAGTCGAACAACAAGCAACAAACACTTTTATGTTGATCGACATCATAGTTTTGGAATAGCAGTCTTGGTCCAAAGTTGTGAAACTTGAAATTAAAATCAAGACCAGGAGTCTTGTGATGTTTTGTTAGAGAAAATGTCAGAGGACCAAAGAGTGACGTCTCTTGGGTGCCCACAATGTCAATGACCATCGTTTGACATGACCACCAGAAAGCAGCACTTTCACAGTTGACATGTCACTAAAATAACAGAACAAAGCACATGTGGGGGGCACGAAGTGCCCAATCAGATTCTTTGAGGGATGGGCGACTGAGCATGGTGCCATTCAATGAGTCTTCTTGATGCCTTAACATTTCCTTTTTTTCTTCGTTGCAGAAAAAAATGGCTTGATTTACTGTGACAGATTTGAGGAACATGAATCGGTCTGTCCTGCGACATGCCGTGATCTTCTTCGAAAATCCAAAATTTCGGACGGTTGGTCGCTGCCAAACAAAAATGTACTAAGCTAGCTAACTAGTAGCTAGCTAGCTAGTAATGAGTACCAGTACCAGTACAAGGTACCAGGTACTGGACTTGCCAAACTCGGATCACATCAAACACACGTTGCAAATACAGTACTTCCGGATCACTGACAAATCAGAGTCTTTCGAAGTCTTCTTACGACCGATTGATTAGTTGCCTGCCTCACATATTCACACGCATTGTCGCTCTAATACTTCCACAAGTCCATTAGTCGGCAAGTCTAGTTTGAAATAGAATCAAAACGGCTGAAAATGTTTAGAATCGCGAAGAAAATCGCCACTGGGGCCCGTAATTTCCCCCGCGCAAGCAGCATTGCAGTCAGAGGATTGGCGTCGGTGCCGGAATGGGCAACCATTGACCCGGAGCAGCTCGGAGCTGTCACAACGCCGCATGATGTAGCAAATTGCGTCGACGGAAAATGGTCTAAGGACACAAAGCAGAAAATGGATATTCCACACCCTCTCGATCGCGATGCGCCTCCTCTCTTCACGATTCCTGATACGCAGGCGGATGAATTGGGCCCATTTCTCAAGAGCTTGAGGAAATGCCCAAAGACAGGGCTACACAATCCACTAAAAAATCCCGAACGATATGTTCAGTACGGAGAGATTACTCGCCTGGTGTGTTATTATTTGTTGAAAAGAATTTTTTGTATATTGCGTCCTCGTCTCCGCGAATAATAAACCAGAGGAAGCGTGGCACATTTTGCAATACAGTAATGATTTGAACTCACGTTCTCCAACTTCATTTCTCAATTTTGTTTTATTATAGGCGGGAAACGCTCTAATGCAACCAGCTATTGCTGAGTTTTTCGCGAGATCTATTCAAAAATGTGTCCCGAAGTCGCACGCACAGGCCCTTGGAGAGGTTCAGGTCACAGCGGCATTTTTGAATAACTTTGCTGGGGATAATGTTCGCCGTCTTGCCAAAAGTTTTGGAGTTCCCGGTGATCATTATGGGCAGATGTCTGTGGGGCACCGTTGGCCATATGGTCCTGTGGCGCTCATCACACCCTTCAACTTTCCTCTTGAAATTCCTGTTCTCCAGTTGATGGGAGCCTTATTTATGGGAAATAAGCCAGTGCTGAAGCCATCAGAGCAAGTTTCTGTTGTTATGGAACAATTTTTGCTTTTACTGCAGCATTGTGGAATGGACCCCGCTGATGTTGACTTTTTGAATTGCAAAGGGCCTGTTGCACAAAAAGTTATCACGGACACCCCAGTACGGGTTACTCAGTTCACGGGATCTTCCAAGGTGGGAGAGCTCCTCTCTGCGGCCACGCACGGAAAAGTCAGGCTTGAGGATGCTGGATTTGACTGGAAGATTATCGGGCCTGATGTTGGCGATGTTGAATATGTAGCCTGGCAATGTGATCAAGATGCCTACGCTTCTATTGGTCAGAAATGCTCAGCTCAGTCAATTGTATTTGTGCACGAGAACTGGAAGAGCGCGAATCTGTTGGAGAAACTAAAGGAAAATGTTTCGAAAAGGAACTTTGATGATTTCACAGTAGGTCCAGTTTTGACAGTTTCCACGAAGGAGTTCCTCGGCCATACTGAGAGACTGGCCAAGATTCCAGGCGCGTCTATCTTGTGGGGTGGAAAGGAGCTCGCCAACCACAAAATTCCTGAAAGGTATGGGGCAGTAGAGCCCACTGCTGTGTTTGTTCCATTGGAAGAGATGATGAAGGATGAAAATTTTGATGATTGCGTCAAAGAGCTGTTCGCCCCTTTTCAGGTGATAACTTACTACAATGATGACACCTTGGCTACTGTGTTGGAGGCCACTGAACGCATGTCGCACCACTTGACAGCTGCTGTTGTATCGAATGATCCCGAGTTTCAGGCGAAGGTATTGGCCAATACAGTGAATGGCACAACGTATGCTGGTCGCCGTGCCCGTACCACAGGAGCTCCGCAAAATCATTGGTTTGGACCAGCGGGAGACCCACGGGGTGCTGGAATTGGAACCCCAGAAGCAATCCAGCTTGTTTGGTCTTGCCACCGCGAGATTATCAACGACAATCTTGTTCCAGCATCATGGAGCCAACCAAAGGCGACGTAAAGAAAGGGAACCTGCTGTCAATGACGTTAATTTCAAGTGTTTTTATAGTTGCAGGCTAGCCTGAGAGATGCGCGGATTCCTATAAAATTTGCGACAACACTTTTTCAATAATACAAGCCAAACTGTTTTCGCGAACAAAGTTCTCAACATTTTCCGGTAAACATTACTGTCGGATTGTTCTACATGTGCATAAGGCTTGGAGAACCTTGGGACCGGTTTTCATCAGTTCTGCTAGTATCATGTCGGGTAGCTTGATCCAATTCTGTCTCTCATAACTTGTTGTACTGCTATGGCTCTAGTTAAGTAGGGTAGAATGAGAGGCAGTAGAAGCTATGTAGAAGTGCTACAAAAAACCTATTCCCTTTCCCTGACACTGAAGAATAAACTCTAGCTAGCACACTTGCACCTATTTTAAGTATTGGGAAGCGGATTAAGAAATACATGTATCTATTTTTGAGCTCCACAATGGGACTATTGCTGCCGCCATTCTGCACACAGACTAAGTTGTTGATAAACGATATATCTTCACCGTCAAATCGCCAAACAACAAGGGGCGAAATACAGTAACAATACCTTAATAAAGAAACTTTCCTACTCTAATGTTTCACCACTAGAACAGCTGCTATTGCATGCAAATTTGAAAGTTATAAGCAATAAGCTACCATACGAACAGCTCCATGTTTGATCGAATACTTCCACAAGATCGACATCTTCATTGGCAAGATTGCTTACACGGTGCGCATGTTTCGTCATGGTGAGATGCTTTTGTTACCACAT
>Ga0163144_10014707_pt1 | contig 16224 bp, 20 predicted proteins | sample OliLak19BULKMAT1_FD_123175 | JGI IMG/M metagenome (GOLD analysis project Ga0163144, IMG submission 123175) | Freshwater microbial mat bacterial communities from Lake Vanda, McMurdo Dry Valleys, Antarctica - Oligotrophic Lake LV.19.BULKMAT1 | ecosystem: Environmental > Aquatic > Freshwater >... | reverse complement strand
CACCTTCCCCGCCCCCTTCTCCGTGACGAGCTTACTCACCACCTCCCCCGTATGCCCATAAGGCACAATCCGCAGCTCCAGGCCGTGTTTCGCCCGCATCTGCTCCCGCACCGTCGTCTCAAAATACCGGTTCCGCGCCTCGTCCCCCGCCCACATCGCAAAGCTTACCTAGCGCGGCTTCCCACACCCCACCAGCAGCAGAACTATTCCCAGCCACGCTCGACCCATAGAGACAGCATAACCGGAGCCCCCAGGAATACCAGCCCAACCGCCGCCGCCACCGCCTCATCCCCGCTCTTCTGATACCCCACCAGCGCCATCGGCAGCGTCAACACCCGCCCCCCGCCAATCACCGCCGTCAACGCATACTGGCTCCACGAAATCACAAACGCGAACGCCGCCCCCGCCGCAATGCCCGGCAGCAGCGCCGGACCCTTCACATGCCGCCACACCTGCCACCCGCTCGCCCCCAACGTCCGCGCCTGCGCCGCCAAGTCTTCATCGAACCGCGACAAACTCGCCGCCACCGCCATCACCGCATACGGCGTCGCCGGGAGCAGATGCACCAGCGCCACCCCCCACCAAGAATCCGTCAACCCCAGCCGCAGGAACACCCCATGCAGCCCCACCCCCATCGCCAGCGGCGGCAACAGCGCCACCGTCAACACCGCCCACCGAACCCACGCCGACCGTCGAAACGGCCCCGCCAAAACCATCCCCAGCAACACCGCCCCCACCATCGCCACCACCGCCAACCCCAACGAGTTCCCCACCGGCTCCGCCCGCACCGCCCCCCACGCCCGCCCGCTCCACTCCGCCGGCATCACGTCCGGCCACAACCACCGCCCCGCCAAGCTCCTGACCAGCAGACACACCACCGGCACCCAAATCAGCAATCTCACCATTCCGTCCTCAGCCGCACGTAAAGTCCCGCCAGCCCCGCGCTGAACAATCCCATCCCCGCCGAAATCCCCAACGCCACCTCCCGCTCGCTCACGAAGTACCGCTGCGCCACCACGCTCAACACCGCCGGATGCGTCCGCCCCAACAAAAATGGCACATCGAAACTCGCAAAAACGAACCCAAAAACGAGCAGCGTCGCCGGCACCATCGCCGGAGCCAACAGCGGCAAAGTCACATACCGCAACCGCTGCCACCGCCCCGCCCCCAACGTCGCCGCCACGGCATCGTACTCCCCACTCAACCGCCGCAGCACCGTCATCGCCATCAAAGCAAAAAACGGAGTCTCCTTCAGCCAATAGACGAGGATGATCCCAAAACCCCACCGGTCCTGCACCACGTCCGGAAACTCCCCCGGCCCCGCAATCCCGCCCACCGCATAAACCATCCGCGCCAACACCCCGCTCGGCGCCAGCAGAGTCACCACCACCACCGCCATCGTCAAATGCGGCATCGCCAACGGCACCTGCCACATCACCTTCGATCCCCGCAGCGCCAGCCCCACCCCAGTCGCCAGCGCCAAACCCGTCGACGCCCCCGCTATCCACACCGTAAACCAAAACGAGCTCCAAATCTCATCCATGCAGCTTGACCGAAAACACCGCCCCTCCCGCGTAGTTCGTCGCCGTCAAATCCCCACCGTGCTCCAGCACCGTCTGCCGGCTCAACGCTAATCCCAGCCCCAACCCGTTCCGCTTCCCAAAACTCGTAAACGGCTGGAATAATCGCTCCTTCACCTCCGCCGCAATCCCCGGCCCCTGGTCGCTCACCGCCACCGTTACGTCCTTGCCCTCCGCCTTCGCCACAATCGAAATCTCGCCCCCCTCCGGCATCACCTCAATCGCGTTCGCAATCAGATTCACGAACACCCGCTCCATTCGCGCCCGGTCCATCGGCAGTTCCAACCCCTCCGGTATCTCCACCCGGAACCGGATATGCCCAACCTCCTGGCTCTCCACCGCCGCCTCCACCACCTCGCTCAATCGGCAAGTTTCAATCTCCCCCGTCTTCCCCTTCGCCGCGTCCAACAACTCCTGCAACATCTCCAGCACCCGTCGGCTCGCCGAATAAATGTTCGAAGCCAATCGCTTCGTCTGCTGTGGAGCCAGATTGTCCGAGTCGATCAACATCTCCGCCCCGGCGTAGATCGCCGCCAACGGGTTCCGCAAATCATGCACAATGCTCGACGCCATCCGGCCCACCGTCGAAATCCGCTCCTGCCGAATCAACTCCCCCCGCGCCGCCTCCAGTGACCCGCTCATCGAATTGAACGTCGCCGCCAGCCGCCCCAATTCATCGTTGCTCGTCACCAGCAACCGCCCGTCGTACCGCTGCTCCGCAATGGCCATCGCCGCCCGGTCCAGCGCCCCCAGCGGCTCGACAATCCTCCGCGCCAAAAAGAAACTCAAAACCAAACTCAGCAACATGGCGGCCCCCCACATCCAAATCAAATCCCGCTGCAAATCCGCCAACTGTTGCCCCGCCTCGCCCGGACTTCGGAAAATGCTCAACGTCCCCACCGCTGCCCCGTCCAACCCCAACAGCGGCCGATCCAGCCTCACCCCCGGCCGCTCCACCTTCTGCCCCGCCACTGAAAACACAAACTCCCCCCCCGTCAACTGCTCCGGCCGCTCGCTCTCCGGGTACCCCGCCACCAGCAAGCTGATCATCGCCGGGCCCCGCGCCGAATCCACCATCACCGGCGTCAAGACCAACTGATAGATCGACCGCCCTTTCACGAAAAATCCCGTCTGCTGCCGCACCCCCGGCTTCACCATCGGCCAGCTCGCCATCGCCGGCGGGTTCCCCGCAATCGTCGCAATCGGCACCCCGCGCGGATCGCACACCACGAAGAACGATCGCTCCCGCAGCCCCTGCGAAAGCATCCCCCGCAACTCCGCCGCCGAATCCCGTATCGTCGCCGCGTCCTGTGTCCCAAACGCCGCCCGCACATTCGGCAAACTGCTCAACAGCAACGCCGCCGTTCCCAACATCTCCTGCCGAGCCTGCCATACGCTTTCGTACGTCAGCACGCTCCCCCGCATCTCCTCTTCCAGCGACCGCGTCGCGCTCCCAATCGCATGCCGCTGCAGAATCCATCCCGTCACCCCAAACAGCAACGTCACCGATCCAAATACCGCCAGCCAAATCTTCCAACGGAGGGACATCTCACTTACCCCCTATATACGGCCCATTCTCCTGCGGTTTAGCCGGATATTCCCGGCCATGTTTAGTCTTGTGCGGCACCTCCAGATACCCGGACTCGGAGACCTTCACCCGCGGCACCGTGAAAATTTCATCGCTCACCACCACCTTCATCTCCAACTTCGAAAGCGTCTCCTGCGTCGCCCGTTCATGAAACAGTCGCAGCCGATACTCGCCCGGCGGCACGTTCGCCACCTGCCAACTGCCATTCGCCAGGGTCACCGCGTAGTACGGCGTCGGCACCACCACAATCACCGCGCTCATGTTCGCATGGATGTTGCAGAACACCCGCACAAACCCCTCCCGCCGAAACACCACCTTCTGCGAAGTCCCCGGCGCATATAGCCCGGTATCAAACGGTTGCCCCGCAAAGTTCGAAAACGCGTTATGGAAAATCGGATCGTGGTTCGGAAAGTCCACCGTCGATCCCACCGGCACCGCCAGCACGTGCGGAGAAAATTTCTTGTTCTTCTGGTCCAACACCACTCGTCCCGGCGTCATCGCCGCCTTGCCCTGCAGCGGCTCCAACCACACCACGACGCCATCCCAACTCTTCACCTTCGCATCGGTCAGCTCTACCGTCCCCGACACCGTCGCCGCCACCGCCGGCAATACGCTAAAAAATGTAAGCCAGCGAAAGATCATAACGGTTCACCCTCCTTTCTCCTGTCCCCAGGATCACGGACCGGATCTGCAAACTCTCCAGTCCCACCACCACATTCGGCGCAATCCGCACCATCACATTCGCCCCTCCCGTTCGATTCCGCCCGTTCTGCCCCCTTACTAAGTCGCTCTCCCGGTCGTCATGAATCCCCGCAAACAGGTTCACCGTCACCCGCCCCGTCACCGCAACCGCCGCCTGCGCCCATCCCCCCCGGCTCCTCACCGCCTCCACGGCCCCTCCGGGCAGAAACCGAAAACTCTGCCGTAACGAACCCAAATGGTGAACATTCTCCCCGTTGAAAAAGGTACCCGTCAGCTCCAACTTCTCCACCGGCTGCGCCTTCCAGTCCAACGTGAAGATCCGCGACGGCACGCTCCGCCCGGTCACGTGCGAGGTCGAAACATGCCCCCCCACGCCAAACTCAAACTTGTCTTTCACCCAGGCCCCCCGCATCTCCAGCGACGGCCGCCGCAGCGTCACCAGCGCCGGGTTCGCCAGCCCCGCCTGCTCCGAAGTCTGCATCACCGCCCCCTGCAACCGGAACTCGCCTAGCTTCTCCTCATACCGAATCTGCGGCTGCCACCGCCACAAATTGCCCGCGCTCGTCAACGGCACCACCCCCACCGTCGCAAACGACGTCGGGTTCCATGGCGAAATCAACGGCTTCATCAGCCCCACCGAAACCGACCTCTGCTCCCAAGCCAGCGTCGCCTCCGCCGTCCGCAGTCGAAACGGAACATTCCCCGTCCCCTCCGTATTCCCCTCCCAAAAGTCCCCAAACGCCGAACCCGATACCTTCGCCCCGAAAAACGTCTGCGGCCCATGAAAACGAATTCCCACTACCGATTGGCGAAACGTCAACCCGGCCACCCGCCGGTTCACCGCCGCGCTTGCCTGCGTCGGCGTGTCCACGCCCCCCGCCCCGGCCGAATTCGCAAACACGTTGAACAGCGCCATGCCCGAAAACTCAATCGGAAACCGGCTCGCCGCCTCCACCTTCGTCGACGCCTGCTCCTCAATCCGCCGCTCGGCAATCTCCAGCCGCTCCGGCACCAAGGTGTCCACCTTCGCCCTCAACTCCGCCACCTCGCCCCGCAGCTTTGCGTTCTCGGCCTCTAACTTCTCCAGCCGCGCCAGGATATCCGCCTGCGCCCACAGCGCCGGGACCCACAGCAAAAGTAGTAGTTTATGCATAGAGCATTTCCTTCAACGCCTCCCGCACCGCCGCCGTCGAATACGGCTTCGGAAAAAATCGATCCGCCCCGGCTTTTTCCCCGGGCCCCGCCGACATCGCGATCACCGGAGCCCCCGGCTTCAGCCGTCGAAAGTTCACAATCAACGCCTCGCCGTTCATCCGCGGCAGGTCCAGGTCCGTGCACAACGCATCCGCCCGCCCCAGCATCTCGAACCCGTCAAGCCCGTCATAAGCCACCAGCACGTCCGTGTCCGGCAACAGACTCAACGCCACCGCCAGCGTATCCGCCAGCGCCCGGTTGTCCTCCACCACCAGCATCGTCCGCCTCATGGCAAGAACCGATATCCGATTCCATGCACCGTCAGGAAGTGCCGCGGCACCGCCGGGTCAGCCTCAAACTTCTGCCGCAGCTTCACGATATGGGCGTCCACCGTCCGCGTATGCGGAAACGAGTTGTAGCCCCAAACCGAGTTCAAAATCACGTCCCGCGTCAGCGGCCGATCCGGGTTCTGCAGGAAGAACACGAGCAAGCTGTACTCCGCCGGGGTCAGCTTTATCTCCTGCCCCGCCCGCTGCACCGCCCGCCGTTCAATGTCCACTTCCGTATCCGAAAACTTCAAAACGTGGTGGGCCTCGCCGGACGACCGCCGCAGAATCGCCCGGATCCGCGCAATCAACTCCCGCCGCCCAAACGGCTTCACCACGTAGTCGTCTGCCCCAATCTCCAGCAGCAGCACCTTATCGATTTCGTCCCCCACCGCACTCAGTACAATAATGGGAGTGTGCACTTTGTCCGTGCGCAGTTGGCGGCAGATCTCCACCCCGCTCATCCCTGGTAGACGCAAATCCACCAGAATCAAGTCCGGTTTCAAACTCAACGCCTTCTCATAGCCGTCCCGGCCGTTGGCGCTCTGGTGAACTCGAAAGCTCTCCTGCTCCAGCATCAAGCCGATCGTATCTCTCAAGCTGTCGTCGTCGTCGATTACGAGTATGGTCTGCATGCAAGCCGCAAGGAAATTGTACCGAAACGCGCAACGAACGCCCTTGTGTGAACATCTTCTAATTGGAACCCATGCGAATTCTCGTCTCTCTCCTCTTCACCGCCGCCTCCGCTTTGCTTGCTGAGGAGTATAAGTCCGCCGCCGGCAGCACCCCGCCCGCCGACCTCGCCGCCAGCGTCGGTACCCTTTTGAACAAAGAAGGAACCCAGGTAATGAAGGACGGTCAGCTTCTCGCTGAAATCTGGTATCGCTCCGAAGTCCCGGCGGGCCCCGCCACCTCGGAGGCCAACCTCACCATGCCCAACGTCCCCCACGGCTCCCTCCTGGCCGTCATCCGCTTTGCTCAGAAGCATGAAGACCGCCGCGGCCAGAGCGTAGCCCCCGGCGTTTACACCATGCGCTACAGCTACTTCCCCGAAAATGGAACCCACCAAGGTGCCGCCCCGCAGCGCGACTTTCTGCTCCTCGTCCCCGCCGCCGGAGACACCGACGGCAACTCCACCCCGAACTTCGAAGCGCTCCTAACGCTGAGCCGCAAGGCCTCCGGCACCCCCCATCCCGCCGTCTTCAGCCTGTGGAAGGAAGATCCGAAGTTTTTCAAGGAAGGAATCATGGAGAAGCAGGGTGAGCACGACTGGGTCCTGATGCGCAAAATGGGCGTGGTCCCCGTATCCCTGATCCTCGCCGGCCGCGGCGAAGCCTAAAGCGCCGCCCGCATCTCCGTCACCGCCTGCTTCAAACTCGCCACCGGCTCCTTCAGCGGGATGTACTCCATCGTAATGTACCCCTCATACCCAGCCTTGCTGATCGCCTTGTAGATGTTCGCGTAGCTCATCTCGCCCGTCCCCGGCTCATGCCGCCCGGGATTGTCAGCCACGTGGAACACTTTCACATAAGGCATCGCCGCCAGCGCCGTCCGGATCACGTCCCCCCGCTCCACCTGCTCGTGATACAAATCGAACAGCAGGCGCACGTGGTCGTGGTCCACCGCCTTCATCAGCCGCAACCCATCCACGCAGTTCGATAGAAAGTACCCCTGGTGGTTCACCTTCGTATTCAACGGCTCCACGATCAAAGTCACCCCGTACTTCGCCGCCAAATCCCCACACCGCTTCGCCCCCTCCACCATCTCCGCAAACTGCTCTTCAAACGTCTTCCCCGCCACCGCGTCCCCCGACATCAACAACGCCAGCGGCACCCCCATCCGCTGCGCATATTTCAGGTTCGACTCGACCTCCGCCAACAAAGCCGGCCGCTTCGCCGCCTCCAGCATGTTCAACTTCTGGCCCTTCAAGTTCGGAGTCGTCGAAATCGTGTCGATCCCCAGCCCCAGGCTCCGCGCCCGTTTCTGAAAGGCCTCCACGTCCATCGTCAGGTGCTCACCCACTAACTCCACGCTCTGCAAGCCCGCCCGCGCCGCAATCTCCAACCGCTCTTCCAGCGTCCCCTTCAGACACCAAAGCATTACCGAACTCGTAATCTTTGCCTTCTTCGGCGGAGCCATCACGACGGGCACTTGCATACTGGCGGCAATCAATTGGCGACGGGTCATACCGTCACAGCGTACCGCATCGCATCCCCTTCCCACCCATCGGCGTGGGCGAAAAGGCGGGTCATGTGCAGCACGATCTCTCGCGTCTTCCGATGCTCGTAGGCGTAGAAATTAGACAGGCTCAGAATCTCGTTCTCGCCCGGCTGCAGCGTATCCACCGTCCGCACCGTCGCCTTCCGCAGCAGCCCGGTATGCCGATCCACCTCGCCCATCACGAACGGAAACCTCGGCCGGTTCCCCCTCGGGTTCGTCGGGGTAATGTTCCCCAACCAGTAGATCCGCCCGTTCGAATGGGTCAGTAGTTGCGAGCACGAACTCGGCGAAAAGAAGTCCTCCCCTCCCTCATACGTCCACGGCACCGGGGCCGACCAGGTCCGCGCCCCATCGTTCGAATAGCTCGCCCACCGATGGCTCGGCCGCTCCGGCGTCTTATCGTTCGACGCCCGGCAAACCAGCAACAGCCGTCCCTCGGTCAACCGCGCCATCGTGGCTTCCATAATGCCCCGGGTCGATTGCTCCGGGCTCAGTCGAATTACATTCGACATCCGCCACCGCAACCGATCCCCGTCCCACTTCCCCAGCAAGACCGCCGTCTCATGCCACGTATAGCCCTGCCCCGGGTTGTAGTATTCCCCCTTGGAACCCAATGGCGTAATCTCCACCGGCACGCAGATCGTCCCGTCGGCAAGCGTCAACGGCACGCAACTCTGGTCCCCCATCATCACCGAATTCTTCCCGGCCCTTACCCCGGGCAGCGGATGCGCCGCGCTGAACTCAGCCCCTTCATGAATCACCTGATGCGTCTTCCCCGCGTAGGTATAGAAGAGCTGCCACCGTCGCATCCCTTCGAGCGGATCATCCGTCGGCAACACCCCTTCCATGAAGAACTCAAGATATCGCCCCGTCGGCGGATCCACATAGCCGCAGCGCAGGTGCTTCCGATACATCCCCTCCGGCCGCTTCTCCCCGGTCATGATCGTCTCCGGCGCCGACCACGTCACCCCATAGTCGGTCGACCGCCGACGATACGCCACGTCGATCGTGTCCGACCGGCTCCAGCGCTGTTCGATCGAGTTCATCTCGCCTCCGCTGCGCTGCGTATAGAAGGCGTAAGCCATGATCGCCGTGCCCTTCCCCGGGCTCGGTATGAAGACGCTCCGGCGTTGCGCCAACGCGGCCGCGGGCAGGGCGCCAGGTAGGGATAAGAAGAAGCGACGGTCCATCCGATCTATTCTTCCTGATTCATCACCTCAATGCATACCGGTTCAGGTTCGGGAGACTCGCTATATACTGGGGACATGAATCGCCGTGCGTTGTTGCAGGTTGGGAGCGCGCTCCCGGTGGCTGGGCCAGCGGCGCTGGCGCAGATCTCCTCCACCCCCGAGTGGAAGCCCGAGCTCTTTGATAGCCATACCAACGAGACCGTCGTCGTCCTCAGCGAACTCATCATCCCCGCGACCGACACCCCCGGCGCGAAGGCCGCCCTCGTCAACCGGTGGCTCGACCGCTTGCTGGCCGCCGGACCCGTCGCCCAGCGCGACGCGTTTCTGGAAGGTCTCCGCTGGCTCGACGGCTATGCCATCAAGCAGCACAGCGCCCCGTTCGCCAAGCTCACCGAACCCCAGCAGGTGGCCATTCTAAAGACCCTCGATTCCGAAGGCACCGGACCCGGCCAACGCTTCTTTCGCCTTGCCAAGATGTGGACCTCCCGCATCTATTACCAAACCAACATCGGCATGCGGGAACTCAACAAAGGCGGTAGAGTGCCCAGCATCAAGGACATGAACTGCTCAACTACCCCGAAAGCGTAACGTACCTGTACTCGCTCGGCAACGAGCTGAAGTCAGCCAAGCTCGACCTGGAACAGGTCGGGGTCGTGTGGGATGCGATGGGCTTCCCTACCTCCCAGCCGCCCGTTATCCACGTCGCCGGCACCAACGGCAAAGGCTCCACCTGCGCCCTGATCGAAGCCGCGATCCGCGCCACCGGCGTTAAGACCGGCCTCTACACCTCCCCCCATCTCGTCCAGCCCACCGAGCGGATCCAGATCAACGGCGTGCCCGTCAGCAGCGCTGAGTTCGCCGACGCCTTCGCCGCCGTTCACGCGGTCTCCGAGCGCCTGATCGACGAAGGCAAGCTCGAGACCCACCCGTCGTACTTCGAAACCGTCACGCTCATGGCCTTCTTCGTCTTCGCCGAACGAAGCGTCGAGTGCGCCATCGTCGAAGTCGGCCTCGGCGGCAGACTCGACGCCACCAACCTTGTCCGCCCCGAACTCTGCGTCATCACCCCCATCGACTTCGACCACGAAGCTTGGCTTGGCAAGAGCATCACGGCCATCGCCGGTGAAAAGGCCGGCATTCTGAAGCCCGGGGTCCCCGCCGTCATCGCCCAGCAACGAGCCCAAGCCACGGACGTCATCGGCGCTCGCGGCCAAGTGGTCGGTGCCACCCTCCACCGCTCCGCCGAAGTCGTCATGGAAGTCGTCTCGGCTGATGCGTACGGCAGCACGCTACGCTTCGACGGCGTCGAAGTCCGCTGCCCCCTGGCCGGCGAGCACCAATGGGAGAACGCGCGCACCGCGGCACGGGCCCTGCAACTCCGCGGCGTCCCCCTCGCCGGCATGGCCACCGCCATTTGGCCGGGCCGCCTGGAGCGCATCAGCCAGCATCCGGAGATCATACTCGACGGCGCGCATAACCCCGCCGGAGCCCAGGCGCTCGCCCGCTACATCCAAAAGTTCCACGCCGGCCGCCGCATCGGCATGATCTTCGGCACCATGCGCGACAAGGCGTTTGAAGAGATCACCTCCATTCTGTTCCCCGTCGTCGACGAACTCATCTGCACAGCCCCCGACCAAGCCCGCGCCCTCCGGCCGGAAGCGATTCTCGATTTGGCTCCCCATCCCAACGCCCGCGCCGCCGAAAACCTGGCCGCCGCCCTGGCGCTTCCCCGCCATTGCGACGTACTTTTCATCACGGGGTCGCTTTACCTGGTAGGAGAGGCAAGGGCTCTCCTCGTACAATAGAGGGTCAACCCCTACCGCATGTCCTTTGCCTTAATCCGTACCCTGCTCATCACCGACCCGCTCATTGTTGTGGCGACGGTCGTGATGGGAATCCTTAGCTACTGCCTCATCCCCTTCGATAAAGACGGCAGCAAACAGATCTGGTGCGCCAAGGTCTGGGGCCGCATGCTCACCCGCATCCTGGGCATGAGGATGGAAGTTGAAGGCCTGGAAAACCTCGACCCGCACGCTCACTACATCTTCGCCGGCAACCACCGCAGCTACTCCGACACCCCGGCCCTGCTCTACGCCCTGCCCTACAATTTTCGCTTTATGGCGAAGAGCGAACTCTTCGGCATCCCCCTCATGGGCACCCACCTGCGCACCGCCGGCCACGTCTCGGTCTCGCTCGACAATCCCCGCGAAGCCGTCCGCAGCCTCGTACTGGCCGGCAACAAGATCCGGGACGAAAAGCTATCGATTCTCATCTTCCCAGAAGGCGGCCGCACCGACGGTGCCCTGGAGCCCTTCAAAGAAGGAGCTGCCATCCTCGGCATCAAGAGCGGCACTCCCATCGTCCCATTTGGCCTCATCGGCACCCGGGAGATCCTCCCTATGCACGGCATCGCCGTCCGCGGCGGGGTCGTTAAGGTCCGCATCGGCAAGCCGATTCCCACCGAAGGATTGGGCAACCGCGACAAGGGCGCTCTGACCCAACAGGTTCGCAACGAAGTGGCGGCATTGCTCGGCGTCGCGCCGTAGCCCTATACTGCAAGGAATGAAGAACGCCCTCCTTCTGGTGTTACCGGTCGCGCTCCTGGCGCAACCGGAGTTCCCGCGTCCCAACAAAGACGCGGTGATGTCGATGGAAGACTACAACCCCAAGTCGGGGTTGACCGTCGAAGAGCACCCCGTAAGACGGGCCAAATATCCTTTTATTGACGTCCATAACCACCAACGCGGCGAGATGAACAAAGCCTCTCTCGACAAACTGGTGAAGGACATGGACGGTCTCAACCTCCAAGTCATGGTTAACCTGTCCGGTGGCTACGGCGACCGCCTGAAGAAGGCCGTCGACAACATGAAGGGCAACTATCCCAAGCGCTTCGTCATCTTCGCGAACCTCAACTTCGAGGACATGGAAGCCCCTGATTACGCCGATAGCGTCGCCAAACAGCTGGAACAGGACATCAAGAATGGAGCTCAGGGCCTGAAGTTCTTCAAGAACTTCGGCATGGATCTTCGCATCAAGAGCGGCGAGCGCATCAAGATCGACGACCCCCGCTTCGACAAGGCCTTCGAGATCTGCGCCAAGTACAAGGTGCCCGTTCTCATCCACACCGCCGAGCCCCGCCAGTTCTTTCAACCCTGGGATAAGGACAACGAGCGTTGGCTGGAACTGAAGCAATTCCCGAGCCGTTATCGTCCACCAGATAAGTTCCCGACCTGGGAGACCTTGATGGGCGAGCTCTACTCGCGCATCGGCCGCCACCCGAAGACGACGTTCATCAACGCCCACCTCGGCTGGCTCGGCGGCGACCTGGGGCAACTCAGCAAGCTGCTCGACAAGTACCCGAACATGAATGCGGAAGTAGCCGCCGTCCTGGCCGAACTCGGACGCCAGCCCCGCACGGCCCGGGCGTTCTTTACCAAGTATCAGGACCGTGTCCTGTTCGGCAAAGACATCTGGGAGACGAGCGAGTACTTCACTTACTTCCGCGTTTTCGAGACCGGCGACGAGTACTTCGACTACTACCGGAAACGCCACGCCTTTTGGAAGATGTACGGGATGGACCTGCCCGACGAGGTCCTGAAGAAGCTCTATTACAAGAACGGGCTCCGCATCATCCCCGGCATCGACGCCAGCCAGTTCCCCAACTAAAACTAGAGGACTAGCTTTTCGTGCTCGCCGTCCCGGGAGCCAGTCACCAGGTTGTAGAGATAAGTCACGACCCCGCTCGGCGAGGCCCAATACTCGGCCGTTTGGGCTTCCACGCGCAGCAGAGCCAATTGGGGATCGTTCAAGCCTTGCGGGAACCAAGCCGTGTAGGCGGGGTTCCAGAGGGCTGCGTTCTTTGCTTCGTCGACCACCATGTACCCGTAGCCCCGCAGGGCCAGGAAGCTCTTTAGGTCGGCGCTTTGAGCCGTCACACTAACCGACCTTTTCGAGGCAACCTCAAAGGCCTTCCCGGAGGATCGTTGGGTAAAGAACCAGAGGTCTCCGTCAAACTGCGTCTGCTGCAGGGCCATCGGCCTGCTATGTAGACTGCCGTCCGCTTGCACCGTCGTCAACATGCAGATCCGCATGTCTTGCAACAGCTCCCGGACTTTATAGATCGACTCCGCTCGGCTCAATTCAGGCATTAGCCGCAACCTACCTGATTCAGAACGAACCAGAGCAGGATCAGACTGGCCGGGATACCCAGCAAATAGGCACCGATGTATTTCATGTTCAATCACCTCTAGCTTGAGGATGGTTTCCGGCCGGCGAGTGTTCCCGGCTATTTGTCCTTTGGAACCACAAGAACCGGGTCCAGGCCGTTCTTTAACAGCAGGGGCGCATGCTCTGCCCGGGTCAAGAACTCGATCAGAGCCCGCCCTGATTCCGGCTGCTTGGTGCCAGACGCAACCCCGGCCGCATAGATGGTGATCCGCTGCACCGACGTCGGCTACGCTGCTCATTGATCTGCTGCATCGCGATCTCGGCCTCGCCGCGCGCCACCACCTCTCCGGCATATCCCTCCGAAATCGGTTGGCCCTTTGCCTTCATCTCTTCCGCTATGCCCAACCGCGGGAACAGCTCTGTCGTCAGGTAGACGCCGCTCGCACTCGATGAGCAAGCCACCGACTTCGCGGCTACCAGCGTCTGCTTGAACGCTGCCACGGTATTGATATCGGGCCGCGCTGCGCCCGCCTTCACGGCCAAGCCGATACGCGACCGCACGAGGTCCGTTCGGCCGGCCGCAGCCACGTAGCCTGCTTGAATGAACTCGTCGAGCGAACTCGCCGCGACGATGACGACATCGGCCGCTTCCCCCCGCTTCAGCCGCTCTGGAATCGATGTTGCAGAGCCGCCCGTTGAGGCTCCCGGCAGGGTCACGAGCTTATGCCCGGTGGCTCGTTCAAACTGGGGGCCCAGTTCCTGGTAGACCCCGGATCTCCGCGCCGGAGAGCACGGGCACGAGCAGCATCAGTGGCAGCCAGACCTTCGTGGTAAGCATGGAGTAAGCCTACCTTACCGTGCTACGGTATCCCAAGGAGCAAGAACCAGCGTGAGAATCGATAAATGGCTCTGGGCCGCCCGCTTCTTCAAAACCCGATCCCTCGCCGGCAAGGCCTGTGAACTGAGCCGGGTGACCTCCAACGGCCAGTCAACGAAGCCTTCGAAAGACGTCCGCGTCGGCGATCAGCTTCAGATCAAGACCGCGAGCGGCGACTTCCAAGTGGAGGTGCTCGCCGTCAGCGACATTCGCGGCCCGGCCGCGCTGGCCCAGACAATGTACACGGAGTCGGACGAAAGTCAGGAGCTCCGCCGCAAGGTGGCCGAAGAGAAAAAGGCCATGCCCCACTTCGAAGCCACCCGGCAAGGCAAGCCCTCCAAACGGGACCGCCGCGACCTCGACCGGTTCCATAGCTTCAACTAGATCCGCTCGAGATGTACCCCGCCATTGGTGGTCGAAAGCTGGATCAGCGGGCCGCCGGCGCCGATGTTGAAATCGAGCTTCCGAGGCCGCCGCTCGCCCGGAGTGGACGGAACGGGGAAGTCCGAGCGGACGCCGCCATTGGTGGTTTCGGTTTGGACGTGAGCCGACGCATTCGCAGGCAGGGCGAGGTGGACGCCACCGTTGGTCGTGCGTAATGTGATGGAGCTTCCGGTCCAGCTATCGCCGTTGAGTTCGACGTGGACGCCACCGTTGGTAGACTTGCCTTTGATCTCACCGGCCACGCGGGTGACTTTTACCCCGCCGTTGGTTGTACTCATATCGAGGCGACCCTTGATGTCGGAGATCGTGATGCCGCCGTTATGAGCGGAGAGCGTAAGGTCGGTCGAGTGCGGGACGAAGACTTCGTAGGAGACGGACCAGCCGCCGTTGTTTTTCGTTTCCGGGCCGGAGGGGCGGATCATCCCAGCCGCGGAGTCGGAATGCACTTGGCCGGCGAGGAGACTCGCGGCGGAGTCTGTATCGGCCCAGGCTTCGATTCTGGAGCGGACGAGGGTCTCCTTGCCGGACCAGCCGCGGACCGTGATTCCGCCATTGTTGCCGGCGTCGATCGACCAGCGGGAGAGGCTGGGGACGGTCTGTTCACTGATCGAGCAATGGTGGCCGCGATTGTTGTTGCGCCATTGCTGGTCGCAGGTCATGGTCTTGTCGCGATTGTCGCGGAGTTGGCCGAAGGCAGCTAGAGCCGTGAGGGTGAGGAGGATTGCGGGTTTCATCATCTCTAGCTACGGGCGAAGCGGGGAAGGGTTACGGCCCTTTTTGAAGAGAGGCCCCAGCGCCAAATCCCGGCAGAGGGCCTTCGAGGACAGAAGCCGATTTTGGTCTGACGCAGTGAGCCGGGCGTGCGCCTCTGGGGGACGCCGGGTTTAGCGGTCAGGAGTGAGCTTCCGTTTGTACTCCGATTGAGCGGCGTCGGCATCGGGTATGCGGCCGACGGCGCGGAGGGCTTTCGAGAGCGGGAGCAGCAGAGCAGGGTCGGCGGTCGCCGCGGCTTCCAGGTGGGGGAGCGCTTCGGCGGGGCGGTCCAGCGCGAGCAACGCTTTGCCGAGTTCGGCGCGGGCGGGCAGCAGCGACGTCGCAGCGCTTTGCAGGTAAGCCAGGCCGGCTTCGGGGCCATCGAGACGAACGAGCGTATCGCCGAACTCGTATTGCGAGGTGGGATCGTCCAACGGGAGGACGGCGAAGAGGCGCTTGGCGTCGGTATACTGGCGGGCGTTCCAGTAGCAATGGGCCGCTTGGCGGGCCACGGCGGGGCTCTTCTTCGTGGTTGTGAGCGCGGCCTCGTAGGCCTTGGCGGCAGGGCCATATCGCTTGCAGCCGTAAAGGGCATCGGCGAGTTCCAGTTGCGCCTGATCGCGGTTCCAGCGGACCGCTTTTTCGAGCGGCCCGATGGCGTCGCAGGGCTGCTTGAGTTTGAGGAGAGACAGGCCGAGCAGGAAGTGGGCGGGACCGGGGGGCGGATTGGATTTGAGGAACTGGCCGAACTCCGGAACAGCTGCGGCGTAGCGCCCGGCGGAGTGCAAGGTGATGCCGAGGTTCATCCGCCACATGGGGTTGGCGGGGTCAATCTTCACGAGTTGGCGATAGGCCGATTCGGCCTCGTTGAATCGCTGGGCGCGAAGCGCCTGGGCCCCTTGCTGCGAGAGCAGGGCCGGGTCGGCGGCTTGGAAGAAGAACAGGAGCAGGGGGATCATGGCTCAGTTATCAAGGTTTGATTGGGCTTGACGGCTTTCCACTCGCGGACGCGGCCAGAGGGCCAGGTGACGCGGACGTCAACGGCGGCGGCGGTTCCGAGGCCGAAGTGGAGCGGGCATTGGCAAGAGGAAGCATAGCCCTGGGTCGTCGCGACGTGGCGGGATTGCGCGCCAACGTCGACGCGGGCACCGGCGTCGCGGACGTCCACTTTGAGCCAGTTGTT
>Ga0163144_10014706_pt1 | contig 16225 bp, 14 predicted proteins | sample OliLak19BULKMAT1_FD_123175 | JGI IMG/M metagenome (GOLD analysis project Ga0163144, IMG submission 123175) | Freshwater microbial mat bacterial communities from Lake Vanda, McMurdo Dry Valleys, Antarctica - Oligotrophic Lake LV.19.BULKMAT1 | ecosystem: Environmental > Aquatic > Freshwater >... | reverse complement strand
AGTTTTTTTAATTTTTCTTAAAAAAATTGCGTTTTAATTATATTTTAAGTAAAAAATGAGCCTTATTTTAAAATAAATATAATTTATTTTAGTTTTTCAAAACCTTTTGTATAACATTTTCGTTATTGTATTTGTAATCATTTTCAAATAAGACATTATTGTTTCGTTCAATATAAAGACTTTCATTTTCATATTTACTAGATAGTCGACTAAGGGTTTTAGCTTTGCTGAAACCTTTTTTTATTTTTTATTTGGAATACTTTTTCCAAAAACAGTAAATGAGTACATTTGTCAAAGTAAATTGAAGATTCATGAAAACACATTGCTTGCCTTTGCCACTTTATTTCCTTGTTTTTATATTTTTTGCTACTATTCCATCTTTATTTGCTCAGGAAGACAGCCCTATTAGCAACGTACAGGTAGGTGCGTGGCGAATGCATCTCACTTATTTTAATGCCCAAAGTATTACTGAAAGTGAAACTGCCGCCTACATAGCGTCTGCAAATGGTTTATTTTTGTATCAAAAAAATGAAAAAAGTATCACTACCTTATCTAAAATTGATGGGCTTAGTGATATTAATTTTTCCGAAATTGCTTACCACAAAGCACTCAAAACCTTAGTCATTGGCTATAGTAATGGCAATATTGACCTAATCAAAGAAAATGAAGGTGAGGCAAAGCAAATTACAAATATACGCTCTGTGCTAAATTCTCGCTTTGAAAACAAGCAAATCAATCATATACTATTCAACGGTTCTTTTGCTTATCTTTCGATGCCTTTTGGCTTGGTTGTGCTTGATTTGCAGCGAGGAGAAGTCAGGGAAACCTACGCAAATCTTGGTGCAAACGGTGCTGTAAACCCAATTTTTGCAAGTGCAATTGCTAAAGATAGCTTATTTTTGGCGAGCGAACAAGGACTTATTGCTGCCTCGCTTGCCCCTACGGTCAATCGCTTAGATTTTAGAAATTGGCGAAATCTGCCCTCACCGCAAAAAAATAATATTCGCACACTTGCAAGTAGAAGTAATACTATTTATTTGGGTATCAACGGAAATGATGTCTTTGAATATAATAATGGTCTATTTAAAAGTTTGAATATTCGCAAAGGGAGCAACTATTTTGACCTGAATAATAGTAATAATACGGTGGTAATATGTATGGACGGGCAGGTAAGTTTGCTGAAAACAGACAATACGGTTCAAAACTTGGTAAATAACAAAATTATTCGTCCCCGACAAGCATTTTTGGATAGCAACAGCAAGATTTGGATAGCCGATAATGCGCTTGGCTTGGTTACGGATGCAAATGGAGTGTACGAAAGCATATTTCCCTCTGGCACATACAGCCCCGAAAGTTTTAAGTTGTTTTATTGGGATAGTAAAATTATTTGTGTGGCAGGTGGATATGATGATTTTTATAAAGCAAATAACTCTTTGTCAGGATTTTATGTTTTTGAAAATGGGCAGTGGAAAAACTATAACAGCATAGATAAACTAAGCGGTTCGTCCGCTATTCCTCCTATGCGAGATTTTACCAATATAACCTATAGTGCCGCAGAAAACAAGCTATACATCACTTCCTTCCAAGATGGTGTATTGGAATGGAGTTTGCGTGAAAACCGCTTTTCAGCTATTAATACCGGCAATAGTCCCTTGAAGACCAACCGTTTGACTGCCTGCAAGATTGACAAAGCGGGCGATTTGTGGTTGGCGGCGCATGGAGTTCGCTTGGGTGAGCCTTCGGTCTATCGGCGTTCGAGAGATGGCGCATGGCAAAGCTATAACTTCAATACCTTTGGCGCATCGAACATTTTAGAGCTGATTACAGATGATGCCGACAACATTTGGGCAAGACAAAGCCCTGACTTGGGCGGCGGTATTTTAGTTTTTAATCGGCAAAATAAAAGGCGTACACTTACTACAGAGTCTCGTGAAGGAAAACTCAACAATGCCAACGTACGCACTATAGTCAATGATAAGCAAGGCAATGTGTGGATAGGCACAAATGAGGGATTGAGGGTAATTTTTGATGCGGCTTCGGTGCTTGACCGTAGCAGCGTAGAGGCAAGTGTAGTCGTTTTTGAGTCAAGAGAGTTGCTCAGAGGCGAAAAAGTTACTGCACTCAAAATAGATGGTGGCAATCGAAAATGGATAGGAACAGAAAAAGGTGTTTGGTTATTTTCGGCAGACGGAGCAGAGTTGATTAGCCGATTTACTACAGAAAATAGTCCGTTACTGTCAAATAAAATTATTGATATTGAAATACATGAGCAAACGGGAGAAGTTTTTTTTGCTACGGATAGAGGGCTAATTTCGTTTCGTGGAACGGCAACAGAGGCAACTAATTCATTTTCAGCCATCAAGGTTTTCCCAAATCCTGTACCACCAAATTTTAATGGTGTACTCACTATATCGGGCTTGGCAAATAATGGCACTGTCAAAATTACAGATGTTTCGGGCAAATTGGTCTATCAAACAAGCGCGAATGGCGGTACGGCAATTTGGAATGGTGCAGACTATACAAACACGAGAGCAAAAACGGGCGTTTACTATGTTTTTGGCACAAATGCAGATGGGTCTGAAAGTCTTGCTACCAAATTTGTATGGATAGAATAAAAAATTTAACTCATAACTCACAATTTTATTCTTATGTTTTTCAATAAATCACTTATCAATATCGTTTCCATCATGGCACTGTTGCTATTTTTGGGTTGGATTTTCTCTGATATTGTTGCCTATTTAATTATTTCTTTGGTGTTAGCGGCGATATTAAAGCCTCCTGCGGACTATCTGAGCCAGATTCACGTAGGCGGATTTAAGCTGCCTCGTGCCATTACTATTTTTATCTCCTTCGGAATTTTGGTTGGCATTATTTCGCTCTTTGTATTGCTTTTCATTCCGCTCATTACCGAGCAGGTCAAGGTTATCAGTGCCTTAGATTACAATGATTTACTTAAAAGAGTTGCCTCGCCTGTCCAAAACCTTGAGAATATACTCATTAAGAACCACCTCATTCCCAATAAACCGAACTTCATTATAGGGGCTGTAGAAACCAAAGTAGTAACGATTCTTAGCAAATTACAAATCTCTAACATCATTTCTACCACAGGCACAATAGTCATAGGGGCTTTGGCTATCCTTTTTATCACTTTTTTCTTCTTATTTGATAGGGGCATCATTCGGCGTAACTTGATAGCCATGATTCCCAATAAATATTTTGAGGTAACTATCAATGCCATTTATAAAATAGAAAAATTGCTGTCTAACTACCTCTTAGGCTTGTCGTTACAGATGCTTTCCATTTTTACTATAGTTTCTTTTGGGCTTATCATTGCCGATGTCAAATACGCCGTTACTATGGGGCTTTTCGCAGCAATAGTACACCCTGTGCCTTTTGCGGGACCTTTTATTAGCACTTGCTTCGGGCTAATAGTAGCAACCTCTACAGCCCCTCCTGAAGTATTCGAAACTGGAGTTTTTGCGTTCTTGCTCACCAAAGTTTTGATTGTTTATGGCTTTACCTACTTCACAGACAATATATTACTTCAGCCACTCATTCTTTCTAAGAGTGTGAAGGCACACCCTTTAGAAATTTTCTTGACTGTTTTTGCGGGGGCTTCTTTGGCAGGTATTGTAGGAATGCTCACCGCTATTCCTGTTTATACAATTATGAAGGTGTCCATTATAGAAATGCAACAAGGCTATAAGCAGTATAAAATTTTTAACAAAGATAAAAAATAATAAACCAACAAAATTGGCATCATTAGCAAAAATATACAACAATCAAAAGTTATTGGGGCAAGTCTATACACCGTCATTTATCGTCAATAAAATCTTAGATGAAATAGGCTTTGACTCACCTTTGATACTTGGGAAAGCTGTTTTAGACCCTGCCTGTGGTGATGGAAGATTTTTAGAAGAAGTTGCCAAACGCATCATTCAGTTTTCACCCTTAGCACAATTAAGCGAAAACTTGTCGTACATTCATGGTTGGGATATTGATGCAGAAGCTATTCATCAGTGCATCGAGCATCTGGACAAGCTCACCGAAACCTTTGGCATTTCGGTAAAATGGAATATAAAAGTCTGTAATTCGATAGAGAAATTGCCCAGAAATAACCTTTTAAACAACCAAAAAACAGCAAAATTTGATTTTATCATAGGTAATCCTCCTTACATTCGCATACAGCATTTGGACAAAGAAAATAGAAAGTTTATCCAGAAAAACTATCTATTTTGTCAGAGTGGCTCTACCGATATTTACATTGCCTTTTATGAACTTTGCTATCATTTGCTATCAGATAGTGGCATTTGTGGGCTAATCACGCCAAATACATTTTTCTATACAGAAACAGGGAAGGCTTTGAGGGATTTTTTGGTAGCTCATAAATCGATAAAAAAAATAAGCAATTACGCTGACATTCAAGTTTTTGATAATGCAACTACCTACAGTGCTATTTTGATTTTTGATAGGCAAAGCAATGACAATTTTGTGTTTGAGCAAGCCCGCAACAAAATAGACTTTCTGAGTAGAAAAATAGAATGGATAGAGATAGCGCATCAGAAATTTTGGCAACTTTCTACCGAAAAAGCAGCAATTATCAAAGGCGAAAAGCTGAAAGATATTTGCCACATTCACGTAGGCATTACTACACTTTGCGACAAAGCCTACATTTTTCCAATTGAGCCAATTGACGAGCAATATGCTTGGGCAAATACGAGGCTGCGGGGGAAAGTAAAAATCGAAACTACCATACTGAAGCCCATTGTCAAAGGCTCTACACTCAAAAATAGCGAAGATAAAACAACGGAATACGTGCTATTTCCCTATCAAAAAAATAACGGCAAGCATCGAATAATTCCCGAAGAAATTTTAAAACAATATCCACTTACCTATCAGTATTTGCTTTCGGTAAAAGAGGAATTGGACAAAAGGGATAATGGGCAGAAAAACAAAGTTGCTTGGTACGCCTTTGGAAGAAGTCAGGGACTTGATACAAGTTTTGGCAAAAAAATTATCTTTTCGCCTATGAACCTCAAACCGAATTTCATTTTTTATGAAAATGAAGAAAGTACCTTGTATTCAGGCTATTGCATCAAATACGAGGGAAATACAGACTTACTACTCCGAGAGCTAAACTCACAAAGATTTGCTGACTTCATTAGCGTGTCGAGCAGAGATTTCCGTGGCGGCTGGAAGGCATATAATAAAAAAATAGTAGGGGAATTTATTGTAGAAATAAGCAAATAAGTAAAAAATGACTAATTTGCTGGCAAAATTTTGTTACATTTCATAATAAAAGAAATTATGTCATCATTAGAAGTCAAAGGAAAACTCATTGTGAAGTTTAATGCCCAACAAGTTACAGAGCGATTTAAAAAAAGGGAGTTTGTTTTAGAAATAGCAAGCGGAAACTATTCAGAGCAAGTGAAATTCCAACTAGCTCAAGATAAGTGCGACCTATTGGATAAGTTTAAGGAAGGTGAAGAAATCAATGTATTTTTTAACCTCAAAGGGAAGCCTTATACCAAAGACGGTGTAACTTCTTACTTCAATAATTTGGACGCATGGCGAATAGAAACTGCCAAAGAGGGCAAAGCAAGCGGGTCAGAGGAAGTGCCGCCGCCGACAGATGATTTTAGTTCATTCTCACAAGTGTCTGATAACGAAGAAAATTTGCCGTTTTAAGTCAAAATTTCAAGAAATAAAAAAAATAATATTTGAGTGATGCAAATTGTTTGCTTGCATCACTCAATGCTATTTGTACAAATCAAGGTGCTGTATAAGTATCTGATTTTCACTTGGCGTACCGACAGTAATTCGCAAACAATCATCACATAGCACAACTTTGGAACGGTTACGGACAATGACACCGTTTTTTACCAAATAGTCATAAATTTTTTCGGCATCTACAGTTTTTACCAAGACAAAGTTGGCATCAGAAGGGTAAATATTGCTAATACAAGCTATTTTTTCGAAGGCGGTTACTAAATTTTTCTTCTCCTCCAAAATGGCTTTTACCATTTCATTTTTTTTACTTTCATTGTCAAGTGCCTGTAAAGCAAGCTCTTGCGTAACTTCATTGATATTATAAGGAGGTTTTATTTTATTTAGCACCTTTATAATTTCGGGAGAAGCGAAAGCCATTCCGAGCCGCAAAGCCGCCAAGCCCCAAGCCTTCGAAAAGGTCTGCAAAACCAGCAAATTGGGAAAACTACTTAATTCCTCTATCCAAGATTCTTCCTTTGCAAAATCTATATATGCCTCATCAACGACAACCAAACCATTGAAATTGCTCAATAGCAAGCGAATATGCACTTTTTTCAGGCTATTTGCAGTCGGATTATTGGGCGAACAAACAAAAATTATCTTTGTATTTTTATCTATCGCCTTTAGCACATTATTAATATCTATCTGGAAATCGGGAGTCAGTTTTACTTTTTTTGCACTTACCAAATTCATATCGGCACTCACCTCGTACATACCGTAAGTGGGCGGCATGAGAATCACATTGTCTTGCTGCGGCTCGCAGAACGCCCTGAATAGCAAGTCTATAGGCTCATCACTGCCGTTGCCAAGAAAAATTTGATTTGGCTTACATTTTTTTATTTTTGCTAATTTCTCCTTCACTTTTCGCTGAAGCGGGTCGGGATAGCGATTGTAGTTTGCCCCTTCCAAGGCAGAGCCAAAAGCATTTTCGTTGGCATCCAAAAAAACGCCTTCTGTGCCTGTATATTCATCTCTTGCCGATGAATAAGGCTTTAATGTCAAAATATGCGGTCTGATGATATTTTCTATAGTAAACACTTTGCTTAGGTTTTATTTTCGATTAATGACTTGAGGTCAGGAATAAATTTGTCGAACATTTTGCTTATCTCTCAAAAATGTATTCAGATTGCTTTGTAGCCAATCATAAAAATCTATTTCGAGATATTCTACAAATTTTTTGGTTCTTCTTTTGGCAAATCATTGATATTATCTTGCAAAAATTCGTTGATTTCGTCAATATTAATGATAGTTTCTATTTTTTCCATTCGATATGTCCGTTTATGTTGTGTTTTTCAAAAACATTTAAAAGGTCTTCACAAAACTCTTTTACTTCTTCATTGCCTTTTTTTTTCGCAAATTTATAGAGATTAACAAACATTTTTTTGTCTGTTACTATTTTTTTGCTATTCTTTTTAATAAAATAGCACTTGGAACACAAAACTTGCCCATTTTCCAAAATAGCTTCCCTTCCGTCATCTTTTGGGACAATGTGGTCAATATGAAACTCCGCATTTAGATGATTTTCTTTTGTCTTTCCACACCTTGCACACTCATAACCACCTCTTTCAAAGATTTCTTTCTTTTGTTTTTGTGTAAAATCCTCCAAACTGCGTTTGTGTGCTGCATCAGCCTCATACCAATAGACACCTTTTGCAACTTTAATTAAAAAACCTTCTTGTGCCAATTTACGAATACACCTATTGGAGTCTCCAAATTTTCCGCCTGTAAGTTTTTCATATTCTGTAGTAACCCAATCTACAATTTCGGGGTCTGCAATATTTCTATTGGGATTTTCTGTAAAATATTGCTTGATTAAATCAACTTGTGATACTTTCATTTTGTACAAACAGTAAAGAGCCAATTTCTTTTGTAATTCTATACACTTTTTATTTGACAAATTTAGCCCAGCAAATACTTACTAAAAGCCAATAGTTTAGCCTCTTCGAAGCTATCTGCCATGATTTGCAAGCCGATAGGCATTCCCTGTGCATCAAAGCCGTTTGGGATAGAAATAGCGGGTAAGCCTCCAGCCACATTTGCCTGCACCGAAAAAATATCTGCCAAGTACATTGCCAAAGGATTGCCCGAATTTTCTCCTATTTTAAAAGCCGTAGTTGGGGCGGTAGGCGAAATAATGAAATCGTACTGCGACAAAATTTCTTTGGTTTTATTGGTAATCAATTGCCTCACTTTCTGTGCTTTAGTAAAATATGCATCGTAATAACTCGAACTTAGCACGAATGTTCCTAAGATAATTCGCCGCTGCACCTCGATGCCAAACCCTTCAGAGCGGCTTCGCTTATACATTGATTCTAAGTCGGTTACATTTTTACTGCGGTAGCCATAACGCACGCCATCAAAGCGGGAAAGATTAGTGCTTGCTTCTGCCGTAGTCAGGATATAATAAGTAGGTAAAATATAGTCAAGTAGCGGAAAATCAACGGCTTCTACAGTGTAGCCATCACTTTTTAGCTTTTCTATTGTTTGCCATATACTTGCTTTTACTTCGGGCTGAAGTCCCTCATTTTCAACAGTTTCCCTCAAATAAGCAATCTTGGGTTTGTAGTCCATTGCGAGGAGTTGGGCGTAAGGAAGAACGGGCTTTGTGGAAACGGTGCTGTCGTAATCATCCTCACCCGAAATTACTTCCAAAAGTAAGGCAGTGTCTTCGATGTCTTTGGAAAGTATGCCTATGATGTCAAAAGAGGAAGCATACGCAATTAGTCCATGCCGAGAAACACGAGAATATGTTGGTTTTAAGCCAATTACGCCACAAAAAGATGCGGGCTGCCTCACCGAGCCGCCTGTATCTGAGCCTAAAGAAGCCAAGCACATTCCCGCCTGTACTGATACTGCGGAACCGCCTGACGAACCACCCGAAACTCGCTCATTATCAAGGGCATTGCGGACTGCACCAAAGGCGGAGTTTTCGCTGGACGAACCCATTGCAAACTCATCACAGTTTTGCCTGCCTATGATGATGGCATCTTCTGCCAAGAGTTTTTCGACTGCGGTAGCGGAAAATTGTGATTTGAAACCTTCTAAAATATGGCTCGAAGCCTGCAAAGAATGGTCTTTATAGCAAATTACATCTTTTAAGCCAACAACCATGCCCGCCAATCTTCCTGCTGTCCCTGCTTTAATTTTCTGGTCGATAAGTTCGGCTTTTGCTAAGGCTTCCTCACCGTAAACTTCCAAAAATGCGTTGAGGTGCTTATTGGCTTCTATGACACTCAAATAATGTGTAACAACTTCTTTTACAGAAGTTTCTTGCTTACTGATAGCGGTTTGTATTTGTTTTAACGAGGTATATATAGACATGGCAAATTCGTTTTTATTTCTTTTTTTAATACAAAAAGATGACATTTTCTGTGTGAAAAATGTCATCTTTTAATTTTTGCTTAAAATAAAGTCTATTGACTTAATTTATGCTTTTTTCGTATCGTCTTTTACGCTTTCTTCCAATTCATTTTTAATTTCTTTGGTAGCGTCTTTGAACTCACGAATACCTTTGCCCAAGCCCCGTGCTAATTCTGGGATTTTTTTTGCACCAAAAAGTAGCAAAACAACGAATAGGAGCAGTAAAATTTCTGTGCCTCCTAAGCCGCCTATGAAAACTAATATATTGCTTGTAATCATTTTAGTAGAGAATATTTAAAGACGTTAAAAGTATTCACAAATTTAGAAAATAAAATTTAGAAAGTGTCATCATTTAACAAATTTTTCTAAACCCAAGCCAAACAAGGCAAAGTCATATTTGACGGGGTCGTTTGCATCAAATTTCCTCAAATTTTCTGTTAGTTCTACGGCAGTTAGCCAATCTGCTTGCTTTCTGCTAAGTAGGCAGAGTTTTCGCCCCACTCTTTCTACGTGCAAGTCTAAGGGACAAATGAGATTGGCAGGATTTAATCTTGTCCACAGTCCAAAATCTACGCCTTTGTCATCTTGCCTCACCATCCATCTCAGGTACATATTGAGCCGCTTACAAGCAGACTTTCGGGTAGGAGTAGAAATGTGTTTTTTGGTGCGGTGGGGGCTGTCTTCTAAGCTAAAAAACAGCTCATGGAAGTTTTTTAAAGCACTTTCTGCTGATGGAAAAATCATATCTGTAGGCATATTCTGTGGCAAGAAAGCAAGCTCTAAGGAGTCATGTTTTTGATAAAAATCTTGCAAGAAATGAATAAAATAAAGCGTATCTGTGGGGTTAAAAGTGCGGTGCTTGAACTGCAAAAAAGGTTTTAAATCATTGACTGTGTGATTTTTAATAAAGTCGTACGGTGCATTGTCCATCAAACTGATAAGTTCTTTACACTTCTTGATAATAGTAACTCGCTGCCCCCAAGCCAGCACTGCCGCAAATAGTCCTGCTATTTCGATGTCTTGCTGTTTTTTGAAGGCATGAGGAATCTGAATCGGGTCATTTTCTATAAAATTTGCCTGATTGTATTGTGCTACTTTTTCATCTAAAAACTGTTTTAAATTGTGCATAACTTTATTTTATTCCAATAAAAATTTCCAATCTATGCACCGCCACGCCTTCCGCAGAGCCTATTTGCCTGAATTGGCTATCTCTGACTCCGCTCTTATTTAATGTCTTTACTACTTCCAGAAATTGGCTCATGCTGACCTCCCAAGTATCTTTTTCGGCTTTGTCTTCGCTCGCGTAGTTCAGAATGGTTACTTCAGCATCTTTCTCACTTCTAAGCACTTTGGCGATGAGGGAAAGCACAAAACTGCCATCTTCGCTTAGTTTATTTTCTTGAAATAGTAGCTGATGGGCAAGCAAAATGCTTAGTTTATCGCCTTGCTGCTCTAAGCCAACTTCCTTGCCTATAAAATTCTTGATTTGCTCGTGCATTTTTGTTTGCAAAGCATCTAATTTGGCTATTTTGCTACTGTCTTTGGTGGGCGAACTGTTTGCGGACAGATAATAATTCTTTGCATCTTTGTCTGAAATAAGTTGCTGGTTTTCAGCTATTAATTCCTTGCTTTGACTGATGATTTGGCTCAGTAAGGAATCTCGCTGGGCAAGTTGGGATTTGAAATTATTTTTATTTTTCTGAAAATCTTGGTTTTGGACAAATACATTTTTTTCCAAATCTATGTAAGAAACTTGCAAAGAAGCATATTTACTTTTCATGGAATCTATCTCGCTGTTTTTCAAGGCAATATCTTTTTCTGATTTCTGCTTGTTTTCTTCTATCTTATTTTTTGCAAATCGCAAAGAGTCCATAATTTGTTGCTTTTCAGTGATGCTCGTTTGCATAGATTGCACCAATAAATTGTACTTTTGAGTACTCACGCAACTCGTCATTAGCAAGGCAAAAAACAATACAAGTAGATTTCTTATTCTCATGTTTGGATAGATATATGTAGGAAAAATGGTAATTTTGCATTAAAATTACACATTTACCTATAGAAAAATAATTTAATACCCAAAAAATTTATATCCCGATGAAAATTACTTCCGTTGTTCTATTTTTATTTGTTCTTGCGCTACAAAGTTGCGTTACTTTGCAAAAAGAACCTGCCGCACTTACAAGTCGGTTTGACCAAGTACCTGTGCCGCCCATTCCCGACTATAATAAAGAGTCACATTGGGCTGCTTTGCCTACCAAAAAAGATTTGGCGGATAGCTTGCCAGATACAAAACTCAAAGATGAGCAAGCAACCGCCCAAGCCGATATTTTTTTCGTTTATCCTACTATTTATTTGAACAAACCGACAACGCCCTACGAATGGAATGCAGATGTAAACGATGCAAAACTGAATAGTGAGGTTGATAATTCCACCATTTTGAATCAGGCAAGTATTTTTAATGGCAGTGGAAAAATTTATTCGCCTCGCTACCGTCAGGCACACATACACGCTTATTGGACTCCGAATAGGGACGATGCAAAACAGGCATTTGACCTTGCCTACGAAGATGTAAAAGCAGCTTTTGCCTATTATTTGAAAAATTATAATGCAGGTCGCCCTTTTATCATTGCCTCGCACAGCCAAGGCACGCAGCATGCCACCCGATTAGTCCAAGAGTTCATTGACGGCAAGCCACTCCAGTCGCAATTAGTAGCGGCTTATTTGGTAGGAATGCCCACACTTGCTACTGATTTTAAGGTACTAAAGCCATGCAATAGCCCCGACCAAACGGGCTGCTATGCCACTTGGTGTACTTATGCAAGAGATTATTACCCAACTACTTACAATGAAAAACTCAAATATGCAGTTTGCACCAATCCACTTAGTTGGAAGTTAGATACTACTTACGTGCCTCGTGAAGTGCATAAAGGCGGCGTACTTAAGGGCTTCAAACTCTCGAATATAAAAGCTGTAGATGCACAAGTAAACGCTGGAATGTTATGGATAAATAAGCCATATATCAAAGGAAGAATGTTCCTGAACGTAAAAAATTGGCATGCTGCCGACTACAACCTATTCTATATGGACATAAGAGAAAATGCCAAAACGAGGGTAGATGCTTTTATGAAGAACTATAAAACAAGCAAATAATCATAAGCTATGCTTTGAGCCATTTTTTGAATAGTTTTTTTGCATATAGCTGATAAGGAATATTTAGCAGATTTTGTAAGCTACCAAATAGGTAACCAATGCGGAATAGAAAGGAAGGAAAAATGCGTTTTCTATTCTTTTTTATTCCGTTAATCATAGCAGAGGCTACCGTATGTGGGCTTTGTGCAGGGAAATAAGTAGGAGCAATCTTTCCATCAGCCTGCCTGAAAAAATTTGTTTTTGTAGATACGGGATAGGCTAAACCTAAGTAACCCATATCGTCTTTTTCCTGATAATAGGCATCGGCAAAACGCTCCAAAGCGGCTTTTGTAGCCCCATAAAGTGCATAGCCCGCCAGCCCCATAAAAGCCATAGCAGATGCAGTAAGGCAAAAGTAATACGGCTTTCCGCTATTTAAGGTTCTCATTTTTTGGAAACTATAAATCGGGGAGAAAACATTGAGTTGAAAAATCTTTTCGGTATGCTTCCAGTCAGCATTTCCCAATTTTTCGTAGTAAGCAAAGCCAGCATTGGCTATAAAAATATCGATGCCTTGCATTTTCTCCACAGAAAAAGCAAACAAATTATCAATGTTTTCGGCTTGTGAAATATCTCCTACAAAAGGGATAATCTTGGCAAAAGTCTTCACTTTCAAAATGCTAATTCTTCTGATGACATCTTGTAAGGTGGTTTCGTTAATATCTACAGCCACTATTTGGCAGTCATAAAAGCATAGCTGCCGCAATAGTGCCGCTCCTATGCCTGCGCCCGCCCCTGTCAGTACAATTCTTGCTCCTTGAATTTTCATCTCGTAAATTTGGTATAAAAATTCTAAAAAAGAGCTAACATTTAGCTGAAAAAATAAAAAATGGCAGTATTGCCTGACGTATATCTTGTGCTAAGTAATGGGACAAAATAAAAGTACATTTGCCTTCAGGCGAATATGTTGATAATCAAGTTATTCGCCTAAAGGCGAATGTGCAATTAAATTATTGCAGCTATCTATAAAACTTCTGGAGAATCAATTTTTTTTATTAGCGTGAACTTTTTAATATTAATTCAATGTTAAGTTTGTGTGAACATTATTAACTAATTTGTATTATTTATTAACACTAAATTAAAATTGAAAAAACTGCATGGTTTTCTATTGATGATGTTGGTTTGCTTTATGGGACATGGGCAGCCGACTGCGACTTATTCGCCTCTCAAAGTAGTAAATTGGGAAAATTGGAAAGAAGATTTTACCATTTCCTTGTTACTTGCTACGGACGAGCGGATGAGCGAGCAAAAAGCTATCTTGTTGAAAAATAAGTTAGAAGTTTTGTTTGCTACGTTGGAGAAGAAGAAAGCTAAGTATATTTCTGACCGAGATTTACTTGCTGCCGTATTTACAGAGTTGTTTGATTCGTATCTATACAACTATAAAGCACTCACGACCTTCACACGAACTATGGAGAATAAAGAGTTTGATTGCCTAACAGGAACGTTGTTGTTTGCACTTTCTTTGGAAAAATTAGGCTTTCAGTATGCTATTCACGAAACCAATAACCATGTTTACTTAACAGTAAAAACTACTGAAGGTGAAGTATTAATAGAAACTACAGATAGAAAATTTGGGTTTGAGAAAAATAAGCACCTTATTGCCAAGCGAAGAAAGGAATATCAGAGGCAGTACGAACAAGCAAAAGAGCAAGCAAAAAATGTCTATACTTCATTTTTTAGAATAGAAAGACAAATAGATTTGACTGAGTTAATTGGTTTGCAGCATCTTAATAAGGCGGTGAATGCTTATAACCAAAAGGAATATGAGCAATCTATCAACTTTCTCAAGCAATCTATGCAGCTATATGATGCGGAAAGAAGTGCCGAATTGATGATATTGTCCATCAAGCAATGCTTGCAAACGCCTAATTTGCAGCCTGATAAAAAAGAAAGATTGCTGCAATACGAAGACTTTTATGTGCATAAGTTAGCCGCAAAATTATCGTCAAGCAAAACATTTTAAAAAATTGATTACATCTTTTCAAAAAGATGTAATCAATTTTTAGAGCCTGAACTGCGCACCCAAGCGTATGCCAAATCTGTTCACATTGGGTTTATCCAAATATGTAAGGCGATGAATGAAATCAACCCGCAAGAACTTAAAAATATTTTCTATACCGTACCCAACCTCTATATAAGGCTCTTTGCCCAAACCTGTAAAAGTTTTGATAGGTGTACCATCGGCGGCATTACTTGGTATCAAATCAAAATTTTCATCTCTCAATCCTCCATAAAGTATCTTTCCTGTGGCTATCAAACGCCATTTTAACTTTTTAATCAATGGCAATCTATTAAATAAGAGTCCCTCGAAGCGGTGCGTATAGCTCAAAGAAAGTGCGTGGTCGCTCACAAATTCAAAGAAATTCATCAGGTTGTAAGAAAACTGATTATAAAACCAAGTTTGGTTGCCCAAATGTGCCTCTAAAAGTGGGTATGGCAGGGTAGTAGGAATATAAATACCTGTAAGTGAGTAAGTTCCACGCCCCAGCGCACCTAATCGCATCTGTTGTGTAATATTTCCAACAAACTTATGATATGAAAAATTACTGCCCAACATTCCCTTAATGCCCAACACGTACCGCAGCGTAATGACAGGCGTATTGCGCACGTTGATGGCTGCTCTACTTAGTTCTCTTTGCACAAACTGCTCTTTGAAAGAAATACGACTTTCGAAAGCAACTTCTGTATTGGTAAAAGAGCGTTGCCTTTCTCCATCTTGAAGGTATTCGAAGCTAAACATGGGGTCAAAGTTTTGATTGCGGAGTGTTATTTTTTGTGTAAATCCCTTGACCACATCAGTTTGTAGGTAAAACTCATTGAGTTGCTGCATGAAGGGGCGGCGGTTGACTAAGTTGCCCCATGCTACCGAAGCGGCGAAAAGTGCATCGCTCCTATTACTAAAATCTGAACCTTGTAGCGCAACTTGCGCAAGGTCATACCGACTCGAAAAACCAATCATTGTCCAAGGCTTGCGAGATATAATATAGTCAAAACCAACACGGTACTTAAATCTCTGGTCTAACGCCCCATAAGCCAAGTAGCCATTTAGAATGACTTTTTTGCTAAAATCAGCATTAGTTCGAAGCCCCATCCGCATTCGATGCCCCTCGATGCTGTTGTTGGAATAGAGAAAAATATAAGTACCCAAATCTACTTTCCCAACAGTTTTGTAGCCGTTAATGGCAATATCAGCAATTTCTATATAGTTGCGGACAATGGGCAGCTTACGGATTGTGTCTATCATCTGATAAACATTTTTTTCTGCTGCCGAAAGAGAATCATGCCTGTTTTTATCCCAAAAAGCCTTGTCTTTGAGGGTAGCATCCTCCAAAACTGTAATGTTTTCCTCAAAAAACTTTCCCTCTTTTACCTGATTAATTACAAAATTCTTGTTGGAAATGTACGATTTTGCGAGTACCCCCGCCCAGTCATCTTTTATTTCGCCTACGTCCACAAGCACGCGAGTTTTCGAGGGTAGCCAAGCCTTTCCCTCTTCTGTGGGTGCAAGTTCCTGCTGAATTTTGATTTTTTCTATGAAGTTAAGATTTGCCTTTTTATCAATTGTTACATCTATTCGGCTTAGGGCAAAGTGATAAACCGAGTCAGTAATCCACATAGTGCCTGTGAAAGCCAAATCTTGTGGGCGTTTTGGAAAAAACTCTAAGCGATAAGTTTTCATGCCATTTGTTACTGTGCTATCCTTCAAATCATAGTCGTAAAAGCCATTCCAACCGTCTGCAATGGGGGAAATAAAATCTTTGTCCAAGATTTTTAGCCAATTTTGATAAAAATTGTACTGCTGAAAAGAAGTGCCTACAATTTGGGAAATAATGCTATTTTCTTCCACCGCAATCCCCTGAATATTTGTCTTTTTAACTATTTCCCGCCTTTTCTCTGGGTTGCT
>Ga0163144_10014704_pt1 | contig 16225 bp, 15 predicted proteins | sample OliLak19BULKMAT1_FD_123175 | JGI IMG/M metagenome (GOLD analysis project Ga0163144, IMG submission 123175) | Freshwater microbial mat bacterial communities from Lake Vanda, McMurdo Dry Valleys, Antarctica - Oligotrophic Lake LV.19.BULKMAT1 | ecosystem: Environmental > Aquatic > Freshwater >... | reverse complement strand
CTCCAATACTCCAATACTCCAATACTCCAATACTCCAATACTCCAATACTCCAATACTCCAATACTCCAATACTCCAATACTCCAATACTCCAATACTCCAATACTCCCCCCGCCCCTCCGACGAAGAAACCAAAGAAAAAGATCGCTTTGCCGCGCCGCCAATGGCAGATAAACCGTTCCACGCGGGGTAAAACTCCGGCGAATGTCCGTTCCTGCGTGGAATTGAAGCAGAATTTGCGTCCGTCGCAGAATGAAGAGTAAGCCAAACAAACAAAAGCTGCGGTTCGGTTTGCCGAAAGGCAGCTTGCAGGAAGCCACCATCGAAAAGATGGCGAAGGCCGGCTGGAACGTGTCTGTCAGCAGCCGTTCCTACATCCCCTACGTCGATGACGACGAGCTGGAGATCCGCATGATTCGTGCGCAGGAGATCAGCCGCTACGTCGAGCACGGCTATCTGGATTGCGGCATCACCGGGCACGACTGGATCGTCGAGAACGGATCGAAGGTTCACGAAGTCGGCGAGTTCCTCTTCAGCAAGGCGACCCGCAAGCCGACCCGCTGGGTGCTGGCGGTGCCGGAAGATTCTCCCATCAGGTCAGCGAAGGATCTGAACGGCAAACGCATCGCTACCGAGGTGGTGAACCTGACCAAGAAATATCTCCGCAAGCATGGGGTGAAGGCGGAAGTGGAGTTCTCCTGGGGCGCAACGGAAGTGAAGGCCCACGAGCTGGTGGACGCCATTGTGGAAGTCACGGAGACCGGCTCCTCGCTGCGCGCGAACAACCTTCGCATCGTGGATGAACTGCTCGTTTCCACGCCGCGCCTGATTTCAAACCACGACTCCTGGAAGAACAATTGGAAGCGCCAGAAGATCGAGACGCTCGCACTGCTGCTGAAGGGCGCGATGGAGGCGGAAGCCAAGGTCGGCCTCAAGATGAACATCGAGGAAAAGAACCTTCAGAGCCTGCTGACCAGCCTGCCCGCCCTGCGCCGGCCTACTATTTCCAACCTCAGCCAGCAGGGCTGGGTGGCTGTGGAAACGATCATTGACGAACACGTCGTCCGTGAATTGATTCCTCAACTTAAGGCGGCCGGAGCCGAAGGAATCATTGAATATCCGTTGAATAAAGTCGTATACTGACCGCTCTCTAAAACCTATGGGTTCACTCAAAAAACGTCGTAAAGCGAAAATCAATAAACACAAACGCAGCAAAAAGCTGCGCGCGAACCGCCACAAGAAGCGCACCTGGCAGAAGTAGTCTGCGGACTGCTTCTCGCTGTGGCGACGAATCAACACCGGGCGCAATTCCACGGCGAATTGCGTCCGGTTCGTCTCCGGGTATCCTGTCACATGCCGTCACGCACCCTGATCGGTCTGGCCGGTTTGGTTTCGGCTGTCCTCATGATGGCCGGGTGCTCCTCTGTCCCTGGAAGCCGCACTTCCACTCCGCCGGCTTCCTCCTCCGCCAGCCCTTCGGCTGAGACGGCTGATTACTCACCCGCCGCCGTCAAGGCCCGCACTGAATCCCACGCCCATTATGCGATGGCGATTCTGCACGAGCAAAACGAGGAGTATGAGAGCGCTGCCGATGAGTATTTCCGGGCGGCCATGGCGGACCCCGCCAATGAGCGGCTCGTGCTCGAAGTCTCAGGCCGGCTGATTCGCTTTCGCCAATCCGAGAAGCCGGACGACAGGTCGATCGAGTTGCGGAACAAGGTGGTTGAACTCCTGCGCAAGGCGGTTTCTGTTTCCGGCGCGAGCGGGTTGATCTATGCGCGGCTCGGCCTCGCTTACTCAATGGTGGGCAAGAAGGAGCAGGCGATTGAGGCCAATCGCCAGGCCATCAAACGAATGCCCGGCTCGCTCTCCGGCTACCAGTATCTCGCGCAAATTTATCTTCAAGGCGGCCAGACCGACGAAGGCTTGAAGGTTCTGGATGAAGCCGCGAAGCAGCCCAAGCCGGATGCCATGTTCCTCATCGACCTCGGCGAAACGTATGTGGCCTTTGGTCGGGCTGGCTCGATGGACACCGTGCGCGTCCGCGCTCTGGACTCGTTCAAGCGCGCTGCGGTGCAAAAGCCGTCGAACGCGCCGTTGATTCAACGACTGGCGGACGGCTTCACCACCTTGGGCGAGACGGATCTGGCCATCGACGCCTACAAGCAGCTTCTCGAACGGATGCCGGGCCTGACGGCCGTCCACGACAAACTGGTGGAGCTTTATCTGCGCAAGCAGGACCGCACCAATGCGACGATTCATTTGCGCGAGCTGATCCGCGAAGCGCCGGCCAATCCGCAGTCGCAATATCTTCTGGGCAGCATGCTCTTTGAAGACAAGCAGCCCAAGGAAGCGGTGGATGCGTTTCGCCGCACCATTCTGCTGAGCCCGAACTTCGAGCCGGCGTATTACGATCTCGCCGCTGCGCAGATGAATTCGGAACAGGCGGCAGACGCGCTGGAGACGCTCGGGAAGGCGCGCCAGAAATTTCAGGCCAGCTTCATGGGCGAGTTCTACACCGCGCTCGCTTACAGCCGGCTCAAGGACTACACGAACTCCCTCAATCACCTCACGGTGGCAGAAGTCATCGCGCGCGCGACGGCGACGAACCGGCTCACGCACAGCTTCTATTTCCAGCTCGGCTCCGCCTATGAGCGCAACCACAAGTTCAAGGAGGCCGAAGGCCATTTCCGCAAGGCGCTGGAGCTCTCGCCAGACTTCGCCGAGGCCCTGAATTATCTCGGCTACATGTGGGCGGAACGCGGCGAGAATCTTGATGAGGCGCGCGCCATGATTGAGAAGGCGCTGAAGCAGGAGCCGAAGAATGCCGCCTTTCTCGACAGTCTCGGCTGGGTGTTTTTCAAGCTCGGCAAACCCCGTGAAGCCCTCGCCCCCACGCTCCAGGCGATTGAGCTGAACGAAGAGCCGGACGCGACGCTGTATGATCATCTGGGCGACATATACGCCGCGCTGAACAAGCCCGACAAGGCGCGTGAAGCCTGGCAGAAATCCATCGCCATCGAGCCGAACGAAAAGGTGGGGAGCAAGCTGAAGGCTGGCGGCAGCCCGGCTGCCAAGTCGCCGTCAACCGATTCGCGCTGACTCATGGATTTCCAATTCAAGAGGCATTACACGGTCGATGAGGCGCGGGAGATGATCCCGCAGTTGCGCCTGTGGCTGACGGAACTGCGGCAGCATCGGGAGAAGCTCCAGAGGATTGATGATCGCCTTGGTCAAATGCTCGCGACCGGCGCGGATTCCGGCGGCACGCTCGTCAACGATTCGATCCGCCAACTGGCGGGCATCCAGAAGTATCTCGCCTATTTTCGCGAGCTGGAGATTCAAATCAAAGACATCGACCGTGGTCTGGTGGATTTCCCCGCCGTGGTCGCCGGCAAGGAAGTTTTCCTCTGCTGGGAAGAGGACGAGGAGAGCATCGAATTCTGGCACGATCTCGACACTGGCTTCACGGGCCGCGCGCGATTGCCGGAGGCTTGAACGGAGGAGGGGCAGCGCGGACAAGGTTTCTCCCAGTCTTGAATCCCAACGGGATTCTCCGGACGGAGGCACAGGTTATGTACGTCCATCCTCGGACACATTCCGCGCAGTGGATGCTCCACTTTTGAATTCGAGCTGAATCGTTGCGGCGGCGGCGCAGTCGAAGGAAGCGTTGGCTTGCGCGCGGGCTTGATGATGCAGCAGGCTGGCTGGAGAAGCATGAGTATCACTCAGATTTTAATCGAGAAGGGGCTGCTCACGGTCGAGCAGATGGGTGAGGCCGCCTCGTTGCAAAAGGCCGACGGGCTGCGGCTGGATCGGGCGCTGATCCAACTGGGAGTCCTGACCGAGCGGCAGTTGCTCGAAGTGATGTCCGAGCAGTTGCACATCCCGATGGCGAACCTCGAGGATTTGACCATCGATCCGGAGACGCTTCGGGCGCTTCCCTCCAAGGTGGTTTACCGCAAGAAGCTCGTTCCCATCTCGCGCACGAACGGCACGCTCAATGTGGCGACCAGCGACGCCTTCGATCTCTACGCCTTCGACGACATCCGGCTGATGACCGGCCTGAACATCCAGCCCGTGCTCGCGCCGCGCGAAGACATCGACAAGCTGATCAAGGCGCACTACGGCCTGGGCGGCGACACGCTCGACGAGATGGTGGGCGCGGATGACGACGAACTGTCCGGCGGCGCGGTCGAGGGCAGTGAGGATCTGCTGGAGATGGCGCAGGAGGCGAGCGTCATCAAGCTGGTGAACGAGATCATTCTCGAAGCGGTGAACGAGCGCGCGAGCGACATCCATATCGAGCCTTACGAACATCAGATGTCGATCCGCTACCGCATCGACGGCGTGCTGCAGGAGGCGTCCGTGCCGCCGCAGATGCACCGTTTCCAGGCGGCGATCATCAGCCGCGTGAAAATTCTCGCGAGCCTGAACATTGCCGAGCGGCGCGTGCCGCAGGACGGCCGCATCAAGTTCAACGTCGGCGGCCGGCAGATCGACGTGCGCGTGAGCGTCATCCCGATGCTTTACGGCGAAGGCGTGGTGATGCGTCTGCTCGACAAGTCGAACGTGCTCTTCACGCTGCCGCAGCTTGGCATGGACGAGCAGACCTTCGCGCTGTTCGCCGGACTCATCGAGCGTCCGCATGGCATTCTGCTCGTCACCGGTCCGACGGGCGCGGGCAAGACGACGACGCTCTACGCCGCGCTGAACGCGATTGTCGGCCCCGGCATCAAGGTCATCACCATCGAGGATCCGGCGGAATATAATTTGCAGGGCGTGAACCAGATTCCGGTGAACAGCAGCGTGGGCATGACCTTCGAGCGCGGGCTGCGCGCGATCCTGCGTCACGATCCGGACGTGGTGATGATCGGGGAAATTCGCGACAAGGAAACGGCGGAAGCGGCGACGCAGGCATCGCTCACGGGTCACCTGGTCCTCTCGACCTTGCACACCAACGACGCGGCCTCCGCCCCGACGCGCCTGATCGAAATGGGCGTGGAGCCGTTCCTCGTCAGCAGCACGCTCGCCGGTGCGATGGCGCAGCGGCTGGTGCGAAAGGTCTGCTCCAAGTGCAAGGGCGAGTACGAGCCGGATCGCGAGAAGCTGCCGAAGGATTTCCAGCTCGCCCCCGGCGCGAAGCTGATGCGCGGCAGCGGCTGTCCGAACTGCCGGAACACCGGCTATCGCGGACGCAGCGGACTGTATGAGCTGATGGTGATGAACGACGACATCTCGCACAAGATCATGGAGCGCGCACCGTCGCCGCAGATTGTCGCGGTCGCGCGCAAGTCCGGCCTGCGCCTGCTGCGCGACGATGGCTGGGTGAAGGTCCGCGCCGGCGTCACGACGGTGGATGAAGTGGTGATGTGTACGGCGTTGTAGAAAATGACCAATGTCCAATGACGCAATGCCCAGGAAAGATTTGGTGAGGGTGAAGCCCTGCACGATTCGGTCGTCGTGGAATCTCCATGAGCCGGAGCGCCGAGCATTGCTCGGCAGGGAGCGCGGCCAACCCAATGCCGAGCGATGCTCGGCGCTCCTTCGGTTTGGCTTCCTTGGTCATTGAACATTGGTCACTGCATCACTTCTCCCATGCCGCAATTCCAATACACCGCGATGACCGAGGCCGGTCAGAGAGTCTCCGGCGCGCTCGAAGCCGAGACCGAGGCGGCGGCGCTGCGTCTCATCGAGGAACGCCGGCTGTTTCCCGTTTCGGTGAGGGGCAAGGGCGCGGCCGCTCCGGACGCCAAGCCGCGCAAGCGCCGCGTGAAGTCCCGCGACCTGGGCCTGATGTACGGTCAGCTCGCGGACTTGCTCGGTTCGGGCGTGCCGCTGTTGCGCGCCATGGACACGCTCATCAAATCCACGGTCAGCGCGTCGCTGCGCGATCTGTTGAAGGAGATTCGCGCCTCCGTGGCGGACGGACGGACGCTCACGGATTCGATGAAGCAATACCCGGAAGTTTTCCCCACGCTGCACACGGCGATGATCCAGGCGGGCGAACGCGCGTCGTTCATGGAGGAAGTGCTGCGCAGTCTTGCGGGCTTTCTCGAACGCTTCGAGGAGCTGCGCAGCAAGGTGCTCGGCGCGATGATTTATCCCGCGATGCTCACGGCGCTGGGGACGGTGGTGATGATCGGTGCGCTGATCTTTTTCGTGCCCCGGTTCGAGCCGCTGCTCGCGAACGCGCAGAAGCCGCTGCCCACCGAGATTCTCTTCGGCGCGAGCAAGCTGATGCGCAGCCATTGGTATCTGCTCATCGTGGGCGTGGCCGGGATGGTGGCGTTCGTCTGGGCGAACTTGAAAAGCGAGAAGGCGCGGCGCGCGATGGAGATTTGGCGCCTGAAGATCCCCGTGGTCGGGAACGCGTTCCGGCTGCTGGCCATCACGCGTTTCTGCCGCATCCTCGGCACGATGCTGGCGAATGGCGTGCCGCTGCTTCAGGCGCTGAAGATCAGCAAGGACGCCACGGGCTCGACCATTCTCTCCGAACGGATCGCAGAGGCGGCGGAGTCGGTGCGGGACGGCAAGCGTCTTTCGGAGCCGCTGTCGGTCGGAGGTTTTTTCCCGGAACAAATCCTCGCGATGCTTTCCGTCGCCGAGGAATCCAACAAGCTCGACAAGGTGCTGGTGCAGATCGCGGACACGGTGGAGCGGCGCACGAACCGCCAGGTGGATCAGGCGGTGCGCCTGATCGAACCGGCGATCCTGTGTCTCGTGGCAGCGGGCATCGGCTTCCTGGCGCTGGGGCTGTTGCTGCCGATCTTCACGATGGCCAGCTCGCTCGGGCACAAGTGAAGGAGGAGGCGACGCATAGCTTCGGAAGGGTCGTGCTCCGTCGTGTCCGTGATTCAGTCGCTCGCGGCGTGAGTCGATAAAGACTCATGGCGAAACAGTGTAATTCGACAGGGTGTGGGTGGCGCGCCCTTCTCTTCATCCGGCGTGGGCTGCCCGGGTGTAGCTCAACATGGAAGGGCGCGAGCTCATGAAGTTTTTCATATGCGTTGCGTTGTTGGTGGGGCTGAACGTGGGGTGGGTTCGAGGATTCGAGTATTCCAACCGAGAGCTGGGGTTCAAGGTGCGGTTGCCAGACGGGTTTGAAGGAGTCTCCAGCCGCACGAGGACGGAGGGCGTGGTGATGATGAAGGCGAAGTTCAACCGGGATAACAGCTTGTCGCGGCTGCTGAGCATTCAGGATCTGGGTGAGGTAATCCGGCAGGATGCGAATTTCTCCCGGCTGCGAAAGAGCGCCGGGAATGTGAAGCTGGAGAAGATTCAGTGGCGGGCGTTCGAGGTGGATGTGTTTAGCGTGACGGAGCTGGACCGTGGGATGGCGTATGTCTCCTTGAACGCGCAGATTCCGCTCAAGCCGCGCGCGATTCAAGTGAGCCTGTCCGCCCCGAAGAGCGAGGAGCGGGTCTTGCACCATGAGTTGGAGACACTGTTGGCGACCATCGAAGGACCAAGCAACTGGGTGACCTCACGGGACCGTTCCGCGTTGGCGTCGGCAGGGGTGGTCCGCACTTCAGTGGTCATCGCGGTGCTGATGGTGCTGGTCAGCGGGGCGTTGTGGTACATTTTCAGGAGGCAGGGTTCGAGGAAATGAAGTTTGCTGGAGCGCGTGGTGTTCCCCGCGACACGCAGGGATCCACTCTTCTGCCCCGCTTGAATGCCAAATAACGTCGATTGCCGTCTGGTTCACTAACGCTCATCATCTCCGTCTTGCCTCCAGCGGAGGCCTGCTTACTCTGCGGACGTGTCAGATTGGTTCTATCGCACGCGCTCGCGGCCCGTGCTGTTCCTTCTGCCGGCGCGCTGCCGGAGAATGTGAATTACGCGGTGAAAAGCAGTTATCTCCAGAGCTTTCTGGAGTCCGTGCCGGAAGTCGCGGCAAAGCTGAAGGAAGCGAACACGAAGGAGATGAAGTTCGAGGAGGTGGTGAAGTCGGCGGAGCAGGCGGCGGTGTTGGTGCTGGTGTATTGAATCTTCGTAGCAGCCGACGTGAGGAGGCTCATTTCAACGGGAGAGGTCAGAGCCTCGTTACCTCGACTGCTACGAGTTCAGGGTGGTCTATTTGTAGAATGATGTTTCCACGCGGTTCCAAGCTCCATCTGGAGTGACATCGTGTACGAGGTGTGCCAGGGCAGGTTGTATTCACCCATACAAAAAGCCATGTCGCCCCGACGGGGGTTGGATGTTTGATGGGGGTGCGCTTCTACAAGGATGCCGCGCCTACGGCGCTGGGCATCGAGGAATTATTTTTTGAAGCTCCGGCGGGGGGCGTCGTCGAAAGGCCCGGATTGAAAGCACTTGCATCTTGCCGTGGGTTTTTCTTCCCGGTTAGTTTCCAGTGCATCACATCGCATTGACTATGAATTTGAAAACGATAGCCCCGCTCAACCGTCGCCGGTCGCAACAGTCCGGCTTCACCCTCATCGAAATCCTGCTTGTCATCGTCATCATCCTGCTGCTGGCGGGTGCGCTCGTGGTGTTCGTGCTGCCTCAGCAGGAAGGCGCGGAGAAGAACACCACCAGGCTCAAGCTGAGCCAGGTGGCGAGCGCGCTCGACACGTATCGCCTGAACCTCGGCCATTATCCGAACGAGCAGGAGGGCGGCATCGACGCCTTGATGAAGAAGCCCACTTACGACAACGAGCGCATGGGCGAGAAGTGGCAGGGACCGTATCTCAAGCCGGGAACGCTCCTCGATGATCCCTGGGGTCACGCCTTGAAGTATGAACTGGTGGACCGCGCCGCTGAAGGTGAGAAGAAGGGCGGGCTTCCCTATAAGCTTTCCTCCGTCGGTCCCGATGGCCAGCCGGATACGGATGACGACATCCGGCACGCCGCCGACAGCGATAAAGAGCCCGGCTCGACGGGCCCACAATAGCCCAAGGCATGGTAATCCAGACCTTTCCAACACCGTTCAGGAACAGGTCTGGGTTCACGCTCGTGGAGATCCTGCTGACGACGGTTCTCCTGCTGCTGCTGCTCGGCGCGGTCGTCTTCAACTTCTCCAATTTGCAGCGGGGCGCTGAGCTCGATGAAGGCGCGACGCAGTTGGAGGCGCTGTTCCGGTTCGCCCGCGCGCAGGCCGCCGGCACCGGACGACTGGTAAGGATCGCGTTCGAGGAGGATGTGGGCGATGGCCTGAGTGTTCCGCTGGGAAATCTTCAGGTGCAGTGGGAGCCGGACCCTTTGAATGCGCCGGGTGTTTTCGCCGCGCTGCCCGAAGCCTCAGAGTTCGTCCGCAACATCACGGAGCTGGTTCACGTTGAATTCGTCCGGGCCATCGAGCCGGATGGGGAAGCGACGGAAGTGGGAAGCGTGACGGCTCTGGACGGCAGCTCGCCTGGTGTGACCAGTTCGACCGGGGTGACGAACGAGACGGTCTGGATCACGTTTCCGCCTGTCACCTTCTTCCCGGACGGCTCCAGCGATTCCGCTGAGATCACGCTCGCCTCCCGCAATGAAGCGGACGGACGGCGGCTGGTCTTGCGGCTGATGGGAATCACGGGATCGATTCGACGTAAACTTCAAGCGGCCGAAGAGCCGATGACAGAGACGGAAATGACCGGGCCAGCGGCAACGCCAGCCGGCGTAGAAGCGAAGTGAACATTCAACCGCAAACAAACGCTCCGAGACAAGCCGCCGTGCTGCTGGAAGTGCTGCTGGCGCTCGTGCTGTTTGTTGGCGCGGCGGCGATTATTACCGCGAGCATGAACGCTTCGCTCGAAGGGCTGGACCGGCTGAAGCTGAACACGCACGCCGGCAATCTCGCCTCCAGCGTGCTGGCGGAATTGCAGCTCGGCATCCGCGTCGCTGACGTGAGCGGCGAGCAGGCGTTTGAGAAGCCGTTCGAGGAATGGACGTGCGAGCTCGCGCGTGCGGGTGCTGAGACGGAATCCGGCGAAGCCAGCGGCTTGTCGCAGATCGAAGTCATCATCCGCCGGAAGAATCCTGACCTTGTCTATCGTCAGGCGCAGTGGATGAAGCTGGACGCGGCGAAGCCGGACACGCAGTTGACCACGTCGAGGGGAAGCCCATGAGGCTTCCGCCCGCACAACGCCGCCGCACATCATCGGCCTTCACGCTGGTCGAAGTGGTCCTGGCCATCGCCATCGCCACCGGAATTCTCGTCGTCGCGCTCAGCTTCTATCAACAGGCCGCCAGTCTCCGCGCACAAATCCTCGAAGCATCGGATCGCATCTCGGCCATCCGCCTCTTGATGGATCGCCTGACCACCGAGCTGCGCACCGCGCGCGCCCATGATTGGGAAGGCTTCACCGGCGATGTCACGTCGCTGCGGTTTGTGAAGACGGAGGCGCTCTCGTCCACGGCGTGGACACGCGCGCAGCCGTGGACCGATCTGAAGCTCATTACTTACGGTGCCGCCACCGGACTCGACGGCACGAACACGGTCATCACCGGCATCACGCGCACGGAACGTCCGGTGTTCGAGCCGCGACAAGTTCGGACTGCGGCGCTCACGGAAACTCCGGCCTCCACGAACACGGCGACCACGGTCGTCGAGCCGATCTCGGACGCGGTTCGTTTCCTGCGCTTCAGGTTCTGGGATGGCGAGACGTGGATGGAATCCTGGACCGACGTGGTGCCGCCGCTGGCCGTTGAAGTCAGCTTCGGCCTCGATCCGCAGCCGGACGACGCGTTGCCGGAGGAATATCCGTTCGAGGTTTTCCGCCGCGTGGTCCTGTTGCCAGGCGGACGCGAGAGCGATCCGCTGGACCTGTTCGCAGGCGCGTCTGTTGAAACGAAGAGTTCTAGTTCTCTCTCGAAGCCATGAAGCTGCCACTGCCCAACACATGCGTTCGTAGCCGCCGACGTGAGGAGGCGGAAGCGCTCGAGTTAGCGCAGCGTCCGTCTCCTCACGTCGGCGGCCGCCGTTCTTCTGCGCGCGGCAATGCGTTCATCCTCGTCGCGGTGCTCGTGCTCATCCTGCTCATCTCGATGATTGCCGTGAGCCTGATGTTTCATCTCAAGGCGGAAGACACCGCCACGCACGCCGGTGCGGGTTCGGAGCAGGCGTGGTCGGCGGCGATGAGCGGCGTGCAGGAAGCCATTCGTCTCGTGACCAAGATCAAGCCAGGCGCGACCGACTGGGAGGATAATCCGGGCGCGATGAAAGATCGGCTGGTGTTCGATGACGTTTCCGAGCGCTGGTATTTCACCGTCTATTCCGCCGCGTCCGGCGACGATGCGCTGCATGAACTTCGTTACGGCCTGACCGCCGAGGCCGGCCGGCTGAACATCAACGCCGCGCATTCCACGAACCTTCTCGATCTCCCGCGCATGACGCCGTCGCTTGCCGCCGCGCTCCGCGACTTCATTGACGCCGACGACACGCTGCGGCCCGACGGCGCGGAGCAGTCGCACTACGATGCGCTGCCCCGGCCCTATGCTGTTCGCAACGGTCCGCTGGAGACGCTGGATGAACTTCTTTTGGTTCGGGGCTTTACTCCCTCTCTGCTCTACGGCGAGGATGCAAACATGAACTGGCGTCTCGATCTCAACGAGAACGACGGCGATGAGCGGTCCCCGTCCGACAACAGCGACGGCAAGCTGGATCGCGGTCTCAGTCCGTTCCTGACCGTTTCCTCCTACGATCCGAACGAGGACAACGAAGGCGTCCCGCGCACTGACTTCAATCTTCCGAACGATCCGTTGCCGAACGTCGAGTTTCCGGCGGCGCTCACGAACTTCATCTCCACGCTGCGCACGAACAATCTCCACCTCCCGCACGCCGCCGAGCTGCTCGAAGGCAAAATCAAGATCAAGGACGACAAGGGCAAGGAGATCGAAATCGCCAGCGGCGTCGGCAAGGCGGAACTGCCGCAAGTGCTCGACCTGTTTACCGCCGGTCAGGAAAGCCGGTTCGACGGGCTGGTGGACATCAACACCGCGTCCATCGCCGTGCTGAAGACCATCCCTGGCATCGACGAGCCGCTGGCCGAGAGCATTCTTTCGGCGCGGCGCAGCATCAGCCCGGAACGGCGCGGCACCATCGCATGGCTGTTCCAGGAGGACGTGGTGGACGCCGCGCAGTTCAAGCAGCTCGCCCCGTTCCTCACGGCGCGCAGCTTTCAATACAGCTTTCACGTTGTCGGCTACGGCGTGCCGAGCGGCCGTTATCGCGTGCTGGATGTCATCATCGATCTCGCCGGCGACGAGCCGCGCATCATTTACCTCCGCGATCTGACGAAGCTCGGAATGCCGTTCCCCATCACCGCGCCGGAAGAGGCTCCGGCCACCCAGGCGTCGGGCAAGCCCCGCAGCAGGACAGGCTTCCAGCCTGTCCCGGCAAGAGCGACGCTTGGCCGCTGCCAGACGCAGCTCCCGAAAGATGGATTGATGAAATGGAATCGAGTGCCCCACAGCTTTGGGGGACAGGCTGGAAGCCTGTCCTGCTGCCGCACTCATCGGGAGGTCCATCGTGGATAAGGAAGCGTTGAAAAAGATTCTCAAACTGCCGCAGATCGGCCGCCGTCGTCGTGTCCGGCCACCGAGCCAGTCCACCGCGCTGGTGATCGAAGGCCAGACCATGCGCGTCGTGCAGGCGACGACTTCAGGCGGACGCACAACAATTTCTCGCGTCGCCGCTGCGGCTCTTGAGCTCCCGGCGGGCGCTGACTTCAACGATCCGAACGTGCTGGGTCCGGCGATCTCCCGCGCACTGGCCCGGCTTCAGCTCAAGCCCGGTTCGGTAGTGATGGGTGTTCCGCGCGCCCAAGTCGTGCTGCGCACGCTGACGCTGCCCGTGCTCGATGACATCCGCGAGCTGGCGTCGATGGTGCATTTTCAAGTCAGCAAAGATCTGCCGTTCCGCATGGATGAGGCGGTGGTGGACTTCAAGGTTCGCCGCAAACTTCTCCCGCCTGCGTCCCGTTCCGAACCCGACATCAAATCTGATCCTACCACGCTCGATGCCGCGCCGCCGCCGCCCCGGCTCGAAGTGCTTGTCGCCGCCGTGAAGCGCAGCGTGGTGGATGCCTGCGAACAAACCGCCGCCGCCGCCGGCCTCAAGCTCCGCGCGCTCGGGCTGCTGCCTTACGCGAACGCGCGCTGTCTCGATGCGTTCCATCTCGTGGAAGATGAGCAGGCGGTCGCGCTCGTCTCGCTTCGTCCGGACGAGATGAACATCGACGTCATCACGCAGCAGACCTTGCTCTTCAGCCGCGGCGCAGGCGTGAAGCCGCCGGTTGACCCGGCGTCGGCGGCGGATGCGGCCGCGCCGAAGCCTGATGCTGCGCTGTCCGGGCCGGCTGCCGCAGCCGCGAGGTCCGAGAGCTTCGTGGAAGCGGTGACCATCGAGGTCGTTCGCAGCCTTCATGGATTTTCCGGCATGGAACCGAATCTGCCAGTGACGCGCGTCGCCGTCACAGGCGCGACCGGTCACGAGGCGGCGGTGGTGGAGGCGATTGAGAAACGGCTGGCCCGTCCCTGCACGCTGCTCGATCCGGGGACCGTGATGGAGCTTCCGACGGAGGCGCGCGAACACGCGGCGGGTTCTCTTCCGGCCATCGGCCTCACGCTCGGCCTGGGCGATGAAGCCGGGCTGCCGTTTGATTTCCTCAATCCGAAACGTCCCGCCGTGCAGCGCGACATGCGGCGCATTCGCATTCTCGCGGGGGTGGCGGCGGCGATTGCGCTCGGGGTGTTCACCTGGGCCGTCCGCAGTTACCTCACGGAGAAGCATGAAAAAGTCCGGCGCACTCTGGCCGCTGAACTTGCCGACGCCGAAAAGAAGCTGCCCATCTACCGCAAGATGATCAGCCAGTCCAAGGTCGTCGGTGACTGGGCCGGTGGCGGCCACAACTGGCTGGAGCATTACGCGTATCTCTCCGCCATCCTGCCGCCGAGCGAAGAGGTTTACCTCACGTCGCTCTCGGTCAGCGGCACCGGCGTCATTCATCTCAGCGTGCAGGCGCGCAGCGGCGAAGTGCTGGCCAAGCTCGACAAGCAGCTTCGCGCCGCCGGTTACGACGTGAAGCCCGTGGCCATCACGCCCGGTGCGGACCGGCACGGCTACGAGTTTCGTTCCTCCGTGGAGCTGGTCATCCCGGCCAAGATGACCATCGATCTTTCCAAGGTGAAATCTCCTGCGCGCCCGGCGGACGATGTCTCGCTCGACCCGGCGTTCAGCAAGAGAGGTGGCGGATGAATCGTCGCGAAAAAATTCTCGCGTTCGGCGTCGGCGGACTGCTCGGCGTCTTTGCTCTCGGCTTCGGCATCCGCGGGATCATCGTGAAGCCGTTGCAGGAGATCGACAAACGTTCCGCCATGCTTCGTGGCAAGATCGCCAAGGCCAATGACGAGCGCCGAGCTTACTTCGACGCCGAGGATCGCATGAAGGGGTTCACACTGCGTTCCTTTGCGGACACGCCGGACCAGGCCAGCGCCAAGTCCGGCGAACTGCTGACCAAGCTGATTTTGAAAAGCGGCCTGTCCGAGGAGGAGTTCTCGCGTTTGCCGCTCAGCCCGCGTCCGTTGAGGGGCGCGAAGGAGATCGGCTGGAACGTCCAGGGCGACGGCGGGCTGGCGGATGTCATCGACCTGATCTTCTCGCTGCAATCCGCGCCGTATCTTCAGCGCATCGAGGGACTGACCGTCGGCAACGGCGAAGCGCCCGGCCTGGTGCGCGTGCGCTTCCGGTATCTCACGCTCGTCATGGACCCCGCGCCCGACGTGCAGCGCAAGGAGCTCGCCGCGAATTACACGCTGGAAAGTCCGCAGCGCCACATCTTCGACGGCATCGTGTCGCGCGATCTGCTGCGGCCTTACATCAAGCGTCCGCCGCCACCGCCGCCGCCAGTGGTGCCCGGCACGGCTCCCGGTTCTGACATTGCCGCCGGAAAACCCGGCGTGCCATCTGGCCCGGAATCGTTCCGCATCGTCTCGCTCTCCGAGTGGATGGGCCAGCCGGAGATTCATGTCCGCGATCTGATTCAGCAGAAGACGCAGCGCTACAAACCCGGCGACCAGCTCGCGGGCGGAACGATAGCCTGCGTGGATTACCGTCAGCTTCCCATGCCCGGCAACGAGCTGCTGCGCTCGGACAGCCGCGTCATCGTGAAGGTGGGCGGCGACTACTTCGCCATCGAACGCGGCAAGACGCTCGCGGACAAACGCAGGCTCACCACGGCTCAGCTCCCGTCCGAGCTGGCCAAAGCAAAATGAATTTCCCCACGTCAGTCGTATCCAAACCAGACGTCACGCTATGAAGAGAACCTTGAGCCTCCTCGCCGGCTGCGCTTTCGCCAGCGCCGCTTTCGCGCAGAACGCGCCGAAGCCCGCGCCTCCGACCGCCGCCGCGCAACCTGCTGCGCCCACCGCGCCCGCGCGCAACATCCGCTTTCAGTTTGATGGGATTCCGTACGCCGACGTGGTCGAGCGTTTCGCGCAGATGGCCGGCAAGCCGCTCATCGCCGACACGAACATCGCCGGCACCGTGAGCTTCAACGATCCGACGGCCTACAATTACTCGGAGGCGCTCGACACCTTGAACCTCATGCTCTCGATGAAGGGCGTGATGCTCATCGAGTCCGGGAATTATCTTCGCCTTGTCCCGTTCCGAGAACTGCCCGCCATGCCGCTGCGCATCATGCGCGGCACAGAGTCCGTCGGCGACACCCGGCCCAGCGAAGTCGTCACCGTCGTGCTTGATGTCCGGAATCTGGATTCCAAGGAAGTTGCGGATTCGGTTCTCACCATGTTGTCGAACGCCGGTTCCGTCGCGCCGCTTTCCAAAGGGCGCGGACTGATCGTCACGGACCGTCTGGCGAACATCCAGCGCATCCGCACCTTGCTGGCCACCATCGACACCGAGGCGACCGTTGATCGGCAGATGAAGACTTACACGCTGCTGAACGCGAGCGGCGCCATCGTCAGCGACCTGCTCAATCGCACCTTCGGCGTCGCCACCGCGCCCAAGCGCACGACCTACAATCCAAACACCAAGGTGATGGAAGTCCTGCCGGCGGACCCGAACGATTACATCACCGCCGTCTATGACGACGCGTCGCGCACGCTCGTGCTCTTCGGTCCGCGCGAACGCATTTCGCTCGCGGAGGAGATGATCCACAAGTTCGAGCAGAAGGACGGTCCCGGCGGCGACGTGCGGATTTACTTCCCGCAAACGATCAAGGCGGACGAGCTTGCCAACGTCATCCGCCAGGCCATTCCCGGCGTCGCTGCGGCGGGCG
>Ga0163144_10014703_pt1 | contig 16227 bp, 7 predicted proteins | sample OliLak19BULKMAT1_FD_123175 | JGI IMG/M metagenome (GOLD analysis project Ga0163144, IMG submission 123175) | Freshwater microbial mat bacterial communities from Lake Vanda, McMurdo Dry Valleys, Antarctica - Oligotrophic Lake LV.19.BULKMAT1 | ecosystem: Environmental > Aquatic > Freshwater > Lake... | reverse complement strand
GATCAAACGGGGCAGACGTTTTCCATCGCCGGGTCGATCATCAACCCAGGCGAGCCGGTGCGGGTGATGCTGGTCTGGACCGATGTCCCCGGCAACCCGGGGGTGAACGGCGGTCTGGTGAACAACCTCAACCTAAGCGTCGATCAGAACGGCACGCTGTATAAAGGGAACGTTTTCTCCGGGAGCGCTTCGGTGTCGGGCGGCAACGCCGACAACCTCAACAACGCCGAGGGCGTGTTCATCAACGCCGGTGCTTCGGGCCCGATGACCATCAACATCAGCGCCGCCAACATCGCCGGCGATGGGATCCCGGGAGTGGGCGATTCGACCGACCAGGACTTCGCTTTGATCGTGTACAACTTTTCGGGCGATGCGGCGGCGCTGGCGGGCACGGGGCCGAATGTGGTCGGCGACGCGCTGGGCGTGGGGAACGGCAATGGCAATGGCCGCGCCGACCCCGGAGAGACCAGCCTGCAACTGAGCATCCCGCTGGGTAATTTTGGCACGGGCATGGCGACTGGTGTGAGCACCACGCTCGTTTCGCTCTCGGCGGGCGTCAGCGTGAGCGGGGCGACGGCGAGCTATGCGGACCTGGGCGTGGGCGCAACGGGCGTGAACGCGACGCCGTTTGTGTTCGCGCTTGATCCAAGCTTCCCCTGCGGGACGGCGATCCAGTTCCGCCTTGATTGCACGACCGCCACGACGAGCTACTCGTACTTCTTCTCCGTCGGCTCTGGCCTGCCGACGGGCCTGGCGCCCGCGGCGGAGTTTGCTTATGCCGGGCCATCGGTCTTCATCCCTGACAACAACGCGACGGGCATCGCGGTGCCGGTGAGCGTGTCGGGCGTGAGCGGGACGGTGGGCAAGGTGCGTCTGCGCTTCGACGGCTCCTCGTGCTCTTCGGCCATCGGGTCACCGACGGTCGGGCTCGATCACACCTTCATGGGCGACCTTGCGATCCAGCTTGAAAGCCCGGCGGGCACGGTCGTGTCGCTCTCCAACCGGACGGGCGGGATCGGCAACAACCTGTGCCAGACGATCTTTGATGACGACGCCGTGCCGCCGTTCAGCGGCGTGATCGACTCGCAGAACCCGTTCTCGGGGACGTTCCGGCCGGCCGGGGCGCTCAGCGCGTTCAATGGCCAGAGCGCCAACGGGACGTGGAGGCTCCGCGTGCAAGACCTCGCCGCGAGTGACTTCGGAAACGTCCGCGCCTTCAGGGTCATCATCCAGACCGTCAACCCCGCGCAGTGCGACGCGCCGGCGGTGGTCATGCCGCCGTGTATGGTCGACTTCAACGCGGACGGCTTCCTGAACCAGGAAGATCTAGCGGGCTACATCAGCGCGTTCCTCGACGAGAGCGTGGCACCCGGCCCCAGCGGGACGAGCGTGGCGCCGTGCCCGGGCGAGCCGGTGCCGTACGACACATTGGGCTACGCGACGGACTTCAATCGAGATTGCTCTTTCAACCAGGAAGACCTGGCGGGGTTCATCACGGAGTATCTGACGCAAACTGAAAACCCGGTCGGCTGTGTGCCGGGATGATGTACACGGATCAGGGCTTTGGATGGGTAGGAAGTACACTGGTGCGCGTTCGCCGCGGGCGGTTTTTCAGCGATCTTCATAGTTGGTCCCTCGTTCCCATGTCGTTGTGCAGTAAGCTTGGTGAAGCTCGGGCCGCGGGCCCGGCCGATCAGTTGGGCTCTTTCTGTTTCAGGGGTGTGTGATGATGAAACGTTCAATCGTTGCTTCCGCCGCGATCGGTCTGTTCGCCCTCGCCGGGGTGGCCATGGGGCAGGCGTCTTTCAGCCTGACGCCTGTCGCCACGGGTTTGACGCGGCCGGTGTACGTGACCCAGGCGCCCGGCGATAACGGCCGGTTGTTTGTCATCGAGCAGCGCGGGAACGGCGGCGTCTCGACGCGCGGGGCGATCCGCGTCGTGCAGGGCGGCGCGGTGTTGGCGACGCCGTACTTCACGCAGACGGTGTCGACGGCCAGCGAGCAGGGCCTGCTCGGGATGGCCTTCCATCCCAGCTTCGCCACGAATCGGCTGCTGTATGTGTCGTACACCAACGCCAGCGGCAGCTCGGAGGTCTGGGAGTATCAGCAGAGTTTGGCCACGCCCAACACGGTGGACGCCACGATGGGCCGCCGGATCATCTCGTATACCCAGCCGTTCAACAATCACAACGGCGGCTGGATCGGCTTCGGGCCCGACGGGTTCTTGTACATCGCGTCGGGCGACGGTGGCTCCGGCAACGACCCCGGCAACCGCAGCCAGGCGCTCACCAACGGCGTTGCCACGCAGTTTCTGGGCAAGATGCTCCGGGTGCATGTCTCGGGCGACGACTTCAGCCTCGACGCCACCCGCAACTATCGCATCCCCGCGACCAACCCATTCGCCTCGCCGGGCGGGGTCTTCAACGCCAATACGCCGGGGGCCGAGATCTGGTCGTTCGGCCTGCGCAACCCGTGGCGGCCCGCGTTTGACCGTGTCACGGGTGATCTCTGGATCGCCGATGTGGGCCAGAACGCCTTCGAGGAAGTGAATGTTCAAGTCGCGGGTGTCGCCGGACTCAACTACGGCTGGCGCTGCATGGAAGGCTTCAACTGCACCGGGCTCAGCGGCTGCACCTGCAACGCTGCCGCACTCACCATGCCGGTGTTCCAGTACGGTCGTTCCTCGACCGCCCCGACCAATCAATTCGGCTGCTCCATCACCGGCGGCTACGTCTATCGCGGGCCGGCGCAATGGGCCCACGGCCTCTACTTCTACGGCGACTTCTGTGGCGGGTGGGTCAACACCTTTGATAGCACCGAGGGCACGGGCCACCGCTTCACCGGGTTGAACGTACCGAGCCTGGTCTCGTTCGGTGAGGACAACGCGGGCAACCTCTACGCAATCACGCAGGGCAACACCGTCTTCCGCGTGAACTTCACCTGCCCCGCCGACTTCAATCAGGACGGCTCGTTCAATCAGGAAGACCTCGGCGGGTTCATCACGGCGTTCCTCTCCGAGCCCGCGGAGCCGGGCGTGATCGGCTTCGGCTACGGGCAGCCGTGCCCCAACAACCCGGCCCCCTACCAGAACGGCTACGCGGCCGACTTCAACCGCGACTGCGACTTCAACCAGGAAGACCTGACGGGCTACATCACGGCGTTCTTCGCCGGGTGCCGCTGAATCGGTGGCCTGAGGCTGCGAACCGTCGCGAACACCCTTAATCAAGGCCGGGACATCCAAATACATATCACCTCCGGGCGTGCCAAACACGCCCGGTGGTGTATCTTTGTGTACGGGCCTTTGCCCGCCGTGCTGCCCGAGCCGGATTAGACGTTGAAGGAACCTCGCCATGCTTGATCGTTGTGTGGCCGCGTGGGTGCTTGGTTTGGCCTCAGGGCTGGCGCTGGCGCAGCCGGCGTTCAACTGTCCTGACGGCGAGGGCGATCACGCGGGCCATCAGGGTTGCGGGAAGTCCGCGATGCTGCGGCTGCGTCTGGCGCAGGGCTTGCAAGTGACCGATCCGGAGCCGCTGCTCGATCAGGCCGAGGCGCTGGGCGATACCGATGTGCAGCACGTGGGCCTTGAGCTGGAGTTCTTCACGGCCAACACCACGCTCACGGGCACCTGCACGACGACCATCAAGAGCCTCGCGAGCGGGCTCAACGTGTTCACGATCCGGCTGCGATCCAACTTCACGATCACCAGCGCGACCGTCAACGGCGTGGCCGTCACGGTGACAACGATCGATACGAGCACGCGCCGCGTGAACCTGGACCGCGCGTACAACTCGGGCGAGGTGTTCACGCTGGTCATCGCGTACAACGGCCCCGTGGTCTCGCGCGGGCTCGGATCGATCTCGTTCACATCGCAGAACGGCGTGCCGCTGGTCGCCTCGCTCAGCGAGCCGTACTACGCCTACACCTGGTGGCCGGCCAAGGACGGGGCGTTCGCGCAGGCGGGGGACAACGCCGACAAGTTCACGGCCAATGTGTCGGTGATCACGCCGAACAACCTCACGGGCATCAGCAACGGCGTTCGCCAGGGCATCGATGTGCTGCCCAACAACCGCCTGCGGCATCGCTGGGCCACGTCGTACCCGATGTCGACGTATCTGCTCTGCTTTGCCGCGACCAACTACACGACGTGGCGGCAGATCTATACCTATCCCGGCGGCACCATGCCCGTCGATTTCTACATCTACCCGACATCGGACACGCCCGCCAACCGGGCCGGTTGGGAGGTCGTCGTCCCCGCGCTCGACGTCTTCAAAGACGTCTATGGCCTCTACCCGTTCATCAACGAGAAGTACGGCATCTACCAGTTTCCCTTCAACGGCGGCATGGAGCACCAGACCATGACCGGCCAGGGGACGTTCAACCAGAGCGTGAGCGCGCACGAGCTGATGCACCAGTGGTGGGGCAACGATGTGACGTGCCGAACGTGGAGCGATATCTGGATCAACGAGGGCAACGCGACGTATGGCGAGGCGCTGTGGGCCGAGCGCCGACCGGGCTCGACGGGCTTGCCCGCGCTGCGGCAGGCGATGCTCGACCGCAAGCCGACGGGGTTTGATAGCGTCTACATCCCCCCCACCACTTCGATGAGCGAGGGCCGGATCTTCGCCTACGACACGTCGTATGCCAAGGGGGCGTGGGTGCTGCACATGCTGCGGAAGGTCGTGGGCGACGCGGCGTTCTTCCAGGCTCAGCGCGATGTGCGGGCCCTCTGGTCGGGCGGCGCGCTCACCACCGATCAGTACCGCGACACGCTGTCGCAAAGCACGGGCCGCGACCTCACGCAGTTTTTCGATCAATGGGTCCATGGCACCGGCGTGCCGACATACACATCGGGCGTGCAGCCTCTGGTGGTCAACGGGAAAAACTACGCACGGGTTCAGATTCGCCAGACGCAGAGCACGGCGTACGGCGCGGGCGGGTTCGACATGCCGATTGATGTGCGCATCGACACCGGCGCGGGCCCGACAACAGTAACGCTTTTGAACAACGAGCCGCTGGAGTGGTTCGTTCGCCCTGTGCCCGCGGCCCCGACGGCGGTGACGCTGGATCCGAGCGACTGGGTGCTCAACTACGGGAAGACCGCCGAGGCCGTGCTCCCGGCGCCGCCGGTGATTGTGGAGACCTCCCCCGCGCCGCTGAGCCAGACGCCCGCGGCGGCGTCGCCCTCGTCGATCGTGATCTATTTCAGCGATCCGGTGAACGCGGCCCCGGCGAACTTCACGCTCGCAGGGGGTAGCACAGTGGAGCCGATGACGTTCGCGTACAGCGCGGCCGATCGTCGCGTGACGCTGACGCGGGCCGGCGGGCCGCTCGCGCCGGGGACCTACTCGCTCACGGTGGCCGCCGTGCGCGGGACGGCGTCCGGGCTCGACCTCGACGGCGACGCGGGCCAGGGCCTTCCATCCGGCGATGGCTTGCCGGGCGGAACGGCGCTGATCAACTTCACCATCAACGTGCCCGTCGTGCCCAACTGCCCGGCGGACTACAACCTCGATGGCACCGTCAACCAGGAAGACCTCTCCCCCTTCATCACCGACTTCCTCTCCGAACCCTTCCCGCCAGCGGGGCCCGGCGGCTACGCGACGGCTCCCTGCTTCGGCGAAACTGCCCCGTTTGACACCCTGGGTTATCAGCCCGACTTCAACCGCGACTGCACGATCAATCAGGAAGACCTATCCGGCTACATCACGGCGTATTTCGAGCCGTGCGGATGATGTTCGTCTTGGAGTGAGAACTATGCTGCCGTTTGAGACGAATAGAGCATGTGCGATCGGTGCGCGCGGGCCATCACGGCCTAGGCTCGCGATTCACGACCCGGATCCGTTGCAGAACCGCTTTCAAGCAGAACGCATGAACAAACCGGCACCGTCATCCCGCGGCACCATCTTTGCCTTGCTGGCGTGCGCGGGCCTGATGGCCGCCGCGAGCGGCGACATTGCCAAGCCTGTCGACCCGGCCGCGATCATCACGGCGCGTCTGGCGTTGCAGCCGGGCGATGAAGCGGCGCTGGCCGCGATCGCCGCGCCGGCGCTGAACTTTGCGAGCGAGGCGGGTGTGCGCGAGTTGAGCGGATACCTGATCGTGCAGCCGCGGGTGGCCCCCGGCCCGCGACTGCTCGACATTGCCGCGGAGCCTTCGCCCCGCGCGCTCGATCGCGTGGCGCCGCTGATCGTCAAGCCGCTGGGCGAGATCGGCTATGTGGTGGTGGAAGTCCCCGCGGGGGTTTCGGAGAGCCAGCTCGCCTCGTTCCTGATGGCCACGGGTGATTACGACTACGCCGAGCCCGACTGGACCGTCTTCCCGACGGCTACGCCCAACGACCCGTCGTTCGGCGCGCAGTATCACCACCAGACCATGCGCAACACGCTGGCGTGGGATCTGACCGCAGGCAGCGCGGCCGTCAAGATCGGCGTGGTGGACAGCGGATTCGAGACCGGGCATTCCGACCTCGCCGGCGTCTTCCTCCCCGGTTACAACTCTGTCAACCTGCAAACGCAGGCTCAGGGCGGCGACATCTCCGCCTTGAACGGCCACGGCACGCAGTGCGCCGGCGTCATCGGCGCGCGGGGCAACAACGGCGTCGGTGTCTCGGGCGTCAACTGGAACGTCAGCGTCGTTCCCGTCCGCGCCAGCGAGAGCCAGACCGGCTCCGCGCAGCTCTCCGATCTTCAGAGCGGGGCCATCTGGGCAGCCCAGCAGGGCGCGCGGGCCGTTTCCGTCAGCTACTCGGGCGTCAACTCCTCGTCCAACCAGCAGACGGGCTCGCTCTTGCGGCTCACATACAACTCGCTGCTGGTCTGGGCCGCGGGCAACAGCGGCGCCAACCTCGGCGTCGATACCTACTCCGAGATCATCATCGTCGCTTCCGTCGATTCCACCGACCTGCTGGCCGGCACGTCGAACTTTGGCGCGCTCCTCGACCTCTGCGCTCCGGGCGTGGGTATCTTGACCACGTCCACCGGCAACAACTACGCGAGTGTCAGCGGCACCAGCTTCGCGTGTCCGAACGCCGCCGGCGCGTTAGGGCTGATCTTGAGCATCGACCCCGCCATGACGGCGGTGCAGGCCCGCGATTATCTCTTCAATAACGTTGACGACATCGGCGTCGTGGGCCGCGACATGTTCTACGGGCGCGGCCGGGTCAACTCGGGCCGCGCTGTCGCCAGCGCGTTCCGCGACCGTTTCCCGGGGGCCATCCCCTTCAGCGAAATGTTCGAGGTTGAGACGCTCGCTTCCAACCGCTGGGTCTATCGCGATCAGGCCGCCCCCGCCGGCGGGTCGATCGCCCCGCCCAGCGGCACCAAGGCGCTGCGGCTCGCGCTCGCCAGCGAGATCCAGACCAACGCCTTCGCGCTGGCAGGCAACACGCAGGATGTCCGCCTGACGTTCTTCGAACAAAACCGCGGGGCCGAGGCGGGCGAGCAGTTGATCGTCGAGTATCTGTCAGCGACCAAGGTGTGGACCAACCTGACAACGGTGGCGGCCGGGGCCGCGCCGGCCAGCTTGTTCACCCGTCGGCAGATCGCGTTGCCGCAGGGCGCCAAGTCGAACGCCTTCGCGCTGCGTTTCCGCCTCAGTGTCAACAACGCCGACGATATCTGGTTTGTCGACAACGTCCGCATCGCCGTCGCCTGCGCAGTTGACTACAACGATGACGGCGTGCTCAATCAGGAAGACCTCGCCGCTTACATCGTCGCGTTTCTCGACGAGTCGCTCCCCCCCGGTCCCAGCGGCACGAGCGCCGCCCCCTGCCCGGGCGAGCCCGCGCCCTACGCCAGCGTGGGCTACGCGGCCGACTACAACCGCGATTGCACGGTGAACCAGGAGGACCTCTCGGGGTTCATCACCGACTACCTGTTGCAGGTTGAGACCCCTGCGGGTTGCCTCGCGGGCTGATCTCGGCAAGCAATTGCCCCCAGATTGCCAAAACCGAGGCGATTTCCTAACCCCACTTGGGCGATCGCTGTCCGGTGCGCTCGGGGCTTTCAGCAAGATTGCGAATAATCCTGGGTGAAGACTTGCTGAAAAGGAGGAAGTAGGTATATTCCACTTGGGTCTGCGAAGGCCCTTGTTGGTGTGTCCTGTTTCTTGACGATTCGTCCCAGACCATTCTTGATCCTCGCTCGAGGCGGCTTCTGGGTCGTCCTGTTCGCTTGAGTCTCCCGATCGCTCAGGCTGAAGTGGTGGCAGGTCGGTTCCGCGTGCGGTCGGCTTTCTACCGCACAGGTTTTCCGCCAAAGATGGAGGGCATTGATCATGACGCGTAAGCACCTTTGGGCAATCCTGGCCACGGCCGGTTCGGCACTTTGTGCCGCCACCAGCCTCGGCCAGATCGCCAATCCTGAGATTGAAGGCAACGATTCCAAGGCCGCCGCGACGGTCGCCGACAGCGCCGGCGCGGGGCTTCAGGCCTTGGACTTCATCACCGGCACCACCATCTCCGCCTCGGCGGCCGGCTTGGACTACTTCCGGGTCACCGTGAAGACCGCCCCCCCGGCGATCTACCAAAACCGCCTGGTCATCACCACCAGCGGCACCGCTGGCCACACCGGCACGATCCGCGGGCTCCTTCAGTCCGCCGGCGTGATCACGGCCGGTTCCGATTCCACGGGCCAGGCGTCCAGCAGCACGTCCGTCCCCGCCCGCATCAACCAGTGGTACGGCTTCGGCAAGGGCGAGCAGTTCTTCTATCGCGTGGCCGGTGGCGCTGCCACGACGGCCCCGTACGTCGCGACGATGGAAACCACGGTCATCACGCCGGAGGTCGTCTCCACGCCCATCGCCGCTGGCCCCGTGGCCATCAGCACCATCGGCCAGGGTCACACCAACGACACCGACTTCTGGGTGTACGACAGCAACTTCAACCCGCTCCCCACGTTCGGCAATGATGAGAACTCGATCATGGGCGGCGGGACAGGCATCGGCACGCAGAGCTTCTGCCGTCGCACCCTCGCTCCGGGCCGATACTACGTCGCCATGGGTGCCTTCAACACCTTCAACGACCTCGCTTCGCCCAGCGACGACCGCGATCCGAACTACACCGTGGCCGACTTCCCCGGCTTCATCCTCTCGACGGCGACCTCCACCGCGTCGATCAACATGTCCTTCGCCATCATCCACAACGGTGGCACGGAGACCGTCACCAGCTTCCGCACCGTCCCCTTCGGCATCGCGTGGACGGCCTTCGACGTCGCCCTTGCGGCCAACCCGGGCGGCACCGGCTCCGCGACCCCCAACAACCCCACCAACTGCGGCGCGGCGACGACCCTGATCTCCGTCACGCCCACACCCGGCTCGAACCCCACCAGCCTTAGCTTCACCGTCACGGCTGATACCGTCGCCCTCGGCGGCGGGACCGTCAACCTGATCAACAACGGCGGCGGCGTCTTCCAGGCGACCGTTCCCGTGGATGCGTCAACGCTCTCGGGCCTCAACGTCGTCGGCTTCACGGTGACCGACAACTTTGGTCGCACCGGCAACGGCGAGATCAACCTCAACATCCTCGACTGCCCCCCGGCCAACGACCTGCCCGCGACCGCCATCGATGTCGTGATCGGCACCCCCATCGACGGCACCACCGTCGGAGCCATGGCCGACAGCGGCTTCCCCGCCTGCACCATCAGCAATACCGCCCCCGGCGTCTGGTACAAGTTCATCGGCGACGGCACCACCCTCTCCGCGAACCTCTGCGCCTCCCTCGCCCCCTATGACTCCAAGCTGACAGTCTACTGCGCCAGCAACGGAATCACGAACCTCAGCTGCATCGGCGGCAACGATGACAGCGAGGTCTGCGGCCCCAATAGCCTCCTTTCCGACGTCACCTTCTGCTCGGAGCTCGGCGCTCCCTACTTCGTCCTCGTCCACGGCTTCTCCACCGCTTCCGGGCCCTTCACCCTCAACGTCACCAGCACCGGCCCCGCTTGCAATACCGCCATCGCCTGCCTCCCGGCTGGCAAGTGCTGCACCGTTAGCAACTGCGCCGTCCTCACCGAACTGGCCTGCTTGGCCGGCGGCGGTACCTACGGCGGCAACGGCACCGACTGCACCTCCTTCTCCGCTAGCTTCAGCTCGACCGACGCCTTCCCCCTGGCCATCCCTGATGCCAGCTCGGTCGGCGTCTCTTCCACGATCGTGATCCCCGCCGGTTCGGGCACGGTCAGCAACCTCGCCGTTCGCGTCGGCATCAACCACACCTGGGTCGGTGACGTGGTCTTCGGCCTCGACAACGGCACCACCTTCGTGACCCTCGTCGCGTTCATCGGCGACAGCACCGGCACCTCTGCGGGTGACACGAGCAACTTCCAGGGTCAGTACACCTTCCTCGATACCGGCGCGGACATTTGGGCCGCCGCCGCGACGGGCGACTCTACCTTTAATATCCCCCCGGGCACCTACCGCCCTGCTGACGAGCTCACGGGCGCTCTGCCCAGCCCCTCGCTGGCCGCTTTCGACGGCGCCCCCCTCGAAGGTACCTGGACGCTCTTCGCCGCGGACTTCGGTGCGACCGACTTGGGCACCATCACCAGCTTCACCCTCTTCAACGGCTTCGGCCAGGGCAGCCCTTGCGGCAGCACCTGCGTCGTCGACTTCAACGCCGACGGCTTCCTGAACCAGGAAGACCTCAGCGGCTACTTGGGCGCCTTCCTGGATGAGTCGGTTCCGCCCGGCCCCTCGGGCACTAGCGCTGCCCCCTGCGCCGGTCAGCCCGCTCCCTACGACACGCTCGGCTTCGCCGCCGACTTCAACCGTGACTGTGACTTCAACCAGGAAGATCTCAGCGGCTTCATCGTTGAGTACTTCTCCCAGACCGAGAATCCCGCTGGTTGCGTCCCCGGCTAAGTCCCGGTTCTGCTTCCAACTCCTGATCTGAACCCAGCCCCGGGCCACTTGGCCCGGGGCTTTTTGGTTGGCGTGCGCGGCCCTGCTGCCACTACGCTCTGGCCATGCCCGAGGCCGAGTTCACCCTGCGCACGCGGCTGACCGAGGTGCGTGGGATTGCGCCGCGCGTGGCCGCCGGGCTGGCGGCACTGGGCCCGCGGAATGTGGGCCAGTTGCTTGCGCACCTGCCGTTCAAGCACGAGCGGCAAGAGGCCGAGACGCCCATCGCCGAGTTGGTGGTGGGGCGGCTGGTGAGCACGCGGGGGACGGTGAGCGCGACGCGTGTGGCGGGCCGCCGCGGAGCCCGGCCGCGCTTCGAGGCGGTGCTCATCGACGACACCGGCCGGCTCGACCTGGTCTGGTTCAACGCGCCGTATCTCCAGGACGCGATCCATCCGGGCGTACGTCTGCGCGTGCAGGGCAAGGCCAAGACGCTCGGGCGGCAGGGCGGGCTGCAGATCCCGCAGCCGCGGCACGAGATCCTCAAGGACGACCGCGACGAACCCGCCGCGCGGGATAGCCGGCTGAGGCCGGTGTACCCGGCCAGCGAGGCCATCACGTCGAGCCAGATCGAGAAGGCCATCGCAAAGATTCTGCCGCGGGCGCTGACGCTGATCGAGGACCACCTCGCGGCGGAGTATCTGCGTTCGCGCGAGCTGTGCGACCTGGCCACGGCGTACCGCTGGCTGCACGCGCCCGAGGCCCCCGAGCAGGCCGAGGCGGGGCGGCGGCGTTTGGCGTATGACGAGCTCTTGTTCCTGCAAGTGGGCCTGGCTCGTCGCCGCTTCGCGCGGGAGCACGCCCAGTCGGCCCCCGCGTTGGCCGCGACGGAAGCGATTGATCGCCGCATCCGGGCGCGGTTCCCGTTCGCGCTCACGCCCGCGCAGGATGCCGTGGTCGCCGAGGTGGCCACGGACCTGGCCCGCGCGGTGCCCGCCAACCGCTTGATCCAGGGCGACGTGGGCTCGGGCAAGACGGCCGTGGCGCTCTACGCGATGCTGCTGGCGGTCGCGCACAAACAACAGGCGGCGTTGATGGCCCCGACCGAGCTGCTGGCCGAGCAGCACCACGCCTCGATCTCGCGGCTTCTGGCGGGCTCGGCGGTGCGCCCCGCGCTGCTCACCGGGTCGCTGACATCGGCCGCGCGGCGCGAGCTGGAGCGCGGGCTCGCCGACGGGTCGCAGCGGCTGGTGATCGGGACGCACGCGCTGCTCACGGGGTCGGTAAAGTTCGCGTCGCTGGGGGTGGTGGTGATCGACGAGCAGCACCGCTTCGGGGCCGCGCAGCGCGCCGGGCTGACGACCCGCGGCGGGACCACGCCCGCACTCGCCGGGGGCCCGCCCGTCCCCACGCCGCACACGCTGGTGATGACGGCGACGCCCATCCCGCGCTCGCTCGGGCTGACGCTGTTTGGCGAGCTGGACATCTCGACGATCACGGGGCTGCCGCCGGGGCGGAAGCCGGTGAAGACGCGCGTCGTCGCGCCGCAGCTCGCCGCAGAGGTGTACACGTGGGTCGCCGGGCGGCTGGCGCAGGGGGAGCAGGCGTATGTCGTGGCACCCGCGATCGACGCCGGCGACGAGCCGGGGGCGATGGCCAGCGTTAAAGAGCTGCACGCGCGGCTCTCGGCTGGACCGCTGGCCGGCCGCCGACTGGCCATGTTGCACGGACAGATGCCCCAAGCCGAGCGCGAGGGGGTCATGTCGGCGTTCCGGCGGGGGCAGATCGATGTGCTGATCGCCACCACGATCATCGAGGTCGGCGTGGATGTGCCCAACGCCACGGTGATGGTGATCGAGCACGCCGAGCGGTTCGGGCTGGCACAGCTGCACCAGCTGCGCGGGCGGGTGGGCCGCGGCAGCCGCGCGTCGGCGTGCATCCTCATTGCTGAGCCCCTAACAACAGACGCACAAGCCCGGTTGGAGGCCGTTTCTGCGACCACCGACGGCTTCAAACTGGCGGAGCATGACCTCCAGATCAGGGGGATCGGCGAGCTGCTTGGGCTCCGACAGTCAGGTGTACCGGACCTCAAATCAGCGGATTTGAGCCGAGATTTGGAGCTTTTGACCATGGCGCGTCGCGATGCGCAGGGCTTTGTCGACGCACCGGCGATCCCACGCTCAGGCGGATCTGCGCTCTTCGAGCGAAGATTAAAACTGACACACTTGTCGTCTATTTGGACGCCCCCTATGAATTGAGCACTGCGGCTCACTGAAAATGAGTATCGGGTGTGAAGGCCACATGGGCCCGAACCGCTCGGCGGATAGGAACGATTCATGAACACACAGAGCATGGAAGTCGGGTCGGTTCACGAGCGAATACACCTGGCCGCGGGGGGCCGATCGTGCGGGCAGGTCGCCAAGTTGACAGGGACGCATGCGGAGACCACGCGGCGTTATCTGCGCGGGCAGATGCCCAGCGTGGAGTTCATCGCGGGCTTCGCCGACGGCGTGGGCGTGAACCTGGAATGGCTGATCACCGGACGCGGCCCGATGAACCGGCCCGAGAGCCAGCCGACCATGCCCGCGTCGATCCTCGAAGTGGTGGACCGGTCGATCTCGGCGCTGGAGGACATTCGTCGGCAGCTCAAGGGCGTGACGGTGGCGAGCTCGATGACCGGCCGGGCGGCTTGGCGGGCCACAGGCCAGCGGCTTTCGAGCTCGGGCGCGGCGATGAGCGGCGAGGCGATCTAGGCCATCTCCTTACTGTTCACGGGAGGGCCGTGTTCGGGTATGCTCAGGTTCTGTGGACCTCACCCCTCTCCATGAACGCCTGCACGTCGTCGCCGGTCAGATGACGTTTCGCCAGTTGGGCGATCGGACCAAGATCCATCCGGAAACCGTTCGGCGTTACATGCAGGGGCAGGCCCCCAGCGTGGAGTTTTTGGCCGCGGTGTGCGTGGAGCTGGCGATCAGCGGGGAATGGATGCTCACGGGGCGGGGCCCGATGCGGGCGACGGACATAAAGGCGCACGCCCTGCGCGAAGCCAACGCGGCGGAGCTGCTGGGGGCGATTGCGACCACGCTGGAGCGGCTGCACGATCGGGTGGAGCGGCTGGAACTGTTTGTGAACACGATGGAAGCGAGGCTGCGCGGACAGGCGGCCAGCTTCACGGAGGCGAAGCCCGATGAATCAGCACGAACCGGCGACGGATCGGCCCGAGCACGGGGGATCGCCGACGCTGTTCCCGAGCGACCACGTCCGCATGATCGTGGAACTGCTGCGGCCGGCGGGGCCTGAACTGGGCCGACGCTGGCTGGCGGCGCTGCTCCTCGTGCCCGAGGCCGAGCGGGTGGCGGTGGTGGAGGCGATCGAAGCGAAGCTGGCGACGACGTATGGCCGGCCGCACGCGTCGAGCGGGGGCGAGCGGATGATCGTGGTGCGGTATCCGCCGGTGCAGCGCGAGGGATATGTGGAGGAGACGGAGCGGACGTACGCGGTGGAGCCGCAGAAGGCGGCGAGCAAGTCGAAGAGGCGGAAGGCGACGTAGAGGGCGTCGCTTTGGGCGGGCGTGCGCGGGTGTAGGCTGGTGGCATGAGCACCAATGCCGAGATCGCGGGGCGTTTAGGGCAGATCGCCGAGTTGCTGGAGCTGACGGGGGCGGACAAGTTTCGCGTGCTGGCGAATCAGAAGGCCGCGCGGGTGATCGAGTCGCTGACGGCCGAGCTGGGTCCGATCGCGCGCGGGCCCGATGCCAGGACGGGGCTGATGGCGCTAGAGGGGATCGGGCCGAAGATCGCCGACAAGATCATCGAGCTGTGCGCGACGGGGCGGATCAAGGAGCTTGAGGAACTGAAGGCGGCGGTACCGGCGGGCTTGCCGGAGGTGATGTCGATCCCCGGGATGGGCCCGAAGACGGTGCGGCTGGTGTGGCAAGAGGCGGGCGTGACGGACCTGGCAGGGCTGAAGCGGATCATCGATGACGGGTCGATCCTGAATCTGCCGCGGATGGGGGCGAAGGCGGTGGAGAAGCTGAAGGCGTCGATCGCGATGCTGGCCGAGAGCCGCGGGCGGCTGGGGCTGGGCGTGGCGATGCCGGTGGCGGAGCGGGTGGTGGCGCTGATGAAGGGCGTCAAGGGAGTGGAGCAGGCGGCGTTTGCCGGTTCGCTACGCCGCGGGAAGGAGAGCATCGGCGACATCGACATCCTCGTCGCGGCGAAGGGGGCGGCGGTCACGGCGGCGGCGGAGGCGTTCTGCACCATGCCGGGCGTGCGGCACGTTATCGCCAGGGGCGAGGCGAAGTGTTCGGTGCGGGTGAGCCTTGAGGAGGACGGCGGGCGCTTTAGCGGCGCGCCGACGGGCGACGCCGGGGAGGCGGCGAACGCAGCGCCAACCGACGCCGAGCGGGCGGGCGGCACCGTGCAGGTCGATCTGCGCGTCATTGAGCCCGCGCGCTGGGGCTCGGCCCTCATGTACTTCACCGGGTCGAAGGAACACAACGTGCGTCTGCGGCAGCGGGCGCTCGATCGCGGGCTGACGCTGAATGAATACGGCTTGTTCCCCGAGGACAAGTCGACGAGCGAGTCGCCGCAGAGCCGGGGTGTGAAGGCGGTGGCTTCGAAGACGGAGGAGGAGATCTTCAAGGCGTTGGAGCTGCCCTGGGTGCCGCCGGAGCTGCGCGAGGATCGCGGGGAACTCAAGCTGGAATCAACGCCGGTGTTGATCGAGGTGGTGGATATCCGCGCGGAGCTGCACTCCCACACGACGGCGAGCGACGGGACGATGTCGATCGAGGAGCTGGCCGAACGGGCCAAGGCGCGCGGGTTCCACACGATCGCCGTGACGGACCATTCGAAGTCGCAGGGGATCGCCAACGGCCTCTCGGCGGCGCGGCTGGAGGCGCACATCGAGGCCATCCACGCGGCGCGGGCCAAGGTGAAGGGGATCACGATCCTGGCGGGGAGCGAGGTGGACATCTTCGCCGACGGTTCGCTGGATTACGAGGACAAGCTCCTGGCGAAGCTGGACCTGGTGGTGGCGTCGCCGCACGCGGCGCTGTCGCAGGATCCCGAGCGTGCGACGGAGCGGCTGCTCAAGGCGATCGCGCATCCGCGGGTACACATCCTGAGCCACCCGACGGGCCGGCTGGTGCTGCGGCGGCGCGGGCTGGAGCCGGACATGGCGAAGGTGTTCGCCGCGGCGAAGGAACACGGCGTGGCGCTGGAGATCAACGCACACTGGATGCGGCTGGACCTTCGCGACACCCACGTTCACGCGGCGCTGGAGGCGGGGTGCATGGTGGCGATCAACTGCGATGTTCACTCGCCTGGAGACTTCGACAATCTGCGCTTCGGCGTGCTGACAGGCCGGCGCGGCGGGCTGACGAAGGAG
>Ga0163144_10014702_pt1 | contig 16227 bp, 14 predicted proteins | sample OliLak19BULKMAT1_FD_123175 | JGI IMG/M metagenome (GOLD analysis project Ga0163144, IMG submission 123175) | Freshwater microbial mat bacterial communities from Lake Vanda, McMurdo Dry Valleys, Antarctica - Oligotrophic Lake LV.19.BULKMAT1 | ecosystem: Environmental > Aquatic > Freshwater >... | reverse complement strand
CGATAGCACGCAATCGGCGCCGATTGCGTGCTATCGCCGGCGGCGATCGTCATGGGACATACCACGCTGGGGGCGGGCTGCCGGATTCATTCGCACGCCGTCGTCGGCGACGCGCCGCAGGATTTGAAGTACCACGGCGACGTTTCCTACTGCCGGATCGGCGAGGGAAGCGTGGTTCGCGAAGGGGCGACCGTCCATCGCGGGACGCTAGCTGGCACCACGACCGTCATCGGCAAGCGTTGCCTGTTGATGACCAACTCGCATGTCGGCCACAACTGCGAACTGAGCGACGACGTCATCCTAGTGAGCGGATCTCTGCTCGGCGGGCATGTGCAAGTCGGGCCGCGAGCCATCGTCTCCGGCAACGCGGCGGTTCACCAACATGTGCGGATCGGCGAGTTGGCGCTGGTGGGCATTTTGGCCCGCATCACGCAAGACGTACCGCCGTTCTGCATTACCGATCAAGAAGGGAACGTCGTCGCGGAGAACCGCGTCGGCATGAAGCGGGCCGGCTTCACCCTCGGCGAGCGCGCCGAACTGCGAGCGGCGTTTAGCGCCATCTACCGCGACGGCATCGGGCGGAACGCCGCGGTGCAATATCTGCAAAACGCGATGACGACCGATGCGGGTCGGCGGTTGTTGGCGTTCTACGCGCATGATTCGGCGCGCGGGTCGGGGATGCGGCTCTACAGCGAGTCACATGCGGCTTGACGCGACGTGCACCGTAGGCAAACAGTCATAAGAGCCCCCGGCTTTGCCGGTGGACGAACTGCCGAATGGCGCACCTCCGCGATCTACGTCCACCGGCAGAGCCGGTGGCTTTTATGATCCGAAGCAGCAGCGTCTTTTACAGCGCCGACAGGTCGAACTCAATCGGCCCGCGCGGCAGTTCCCCAGTGACGCGAACGTTGTTGTTCGCGTCGAGTTGAATCTTGTTCTGCAAGATTTCTTGGATGACGATCTCCATCGGGAACTTCGTCTTGAGATCGACCAACGGCCGGGCGCCCGAGTTGAGCGCGACCATCCGCTTCTGGATCAGGGCCGAGAGCTTGAATCGGCCGCCAACCTTGTTGACGATCCATTCTTCCTTGAGGGCGTCGATCATCTAGTGGAACTCGTGGTAGAAGTGAACGGATTGAGACGGCCGCGCCGGCATCAACGACCTGGCGGTCAATGACGTTGGCGGAGCTTGGCGAGGCGGGCGTCGAGCTTCTGCTCGCGATACTGTTCGCCGTAGACGTAGTAAAACATGCTGAGAGTGCAGATGCCGACTTGCGCGACCGTGCGGAGGGCCATCCGCTGCACCTCGTCGTCGGTGACGAGATAGGCGCGGCTGAAGTCGATCGGCTGCGCGTCGCCATTGTTGGCGAAGCCGCCATTGGCGTTCGGGTAGGCGCCGCGATCGATGGTGCGCTGTTGCAAGCGCTCGTAAATGCCGGCAGTGGCCGTATCAAGCTCACGAAGATGGCGCAACATCGGCCCGTTGCCGAACGTGATCCGCATCCGCTCGGCGGCCTGGTCGTCGTCGGCGCGGGCGACCCAGATCCGCTGTCGCTCGGCGTCGCCGGCGAGAAAGACGCCGTGGAGCGCCGATCGCAGCGAGTTCCGCATCAAGGCGTACGACTCGGCGATTTGGCCGCTCAGGGCCAACGACGACGCGGCAAGAAGCGAACCATGCGTCCGGATCAACATCGAGCCAGCGAGACGTTCGGGGCTTTCGCTGGCGTGTTCGATTAGCTCGCGAAATACGCCGTCGACTTCCGAAAGCGTTTCGTAATGGGCGCGCTGCCGGCTGAACGAACGGACCGTATTTCGCCAAGCGGCGGCGAGGAAGTGGGCGAGGGGATGGTCGGCCCATTGCTCGGCGTCGTCGAGGTTCGATTCGCTCAGGGCGGGTTCGTCAGCTGACATCAACGTTTCCTAAAATAGTCGGCAGGCTCCGCTTGCCGTGGCGACTGCAGCGATGCGATCGCTGCGGACTGTTGGCGCACTCGATAGCGGTCGCTGGGCGGCGGCGCCCGGAAGACGCCAACTGCGGCAGGAAGCTATTCGGCGCTATCGAGTCGCTCGGCGGCTTGGACGCGAGCCTTCTCGCGCTTCTCTTCGGCGAGGACGGCCTGTCGCGGGGCGTCGGCTTGTTGGACGGCGCACTGCGGATGGATGCCGCGGAGCGAATACGATCGCTTGCCGCAGACGGGGCAGAATTTGCCTGGAGCCTCGCGGTAGAGGGGTTCGGGCTTCTTGCACGTCGTGGCGTCGAGCTTCTTGGACATGGGAGACCTCGTGGCTTGAACGGCAAGGCTGGGATCGACGCACTCGGATCAGCGAAAAAACGCGAACCGCAAATCAAAGCCACCGGCTCGGCCGGTGGACGCAGTTCGCAAGGTGGCGCCAATCTGAGATTCGTCCACCGGCGAAGCCGGTGGCTTTTACTGGAGAGGGGGTCATGCCTCTGTCTGATAAAGCCGCGGGGGTCGCCGAAGCGACGCCCCGCGGTCGTGTTCACTGCTTAATCGAGAGCCGGCAGCCTTAGGCGACCGGTTGGACGTTCTCGGCGCGCTTGCCCTTCGGGCCCTGTCCTTCGGTGTACGAGACGGCTTGGCCTTCGTAGAGGCTGTCGTAACCGGTCCCCTGGACCGACGAAGAGTGGAAGAAAATATCTCCCCGCTCGCCCTCGATGAATCCAAAACCCTTGTCCGTCAACTTTTTGATCGTTCCTTGCGACACTTCGTCAATTCTCCAGCACGCATCATTGGGTAGAGCGCACGGCCGCGCCGTCGTGCAAACCAGCGGGTGGCCGAGCCAAACAGAAGGTCCTAAGAGAAACCTTCAAATAAGAGAGCAAACTGACCCACACAGCGGGTCAACAACCGCAGCGGCCGCATGAAATGAAGCGCCGCTGCGTCGAAGGGCCGAGTCTACAAGAAGAGGCGCCGGCGGCCGGAGATTTCGTCACGCGACGAGTCTCAATAGGGGCCATACCGGCGAAGCGTCTCGCAGCGCCTTCGCTGTCTTAGTAGCCCTCATCGTAGTGGATTTAGGCCGCGGGGTCAAACTGGGGCGTTTTTCGCTCCACAGAACAGTCAACTCGTTTTGATTTAACCGCCAAGGACGCCAAGGGACGACAATGACTGGCGCCCCTGTGAATGGCGAGGTCGATTGGTTTTTGACAGAATTACAGGATTGCGCGGATTGACAGGATTTTGGAAAGCATGAATTCCATCCTGCTAATCCGCGCAATCCTGTAATCCTGTCTAATTCCCTATTCGCGCTGATTCGCGTGATTCGCGGGCAACTCTCTACTGCATTTCCCCGGCGTCCTTGGCGGTTCAAATGAATTGACTTTGCAGTTCTCGCGGCAGGGAGCCGGAGGTTACAGGAGCTTCAACTGCTGCAATGCCGTGACCGTGGCAGCGCGCTGCTCGGCGGTGGCCGGGCGAAACGTCGCCGCCATTTGTTCGTCGCAGATGTTGAGGAGCGATAACGCGCACTTGATGCCGCGGACGGCGCACGCGCCGTACTGACCGTCGCCGTAGATCACCGCGAGCGTGGCGAGTTGCGTTTGAAGTCGCTCGACCTCGGTAGCATCGCCGCGCGTCGCCGCTTCGTATAGATCGACGAACAGCTTTGGAAAGACGTTCGCCCCGCCGCCAACGCAACCATGCCCGCCCATCGCGAGCGTATCGACCATCAATCCTTCCGGCCCCACGAGCAGCGACCAATCGGGGCGACGGTGAAGCTCGGCAGCGATCTCGCGGAAGTAGCCCAGGTCGCCGGAGCTATCTTTCAGGCCGTGGACGTTAGGCCAATCCATGGCGGCTCGGACCACCTCGAGCGAGATCCACGTCTTCGTCAGCCCCGGCATGTTGTAGAGGTAGAGGGGGAGCGGCGACTCGTCATGCAGCGCGCGGAAGTAAGCGAGGAGTTCTTCCTGCTCCAGCGGCAAATAGTAAGGAGTGGTCGCGACAATCGCATCGGCGCCAACAGAAGCGGCATGCTCGGCGGCGGCGAGGGCTTCGACGAGCGACGTGTCGGAGACGCCGACCAACACCGGAATACGGCCGGCAGTTTGGCGCGATACCCGTTCGACCAGTTCCTTGCGCAGCCGCACCGACACGGCAGCCGATTCGCCGGTCGTGCCGAGAACGAACAGCCCATGAACGCCGCCGTCGATCATGCGTTCGACAAGCCGCTCCAGCGCCGCATGATCGAGTTGATCGCGCCCCGACAGCGGCGTCGCCACGGGAGGGACAATGCCGCGAAGCGGGCGAGGCCAAGTGCGGCCTGAGCCGTTTGCAAGTTCATTCATAGAAGAGTGGTTACCATGGTCGTTGAGTTTCAATTAGAATGATGCGCTCGTCGAGCCTGACTCGCCGCAATGCTTGCGCGGCGAACGAACTCGCGAACTCCTCGTCATCTCCTCGACAACGCGCCCAGTCTACCATGAACCGGACGGATTATCTTCCGCTGCTGCTCGCCGTTGCACTCGCCCCGTTGGCGTCGACGGCGCACTGCGAAGGATTGCAACGATTGCGTTACGGCGCGACAAACGGATTCGAGGAAGTCAATCTTGGCGTCGGGCTCTGGGCCTGGCCGTTGCCGATGGATTATGACGGCGACGGCGATTTCGATTTGCTCGTCTCGTGTCCCGACGTGCCGTTCAACGGGACGTACTTCTTTGAGAATCCTGGCGGCGATGCAAAGTTTCCTCGCTTCAAGCCGGCGGTACGCGTCGGTCCAGGCTTTCACGACATTCAGCCGAGTAACGTCGGCGATGACGTGCGGCTGCTCGTTCCGGGAAGAGAATTGATCGACTTTCGGAAGACGGGACTCGAGGAGTTCAAGCCGATCTATTCCCAAGAGAATGTCCACCCCGTGAAGGTCCGCGCGAATCAGTGGCGCTTCGTCGATTACGACGGCGACGGCGTTCGCGACCTGGTCGTCGGCGTCGGCGACTGGAGCGAGTATGGGTGGGACAACGCCTTCAATTCCTCCGGCGAGTGGACCAACGGGCCGCTCCATGGGTACGTCTATTGGCTCGCCAATCGCGGGACGAACGAGCAGCCCGACTACGCCGATCCAGAAAAGCTGCGCGCCGACGACCAGGTGATCGACGTCTATGGAGCGCCGACGCCGAATTTTGGCGACTTCGACGGCGACGGCGATCTCGATCTCCTCTGCGGCGAGTTTATGGATGGCTTCAATTACTTCGAGAACGTGGGCACGCGGACCAAGCCCGCGTATGCGGCAGCGCGCCGACTAACCCATGGCGCTGAGCCGCTCGCGATGGATTTGCAGATGATCATCCCGGTGGCGATCGACTGGGATCGCGACGGCGACCTCGATCTGGTCGTTGGCGACGAGGATGGCCGCGTCGCATTGGTAGAGCATTCGGGTAAGGTCGTCGACGGCCTGCCGCAGTTCTTGCCGCCAGTTTACTTTCAGCAGGAGCCGGAACTGCTGAAGTTCGGCGCGCTCGTGACGCCGGTTAGTTTCGATTGGGACGGCGACGGCGACGAGGACCTCCTCTGCGGCAACACGGCCGGCTATATCGGATTTATCGAGAATCTCGACGGCGGTAACCCACCGCGCTGGGCGCCGCCCGTGCGGCTGCAAGTTGGCGACGAAGTCTTTCGCGTGCAGGCGGGGCCGAATGGTTCGATCCAAGGGCCCTGCGAAGCGAAGTGGGGTTACACCACCTTCAGCGTCGCCGACTGGGACACCGATGGACTGCCCGACGTCGTGTTGAACTCGATCCTCGGTCGCGTGACGTGGTTGAAGAACATCGGCACGCGAACAGAACCGAAGCTCGCGGCGCCAATACCGGTCGACGTGGCGTGGGAACTCGGCGAGGGCGAGACGCCGCCAAAACCGGCGTGGACCTGGTGGACGCCTGGAGCGAACGAGTTGGCGCCCGAGTGGCGGACGACGCCGGTGGCCGTCGATTGGACTGGTGACGGGTTGTGCGATCTGGTGATGCTCGACCACGAGGGCTATCTCGCGATTTACGAACGGTTTCGTGACGGCGATCAATTGCGGCTCAAGCCAGGACGGCGTGCCTTTCGGATCGAAGGCGACGGGGCCTTCGACGGCAATCACCAGCAAGTCGGAACCGCTGACGCTGGCTTGCGATTAAACGCCGGCGTCGCCGGGAAAAGTGGCCGGCGTAAGTTCTGCGTCGTCGACTGGAACGGCGACGGCAAGCTCGACCTCATCGTCAACAGCGCCAATGCCAACGTGCTGCTCAACCTCGGCGAGCACAATGGCGTCACGACGTTTCGCGATCTTGGGCCGCTCGACGCGCTGAAGTTAGCGGGGCACGACACGAGCCCGACGACCGTCGACTGGAACGGAGACGGCGTCCGTGAGCTGCTGCTCGGCGCCGAGGATGGACATTTTTACTATTTGAGAAGACAGGATTAACCACGAAACAGACGAAAGAAACGAAATAGGAAGCTAGCAGCAAACTGACTTTCCAACGCATTCTACTCAGCTGAGTTGCCGCTCCTCTGAATGCAATAATTTTGATTGGCCCTCGGCTACGGCATCCGAAGTTCTTTTTCGTTTCTTTCGTCTGTTTCGTGATTAAAAAACTCCTATCGCAAGACACAGCCTGCCGATGCCCGAAACCCATCTCGCTCATATCGACTTGCTCGTTCTCGTCGCGTACCTCGCGGCCGTCATTGGCTTTGGCTGGTGGTTCGCTCGCGGAAACAGCGACGCCGACGACTTCATGTCGGCGAGCCGATCGTTGCCGGGGTGGGCGGTGGGGCTCTCGATGTTCGGCTCGTTCGTCAGCAGCATTTCGTTCCTGGCGAATCCGGGAAAATCCTACGCAGGAAACTGGAATGCTTTTGTCTTTTCGATTTCAATGCCGATCGCCGCTGTCGTCGCTGTGAAGTGGTTCGTCCCATTCTTCCGGCACAGCGGCGAACTTTCGGCGTACGAACATCTGGAGCATCGCTTTGGCGCCTGGGCCCGCACCTACGCCGTCGTCTGCTACTTGCTGACGCAGTCAGCGCGGATGGGAGCGGTTGTTCTTTTGCTGGGACTCGCCATGAGGCCGCTGACCGGCTGGCCCATTTGGTCGGTCGTGTTGATCACCGGCGCCTTGATGACGGCCTACACGATGGCGGGCGGCATCAAAGCGGTCATTTGGCTCGGCGTGCTGCAGAGCGCCGTACTCGTTGCGGGGACCGCCACCTGTCTGCTGGCGGTCATCGGCAAAACGCCGGGGGGCGTCAGCGAAATCATCGAACTTGGCGTCGCCAACAATAAGTTCAGCTTCGGCAGCTTCGGCCCGTCGCTGACGGAGCCGACCTTCTGGGTCATCTTCGCCTACGGCATGGCGATGAACCTCGGCAACTTCGGCACCGATCAAGGCTTTATTCAGCGATTCATCACCGCCCGCAGCGATCGCGAAGCGGCGAAGAGCATCTGGATCACGGCCGCCCTCTTCATGCCGACCTCCGCAATCTTCTTCTTTATCGGCACCGCACTCTTCGCCTACTACACGGCCAATCCGTCGCTCGTCACGGGGATCGACAAGCCGGACGAAATCTTCCCTCACTTTATCGCCACCGAGTTGCCGGTCGGCGTCGCGGGCCTCGTGGTGGCGGCGATTTTTGCGGCGGCAATGGATGCAAATCTCAACAGCATGGCGACCTTAACACTGTGCGATTTGTACAAACGTTACTGGCGCCCGCAGGCGGATGATCGCGAATCGCTGCGCGTGCTGCGCGGAGCGACGCTCTTCTGGGGCGTCGTTGGCACGGGGATTGGCTTGGCGTTGATCGGCGTCGACCAGGTGCTCGATACGTGGTGGAAACTAGCAGGAATTTTTTCAGGAGGCGTGCTCGGCCTGGTACTGCTCGGCATGCTGACGCGAGCGACCAACGCGGCCGCGGCCCTCGCAACCGCGATCGGCGTGATCGTCGTCTTCTGGATGACGTTGCCGGCGCTTTTCAAAGACAAGATTCCCGAGAGCGTCCGAAATCCGCTCGACTCAAATCTCACGATCGTCGTCGGCACGCTCACGATCTTTTTGGTCGGACTACTCGCGTCCCGTTTCCTGGGTCGCGGCGAAGTCCGGCAGCCTGAGCTCTAGCGCGAGCCGAGATTCGTCGTCGCGCGAAATGTCAATCGTCATTGCGGCGGATGACCGTTTTCCTTAATCAAGTTGGCTCCTCGTCGCATCAGTTTTCACAACGGCGGCGGCCAACGCGGACGTCTTTTCAACGAGGAGGTTCCACTCAATTTCGAGTCGCCCAAGCAAGCGATCCCAGGGACCGGGATCAGCATCCTCGCGCTGCGCGTGTTCCTTGACAAGTTGCTCGTACAGTTCCAAGATCCGATCGGCGCAGACGTCGAGCCCAAAAGTGCGCAGCGATTGTCGCGAGATCTCCCCACGACGCGCGAGCGCCGCCCGATCGTGCGTCATCTCCTGAATCGCTTCGGCAAACGTCGCTTCGTTCGCGTTGCCGGGCAGGAATGGGTGATGGCTATGAATCAACTGCGGTTGGAACTGATCGAAATAGTCGGCAATCAGCCCTGGCTGCGGCAGCTGCACCGAGAAATCGCTGCCATTGAAATGCTGAATCGCCGGAACCCTGAGCACATACTCCGATTCCTCCGCCCCTTCAAACTCAGGCGCGATCACCCGCACGTCGTGACCGCGCCGACGAAACTCCTCTTCGTAGGTGCTGACGCTGCGGGCCACGCCTCCCAAATGGGGGAGATATGTGTTGGTGAACATGACAATTCTCAACGCGGCGATCCTTCTGCGAGGATGTGCTGGCGTGACGCCGCCGTCGCGTGCTGCGCAGGAACGGCATCGGTTCGTTCAGGTTTGATTGATCAATTCTAGCGAATCCCTTTCGCTCGGCTCATTTGCGCGAGAATTACGTCCAAAGTAAGACTGGACAGGATCACAGGATTTCTTGGATCGACAGGATTGATTGCGGGAAGAGAGCCGGCGGTTGGATGAGGGCGCCCTCCTTCTCTTGTTTTGAATCCTGTTGATCCACCCAATCCTGTGATCCTGTCAATAATCCAATCGACCCAACTGTAAGCCGAGAAGACCAAGCTACTTCGAACCAGGCCGATCAAGCTTCGGCGTCGTTTCTTCGTCATTGACAAGTTTCGCGTACGCCGCCCCGAAGAGAATCACGATCATCGCATAGTACGTCCACAACATGATCGCCATGAAAGAACCAATGACGCCATAAGCGGTCGGCAGATTCCGTCGCAAGACATACGCCGCCAGCACCTGCCGGCCAATTTCCCACAGCAGCGCCGCCAACGCCCCGCCCGCGAACGCCGCCTTTGCCCGCACATGCGTCTTCGGCACGAAGGCGTAGAGCATCGTGAAGGCCAAGAAATTCAACACAATGTGCAATAGCGGCTGCGTCGATTGCCTCAGCCAGGCCGGAACATCGACGGTCGACTGGACGACCGATTCAAAACCCTGCCGCACGATTGAAGCGATCATCACCGCGATGACGAACGCCCCGACGCCGATCAGCATCAGCAGCGACTTCAAGCGAGTGAACGCCAGATTCTTGAGCCACTTGAGGATTCCTTCCTCGCCGGCGTTGGGACGATCCCATAACCGATCGAAGGCATAGTCGAGCTGCGTGAAGATCGCCACGGCGGCGACCAGCAGCACGATGATGCCCACCGATCCGCTGGCGCCTGCCTTCTGTTCCACGGCATTGAACGCCTGCTCGATTTGATCGCGCAATGTCGGCGACGCTTGCTCGGCAATGGCGGCGAGGACCCGTTGCTGCGCATCGTGCCCGATCGCCGTCGCCCGAAAGGCCCAACCAAGTCCCGCGACCAACACCAGCATCAGCGGAAAGAGCGAGAAGGCGAGGTAGTACGCCACCGCCGCCGCCAGCATCGTCCCGCCCCGGTCGGCGAAGTGATGGTAAGCATTGAAGATCCGGACAAAAAACTGGCGAACGAGATCGATCATGGAAAAAGCGGCTGGCTATTGATCAAGGCGGACGACTGACAGCCACCATAGGCGACGCGGCGTTTCCGGGGAATCCTGGCTTTTCAACTTGATTGCGGGGCAATCCGCGACCAGACGACGCCCGGCATGGCAAATGCCCATTTCCTAATACTACAGCGCCAAGGAGGGGGACATTCGCCTCTTCGTGATGAACGGCCGGCCGCTGGAGCACCAGGGCAAGTACGCCGCGTTCCGTCGCGTCAATAAAACGGGCGACATGCGCAGCAACATGCACTCCGGCGGCGAAAGCGAAGCGGTCGAGATCGACGACGACGCCCTACGGCTGGTCGAAATGGTCGGCCCCAAGCTGATCGCCGACGGCATGTTCTTGGTCGGCCTCGACATCGTCAAGGACAAGCTGATGGAAATCAACGTCTTCACCCCCGGCGGCCTGGAGAGCGCCCAACAAGCGACCGGCGTCGATTTCACCGAGATCGTCATCGCCGACCTCGAACGAAAAGTCCGCGGCAAGAAATACTACGGACGAAGCATCAGCAACGCGCAGATGGCGACGATGTGAGTGAGAGCTAGCGACTCAAAAGCATAACCACCAAGACACTAAGGCACGAAGAAGTTCACCAAGAGATGAGCGGCAGCCGTTTGCTGTTGCGGATTATTCTTTTCGTGTCAATTCGTATGTTTCGTGGTTACATCCTCCCCGCCTTCGCTCAAGGGGCCACCGTCTGCCAATGTCCGCCGAACAGCTCCGCCAGCAAATCATGCTGCGGAAACGGATGCCCGCGGTGCATCACGAACGCCTCGACGAACGGCGCCTCGACCTGCGCCCCGCGATCGGCGTTGTGCCGCCGCATCGCGTCGATGTATTCATCCATCCCGTGATGAGCCCGCAGCCACTCGCGCTGCGAGGCATGGCACGCGAGCATTTCCGCCTTCCGCTCCATCTGCTCCGTCACGTCGACGTAGGTTGACGGCGTCACCGTTTCGCCCGTGTAGGGATCAGTCGCCGTGACCGGATCGCAGTAGTAGAGCCACGGAATCGCCGACCCCGGCAGCAGCGGCTTGGTCGATGAATTCGGCGCCCCATACCCAAACGCCGCCCCGCGCGCGAGCAAGTGCGTCTGCTCATGATCGATCATGTAGTCATGCCGCGGATGAGCGAACAACAGCGTCGGCGCCACCTCGCGAAATAGATCGAGCGTCTTGCGAATCGTCTCTTTCGAGTAGACGACGTTCAGATCACCCTCTTCCAAACAGTGATAGGTCGCCCCAATCACGGCCGCCCCGGCAATCCCTTCCGCTTTGCGAATCCGCGCAATCTCCTCGCGCGTCCGCGAGATCGTCCCGCAATCGCCGTTGGCGACGGTCGCGATATGAATCTCCCACCCTGCATCGGCCAAGCGAATGAGCGTGCCGGCGCAGAGGATCTCCGCGTCGTCTGGGTGAGCAAGAAACGTGAGCGCCACGCGGCGCGAAGGAGCTGAATGCATGATACTTGGACGGAGCGTCAAGAACTGGAATAAAACGCAGGCGTCGCCCCATTGCGACGAGGTTCCAGTATCCATTGCCATTCAGCGCCGTTCGAGTCCAAATCGACTCGATTCATTTGCTAAATCTTGCGATGTGCGTCGCCCTTCGAGGGCTAGGCCGTCAACGCCCCCTTCAGTTCGCTCAACGAAGAGCAGATATCCCCCCCGCCTGCCCACTGAGGCTTGCTGACGCATACCTTTCCGTCGAAGCTGGTCGGATCGGAAACATCGAAGTTTCCGCTGGCGTGAGTGGTCACTGAGTAAAGAGTCGTTTTCTTACCGAGAAACTCCACCACCTGCCGGTGTCGGATTCTGGCCTTGAACGCGACTTTGGTTCCATTGACCTCAAACTTTTCGATGGAAACGCTGCCGTCATTCCCTTGAGCCAAGCGACCTAGCAGGCGTTCCAATTCTTGCCGCAGCTTTTGGAAGAGGGGATCCGTTGGCGGCGGCGGGGGCTCAACCGGAGGCTGTTCAGTCGACTTTTTTCGCCCGCCGTTCGGCTCATCGGTTTGCCAGGCAATCAAAAAGCTGTCGACAAGTCGTCGGCATTCGCCAGTCAGCAGCGCTGCCGCCTGATTCAACGAGGTTTTCGGAAGTAGGATGCCCGTCGATTCTTTTTGTCTCCAGGTATCGACCAAGCGACCCTCAGTCGAATTGTCGGGATCATCCCCGGCGCGAGGGAGCGGCAGCAACTCGCGCAACGTCGTGTCGACGGCATAGATCGCCGCCACTCCGCCCAGAGAAGGAATGTGGCGCACGTCCGCTGCAAGTGAAACGACGAACGTCGCCGATTCATCATTGCTGACTTGAAGACCAGCCTGCTTGATTCTCGCCTCAAATTGCTCCTGCAGTTTGGCGGGATCAAGCGTGCCATAGAGCGAGGGAAGCTGCAGTAGCTCCGCTTGAACTTCAACGGAGACCCCCGTGAGACCGCGAAGATTTCCTTTGATCGCCGGATTGACGGCGATGTTTCCTGTTAGCAGTGACATCGACTTGGTCCTATCTGCAATTAGTTGGTTGTACTGGATGGATCGTGCGGCGAGCGATGAAGGGCGTGACCAAGCGGCGCCATTAGTCCAACAAGCCGCCAAAGATGCCGCCCGCGACGGTACCGATGAGTCCGCCGATGGGCCCACCGACGGTGGTGCCAATCGCGCCGCCAACCGCGGGGCCGAGGGAACCGATCCCCTCCGGGATGATGCCCCCCGGAATGATCGAATCGTCCGAGCCTTCTCCCTGACCGCCGGCTCCGTTGGCGCCGGCCGGAGTCGTCGCCGCGACTCCCCCCACTCCGCCCGCGGTTCCACCGCTTCCGCTCCCGCCTCCACCGGCGGCAGCACTGCCGCCTCCGCCGGCTGCTGCGCCGCTAGCTCCCCCCGCCGCGGCTGGCCCGCTCGAAGTCGCAGCGCCCGAAGCCCCGCCAGCGCCCGATGCAGGTGCGGAAGCTCCTCCCGAGGCGGGCCCCGCCGGTCCGGCAGATCCAGTCGCCGCGGGACCTGCGGCCGAAGTCGGCGCCGAGGGGGCTCCCGTGGCGACTCCGCCAGGTCCCGAAGTCCCTGCAGGGCCGCCGGCCGCCGTCGCGCCTGGGACGCCTCCACTCACCGGCACTCCTCCTCCCACCGGCGTCCCCCCTCCGACTGGTACGCCGCCGCCAACAGGCGATGCGCCGCTGAGCGGCGATGCCGCCGAGTGAGACGGCGTGTTGTGCGCGACGATCACCGGCGCCGACGCCGGCGCATGGCTGTGACAACAATCATGATGCTTCCCATTAGCGGCCATCTCGCGCGTCGCTCCCAAGGTCGCCGCAAACGCCGCTTCTTGTTCCGCGCGAGACGCCGCTGCCGAGGAAAGCAGCGAACCGCGCTGGCAGTCATGCAGCGCCCGCTCCAGTTGTTGCGCTCGGCTCTCCGCCGCTGCACCCGATGTACTCGCCCGTAGCAACTCTTGCGAATGCTGCTCGTTCCGCTCGTGACAGCGGCGCAGCTTTTCACTGAGTCGCTGCGCCTCCTCACGCGAAGCGCCGACCAAATGCTCCAGTTCGTGAATCCGCCGGTCGCGGTCGCCCTTCGACTGATGGCAGGCGTCGAGCCGCTCTTCGAGTCGGCCTGCTTGGGTCCGGCACTCGGCCAGCGACAGGCGAGTCTGATCAACCTCCTGATGCGAGTCGCTCGCCCGCTCTTCGAGCTCTTCATTCTTTCGTTTGAGCCGCTTGTAGCGATCGGACATTTCTTCAATCAGCGTCTTCAGTTGCGTCCGATCGCGATTGAGATCGCCGCACTCGTCTTTGCAGCCGTCGAGTTCGCGAGTTAGCTCGTGTCGGCGCGTCTCGGACTCGTCGAGATCGCATTTCAAATGCCGCTTCTCGTCGCCGATTCGCTCGACGTCGTCGCGGCAGTGGTCGAGTTCGGTCTGCAGGTCCCCGCTGCGATCGCGGCTTTCGGCGAGCTTGTGTTCCAGGCAACGAATCTCTTCGTTGGCTTCGTCGAGCTTCACGGAATGACCGGCGTGATCATTCTTCCATTCGTCGCGTTCCTTCGTTATCGCCGCCAGTTGATCGAGCAAGCGAATCGTGCGGAACCACCAGAGGAGCGTCGCCAGAATGAGCAGCGACAAGAAGGCGAGCGCCAGCACGAGCCAGGTCCAGTAGGCGCGCCGGTAGCCGTCGCGACTCAGTTCGACGACATGCTTTTCGTCGGTCAGCCGAGTAATCTCGGCGAGACGGTGGGCGCTTTCTTCGGAGAGTTGCGTTTTCTCAATCTCCAGCCGTTTGTTGTTCGCGACGAGATCCACGTTGTCGCGCTGTTGCGCCTCCAGGTCGGCGGCGAGCGTGACGACGCGATCGGAGAGCTCATTGCGCTCGCGCGTCAGTTCTTTGTTCGCTTGAGTGAGTGCGACGACGTTGGCTCGCGCCGACTCCAGGTCGCCGCTGAGTTGCGAGTTCTGTCCCGTCAGATCCTCAACTTTCGCCTGCAACCGAGTACGATCCGCACGGCAATGCGCCAGGTCGGCCACCTGTCGCTTCGCCTGGGCGGCGCGCTCGACGTCGATCTGTTCAAAAAGTTGTCGGCAGCGGCTCAGGGCGGTAGGCAACTCGGCGTGTGATTTCACGCTGCTGTACTCCCCGTGGCTGCCACCCTGATTGGCCAAATCGCGCAGCTTTGCCGAAATGACATGGTTGTCGCCGACGCCGATCACTTGAAAGTAAAGTCGATCGCCGTAGGCTCGGGCTAAATCGCGGATCGGCGCGCCGTGGCTGAAGGGATCGCAATCGACGCCGTCGGTCACCAACACGATCAGCGGCACGGCGTCAGGCTTGCCGGTCAGCAGTCGCCGCGCTTCGACCAGCAGCTTGTCGAGCTTCCCTTCGCCCGCGGGGACAAGCCGCATCACCGTCCGCCGCAGATGCCCGCGGCCATCGTTCGTTAGCGGCAGCAGTTGCCGCAGCGCGGTCGCCTCGTCGTGGAGCGCCACGAACGCGGCCGGGATGTTTTCCGGAATGCCGTCGGCGATGTCGAGCGCCGACCACTGGGCGATCGCCATCCGCCGCTCGCGTCCCGACGGCCACGCCATGCTGTGGGTCGCGTCGATGAGCATGATGACGTCGGTGACGACCGGCGCGGGCGCCGCGGTGGCGACCGGCGTCAATTCGGCCGTGGGACGTGGCGTCGCGGGAGTGGGGAGCGGCTCCGCAGCGTGGATCGCCGGCTCGACGACCGGCGTCGATGCATCGCCCGCCGATTCGTCGCGTGCCAGCTCATAGCCGACCAAGATCGGACCTTCAGGCTCATTCGCGTCGACGGCCAGCGCCGGAGCCGCTTCATCCACGGCGTTCGCCGCGGAGGCGCGGCCCCACCAGCAGACGCACAAGAATCCCCAGCAGGCGACATACTTCCAGCAAGTCCTGCTGCCGATCAATCGTCTCATCAATCAACTCCCAAAAAGATGCGCTGCAGAGTGAAACTGAGCAAGTGAGGTCGATTGTCCGAATCACACAACATGCGTCAACTATGTGGCAGTTGCGAGTTGAGTGACACCTGTTTGTCACCGCATATCGACGCGTCTATGCACGAGACGCCGCCGATTGCCGCCGTAGGTCAGGCTTTCTAGCCTGACGGCGCTACGCAGCGGTTCCGTAGCGGTTTAGACGCGCCCGGCGCCATGCACCACGGCGAGTGAGAAGTGCTGGAAGAGCCAGCCTGCCGTTCGGCTTGCCCGGAACATGGAGAAAGGAACCTATAGAGCATGGAGCGACTTGCCGCCCGTGTTGATGGCGGCCGCATCGATGGCAACCGCGTCCCCGCATCAGCACCGGCAGGATGCCAGTGGCGCCCGGCGATCACAAAAGCATGCCCCCCATTAGCCGCGACGCGCCAGCGGAGCGCTCCCCCGCCAAACGGCCATCCAACCCTCAACCCCCGCCAGCGCGCTCTGCTACCGCGTCGCGCCCCCGCCAACGCGCTCCGCTACCGCGTCGCGGCTACTCCTCTGCGAATTCCGTGACAAAATTCCAACGCTGCAGCCGCAATCCTTCCTTTATCGGATTCCCTTCCACATACCGAATCGCACGTCGCACTTCATCCTCGGTATTCAGAACCCCGCTCCACTCCCCGCGCGCAAAACATTTGGCGATTCTTCTTCCTTCCGTCGTTGAACCGAAAGGATGGATTCCCTCGACCAGGAGCCGCCGCGTCGCCGCTCCCTTCAATTGAATGGCCAACTGCT
>Ga0163144_10014700_pt1 | contig 16228 bp, 10 predicted proteins | sample OliLak19BULKMAT1_FD_123175 | JGI IMG/M metagenome (GOLD analysis project Ga0163144, IMG submission 123175) | Freshwater microbial mat bacterial communities from Lake Vanda, McMurdo Dry Valleys, Antarctica - Oligotrophic Lake LV.19.BULKMAT1 | ecosystem: Environmental > Aquatic > Freshwater >... | reverse complement strand
GTGTTTTTGTCACAAATGTTGTTTTCCGGTACATTAGTCTACACGGAGTGCCTGTAGAATTTCGGATTTTTGTGCATTCTTCCCTTCCCCGATACAGCGGTCCGATTCGTTAGGCTCCCACGTAGGCTTGGTACTGAAAGCTACTTAGCTTCGCCCTCAACAGTCGCGAAGCGGCTGGGCGTTCTCCCATACATTAACATTAATTGCCCGGGTGGAAGTGAGCCCCCCACGGGAAAACCAATACTACAGTAGCTATTACCGGGAGGAGTTGATTGGCGATAGCGAAACGATAGAGTGCTTCCGCATTTGATTCATTGATCGTTGTTGTTGTTACATGCAATGGCATCCCATGCATTACCCTCTTGGCAACGACGATAAACAGCAAAGAAAACTCAGCCGAGACATGAGATACAGATGATGTGGATGAAGTTAAAACATCCAATCGAATACATTTATTGATTTCAGTACCACATCGGGTTGATACATGACGCCTTAAGAGCAAGAAAATCATAGGCCAGATTTAAAAAACACTTTCCAAACTACACAGGAGTCGCCAGGCCAGGCCAGGCCGGAACCGACCCATCCTGTTGTACCTGGTACGTACAATACAACAATCATCAAGAATGCCACGATTGCCACAACCAAAATCAAAAAAGATAGTCAAGGAAAAAACAAGATGGTGGCCCTGTGGTGGGACTTCACGTAATACCGTGGCCGCTGTGGGACTTGCTCTGGTTTGGGTTACCAGAATGCTTTTCCCGCAAAGGATGAATACCTCCAGTTTGTTGTTGATGATGCCGGACACAACAGAGATGTTAGCGCAAACATCCAATATGATTTTATCTGCCACAAACAACTACACTGCCACTGCTAAAGCCACTGCTACTGATAATACCCAGCCGCCTTTGCAGAACCCACTATCAACGCCGACTTCCTCACAAACAACTTTGTCGCCAGCCAATGACAATACCAAGATAAAGATTGTTGGTTTTACAGACCATGTCTACAAGGACGTTTCCATGCTTTGGTATGATCGCTTAACGAAATTGGGATACACGGAGCATGTAATTGTTGCCGTGGATGAACCGGGCGTGGAATTTTTCAAATCCAAGAACGGGGCAGTTCGATTTGAATCTATGCTGTTGAGTGATGATATTCCCCCAGAGCTCCATACCTCGAGATTCATCATAAAAACCAGAATTCTCAGGGAGATGATGTTTGCGATTCGATGGAAATACATTTTGTCACAATTAGAACAAGGGATATCAATTATAATGACAGATGTGGACAATATATTCAATAGCCATGTTCCATTGGCAGATTTTATGGAATATGATGTCATCCATGCTTACGAATCGAGACATCCCGAAGAAATTTTTGCACGGCTAGGGTTTGTTGTCTGTGGAGGAATGAGCTTTTTCAAGGCCAGCAAACCGGCAATCCATTTCGTACGGTTGATGTTCGAACGCTGCGGACGTTATTGTGACGACCAAACTCAGCTGAACAGTCTTATCCTCGACTTAAACATCACCTGGGACAGCACGGATCACTTACCTCGACCGGAAGAACGACAGGACATGTCCAAGATACCGTCGAAATCCATGATAGGTACATGCTCTACGACTGGCCATTCTGTCAAGATTTGGGATCGAAGTTTCGCCTATCGTGGTGTGCTCCTCCCGAAACTATCCAAATGTCCTGCCAACAACTGGGTGGCCATGCCATTTCCGATAAAGAGCGAGGGGGAGAAATGGGGACGGGCCAATATACATGTGTTTAAACAACGAATGTATGCACAATGGGATTCTCATTGTGGGCAGAACAACACTCATTTATTGAGTCTTTCTCAATGATAGAATGATACTAAATTTTGTTTATTTGGAGAGCATATTCAGTTGGTATGTATATCTATCCTCCCCAATTTCGCAGTGTCAAAAACAATGTGACCGATTCAATGATCCCAAGTTCGTCCACGCTGACGCCATCGTTCAGTTTGATTCCGTTTAGCATCAATACCTGCTGATCCGGAGAAATTCCCTCCTTCATTTTGATTTTCTCCCGTACATCATCCAAAGTGTCATCAGGATCGACAGTGATGGTAATCAAGCGTCCTGTTTGAACTTGGATGCCAATCTAAAGAGCAGAAGGATTCCGTTGAGTGTGTGCATTCAATTGAGTAGCGCGAAAGAACAGAAGACGCTCCGTTAGGACTAGGGATGAATGACTTGACTTTATGCAAGCAATGCATTGATACTAGATACAGACACACCATGATTGGTTTTCGTCGATTCTTCTCTTTCATTTCCATATACTCTTGATGATTCTTTGTTTGCTCTTCATGATGAACTTCCAGTTGCTTTTGAATATGTAATTGATTGTGCGACGACCGAAAAACGGTACTTCCCCGAGCTTTTCTTCCCATGTTGCTATTTTTGGATTATTGTTGTTGTTGTTGTTTGAAGTAATCTGCGTCACCTTGTCTTGAATCGTTAGAGTGTTGGAATCCATGCGGTTGTTTGACGCAAATTGCACACTAGCTATTAGCAACAGCGGCATTGATGGATGCCTTGCCTTGGATGGCCAAAATTGTCTCCAAAAAAATTCTCCACGGGATTAAAATAAACGATGAAACCGTAGTCCTTAACCTTATCTAACGAGCTCCCCTTGCTCGGAGCGTTGCCTGCTTGCGGCATCAATTTCCTCATGCAACAGCATCATTGGATTTTGGATCACATTGAATCAATCATCAGTTTTCTTGTGAATGGCGTCGGCGCTGGTGCAAGATTTTAGGGGAGGTACAATACTAGCTACAATAGTACAGGACATACACAGAAGCTCTCTATTAAATTGTCATTATTGCCAAACACCCGCATTGATTACCTAAAGAAAGTTGACATGGCGCTGGTAGTTGAGAAAGCCTTAGATGATGAGAACGACTTGGCACGAAAACGGCCGCTTGCTGAATTGCCATCGCCTGTTCCTAGTAGTAACGCCGCCAACTGTAGCAGCACTACAAGTAGTACCAGGACACCTGTCCGAAATCCCTACAGCCAGAGATCTTCGTCTGGTGGCAGCTCCCAGAAAAAACCAAAGCTTCCACCTCCATCTTCTAAGTCCATGGATGAGGATGACGACATCAAAGTACTATCACCGCCTCCAAAGCCATTGCCAACTCAACCATCGCACCAGCACAACTCTACAACCTCCAACAACAACAACAACAACAATGACGACGACGACGACGACGATTGTGTGACAGAATTATGGTCCAATGTCACCAATGCCAACGTGGATTACCCACATCCAAGGCCCCACTGTGGCATCCATAATTTTGCGGACGACAAATTGAAATTTTGCGAAAAATGCTATTGCATTCCTTGCGATAAACCCGTGTCACAGTGCACACAATGGGCGCAGCATTGTCACGAAATCAAACAACGAACCTTCCAAACCAATTCTTCCGGGGCCACCCAAGAAGTCATTGACATTGAAGATTCTTCTCGCGCCGCTGCCGCCTCGGGTCTTCGTCCTGCCGTTCGGTCCTACTACGCAAGACAAAATCAACTTGGAACAGTCTTATCCGGATCTCTTGGCGCCGGTCCTACCGGTGCCCCCAATAGTGAGGATGAGGATGAGGATTATCGCGCTCTCCTAATGGCAGCAGGTCTACAAGGAGGAGGAATGGGGCGAAACCGGTTTGACAATCATTACTCGGAGGACTTTAATCAACGCTACAATGAACGCACGGGTACTACTACTAGTAATGGGGAACCACGCCGACGAAATCCCAAGGATATGCGCATACCGGAAGTTTTGGCGGAAAAAATGATGGAAGCTTTGCAAATTGCAGAGACGAAAAGCAGTCCAAAAGGAAGTAGTGCTACTATTGCGTCAGTGTTGGCGTATGCCACGAAAGAAAAAGACTCGACGTCGACAACATCTACCGCAAAAGCCGCCAAGATTGCACGTATGGTGCGGCGCAAAGAGCGCTTTGAAACCAGTCAAATGGACGGCGACATTGCACAGTTGGGGCTTCACAAGTCCTTCTTTGTGGAAGGGGTGCGCGTAGGTTGGCCTTACCCATCCATTCTAACCCCACAACGACAAATGGCTATCCACTTGATCAAGGCTCTAAAGAACTCTCGTCACGTTGTGCTGGAGAGTCCCACTGGAACAGGTGTGTATCCAATCTGTTTTTGTGTTTTGTTTTGTTTTGTTTTGTTTCTATTTTGCCAAAGACTGAACTAGTCTCACCAAATGCTTACACTTTCAGGAAAATCGGCTGCAATTCTTTGCGCGGCGTTGGCCTGGCAACGGCATTTTGTAAAGAGTTCATGGGGGACAAAGACTGGAAGCGCTACCGATGCGTCGGGAAAGCTGATTGGCGACGCGGAGGATGAACAACCGTTCCCTCGCATCATTTACTGTAGTAGGACGCACAGTCAAGTGGAGCAAATGGTCGCTTCCTTGAAAAAAACACCTTATCGGCCACGTATGACTGTGTTGGGAAGCCGCGATCGTCTTTGTATCCATCGGTAAGCAAAATCAATCTCTCGTGCCATTGTTGATAAACTTTAAATATATAATCTCTCACCATGTCGGCATTGGCTCGCTGTTCTTCGTAGAGAGATCATGGATCGAAATCCTTCCAAGCCTGGCGACAAAGCAAAGCCCCATGTCAATGTCAATCTGGCATGCCAGGCGAGGGTTGCCAATACAGAAAAAATTCGGAAATCCCTATGGAAATCTCATGACTTTCGCTATGACGACGACAGGCCTCCAGATGAATTACCCGGGGATGGAAGTGGAAAAGGTGGGCAATCTCAGGAAGCGGAGGAAGACGCTGGTGACGAAACAAGCTCGGAATGGATCCTCAAGAAGAGTACCAAAAAATTGACTTGTCCACACTACCGACAACTCACTTCCAAGCGAACAGCGAGAATGGCACAATCAAGCTTCCTTTTGACACAAGACGCAGTTGGCTGCTGCGAGACTGGTGGAGATAAAACGAACTTGGGGGTTCACGATATCGAGGACTTAGTTGCTTTTGGTGTCAATCCTTACTTGCATTCGAATGTGGCACTTTATCGCCGTAACTGTGAAGGCAATTTTGGCGTCGATGTAGGACCGGATTGCAGAATAAAGGGGATCGAAAAGGGCAGCGCTGCCGAATCCTGTGGTGGTCGACTGGGAAAAGGCGATAAAATCGTCGAAGTGAACGGTGCCAAAGTCAAGACCTTGGCGCAGATTACACGGGCAATGAATTCCTCCAAAGATCCCCTCCTGCTCTCTGTCCTTCGATCATCACCGAGTAGTGCTAAGACAAGCCCGTTTACTCGTGATGCAAATTCCGCTAGCTCAACAGCTAGTAATACGAATAACACCGCTGCTTGCGACGAGCTCGATGTGACATTGGTGCGAACAAGCCAACAACAAAGCTGGGGAGCTACACTGGAAGGAAGTGCTGACGGAACTGGTTGTACCATCAATGGGATTAAAGAAGGAGGACCAGCGATCGGCCGATTAGAAGTCGGGGATGTTGTTGTGGAGTTGAACGGGCAAGACGTCCAGAAATTGAGCTTTAATTTAATCGTCCAGGCCATTGCTGCCAATGGGAGTAACCCTCTCAGGCTTCGAGTTCGCCGGATAGGGTTCGAAAACAATCGTGCTGCCAGTGTTGATGCGGAAGAAGAAGAAGCCAGCAACGACGATGATCACGATGACAGTAGCGACGAGGAAGACATCTACTCGTCTCATGCAGCATGCCCATATTATTTGTCCAAGGAATTGAGCAAGCATGCAGAAATCTTGTTTGCTCCATATAATTATGTCTTGGATCCGGGTATTCGTCAAGCTTTGGATATTGATCTGAATGGCAGCGTCGTGGTGCTCGACGAAGCTCACAATGTAGAAGGAGTATTGACGGAGAGCGGATCAGGATCGTGGGGCGAAATTGAGCTTTCAAAGCTGGTAGCTGTGCTTTCTGAGCGGGCGTCGTCCAAGGCTGGGAAAAACCAAGTTGACACGAAAGACGGACCAAAGGATATTAGTGAAATTGCGCACGAGCTCTTGCTTTTCATCGAAAAGATAGTATTGTACATGCAAGGACACAGATTCAGCTTCGAGAATTCACAAGGCCAGTTTTTGATAAGTTGTGCAAGCAATGTTTGAGCGATCGGAAAAAGAAGCAACGTAATCTCATAGTTGCCTTCTTTCTTGTTTAGGAAACCTCGGTGCATCGAAAGCCATTGCAGACTATCTTCGATTTAAAACACCCGACAACACAGAGTTTGACGTTTCATACCATGGTCCGAATGGTCATGGTGTTCGTGGACAGGCTGTAGGGTGCAAGCCCTTTTTCGAAACACTGAAAATATCTGAGCATGAATTGAATTCTCTACTCGAATATGCGCAACAACTGGAGTCTCATTTGAGTGGAAGCGGGTCCGACAAAAATAAAAACGAGGCCACGGGAGAGCAGGGGAAGAATGGCGTTTTTGATCTCTTGAAAGAGATCATTTCCAAGTTCGCTCTCGCACAACAGGATCCTGAGCACTTCTACATATCATGTGTTGTACAAGCCAATGGAAACCTTGATTTTGCCGCGGGTGTAGATACCGAGGAAGAGACTGGTAGTAGTGGGAGACGATTCAAAAAGAAGCCCTCTCAGTGGCCATTTGTTTACCCTAGAACGGAGCACAATCCTCACGCAGCCCTATGCGTCTGTACACATCAAAAGTGTAAACATGAAGCGGCAGGGGAGCCCGCCACACTAGGTCATAATGGACACCGCCATGGCTCTTGGTGCAATCCAACGATAACTCCTCGTTGGGAGGGTAAAATTGTCATCAAGTTGCTCTTTCCCGGCTTGATCATGAAGCAAATAGCCGACCAGTGCCGCACCGTGGTTCTTGCGAGTGGTTCGCTCTCTCCTCTGGGAAGCCTGTGTGCCGAACTTGATTTACAGGATGCGGAAACGTCGAAGTCTGGAAGGTTACAGACCAAACCAAAGCCCCTTGAAGCGAATCACGTCGTGCAATTACCGAAGCAGCTGTTGGCAGTGGCCATCGGAAACTTTCCAGGTAGGTTGTCAAAAGGATATTGTGGTGGTTTTGGTGCCCGAGGGGTTGGACTGGTTTTGATTCAGTATGGATATGCTTGGATTGATGTTGAAGTTGATGCATGATTGTTGAATCTCTGTTTGATATTGAAGCACTCACAGTTTCACGTTGGCTTCCTCTGAAGATGGTTCTCCTCTTACAGTAACCTACAACAATTACAGGCAGGCCGGATTCTTCGGCAAATTGGGAGAGGCAATCGCCACAGTGGTTGAAAGCATAAAAAGTGGCGGGGTTCTAGTTTTTCTCCCAAGCTATTCAGTGCTGGCCAAATGCCAAAAGTGCTGGAATCCATATCAAAGTACCCGATTTGGGAGAAGAAATTTCGGTGATGAAGACAATTCAAACCCCGAAGTCTGGCAGCGCTTCCTCCAAAGTAAGGGCAAAGTAATAGTGGAACCAAGTGGCGGAAACCAGGGAATGTTTGAGGCTGCACGTGACGAGTATGCAGAGACCATCCGCACCACTGGCAGCTGCATTTTGCTGGCAGTATTTCGTGGCAAGATGAGTGAAGGTATCTCCTTCAACGATGACAACGCAAGGGGCGTCATTTGCGTCGGTATTCCTTTCCCTTCGGCAAAGGATCGAGCCATCGTCGCAAAGAAAGCCTACAACGACGAACAACGCAAGCTAAGGGGAAAGACAGATTTGCTGCCGGGAATGGACTGGTATTCGCAGGAAGCATTCCGCGCAATCGCGTAAGTCAAGCAACATGAATCTCGGATGTTGAATCTCTGTGCTGTTTTGGTCTATTGAACTCATTTTCTGGATTTCTACCACTATCCGACCTTGTAGCCAAGCTTTGGGACGTTGTAAGTCAAGCAAACGTGAATCTCGGATGTTGAATCTCCGTGGTGTTTTGATCTATTGGACTCATTTCTGGATTTTTTTACCACTACGCTGACCTTGCAGGCATTCGCCACGAGGCTGACTATGGCACGGTTGTCTTGATGGACTCAAGGCATTGTAACGACGGCAGTCCAGGGTTTGTTCACAAAAAACTACCGAAGTGGATGAGACAAAGCGTCCGCACCCTCTCCATGTCATCACAAATGGGGAGGGGTTCAAGTCCAATTTTGGGTGGCTTCCGAGGACTTCAGAGTGAAATGGAACACTTTTTCAAGCAAGCCCCCAAATATGTATCGAGCATCCTGGAGCAACGAAAGAAGGACTTTGATAAGGCCCAGGAGAGAGACCAAGCAGCGGCCTCAGAACGCCAGTTCAACAGTAGAACAGGTAGCTGGACGACACCCATAACCATTGAGTCGGACAACAAGTCTGCCACACCAAAAATAACTCAAGATAGTCCCGTCCCCGTGTCGAACGTTTCGACCTGTAAACGGTGCTAAAAATATCAGCAAAGGCGAAAACTATCCGCTTCTACTACTGTAGCTACATGTAGCTATGATCGGCTGGTAGTGAGCCTATAGGATTTTCATTTAGTGTTCGCAAATTTATGAATGAAGAGTAATAAACACATACAAACATGCTACTAGCTAACTTTACGACCAGTAGTAATAACCCGGTACTTTGGATTCCGGCACCATCCTACTAGTTGATTAGTAATAGTGTTTATCTGTATTGATGTGTTCCCTGTCTTAGTGAAGTACGTAAACACAGTTGAGTAGTGTTGCTTCATGTAAGTCGGCGGAAGGAGAGACCTACCTACTAGCTAGGTAATTGACTAGCTAGCTAAGATACTGGTTAGAAGAGAAGACAAGTTTCACCAATGACATTTCTATGAAGTTAATATCTACCAGCGCCAACATCCGAATAGGTAGCTTCTTGTCGCCTCCTCTCAATCAGACAAGCGAGCTACTACAAACGGACGGTTTATTCTCCAACCATTGAAATTGTCATTCCTTCACAGTTTTCATAACAAATACAAGAGAGATGAATCTTCGATCCTCCACAACGCTTCCGCCGCCATCCACTTTTCCACGGGCCGCCACCCCACAATAAAAGCAGAAATTCAAAGTACCCGCGCATCTGCATCCCATCCAAATCCAACATGCAGAACCTCCAAAAGCAAAAACCAAATACCAACGAAAAGATTCACCTTACCGATTCAATCAAAGAAGAAAGAAACAGACTCGAGCGCTTACGCTTCGGCTTCAAGAGCAACGTAGCGAGGACCGAAGCCAATGGCACAAGACTGAATTTCCTCGTCGGTGAATCCACTCTGGACACACTTGCACATCTTGTGCTCCCAGGCATCGTGATCGGTCCTCTTTTTCTCCATGCGAAGCAAGGCTTCTTCGTCGTGCGCATTATTGGTGACCTCCTCGACGGCAAACAATTCCTCCAAAACGGAAGCACCGCATAATCTTCGACGACGGCAACTGCCCGAACCAAAGAAACTCAAATCATTATTGTACCAAGACATACCAGAGCGAAGGTTCTTGCCGTTGGGGACGGGTGTGTGGATCTCGCTTTCGAACTTGACGCCAACGAGCTTGAAGATTTGCGTACTGTAAACGTCGTTGAAGGTGTTCACCATGCAGGAGCCCAAGTATTCGCGCTGCTCTTTGGTATGTTCGTTTTCATTATTCGACACCATGTCGAGAATAATCTCGGTTTCGAAAACGGGCTCGTCATCTCTTTTTTCCACCGCAACCATGGAGGGAGGAGTGGCGGGAGCGTAGTCAATATCGATGGAGCAGCTCTCGACCGACTGAAAGACTTCGTGGTCGCCGTTGACGAGGTCATTGCAAAGGGTCTCCTCCCAGATGTCATGCTCCTCCTTCTTCTTCTTCTTCTCCAACGAAAGCGATTCGGACTCTTCTTCTTTGGTCGTGGCAATGAACGTTTCAAGGGCGTCAAGCGATTCCAAGGCACTGCATCGTCTGCATTTCCACCTCCCGAAGTAGCGACTGCTGCCGCTATCCCAGAACATACCAAGTCCGACTCCAGCAACTCCAGCGTCGCCATTACTGTCGTTGGTGTTGGGAGCATCAAGGAGGAGAGATGGGTGTTCGAATGGAATGTGGGTCTGTCCTTCAAACTTGGCATCTGCCAACTCGATGATCGCGCCTTCATGGGACTTGTGATAAGAATCAACGAGGACCTTCGCAAGAAAGTTCTGCTCATCGGGGTTGTAGTCGACAGCGTTAGGACTCAAGAACTCGACCTTGATGTCCGTGACCATGATAGGATCGTCTTCCGACTTGCGCTTGAGGTAGCGGTGGGACTTGCCGTCGTCGGCCGCCGCAGCCATACCGAGAAAGGGAGTGGCGACAAGAACAAAAGCCGAGAAAAGCTTCATGGTAGAAAGATAGAGAAAGGAAGGATTAAAAAATAGGTGGAGGAAATCAGGGAAAGCGAGTACAGTTTTTGCTGTTGCAAATAACTTTTTATGAGCTTTGGAGTTTGGGTCCAAAAACAGGAATATTTTGGTTGGCAAAGTTCATGGATGAGGTTGAGAAACCTTTGCACGTAAATTAATGGCTACGTTGATCTACAGTACGTAGGCAAAAGTACTATGGTAGATATTACTAGTATACTTCGGCGGCCATTCCCACAGGTTGCTTCTTCGTCTTCTCATCTTGCCTCTTGGTAGGCCGATCGCTTCTTCGCGGGAGTTGATTTGGTGTCAAACCGGAAGCTGCATCAGCGCGGTACCCTACACTGTTGTACGAGGTTTGGTACGTCGTAATGTACGGCGGCAGTTGAGAACAGTGCCATACCGGATGAAGATATTATAGTTAGTAAGTACGACGTAGGCAGGCGAGAGAAGCACTTCCTTGCATAGGACAGTTGCGAAAGATCAAGGAAGCGAAATCCATTTTCCTTTTGGCGGCGCGGGAGTCGGTTTCAAGCTTCGAAGAAGTTCTACTAGCTAGTATGGTCGCAAACTTGAAGAAGCTTCCTGGTCTCTTCCTGAACACTGTAGTACTGGTACAGTACTGCGGGAATAGTTAATACAGAATACTGCAGTATTGCACGATACCGGTAGTATGCATCCGTCACCTGCTGAAGTAATAAAAAAACTGCAGACTAGCTAGCTACGTTGGGGTATTTCGTGAAGAAGCACAGGAAACAGGGGTATCAAATCTTTGGATGCACAGCTTATCGGGTTGTACGAGGTTTTCTTACCCCTCAAATATATTCGAGCTCGCAAGTTTTAACGACCACACAGGATGGATTGGATCAGTCCAGGAGCGAGCGGTTAACAGGGGAAAATAACGTGGACACAGCAATTACGCTGAGCTCTAATAGTATTACGACAGGCATCCATGGCTACTTAGCTATATTAGCTATATAGCTAGCTAGCTGTCTTTCATTCCTGAACACCTCGACAAACTTGCCTGCCTGTTGAGTTTGAAGGATAGCTATAGATATAGAGACACCTATATCACACCAGTCAGCAAAGATTGCACTACTTTGAGCGGTATTACTATTCCTATATACAGAGCACAGAATAATTGACTTTTGAGAACTTATTGCATTTCCCCACAACTACGTAGATATATTACAGTAGTAGCTAGTACAGTACCTCGAAGTTCCAGACAAACCACGAAACAAAAAAAGAGAAAGAAGTATACACAACAATCATGCCTCCCAATCAACCGCTGATTGGAGGAGCTAATCCAGCAGCAAACACTGCTTTGGGTTCAGCATCATGGTTTGTTGGAGCTCCCATTACAAAACTTTGTGTAGTTGCTACGGTTGTTTTTTACGTCTTGTTCCACGCCAAATCGGCTCAAGACGGTATGGCCATGGACTCGTTTCGCATGCTCCGAGCGTCTCAGAGAACGATCAACCGAGAATTTCATCGATATTGGTCTAGCAAGATCACTTTTGGAAGCACTGGTGAACTGGTGATGGGTGGCACGCTCTTGACCGTGCTGGGCCGCCAGTTTGAACGAGAAATGGGATCGCGGAAATTTGGTGTGTATCTTCTATTGGCACACGTCAGTGCCATGGTCATGGAAATGGCCTTTGTTGGATTGACCACTACCATGGAACGGGGATATCGCTATCAGGGTCCGTATGCCTTGTTAGGTGCTTTGATGTATTTGTTTCATCGGTACACCCCCCGTTTGCATCCACGATTTTTTGGTATTTTGGGATTCACCTTCTCGGAAAAGTCCTTTTATTATTTGTGGTACTTACAAGTTATTGGATATCAAGGAATGAGTACCATTATAGCCAGTGCCTTGGGCGTGTTGACAGGATATATTTATGTGACGACCAACTTGCATGAAAGTCTAGATCTACCCGATGCTATTGCCAAACCGTTGACAGCGTTGGGATCGCATCTTTCCGAAGCTCCGCCTAGAATGATTGCCAGTATGGGCACCAATAATCGACGAGGCGCTGCTGGCGCCGCGGATGTTATAGCTGGACTCGGACTGCAACGAATGATGCGAAACAACAATGCCGTCGGTCAAGCTGCTGCGGCCCAAGCAGCTGCCGCACAAAGACCTGCAACACCTCCGGCACCTCCTGATCCAGCCGCCATTGAGCAACTGACGTCTATGGGATTTGATCGACAACGGGTGATGGACGCCTTGCAAGCGACAAATAACAATGTGGAACGAGCTGCCGATAGGCTGTTGTCTGGCTAGTAGTTAATATTTTTTATTAAAAAAAATTACTATTTTGACAATAACTCATCGATTGTCTGCTTTCTAATATGTGGCTACTATATTGTTTTTTGCTGGCTATTCGCGCATTGGAAGTGATTGGAAGTGATAAAGACAAGCAGGTGATTGGAAGCATTTCTATCGATCATTAATAAAAACAGCACCATCAGCTCGTACAGTACAGTGATTCAATCATGTTGACGTTGCAATCCGAATACCTCGACCAAGCCAATGCTCAAGTCCCCATCGAAGCCTGCCAGTGGTTCATTGTCAAAGCCCACGGCGGAACCCGATTCTGCGCGCGTAAAATCTTCGTTGAAACGAAGGCCACAGGATCCGTCCGGATTTCCTCCCATACTTATGTAGTTGCTGCAAAAGTCAGGAAATGTTTCATTTTGAGTTGGAGTCAGTACTCGTAATTCAATTCACCACAAATCCATTGCAACCCACAACTTTCAACACAGTCATCAAAAATTCAGACCAGTCCAACCTTTTAACGAGTATACCAACACAAGAGCCTTATTTCTGGACCTACCTGGTGCCCACCATAAATTGCTCTAGCAGAGCTGTAGCTTGAGCTGCGTTGTGCACGCCATTGTGATTGCTCTCATCCTCCATTTGAATTTCATCGGTCGATCGAGGACGCCATTTCCACGCTTTGGGATCTGGAGATAATCGAAACAGAAAACATTCTCCGTCGCCATAGACTTGTGTTGAAACTCGCCATGCTTGCGATGCATAGCAACCAATGATTGTTTTGGTTTCCGAGTCACCACCAGGAACAAAGACTTCGGCCAATACAATGGTGTGTTTGAAAGTCGCTACTCGTTTGTAGAACATGTCCAGTGTGCGTCCATGATGATTGGTAGAAAATAAGAGCTGTAACTTTGTCATTCTCAGCGACAGAGGCAACCAAGATGCCAACAATATCCTGGCGGAAGTGGGGGTTGCCAATACCATGTCTGGCGGCTTTTTGTCGTAACCTCCAAGCTCGTCTCTATCGAGTTCCGGGTGAATAAAGGGATCTGTAATACCCAAGGGTCTCGCCGGTCCGACACCAGATGCATCCAACGTTGGGTCGTTGAGCAATCGTTCTTCTTCCATTTTGATAATCCGCGTCAAGATGTTGCGTTTCGGAAACCGACGTGGTCGTCGTTGCCCATGCACGCCATATGCCTTTTTCACCAAGAACTCAAAGTTAAATCGCTCATCGCTCGTCCAAATATTCATGGCTTCCCACACGTTAAAGTCGTCGTCCTTGATGTTGTTGCTGTCGCTGGCCGAATTACTTCCTTTTGGACTATCGTCAGAATTGTCATCTCCATCAGCATTGGCACTTCTAGTGCTGCTCAAGACGCTGCTACTTGATTGTTGTTGTTGTTGTTGTTGTTGATCCATCTTGAATAGAACCAACAAAGCCACTCCAAATCGATAAATAACTTTGCTGCCTTCCAGGGTGTAAATGTCCAAAATTCGCAACACGTATTTGCGGGGTAAAATGGTGGTAAAAAAATCGCGGAACAAGGGTGCCATTCCTGGCACATTCCATACACCATGGAATTTATAGAACTTGGCCGTGGAAGGATGCAGTTTCTCCGTAATATCGCAAAAGGCATTGATCCATGCCGCATATTCTCGTCGATAGGTGGGGAAATAAAAAATGGGAGCATGGGCCATTTCCCGGAGGGCACAAAATACGTAGGATTCACTCATGTGGGTCAACAATAACTCGCAGAGCGTGGGTAGTATGGGACTGTATTCAATGACGCCCAAGACTTGATCGAGCCCTATCATGACTCGTTTGACAGTAATGGGGACGTTTTCCATATACTTTTCCAAATCATTTCCAAATACTACAAATACAGGGGTAAATAAACAGGAATATTTGGATGAGGAAGGTCTGCATGATCATCCATTTTTTCAAAATTTCGATGAAAGACACCTACGTACCAGGAGTTACCATATCCTTCCAGGTACTCTCTTCATTGGGATTATCGTCTGGATTCGACAGAACTCGCTTCAACAAATTTTCGTAGGCCATATCTAGGGCACGAACTTTGGCGAGTGTCCGATATTCTTGACTGTACTCTGGTGGTTGATGAGGATGTACGGATTCAATCACATTGGAAAGCCATACAGCGCATCGTAATACGGGTGGAATTCCCTTTCGAAGCATCTACATGATAATTATTGTTGTTGTTGTTGTTGTGGGGAAAACGTGAGAAGATGAGGAGGTGAGTGCAATTTTGGATCAAAACGAAAAACGAACCGATGGCACATTCATGATGAAACGTACCCCTTTTAATAATTGTGGATCTTCCGGTCGCTCGCGCTTTCGCCAGGTTCCTTTTTCCACTAGCAAGGGAGGCCGATCATTCCATCCAGGTGTCACTCGAAGGTCGATTTCACCCCCATTCAAAGTGTCAATGGATGTAATGAACATCTGGCTCAAAGTGGGGGGCGGAGGTGGAGCGAAATAGTCAGCCATCATTTTCAATGCTACTACTACTATTGGTTTAGTCCTGATTTTCGTCTTGTAGCTTGTGCCTTTCTCGTTAACTACCTGCCTGCTTGGTTTTGAAGCATAATTATTATTCAATTGGAAGTAAAAAGCCTCAAAGAGATCTTTAGGTGTTTTTGTTGATGTGTATTGTAGCGAGAGCTGTACGATACGACGTACCAGTATGTATAGTACTACATACTACTCCTTAGTAGCTAGCTAGCTAGTCTAGTAGCTAGAGTTCCGGTAGCTAGCTAGCTACGACGTAGTACTGTAGTACCGGTACCGGTACCATACTACGCGTTCTGGTGCGTGCATCACGTTTAGTTAAGTTCGTTTTTGGTCGGATTTTGATCCGCCGTCAAAACCGAACCTCGAGCTCTTGACTGCGAATTCTTTTCCATTCAACGGTCAATAAATTTCGCCAATCAATGAGTCGAACGGAATACGGAGGGACGAGATTGGACGCCCATTTATTCCTCTGAAACCAATTTTAAACCAATTACTGACCTACCAGTACTAGCTAGTAGCTAGCTAGCTGGCTATGATAGCCACTATGCTAGTACTGCAATCTACGGGTATGCATAATTGAATCCTACTCTGCTAGCTAGCAAAATGCTAAACTGAATACTACTAGTACAGCATGACCAACTAATGAAATGCTAACTTGAAACTATGATGATGTATGGATGTGATGTGGTATCTACCCTAAGCGGCCACAGTAGATTCGGCGTCGGCTGGCACGAATTGGCTTGGATCAACCTCTCGCAAAAGCTTTTCGTTTGCTTTGGTAAGTTGGGCACCTCCACCCCAAGCAATGGCGCCATCACCCTTCACACCAGGTGCTGGTCTGGCCTTGTAGTCTTTGGCAGCTTCCACAACATGTGGCTGAACATCCTTAATGGGAAGTGCTTCCATGCCCTTGGCCTTTCGAGCAATAACTTCGGCAGCCAACTTTCCGCCCAAAACGGCACCTTCCATGGACCCCAAAAACTTTTGAGAGGTCCAGTCTCCAGCCAAGG
>Ga0163144_10014699_pt1 | contig 16229 bp, 9 predicted proteins | sample OliLak19BULKMAT1_FD_123175 | JGI IMG/M metagenome (GOLD analysis project Ga0163144, IMG submission 123175) | Freshwater microbial mat bacterial communities from Lake Vanda, McMurdo Dry Valleys, Antarctica - Oligotrophic Lake LV.19.BULKMAT1 | ecosystem: Environmental > Aquatic > Freshwater > Lake... | reverse complement strand
TCAACATGAAGGGCAACGGCACGCTGTGGGCGGATGCGATGGCAGGCGTGGAGTTCGAGAACGAAGGGACGCTCAAGAAGACCGGGGCGGGCGGGATAATGCAGGATGCGACGGTGTTTGATGGAGTGTACCTCGATTCGACCCGGGAGATTTACGTCAAAACGGGGATTGTGCGGTTACAGGGCGGCGGCGCGATCAGCAATTCCGTGGTCTTGGATCAGGGGAGCGCCCGTCTCGAACTCGCCGGAGCATCCGTCTGGCTCTTGACGGGTCTCGTCGTGTCCGGGCCGGGAATGTTGGCCTTTGGATCGAACATGGGCGGGGTCGCGACGACTCTCGTTGCCGGCGCGGTTTCGGCGACGAACGTGGAACTGCTATCGGGCAACTTGATCGGTGATGGGACGCTGACAGTTACGCAGGGAATGGCTTGGACGGGCGGAACCATGAGCGGCGCGGGGGCGACAACGATCAATGCCGGGGCGCCGCTGAACATGATCGATGCCGGGCCAACCCTTTATCTGGACGGTAGAAGTTTGAATCTCGCCGGGGACTCCACCTTGGCGCGCACGCTGCAAGTATCGCACGGCGCCGTGATCACGAACTCCGGCACCTTCACCCTAAAAGGCGATGCAGCCACAATCAGCCAAGGCGCCGGACAGATGCCGCGGTTTTCGAACAGTGGAACCCTCGTAAAGGGCCAGTCATTGTTTGCGAACGTGGCGACCTTTGCGATTGAACTGCAGAATACCGGCACTGTCCGCGTTGAGACGGGCGTGCTGCTTTTGGGCGCTTTTTTCGCGCAGACCGCCGGTACTGTCGAGGTTCAAGGGGCAGGGGATGGTGAGCTCCAGGGGACCACGATGACTTTCTTGGGAGGAGAACTTCGCGGCAGTGGCGTTCTGCGTGTGCTTAGCTTGGGCGTACTACAATGGCAGACCGCAACGATGAACGGAACGGGGACCGTGATTGTCGCTCAAGGTGGAACCTTGAATATTGATGGCGACTTCAATGACAATGGCTTCACGATAACGAATTACCAGACAATCAACTGGATTTCCGGGAACATCGGATTGCAGATTGGATCGGTCATCAATAATCAACCCGGCGCTCACTTTGAGGCAAGATCCAACGCCACTATGGGGAGCCTGCTGGGGGGGGCCACTTTCAATAATTACGGCACCTTCCGCAAAGTTCAGGTTCCGGGATTGGCGGTCGGTCCCACGGAATTCAGTGGCGTAGCATTTAACAGCATATCGCAAGGATGGCACCGGAGCATCATCGACGCGCAGTTCGGCGTCATCCAGCTAGGGGGCGGCGGCACATTTTCGGCGGACCTCAACGCCGCGATGGGCGCGGAAGTTCAGATGGGTCGGTTCAACACGACCGTTTACACGGCCCATAGCGGCACAACTTTCAATGGGGCGGGAGTTATTCGCATCACCTCGAGTAGCACTCTCAGTCTGGCTCCCGGAGCCGCCGTTACGAATCATGGCACGTTTAGCATTGGCGGCGACAGTGCGGCTGCCCCAGTTGTTAATTTTCGAGGCAACATAACCGGTCAAGGGGTGTTCGAGAACCTAGGCACAGCAGATTGGCGTGAGGGCGACATTCGCGACCTACTGGAATTCCATAATCAAGGGACGCTGAACATTCGCTCCATGGACATTTTCCGACCCGTGGAGTTGGACTCAAGCCGGCTGACCAATGATGGCACCATCACTTGGCCCGGCTTCGACATCATAATGCGATCTCAGGCAAACCCGAACCGGAAGAGCGAGATCGTCAATCGCGGGAACTTCGACATCCAAAGAAACTCAACCATTCACAATGATGCCGCGAATCCTGGTTTTCGATTTGTCAACGAGGCCACGGGAACGGTAGCCAAGAGCGCTGGGGCGCTCGATACCCGAATTGACATACCTTTCATAACATCGGGGACCGTCTATTTGCTGGGCCGCATTATTGTGTTTGGAGTTGGGGTCGTTCAAAATGGCGGCAACGTCGATCTGGGCAACGGTGTGCTCACCGCACCCTCTTATACCTTGAACGCTGGCTCGCTTCACCTGGGACAAGGTGGAGCGGGACATTTAGATGTGGCGTTCCAGGGCCTTAGCATCGCGCAGTTTGCCCAGTTCGGGGGCATCGGGACCGTTACCGGCAATGTTGTTAACGAGGGCTGGGTGGACATTGGCATGGCTGACGCCGCTCTCGGTCTGCTAACGATTACCGGCGATTTCACGCAAAACAGTACGGGAACATTGCGTTTGCGTGTCAAACAAGCTGTCGGCCAGCAGTATGATCGCTTAAGCATCGGTGGCACTGCCCGATTAAGTGGCACTCTTTCGGTGCTCAGCGTCGACGGCTTAAACGTCCAAGTTGGCGATGAGTTTGTTGTTCTGGCGTACACACAGGTAATCGGCGATTTCGATCAACCGTATCAGTTGCCGGGGCTGCCAGCACCGCGTACATGGGCGGCCACAGCACCTGGAGCGACCACTCTCGTTCTAACAGTTCAGTAAGGAGAAGCAAGTGTGAACACGAGGAAGGAAATGAATGGATCGGGATGGTGTTCGATCGTACCTGCCGTCCTTCTTGGCTGCACCTTTGCCGAGACCATCTCGGCCCCGGCACGGTGTCTGGCCCAGGAAACGGGCAAGGTTACAGTTAAGGAAATGCTCAATCTCAAAGGCCCTCTCGAGCGGCCTGATCGTCTGGCACTGTCTCCCGACGGCAAGAGTTTGTATTCGGGTAGTCCACAGGGCATCACAGCCTGGGATCTTGGGGAAGCAAGGGCAGTGTTTCAACTCCGTGGGCATGTTGGGGAAATTAACGGGTTGGTCGTGGCGCCGGACGGCAAATGCCTTTTCTCCGCAGGCGTGGATAAGACCGTCAAGCGATGGGATTTAAAGACGCAGAAAGTAATTCAGACATTTCGCGGTCACACGCAGGGGGTTTTGACCATTGCCCTTTCCAAGGACGGTAAGCGTCTTTTTTCGGCAGCTCCGGACGGAATCCGCGTTTGGGACGTTGAAACTGGGAAGCAGATAAACCTGCTGCGCAAGCACTCGGTCCTTTCCTTGGTCCTGTCGGAGGATGCAAAACGGCTCGCTTCGGGAGGAACCGGGGGTCTAAATTGCTTGATCTGGATTTGGGACGCTGACAGTGGCAAGGAAGTTTCTATTCTTAAGGGGCATCAGAAAGCCATAACGGGTTTGGCTTTTTTCAAGGATGGCAAACGCCTCGTATCAGGAAGCGAAGATGGGACGCTCAAAATCTGGGATGTTGAAACGGGCAAGGAAGTGGCGACCTTGGAGGGGGATGGCCGGCCCATCGCTGCATTGGCATGCTCCAAGGATGGAAGGCGATTGTTCAGCTGCCACCAGGAGCGATTGAGCGTCTGGGATGTGGAGGCTGGCAAGTTGGCCTATGTCATCGACCATGAAATGGTCGTGGAAAGTCTAACCATGTCGGGAGACGCTCGTCGCTTGTTCTGCGGGTACAACAATTGGACCATTAAAGGTTTTCAGGTCGATTGAACCTTGGGCAGCGTGTTGAACCTTGGTGACAGAGTAAGTAATTCCTCTCGATCAATGGATTTCACATCGAGGTGAAACGAATTAACACCCTGAATAAAATCAGGTTGCGCTAATTCCGCAAAATTGCGTTTCACATCGGGTGGGGGTGGGGCGATGAAACGAAACCACAAAGTCGGCGGGGAGGAATCGCCGGAGGTGGCACGCTCTTCGGTACTCCGAAGGGCGTGCGGCCCCGCGTGGGACGTGGTGGTTTACCTCTCCCCCTTCGGCACATGCACCACCACCATGCAAGGCCGGCCAAACGCGCTGCGTGCCCCTGGGTCGGAGCCGTTGAAGGTGATGAACAGCCGCTCGCCGGCCGGGTCGATTTGTAGGTTGTAGGTTCCGCCGACCTGATACTTGAATTGGTCCCGGATTGGTTGCGACAGGAAGGCCAAGACCTTGCGTTTACCGCTGGCGATCTCGTATTGGATCACGGGCACGCCGACCTTCGTGCCGCTGCCGTGGGCGCCCGGCGCGTAGTACAGATATTTTTCGTCGGGGCTGAGCACCATGACGGCCGAGTAAAGTCCGCCCAGAAAGTTCGGGCCCAGATCCTTCACGGTTTCCGTTTTGGGTTGGAATGAGAACATTTGACCGGAAGCCGTCATGCCGTAGATCGTGCCGTCCTTCGTGGGTTTGGCGGCGGCGCGCAACGTCGATCCCTTCTTCGCTGTCGGGGTCGCGGGCAATTCGATCTTCGTCTGCGTGATGCCGTTCTTTTCGGGATCATAGTAATTGAGGCCGTCTTTGCCGCTGAAGTACACTTTGCCCGAATCGGCGACCATGAAGGTGCGATGGGCCGTGCTGCTCTCGGCGCCGCCCAAGAACTTCATCTTGCCGGCCTTCAGGTCGTAGACGGCCACGTCGCCCTTGTAGACCGCGTGGAAGTACAAAAGTTGTCGGGACTCATCGAACGCCGAAGCCGGCAAACCCTGCTTGGGCACGATGGCGCCGAGATTCTCGGTCTTCCCGGTCTTCGGGTCATACCGCATGAGCAGCGATCCCGGAAAACCTTTGTCGTAGGCTGCTGGCACCTCGCGTTGTTTGCCCCAATAGGTCGTGAAGTAAAGCCGACCGTCTTCGCCTTCATGGATGCCGGAATGGATCTTGCCATGCCCCATGAGGCCCAACATGTGCATGATCGCTTCCAGGACGTTCACGACGCGCCGCAGCGTCCGTTTCACCGGGTCATACTCATAGACGTAAGCGTTCGCGTCCTTGCCGAGATGGTCGCCGACCGACGTGTAGTACTTCCCGCTCTTGGCGATGCAGCCGTCGCCCCAAGTCGACCACAGCGTGCCCTTGCCGTGATCCGCCAGTCCCTCGAAGAAACACAGATCGACTTCCGGAACCGTCTTGGCGACGACGAATCCCTTCGCCTCGATCTCAGCGGGTATTTTGAGAAACCCGGCCGACTTGATCGTCGTCGCCTTGCTGAGCGCGTCCTTGCCTTCCTGCGCCGGCAACTCCTCCACGAACGTCCAGGCGCAAAACAGCACGAAAGTCGTCAACAAGGATTTCTTCAAGACCGCAATCATGGTGAACCTCACAAGGATTTCCGGAGGAAAGCCCCGGGACGGCCGTCCCTGGGCTTTCCAAAAGTTTATTGGCGCCTATTTCTTTCCCTTTTTCTTCGCGGCAGCGCGCAACGGCCACTCCGCCGACTCCGTTCGCGCCGTCCGTAAAAAGCTCTCAATGCGCTCGATCACCTTCGGATGCGCGGCCGCGACATTCTTGGTCTCGGCCAAGTCCTTCGCCAAATCGAATAACTCCAGCGGCGCCCCCATCTTGGCCCGAACCGCTTTCCAGTCGCCCATGCGCACCCCTTGTTGCGAACTGCCTTCGTGGAATTCCCAGTAGAGGAATTCATGCTCGCGCTGCTTCCCCTTGCCCAGGAGCGTCGGCACGACGGAAATGCCGTCGATGTCCGACACGGACTTGGCCCCGCCCAACTCCGCCGCCGTCGGCAGGAAATCCCAAAACGCCCATACATGCGAATTCGTCTTGCCTGCGGGAATGTGGCCGGGCCAACGCACGATCATCGGCACGCGGATTCCCCCTTCATGCAGCGAGCGCTTGATCCCTCGCAAGCCCCCGGAACTCTCGAAGAAATTCGGATCGCCGCCGCCTTCGCGATGCGGCCCGTTGTCGCTCGTGAAAAACACGATCGTGTTGTCGTCCAGACCCAACTCCCGCAACCGCTCCATGAGCCGACCCACGTCCCGATCCATCCGCGTGATCATCGCCGCGTGGTTGCGTTGCGCCTGCGGCCAATCCTCCTTCGAGTACGGTTCGTCGCTCGGCACCTCCATGCCCAGCTTTCCCGCTTCGTTGTTGGCGTGCGGAATCGTCAGCGCGAGATATAGAAAGAACGGTTTCGCTTTGTTCTTCTCGACGAAGCGCAACGCCTCCTCCGCGAAGAGATCGTGCGAATACTGCGCTCGCTTCGACGCGACGCCCTTGTCGACCACGTTGCCTTTGAGCGGAACCTTTTCTTCGTTTCGCCACAGATGATCGGGATAGTAATTGTGCGCGTGTTGCTGGTTCAGGTAGCCGAAGAAATAATCGAAGCCCTGCCGATTCGGAACGCCCGTGCTGCCGGGTTCGCCCAGGCCCCACTTGCCGATGAGGGCCGTGACGTATCCCGCCTGCCGAAGGAGCGTCGCGAGGGTGACGTCCGTGGGCTCCAGTGGAACGCGGGCATTGCCCCGCACCCGGGCATGCCCCGTGTGCTTACCTGTCATCAGCACGCATCGCGACGGCGCGCACACCGTGCTTCCCGCGTACGCCTGCAAAAACCGCATTCCCTGCTTCGCCAACCGGTCGATGTTGGGCGTTTTGATTTTCTTCTGCCCGTAGCAGCCCAAGTCGCCATAGCCCAAATCATCGGCCATGATGAAAATGATGTTCGGCTTCTTCGCCCCCTGCGCGTCCGCCGCCGAGGCGAATCCCATGACAATCGAAACGGCCAGCAATGCTCGCATCACGAATTGCCTCCAGAGCGGTTTGGTTTACCCGCGCCATTCTCGACAGGTCGCGGCCGTTTGTCAATGCGCCGCGCGCGAAAGCCCAGGCATGGCCATGCCTGGGCTTTCACAGCGCGTGCGTCCTGAACTCGGTCCGATCCAGATGCCTTTGCGCCAAATCCACCAAATGTCGATGATGCGTAAAAAAGAACACCTGCGTTTTCTTGGAAAGCTCCGCGAGCGCCTTGAGCGCCGCGGCCGACCTCTCGTCGTCGAAGTTCAGCAGAATGTCGTCCACGATGAACGGTATCGGTTCGTGGCTCTCCAGCCAAACCTCCAGCGTGGCCAACCGCAACGCGAGATAGAGTTGATCGCACGACCCGTCGCTCATCCCGCGCACGCCGACCGCCGCCCCGCCGGGCCTGACGCCCATGAGCACCAGTTTGTCGCTCTCATCGTAGTCGATCTTGAGGCCGACGAACGAACCCACAGTCAGGTCGCCAAAGAGGACACTGGCGCGCGTCAGCACCGGCCCCTGGTTTTTTTCTCGATAGCGGTCCACGGAGCGTTGCAATACTGCCGATGCCAGGTGCAAGACGGCATAGCGCGGCGCTTCCATCTTGAGTTGCGTCAGCAAACTGTCCGCCGCCTCGGCCGCCTCCGCCGCCGCGTCGCTGCCGTCCATGCGTTCGAGATCCTTGCTCTGACCGGTGATCGTAGCGAGAACGTCATCGCGTTCGCGATTCAGTCCGTCCACTTCCTCGTCAATGCGCTGAAGCTGTTCGCCTAAGGCGTCGGCATCCACTTGTTCCGCCTCCGCGCTCAAGATATCGATGGTCGCGCCTGCGCTGAATTCTCGAATCTCTTCCTCCCGAACACGCAACTGGCTTTCCACTTCCCGTCGCCGGCGCGAACATTCCTCGACGCTCGCCAGTTCATCGGCTAGTTCACAACGCGCCTCCTTGCAAAGTGCCGTCAGTTTGGCCTGCTCCTTTTCCGCGGACGTTTGCGCCGCGTGCAATTCGTCCTGTCCCTTTTTCAGTTGTGCCGCAAGGGATTCTCGCTGCTGAACCAGCGCTCGCGCCCGCGCCAAGCGTTGCTGCAATTCCCGAACGACATCCTCTTCCGCCCGCCCCGCCAGCGTGGGATCGATCTGCCGCACCGCTTCCGCGACCGTTTCTCGAAATGCCGCCATTGCCTTATCCATCCCGCGGATGCGTACCCGAAAATCATCCGCGGTCTTGAGCCGTTGCTCTAGGCCGTGGATGCTGTTCAGATATTCCATTGCGGTCGCCGGAATCGCATTCGCCTCCAGTCCCAGCTTCGCCATCAGCGGCGTCCAAGCCTCCCGCCATTCTCCGAGTGTTGCCTCCGCCTCGTGGACGCGCGACTTCGCGATCTCCAAATCACTCTCGACCGATTCAAGCGCCTCCCGGTTTTTCTCGCTCGCCGTCGCCGCCGCCTCGCTCTTTTTAACCACCTCCTGCGCCCGCTCCAACAAGGAGGCAAGCGCTTCGTTCGCAGGCCCCTCCGCCTGCCCCACAACCGGCATTGCCGAGCCAACCCGCTCCCGCGCCTTCCCAATTGCCTCGCGCAATTCTTGGGCCTGCTCCTCCGACCTCCGCATGTCTGTCGCTTGTTCGACAATCCGCGACTGATCCTGAAACCATTTTCGCGCTTCTGCCAGCGGCAACACCGGCAACTCTCGGCTTTCCAATAGCGCCGTCCAACCCGCCGCCGCAGCCAATGTTTCCTGACCCGCTTGCGTGAGGCGTTCCCTCAATTCGTCCAAGTGACGCAGCATGCCGTCCGCCTGCGCCAGCGCCCGCGCTTTATGCGCCACCCGATCCGCCTCGCGCCGCAGCCGATCCGCCGCATCATCCGCGCTCGACACCGTCGCCTCGAACGCATCCGCCAGCTGCCGTCCCGGCGCGATTCTTGCCGCGAACGCCGCCCCTTCCGCCGATTCGACCCGATCCAGCCACTCCCGGCGCACCAGATTCCAGCCTTCCGTCCGTCGCCCCCGCGCCGCCCGGAGATCGTCTTCCGTCGGCACGTCCCGCTCAAGCTCCAGCGCTCGAACGCTCCCCTCCAGATCGGCCAGCTTTTTCTTCTCCGTCTCTTCCTGCTGCTCAAGCGCAGCCAGCCGCCGACGTTTTTCCTCCACTGCGTTCGCCGCCTGCTGAATCGCTTCCTCGCCGGGCAGCGACAATTTCTCCAGGTCGCGCAGACCGTTCTTCCAGTACGGCAACCGGTCCACTTCCATATCGAGTTGCTCGCGCGTCTTGGCAATGGCCCGCTCCTTTTGCCGCAACTCTTTCTCCGGGTCGCCCAGCTTCAGCGCTTGCCGTACTTCCGTTCGCAAGACCGCGCAATCCGCGCCGGGTTGGGACGCCGCCCACTTCCGCTTCGTCTCCGCCAAACGCACGGTGAGTTTTTCCACTTCCTCGCGGGCATTCTTGCGATTGGCGACCAGCCCCTGATATTCGTTGGCAAGGTGCTGAATCCGGCTGCTTTGCTCCTTCGTCAGACGCAGCTTTTCCGCTTCCTCGATGTCGGGCGGTTTGCCCAGCGATCGCAAGATCTCCTTCGCCTCGTGTTCCGTTGTCCTTTTTTGTTCATCGCGCTTTGGCCGATCGCTCATGAAATTGAGATAGACGCCGAGCTTTTCCGGCAGAGCGTCGATGAGCGAGGCATGGGCCAGCACCTCTTCCGGTATCCGGATTTCGCCGAGCTTTCCTTCCACTTCCCCGATCTGCCGCCGCGCCGCCACGATCGCATTCTCCGCAAGGGCGGTCGCCTGCTGCGCCTCTTGCCGAATCTTCCCGAATCCGTCCCGCAACAACGGCACGTCCTTTAGCTCGCTCAACTCGTCCAGAAACTGCTTCCTCGCCGCGAGGGGCTTGAGGGCTTTCCTGATCCGATCCAGCCGTGCAAGCTCCCGCTTCAACTCGCGCAGCCGCTTGTCGATCTCCCGCTTCTTTTCCTCCGCTTCGCGCAAGGCCGACTCGTGCTTGAGCCATTCTTCCTGCCCCAGTTGCAGTTCTTTGATGCGTTTCTTCGCCTGTGTGTATTCCTGTATTAGCCGATTGATTTTGGGAATGCTTCCCGTCGGCAGAAACAACTCCCGCATCTGTTTCGTCAGACTTTCCTGGGTGGCGCGCAAGCTCGCCAGTCCCGCGCTCGCCGCGAACAACACCTCCGCGAATTGGCCGTTTTGATCGAGGATCTCTTGGCCGCCCGCCACCAGCATTGCATGATCGATGGCGAACATGGTCTCGAAATTCTTTCGATCCATGTCGCTCAACAATCGGTCCAGCATGGCCGGGTCGACGACGGCTTCGTCATCCGCCCCGCGCAGCGTCTTGGTATTTCCCTTGCGCCGAACCACCTCCAGAATGGTCCCGTTTCCGTCGCTCAGCGCCGCCCCGATCCGCAGCGCCTTGTAGTCGTGCAGAAAGTTGTCCGCCGCTTCCTCCGCGCCATACCGCGTCGGAAACCCGAAAAGCAGCTGCCGCACCGCTCGCAGCGTCGAACTTTTCCCCGCCTCGTTGGGGCCGTAAATGATTTGCAGCCCGTCTGCCTTCGTCGTGAAATCGAGGCTTTTTCCGGTAAAGGGCCCAAACGCCGTCAGATCCAGCCTAAGAAGTTTCATTCGTCGCCTCCCTCGGGAAGCAATTGCCGCAACAGCATCGGCTCGACTTGACTTAGCAGGTTGCTCAACCATGCCGGATCGGTCGGATCGACGGGATCCTCTCCTTGCGTCAGATCGATCGGCAGCTTCCGCTTCAAATCCGCGAGCGTTCCGACGATCTCCTCCATCTTGGCCGCATCCGTTCGCAACTCTTCTAGCAATGCCGCAAACTCCTCGATCGGCCCCTCGAAAGTAACCGGCCGCTGCGCCGATTCCGGCGCCGTCTTGAATTCGATCTTCTCCAGCCAAAGCCGATCGCTGTCCAATTCAAAGGCCCGGGCCCGCAATTGACTCAGGTAATGCTGGTCGCGCGCCTGCAACGACCCATGCCCCCGGCAACTTCCCTTCACCTCCACCCGTGCCGCGAACAACTCCGGTTCCGCATCATCGAGCATCCGCCGCAATGCCGTCTCCACCTTGTCCAGAATGCGATCCGCTCCATCCGCCGCCTCCGCCTGGACGACGCACCGCTGCCAACGAACCTGCGCCAAGCCACGAAACTCTCGCGTCGCCGCCTTGCCGTTCTTTACTGTAACGAGGACACATCCCTTGGGCCCCTCCTCGCCGATATGCCTGCCTTGCAAATTTCCCGGAAATACAATCGGCGGATCGACGCTCAAATCCTGCCGCTTGTGGATGTGTCCCAGCGCCCAGTAGTCGTACTCCTTGCGACACAGTCCCTCGATCGTGCAAGGCGCGTACCGTTCCTGCGCCGTACTCGTCGCGCAGGTGTGCAACAATCCGATGTTGAAGGCCCCGGCAATCGCCGCCGGGTACTTTTGGCTCAGATCGTCAAACACCTCCCGCTCCCGAAACCCCTGGCCGTGGATCGCCACGCCCAGGTTCTCCAACACGGCCGATTCCGGCTTCTTCGTGTCGAAGTACCGAACGTTGTCCGGCATTTTCAAGCTGCGCGTCATGCGACTTGCCGCGTCGTGATTGCCCGCCAAAACATAGACAGGTATCCCCGCCTCCTTCAGCCGTGCCATCTGCTTGACGAGGAACAATCCCGTGTTGAAGTCGCGCCAATCGCCATCGTAAAGATCCCCCGCCAACAGCACGAACACCACGCCCTCCTCCAGTGCCAACCGCACCATATTCTCGAGCGCCCGCCGCGTCGCCCCCCGAATCCGCTCGACCGGCGCACCCTCATACCGCTCCAGCCCCCGCAACGGACTATCCAAATGCACATCCGCCGCATGCAAAAACTTGAACACCCAACGTCCCCCCTGTGCTCGCCGGACCCGTTCTTGGGTATTGCACTGAAAGGATGTATAGACGGCAAGGCGTGTTCGCGTATTCCGCCTATCGCATCGCGTCCGTCTTGCTTCTCAAGCCGCCATCTGCTCCTTCAGGCGCTTCCGCAAGCGCTCGCGCAGGCGACGCACCGATCGTTCCGGCCGGCCAAGTTGCGCGCAGATCTCGCGCACGTCGCATCCTTGCAGACTCAGCTCGATGACCGCTCGATCTTCGGCATCGAAATGACGCATCGCCTCGTCGAGCGATTCCGTCCGCCGCAATGCTTCGTCCGGAGCGGCCTCGACGACGGCGAGTTGCAACAAATCTCCGTCCGATCGTTCCACTTGCCGAACTTCGCGACGCGCGTCCCGCCGGGCGGCGTGAAAGTGCTCCGCCCGGCCCGCGCAATCGCGTAGCAGCATCATCGTCAGCAGATACCAAATGTTGTCCCAGGTCGCGACCTCCAGCCGGGCCGTCCGCAACCGATAAAAAAAACACTGAAACACCGACTGCATCACATCTTCGGGGTCCAGCTTTTGCCGCAGCCGACTGTTGAGGCGGATTCGCGCCAGACCGATCAGCCGTCGGGAAAACCGGTGAACGACTTCGTCGGCAAGCGCGTCATCCCCCGCGCGCAGGCGGCGAACCATCTCCAACAGCGAATTCGACGTGTCCATTGCAAAGCGTCCGTGGAAACCTATCCGGACGTTCACGCCGACCGCGAACATCACCCAATAAAGATCACGCAAAGGCCGCGAATCGGTTACACGAAAAATGGCCGCGTCTCCTCCGCCGCGCCGAAAAAACATTTTTTTGGCCGTCGCGCGCGCCGTTCCGGATTGAACCCCTGGCGAAATAAGAGGGGGCACTAATTCCTTTTCCTGGAGACTCTTCGATGCGCAACTTGTTTAGCTTGGGCCTGGTTCTCGCGGCGACGGGCACGTTCCTGGCCGCCCAACACGGGGACGATCACCCGGCGGCAACGACCTTCGTGGGCGCGCTCGCCAAAGCCCCCGGCGGCGCCAAAATCGGCGTGGTCATCGAGGGCGAGCATTTTCTCGCCTATGTCTGTTCCGACGACGATGCCTTCAACGCGACCCACGCCCGCTGGTTCCGGGGCATGGTCGGCAAACCCGGCATCCTTAAAGCGGAATCCGGCGGCGTCAACCTCAGCGCCAAATTGGCCGGCGGCAAGGTCACGGGCAGCGTGACGGGCGCCGACAAATCGCCCCTCGCCTTCACCGCCGCCGAAGCGAGCGCCGGCGGCGTATTCCGCGCCGAGGTCATCGACGGGACCGATCACTACATCGTCGGCTGGGTCCGCGCGGACGACGGCGCCACCGCCGGCGCCGCTATTCGGGGCAAAGGCAAACCGGCCCCGCTCGTGCAGCAAAAATCCCCTCGAGCCACCGCGCCCCCTCAGGGCGTCGTCTCCAAAAAGAAGGTGACGGGAACGCAAATCGACAACCTGGGCGTTCCTCTGCCGGGCCAAATCTTGCGAGGCACCCTCGCCGGAATCGACGCGAAGAGAAACCAGATCATCGTCAAAACCGCGGACGGCAAACTCCTGAGTCTGTCGGGCGACAACTTTATCAGCACCGACGCCAAGGGCAAGCGGACCCAGGAAAACCTCGGCACCCCGACGCCCTTCCTCAAGATCGGCGGCTTCTTTGAACTCACGTGCGACTGCGTCGAGACCACCACGAAAAAAGGCGGCACGACCACCAAGTCCAGAAAATGCTCCATCAACATTCGCTTCGGCGCCGCGACTACCTAAACGCGCGAATCGAGCGACGTGACTTACGAGGGACAGGCGCTTCGCCTGTCCCTTTTTCTTTTACGCAAGACATTGTGACGAGGCGAACGTGCTTGTGAAATCACCGCAATGAACCTGGAAGAAACCCTCGCGAAGCTCGAAGCGCTCGGCACCGACGGAGAGTCATTGGGAATCTATCGCGACTATCCCGTTTCCAAAGGCTGCACGTCACCCTTTGCGCCGATCTGGATCAACGAAATGGTAAGTCGGCAAGGGTGACGAATCCAACGAGGCGCGTTCCCGATTTCTTTACAGCGATTAACAAGTTCGGTCCTGTCTTTGCGTGCGTTGCCGATTGTAACGCCCATCCGGCTCGTGAATGGCATAAAAACCCCGTCGTTTTCCGAATCGACCCGCGGCGTTGGATATGACGTTGCTCTTCGCTTGGCGCTCAGGCTCGGGGTTGCCCTTCTCAGGCTCGGGTTTTCCCGTTGGGCGGCGTCTTCGCTTGCATCCCTTGCCCCGTATGATAGGCTGGTAACAGGCAGGAGTATCACCGCACCTCCCCGCGCCGGAAGGAAACCCGTCCATGTCCGAGTCCACTTCTCCTCGCTCTCGATTGCCCAAAACTCGTCCCGAGCAGCGCCGCGCCGCGGCGGGGCAATACGAACGCGCCAATCAAGTGCTCGCGGAGGGGAATCTCGACTACGGCATCCAGCTCCTGCTCTCCTGCTGCCAGCTTGACCCCATCACACCCGTTTATCGTCAAAGCCTGCGCCAGGCCGAGAAGTCCAAATATGGCGACAAGGGCAAGGGTCAGGCCCTCGCCTTCCTGACCGGCTTGCCCGCGCGGTTTCGCCTCAAGAAAGCCTCGATGAAGGGCGATTCTCTCGCCGTTCTCAACGTCGCCGAACAAATCCTCGCCCGCAATCCCTGGGATATCGGCGCCCACCTTGCCATGGCCGAGGCCTTCGAGAATCTCGACCTCGCCGAGATGGCGATCTGGACCCTCGATCAACTCCGCCAGGCCGAGCCGAACAATCCCAAGGTCAATCGGCCCATGGCCCGTCTCTTCGAGTCGCGAGGCCAATACTCCCAGGCGATTGCCCTGTGGGATCTCGTTCGCAAGGCCGATCCCGAGGACATCGAGGCCCAACGCAAATACAAGGATCTCGCCGCTCACGCCACCATCGCCAAGGGCAATTACCAACAAGCGATTCAAGGACAAGCCAAGGGGCCGTCCTCCACGCCGGGCGGTCCCTCTCCCACCGCCCCGGAGCTTTCCCTGGAGACCGCTTTCGATCAGGCGCCGCTGGCCGGCACCAGCCCGAACCTCCCGGTTTTTTCGGAACGCGGCACCAAGGAAACGCTCGCCCTCAAAGCCAAGATCGACAACAATCCCACCAACCCCAACGGATATTTGCACCTCGCCGCCCACTTCCGCCGCGCGGAGCAATTCGACAACGCCCGCATCGTCCTGGAACAAGGCCTCTCCGCCACCGGCAACCACTTTGAGTTGGCGATGGAACTGGTGGACCTCGATATCGAGCCCTTTCGCCGCGATTTGGCCGTCGCCGATTCCCGCTTGCGTCAAAACCCCGGCGACGAGAAACTCCAGAACATCCAGGCTCAACTGGTCAAGGAAATTCAATCTCGCGAACTCGATTACTACCGCCAAAAGGCCGACCGCTTCCCGACCGACACCAGCCTCCGCTTCGAGATGAGCGTCCGCCTGCTCAAGACCGGCCAAGTCGACGAGGCCATCCGCGAACTCCAGGCCCTACGCACCGACCCCCGCCATCAGGGCAAAGTGCTCGTCTACCTCGGTTTCTGCTTCCGCGCCCGCGGCAACTGGCGCCTCGCCCAACGCAACTTCGACGAGGCCCTCAAACACCTCGCCCCGTCCGAGGAGAACCTCCGCAAGGAGATCCTCTTCCAACTCGCCACCGGCCACGCCGAAACCGGCGACTTCCAACAAGCAGTCGACGCCGCCTGCGAACTCGCCAACCTCGACTTCACCTACAAGAACATCGGCCAGAAGATGGACGAGTGGACAAGCAAGATGCAGCGGGCGTAGTGGGCAATTGGGTAACGATCGTTCAATTTGGAATCGATTTCGTTGCGGCCGCGTTCGCCGAAAATGTGGTGAAAAGGTGCTCCGCGAGATGCTGCAATTCCGCGTTGGCGCGTCGGCCGAAGTTTGGATCGATCCTCTTAAGCGCCGATTGACGCGCCGGCTACTCGCGCGGTAGCATCACTATTCTCCAACGGGAATCACGCGCCAAAAACCCAATGGGAGAATTCCCAGCATGAACGACACAGCCGCCTCCATCACAATCACATTTCGCATCCCAGGCACATGGTCGAATCCCATGGAGCTCATCGAGGGCCTTCCCGCTGGCTTTCGCTTGACGCCCGAGGCCCTTTTCCTGCCTGACGAAACGCGGATCGATTTCGCCGCCGTGCCTGCGGACGATCAATTCGCCGCGATCTTTCGCAATTCCTGCCGCCACCCCGCCACGGAGGACGAACTGGCGATTGTCGACCGCTACGCCGTGAATGTGATGCTGAGCGGTCCCGGCGGTTCGTTGCCCGCGGCCCACGCCATGATGCAGGCCGCCGCCGCCATCGTCCGCGCCGGCGGCGCCGGCGTCTTCATCGACAACAGCACCGTCGCCCATGGCGGGCAAAGCTGGCTCGAAATGACCGAGGACGGCGGGCCCGACGCGCTGACCTTCGCCTTCGTCGCCATCGTCGGCGGCAAAACGGAAGCCTACACGATGGGCATGCATGTGCTGGGCCTGCGCGACGTCGTCATGAAGCCCGCCGACGCCGCATCCGACGACTTCGGCATCATCGACGTCCTTCGCTACATGTCCAAGAGCGAGAAGCCCATTGACGACGGCCATCTGCTCGCCGACCTGGACGGCCCCCGCTACCAGGCGTTCACGCACGACAGCGTCAAGGCATTGGCAGGATCCCCGATGCACAATCCG
>Ga0163144_10014698_pt1 | contig 16229 bp, 14 predicted proteins | sample OliLak19BULKMAT1_FD_123175 | JGI IMG/M metagenome (GOLD analysis project Ga0163144, IMG submission 123175) | Freshwater microbial mat bacterial communities from Lake Vanda, McMurdo Dry Valleys, Antarctica - Oligotrophic Lake LV.19.BULKMAT1 | ecosystem: Environmental > Aquatic > Freshwater >... | reverse complement strand
GCCCTCATAGAAAAGTTCGGTCTGCTGCGGATCGGCAAGGCGTTCATCGGTCAGGATAATGCGAACGCCAGAATTCAGGAACGCCAGTTCGCGCAGCCGCGTCTCAAGGACCTTGAAGCTGTAATCGAGGTTGGAGAATGTGCCTTGCGGCCGGTTGATCTTGGCCGAGGCGAGGAAGCGCACCATGGTGCCGCGCTCTCCCGGGGCCGGACCGAACGGGTGGACGTGCACGGTGCAGTCGCCATCCTCGAACCGGGCGCGATATTCGGTATCGTTGCGCCAGACCGTCAGCTCCAGCCATTCCGACAGCGCATTGACGACGGAAACCCCTACCCCGTGCAAGCCGCCGGAGACCTTGTAGGCGTTGCCACTGTCATCGGTGTTGTTGAATTTGCCGCCCGCATGCAGCTGGGTCATGATGACCTCAGCCGCTGAAACCCCTTCTTCCGCATGCATGTCGACCGGGATGCCGCGACCGTTGTCACGCACCGAAACAGAGTCATCGGCGTGGATCGTCACGGTGACGGCGGTGGCATGACCGGCTAGCGCCTCATCAATACCGTTGTCCACGACCTCATAGACCATGTGGTGCAGACCCGACCCGTCATCGGTGTCGCCGATATACATGCCGGGGCGCTTGCGAACCGCCTCTAACCCACGGAGAACCTTGATGGAATCGGCGCTATAGTCTGCTGTGTTCTTGGCTGGCTCAGCCATACCTGAAAAACCTTTGTCGTTGTCCGCGATTTATAGCGGTTTGGGGGGACATTGTCACCCCTTTGACACAAGATTTGGTATTCAGATAAAGGGAATCAGCAGGCCTACCCCGACCAGAAGCCCACCCGAAACAACGTTCATCCGGCGCAGGTTTTCCGGGCTCGACAACAGTTGCCGGGCGCGGTCGAGAAACAGCGCAAGGCCAAGGTTCCCCACCATCGGGATCACTGCCGAGATCGCAATGATCGCCACGATGTCGAGCGTCGTCACGTCTGAAAGCGTGAAGAACCCCGGCAGCGCGCCCATGTAGAACAGGATCGCCTTCGGATTGCCGATTACCGCCGCCACGCCGACGAAAAACCCGGCGAGGACCCCCGGCCGGGTCAGGCGGTTGTCGGCGGTCAGGCTGGCGGCGGGCTTCCTCAAAAGAAGGATGCCCATCACCAGAAAGATGCCCGCAGCGACCCATCGCAGGATCGACAGCACATCGCCATGCGCGGATTCGATCCAGCCCAGACCCAGAATGGCGGCAAGCGGCCAGAACAGATCGCCCAGCGCCACCCCCACCGCAAGGGGCCAGGCCGCCGCAAACCCGCCCGACAGGGCACGCGCCATCAGCGCCACCCAGACCGGTCCCGGCACCGCCCAAAGGCCCGCCATGCCCAGCGCGTAAAGCGCGAGTTCAGATATGGAAACGGTCATTCACTTATCCTTTTATGACCACAGAGGCACCACCCACATCCGCCACGGCCAGGGTTTCCCCGCGCGCGCCAAGTGCTGCGAAAAGCTCGGGGTCGGTACCCGTCATCAGGGCCTGCGCCCCCAGTTCACAAATTTCATCGTACAGGGCGGCGCGGCGGGTGGCGTCAAGATGGGCGGCCACCTCATCCAGCAGCAGGATCGGCGCGCGCCCCAGATCCTCCGCCAAGGCGCGGGCATTGGCGAGGATCAGGTTGATCAACAACGCCTTCTGCTCTCCGGTCGAACATTGATCGGCGGGGGTATCCTTGGCCGCGTAGCGGGCCAAAAGATCGGCTCGGTGCGGGCCGACCAGCGCACGTCCGGCAGCCAGATCGCGGCGGCGACCTTCGGCCAGGGCCGTTGCAAGGTCGTCAGGCTCATCGCTGCCGTCGGGGCCGGTCAGCGTCAGCCTCGCCGCCGGAAACGCGCCATCGGTGGTCGCCGCAGCAATCCGCGCCAAAGCCGCGCTGCGGTTGCGGGTAATCTGTTGCCCCGCCTCGGCCATCTGCGCCTCAAGTGCTGCGTACCAGCCCGGGTCCACCACCTGATCGCGGATCAGACGGTTGCGGTCGCGCATCGCCTTGTCATAAGCCAGCGACAAGTCTGCATGGTCCGGCGCGAAGCTAAGCGTCATCCGATCCAGAAACCGCCGCCGCCCCTCGGCAGCCTCGATCCACAGCCGGTCCATTGCGGGCACCAGCCACAGGATGCGCACCACCCGGCCAAGCCCGGCTTGCGGGGCGGGCTTGCCGTCGATGCGGACCTGCCGGGTAGCCCCGGGTTCGGCGCGCATCTCAACCTCATGCGGCCCGGACAGTCCCTGCAGCGACGCCGCCACCCGCCAGCCCAGACTTTCAGGCCGCCGTGCCAGATCCTCGGCTGCCGCCCGCCGCAGGCCACGTCCGGGGGACAAAAGCGATACCGCCTCCAGAAGGTTGGTCTTGCCCGCCCCGTTCGGCCCGACGAGAGCCACCGGCCGCCCGTCAAACTCCAGCCTCGCGCTTTGGTGGCTGCGGAAATGCGACAGGGCGAGGGTTTCGATCACCAGACCGCCCACGAAACGATCCTTTCCCGTCGATAGCTTGCGCTGCGTCAGACCCGCATCGGCATGACGACATAGACTGCCGAAGCGTCATTGCCCTCGCGCATCAGCGTCGGATCGGCGGAGGAGTTGAACATGAAAACCGCATTCTCCCGGTCCACCTGGCTGGCGATTTCAAGAAGATACTTGGCGTTGAAGCCGATCTCCAGCCGCTCGTCGCTATAGGCCACGACCAGCTCTTCCTCGGCGGCCCCGCTGTCGGGCGCGTTGACCGACAGCACCAGTCGGTCATCCTCCAGCGACAGCTTTACCGCGCGGGAGCGTTCGGAGGATACCGTGGCCACCCGGTCCACAGCCTTGGCAAACTCGCTCGCGTCGACCTCCATCCGGCGGGTGTTGCCGGTGGGAATGACGCGGGTGTAATCCGGGAAGGTGCCGTCGATGACCTTGGAGGTCAGCATGATAGCCGGGGTGGCAAAGCGAACCTTCGTTTCGGAAACCGACACCGCGATGCTGGCATCGTCATCATCCAGAAGCTTGCGCAATTCACCCACGGTCTTGCGTGGCACGATGACGCCGGCCATCCCATCGGCACCGTCGGGCAAAGGCGCGTCGATCCGGGCCAGACGGTGACCATCCGTGGCCACGCAGCGCAGCACCTTGCCGCTCTCGCCCTGGGCGACATGCATGTAGACGCCGTTCAGATAGTAGCGGGTCTCTTCGGTGGAGATCGCGAACTTTGCCTTGTCGAACAACCGCCTCAGATCGGCGGCCTTGGCCGAAAAGTTGGTCGCGTATTCGCTGCTGGCCATCACCGGGAAATCTTCTTTCGGCAGGGTCGCAAGGTTGAAGGTCGACCGCCCCGCCGTGATCGTCAACCGCCCGGCCGCCGCGTCTTCGGTCAGGCTGACCAGCGCGCCATCGGGCAGCTTCCTGACAATCTCGTGCAGCATAACCGCTGAAACGGTCGTCGCCCCACCGCGTTCGACCATGGCCGGGGCGCGGTCGACGACCTCGATGTCAAGGTCGGTGGCGCGGAACGACACCTGCGCCCCCTCAGCCTCGATCAACACATTGGCGAGGATCGGAATCGTGTTCCGACGTTCCACCACCGACTGCGCCTGCGAGAGGGCCTTGAGCAAGGTCGCGCGTTCGATCGAGAGCTTCATCTGATGTCCCCCTGCTCTCCCCCGCAGGGAAAGCGACGTTACCCGGCCGGTGCCGGTTCACAAGCGTTGGCCGCGACTGTGCGAAGCTTTGCCGGGGGCGTCAAGGGCAGCGCGACTTCAACCCTGCAGAAGACGGCGCAGAAGCTGCAGATCGTCGGACAACTGGCTGTCAAGGGCCATAAGTTCCTCGATCTTGCGCACGCCATGCATGATCGTCGTGTGATCCCTGCCCCCGAAACGACGCCCGATCTCAGGCAGAGAACGGTGGGTCAGCTGTTTCGACAGATACATCGCCACCTGCCGTGGCCGTGCGATGTTGCGCAGCCGTTTCGGCCCGATCATGTCGGACAGGCGGATGTTGTAATGCTCGGCCACCTTGCGCTGAATCTCCTCGATGGAGAGTTTGCGGTCAGACGAGCGCAGGATATCGGCGAGGCAATCCTGCGTCAGTTCCAGCGTGATTTCGCGGCCCACCAGGCTGGCAAAGGCGAACAGCCGGGTCAGCGCGCCCTCCAGGATGCGGACGTTGGAGGTGATGCGATGGGCCAGAAACTCCAGCACCCCATCCGCGAGCGCGAGCCCGCGATACTGCGACCGGTAGTATTCGACCTTCTGCTGCAGGATGCCGAGGCGCAGTTCGTAATCGGTCGGGTGCAGATCGACGACCAGCCCGCATTGCAGCCGCGACTTGATGCGGTCTTCGAGATCCTTGATTTCACCCGGGGCACGGTCGGCCGAGATGACGATCTGCTTGTTCAGATCGACCAGCGCGTTGAAGGTGTGAAAGAACTCTTCCTGCGTGCTGTCCTTGCCGGCGATGAACTGGACGTCATCCACCATGAGCACGTCGACCGAGCGGAACAGGCTTTTGAAATCCATCACCTGACGTTCGCGCAGCGCCTGAACGAAGCGGTACATGAACTGTTCTGCCGAAAGGTAAAGGACGCTGAGATCAGGGCTGCGGGTGTGAAGCTCATGCGCGATGGCATGCATCAGATGGGTTTTGCCAAGGCCGACGCCGCCGTAAAGAAACAGCGGGTTGAAGGTCACAGGTCCACCTTCGGCCACCCTGCGGGCGGCGGCATGAGCCAGCTCGTTCGGCTTGCCGACAACGAAGCTGTCAAAGGTAAAGCGCACGTCCAGCGGCGCGCCCGGCAGTTCATCAGTCGAGGCCGTGCGCGACCGCGCAGCTTTGACAACCGGCTTGGCAGCAGCGGCGACCGGCGCGGCAGCGACCTGTCCCAAGGCAAACTCCACCCGATCGACCGGAGCACCGGCGCTGACCAGTTCGGTCCGGATATGGTCGGCGTAATTGCGCTGGACCCAATCGCCAAAGAACAACGTCGGCACTTCAAAGCGGGCAACGCCGTCGTTCAGGTCGGCAAGCTTCAGCGGTTCGATCCAGGTGACATAATTGTTCTTGCCAACGCGTTTGATCAGCTCTTCGCGGACCTGACCCCAAGTTTCGTTCGTCATTCTTTTCGACCCGTCAATAAATCCAGGACGGAGAGCAGCCTCCGATCCAAGCAACCTAACACGCACTCAGCGCACCCCGACCAAATGCAACCGACGCCTGTCGAGCTGACAGCGTAGATCGGTCACCTTTGTTTGCGGGACAGGAATTGTGCAACCACCGCCATGGGACGCCCGTGGTCAGGGTCGCACATGCCGCGGTTGCCCAAAAACAACCACGGCTTTACCACTGCAAAGAGATACAGATTGCGCCGGCATGACCAGCGCCTGTTGGCAGACTTCTCTTTGCGAACAGTCCTTGTCCCCCAAGTCGACGTGAATCGCCCCCTGACGCTAGCAAGCGAGGGGCAGAGTCGGCAACCGAACATCTCGCTTGACAGGGATTTGGGCAGATCGAATCCACGACGCTGGGCAATTTGGCAACGCTGCGGTGTAAACCCTCGAAACCAAATAAAAAAGCTGCAGGCGCAGCATTTCGCAATGCGCCTGCAGCGATCTGGGTCAGAAATTGCGGGTTAAGGCCTCAGGCCTGAACCACGGCCTTCACGCGCGAAGTCAGCCGCGAGATCTTGCGCGAGGCGGTGTTCTTGTGCAGCACGCCTTTGGACACACCCCGGGCAATTTCGGGCTGGGCAGCCTTCATGGCGGCAGCGGCGGCCTCGGGGTCGCCTGCGGCAATCGCCTCTTCGACCTTGCGCAGGAAGGTGCGGATGCGCGACCGGCGCGCCTTGTTCACGGCATAGCGCGCTTCGGACTGGCGGGCGCGCTTCTTGGACTGTTCGGTATTGGCCATCGGGCTTCCTTGGGTCTTTCAGTTTCACGGCGCACGAAAGACCAAAGGCTCCGACGATAGTCGGATTCGATTCTTGCCTAAGCGGGCCCACGCGCATGTGAGGCGGGGCTATAGGCCAACGGTACAGAAAAGAAAAGCCCTACCTGTCGCGGAACTGCGGCTGCCGTTTTTCAAGAAAGGCGGCCATGCCTTCCTTCTGGTCTTCTGTGGCGAAAAGCGCGTGGAACATGCGGCGTTCGAACAACAACCCCTCGGCAAGCGAGGTTTCCTGCGCCCGGTTCACCACTTCCTTGATCACCATCGCCGTCACGGCCGACTTCTCGACAATCTTCTGCGCGGCCTTCATCGCCTCTTCCATCAGCGCCTTGGCCGGGACGACACGGCTCACCAGACCGCACCGCTCCGCCTCGGCGGCTTCCATGAAACGGCCCGTCAGATGCATGTCCATCGATTTCGACTTGCCCACCGCGCGCGTCAGGCGCTGGGTGCCCCCCATGCCTGCGACAATGCCAAGGTTGATCTCGGGCTGGCCGAACTTGGCGGTGTCCGCCGCGATGATGAAATCGCACAGCATTGCAAGCTCGCACCCGCCGCCAAGGCAATAGCCCGAAACGGCGGCGATGATCGGCTTCCGCGCCTGGGCAATCGTGGCCGCCTCGGCCGCGAAAAGGTTGTCGAAGTAGACATCGATAAAGGTCTTGTCCGCCATCTCGCGCACGTCGGCACCTGCGGCAAAGGCTTTCTCCGACCCGGTGATGACGATGCAGCGCACCCGTTCGTTCTGTTCTGCCGCCGTGACAGCCGCCGCAAGCTCGCGCATCAGCGTGGAATTGAGGGCGTTCATGGCATCGGGGCGGTTCAGCCGGATCAGGGTCACATAGTCCTCGATCTCGACGATCAGGGTCGCATAGGCCATGGCAGACTCCGCTTTGGCAGCGAGCGGAGTCCTAGCACCAATCGGGGCGATGGCAAGTCACCTCTGGCAAGCCGGGCACCAGAAGGAGGAGCGGCCGGACTGGACGCTGCGGAGGATGGTCCCGGTGCAGCCGGGCCTCTCACACGGGTCACCCTCACGGTCATAGACCTGAAAATGCTTGGAGAAATAACCCAACTCGCCGTTGGCCTGACGAAAGTCGCGCAAGCTTGATCCCCCGGCCTCGATGGCCTCGGTCAGTACCGCGCGGATCACCGGAACTAGGCCCTGCGCCAGCGTATCAACCAGATCGCCCGCCAGCCGCAGCGGGCTGATGCGCGCCCGGTACAGCGTTTCGGCGACATAGATGTTGCCCAGACCCGCAACGACGCGCTGATCCAGAAGCGCCGCCTTGATCGGGGTGCGGCGGCCAGCCAGGCGGGCTGCCAGATAGGGGCCGTTGAAATCGTTGCCGAAAGGCTCCGGCCCCAGCCCCGCCAGCAGTGGATGCAGGGCAGCGCGGTCGGTCGCCACCAGATCCATCGCGCCAAAGCGGCGGGCGTCGTTGAAGGTGACCCGCGCGCCGCCGTCCATGTGCAGGACGACGTGATCATGCTTCTGCGGCGCGGGATGGTCGTGGTGGAACTGCCCCAGCATCGTCCCCGAGATCAGCATCCGCCCGGACATGCCAAGATGCACCAGCAGCGTCTCGCCGCTGTCGAGATCGGCAAGGATGTACTTCGACCGCCGCCGCAGCGCCATGACCCGCCGCCCGGTCAGCCGGTCAGCCATCCGGTCCGGCAGGGGCCAGCGCAAGTCGGGGCGGTTGACCTCGGCCAGCGTGATGACCGCGCCTTCCATGACGGGAAGAAGGCCGCGGCGGACGGTTTCAACTTCGGGAAGTTCGGGCATGGACGACCTTGTTTTCCTGCAGCTTGCGCAGCGCAAACGCCTTGAACTCTTGAATGCCCTTGCTGTGGCGCAGCACCTTTGCCTTGCCGCCCGGCTGGAAGATCAGCACCAGCTCATACCGTCCGTCATCGCCGATCCGCTCCAGGTTCTTCCAGAGGAATTCGCGCCGGAACAGCACCAGACGGCTGACGATCAGGACGGAACTGTCATACCGCGCTTCGCAGGAAAAGATGTAGATCGTGCCATAGGCAACCGCCAGCAGAACCAGGCCCTGCACCACAGCCGGACTGACCGGCAACTCTTGCAGCGCCTCGTCAATCCCGTCCGAGAAACCGGGCACGAAAAACTGGCCCATGACCAGCGCAGCGATGCTGAGGATCAGCAATCTGACGCCTACCGATGGCCGCAGCACCTTTTCCTGCAGCGCTTGTTCTGCCCCGCCAGCGGTGCCGATCTTGGCCAGAAGCTCAAAGTGTACCGGCATGGTTTCACCCTGCACCAAGAATGCCGGGCCGATCGTGCCCGCCTCGGCATGACGCATGATCTCTTGTCGCCGACGCCGGACCCAGCGCAACGCAAGGTAAGCGAACGGAGCAAGGACAATCGCCATCGGCAGATATCGCGCAAGGGTAGCGCCTGCCAGACCAACAAGTTCATCCAGTGTCAAAGCCGCACCTTTATTGCTCCAGACGGTTTTCCTTTTGCCGGGTTCGGTATAACTCGAAGGGGGCAAAACTCAGGCAGCATTCCATGACAGACGCTTCGGACAAGACCACGCATTTCGGCTATCAGACCGTGCCCGAGGCTGACAAGGCCGGGATGGTGCATGGCGTCTTCAGCCGGGTCGCCTCGAAATACGATGTGATGAACGACCTGATGTCGTTGGGCATCCACCGGCTGTGGAAAGACGCAATGATGGATTGGCTGGCCCCCCGTCCGGGCCAGCGCCTGCTGGACGTCGCAGGCGGGACAGGGGACGTGGCGTTCCGGTTCCTGAAACGCGCGCCGGGTGCCACGGCGGTCGTTTGCGATTTGACCGAACCCATGCTGATCGAAGGTCGCAAGCGCGCCGAGGCGGAAATGCTGGCGCAAAGCCTGGACTGGGTGGTGGGCGATGCGATGGACCTGCCGTTCCCGGACGCGAGTTTCGATGTCTACACGATCTCTTTCGGGATCCGGAACGTCACCCGGATCGACGATGCGCTGGCCGAGGCGTTCCGCGTGCTGCGCCCCGGCGGGCGGCTGATGGTGCTGGAGTTCAGCCAGATTCCGAACGACCTGCTGCAAAAGGCCTATGATCTTTATTCGTTCAACGTCATTCCCGCGATGGGGCAGGTCGTGACCGGTGACCGCGCGAGTTATCAGTACCTTGTCGAATCGATCCGCAAATTCCCCGATCAGGACCGCTTTCTGGCCATGATCCGCGACGCGGGCTTTGGTCAGGCGAAGTATCGCAACCTTACAATGGGGGTCGCGGCGCTGCACTCTGGCTGGAAATTGTGAGGGGACCGCACAACATCCTGCGACTGATCCGCACTGGCGCGACATTGGAGCGGACCGGTGCGATGGACGTGGTATTGGCCGCATTCAACGCGCCGAAACGGCTGCGCTTTGCTGCGCGGCTTTTGGGCTGGCCGTTCAAATGGCTGGGGCTGAAGGGTGACCCAAGCCTGCCACCAGCCACCCGTGCGCTGACGGCACTTGGGCCAGCCTATATCAAGTTCGGACAGATCCTTTCCACCCGACCCGATATTGTTGGCGAAGAGCTGTCGGAACAGCTGAAATACCTACAGGACAAGCTGCCGCCGTTTCCGACCGCCATCGCCAAGGCCATGATCGAGGCCGAGTTGGAAAAGCCCGTCTCGACCATCTTTTCCGAGTTTTCCGAACCTATCGCCGCCGCCTCCATCGCGCAGGTCCACCGCGCCCGGCTGGCAGAGACGGGCGAGGAGGTCGCGGTCAAGGTGCTGCGACCCGGGATCGAACGGGCGTTCCGCAAGGATATCGACGCCTTCTACTTTGCCGCCTGGGTGATCGAGGTTCTGGCCCCCTTCTCCCGTCGGTTGCGGCCGGTGGAAGTGATCACCCATTTCGAAGGCGTGGTGCTGGATGAGCTTGACCTGCGGCTGGAGTCGTCTTCGGCGGCGGAGTTTGCGGCGAACACGGCCAAGGATGCCGGGTTTCAGGTGCCGAAACCGTACTGGTTCCTGTCGGGCCGCACGATGATGACGCTGGGCTGGGCCGAGGGGATCGGGCTGAACGACCTGGCCCTGATCGACGCGGGCGGACACGACCGCCGCGTGCTGGCGGCGCGGGTGCTGCAGTTGTTCCTGAACCACGCCCTTCGCGACGGCTTCTTTCACGCCGACATGCATCAGGGCAACCTGAAGATCGCCGCCAACGGTGACATCATCGCCCTGGATTTCGGGATCATGGGGCGGATCGACGAATACACCCGCAGGGTCTATGCAGAAATCCTCTTCGGCTTCATCGGCAAGAATTACCGCCGCGTCGCCGAGGTGCATTTCGAGGCGGGCTATGTGCCCCCCGACCGCGACATCGACGAATTCGCCCGGGCCTTGCGCGCCGTGGGTGAGCCGATCTTCGGCATGGACGCCAGCCGGATCTCGATGGCCCGGCTTTTGGCCTACCTCTTTGAGGTGACCGAACGGTTCGGAATGGAGACGCGGACCGAGCTTATCCTGCTGCAGCGAACGATGGTGGTGGTCGAAGGCGTGGCGCGCAGCCTGGACCCGCATATCAACATCTGGGAGGTCGCCCGCCCGATCGTGGAAAGCTACATCCGCAAAAGCATCGGGCCGCAAGCGGTGCTTCGTGATCTGGTGGAGACGGTGCGCGTTCTGGCGCGGTTCGGACCAAGGCTGCCGGGGCTGGTCGAAGCGCAATTGATCAGGCTTGGCAATCAACCAAGGCCCGTCCCGCAGTCGGGCCGCAGGATCAGCTGGCTTTGGGTCGCGCTTCTGCCGCTGGGGGCGTTTTGCCTGGGCCTGTTCGTCGAGCGGCTGCTTTAGGACAACATCGCCGCTTCGGCCACCCACCAACCCGGATGGGCACTGCGAAGGTGGGCCGCTGCGGCCTTTGCGGCGGTTTCATCCGGGTAAAGCCCAAAGCAGGTCGCCCCCGACCCCGACATCCGCGCCAAGGCGCAGCCCACAGTGGCGAGGAGTGCGGCTTCAACGTCCGCAACAACCGGGGCGAGGCCGTGTGCAGGACCCGAAAGGTCGTTGCGCGTCCTTTGCTCCAGCCAGTTGGCAAGGGTGGCGAGGTTGGGCCATCCACCTTTCGGCAGCTCCGGCAAAGGCGGATTCGACCGGCTGGCAAGCGCCGCAAAAACCCTCGGTGTCGGCACCATGACGCGAGGGTTCACCAATACCATCCACACCGCCGGCAGCGGCGGCAGGGGGGTTAGGAGCTCTCCAATCCCCTGCATCCGGACCGGACGCCCGGCCAGACAGACCGGCACATCCGCGCCAAGGGCCAGTACCGCCGCAGCCGGAGGCAGGGGTTGCCCGGTCAGCCGTGCCAGCGCGCGCAAGGTTGCGGCCGCGTCAGCCGACCCGCCCCCGATCCCCGAAGCGACCGGCAGGGATTTCAGCAGGTGTACCGCCACATCCACAACACCCATCGCAGCAGCTGCGCGGCAGACAAGGTTGCTTCCATCAGGCGCAATTCCGCCTGCCTCCGGCCCGTCAATCGAAAGGCTGAAACCGAGGTCCGCCCTGGCCGATACCCGATCACCAACCTCCACAAAGACGACCAGGCTGTCCAGCAGATGGTAGCCATCAGCGCGCTGGCCGGTCACATGCAGACACAGGTTGACCTTGGCCGGTGCCGGTTCGGTAACCGACTTAGTCGGCATTCCCGGCTGCCTTGACCGGCGCGGCGGTTGCAGCCTCCTCGGCCATTACCGCGTCGAGACCGATGTCCAGCTTGCGGCGGATGCGCGCCGCATCCTTTTCGATCGGGTCGAACGACAGCGCGCGGCGCCACTGGAACCTCGCCTCAAGCTGACGACCGACCATCCAGTAGACGTCGCCAAGATGGTCGGTGACGATGGGATCGACCGGCACCAGAAGTGAGGCACGCTCCATCGGCTCCAGCGCTTCGTCATACCGGCCCAGACGGAACAGCGCCCAGGCAAGACTGTCGATGATGTAGCCCTTCTGCGGGTCGGCCGCGACCGCGCGCTCGATCAGGCCCAGCGCCTCATCCAGCTTTTCGCCCCGGTCCACCAACCCGTAGCCGAGGTAGTTGAGGACCTGCGGCTGGTTGCCGTTGAGGGCCAGGGACTGTCGAAAGTCAATCTCTGCAGCGGTCCAGTCCTGCGACTGTTCGTGGCAGATGCCGCGATAGAAGAACAGGACCCAGGCGTCATCGGTCACCTCGGGCAAAAGCCCGATCGCGGCGGTATAGGCGACCTCGGCTTCATCGAAACGCTCTTCGGTGCGCAAAAGGTCACCAAGCGCAAACTGCACCGAAATCAGGTTGGCATGATCGCGGGCAAGGCCTTGCAGAACCTCCAGCGCGGCCTCGGTCTTGCCGTCGGATTGCAGGGCCCCGGCCCGGCCGATCTGGGCAATCACAAAGGACGGATCCTCGGGCAGGAAGGTCGCATAGGTTTCAGCCGCAAGCTGGTGCTGGCCAAGCAGCTCCAGCACGTCTCCGGTCAGAAGGATCGTGTCGGAATGGTCGGGCCGCAGATACCCCGCCACCCGCAGGTGGAGGAGGACATCGACGGGATCACCCTCCGGCCCGAGAGCAGTCGAGACGGTAAAGAACACCTCGGCAATCCCGTCGCGCGCGGTGCGGATGGAGTCGAATGGCACCGGCTCCCCCGCTGCAAGCCTGCGGCGCAGTGCATCAACGATCGGGTCGGGATCGGTCCCAAAGGACTTGTCAAGGAGCGCCACCGCATCGGCATTCCGTTCCAGCTGGCTTAGAATCTGCGCATGCGCAAAGACCGCGCGCCGCATGGTGGATATCGCCCCGGCGGCAGGACCAGCCAGAATGGCATCGGCCCCCGCGAAGTCGCCGACCGACGCCAGCGCCAGCGCCTTGTGATAAAGCCCGAACACTTCAAAGCCGCGCACCTTTGCAAGGGCGTCAAAGGCGACCACGGCCTCGGACATCTTGCCTTCACCCAGTTTGGCCCATGCCGAGACAAGACCGTTGACCAGATCACCCAGATCGCGCCCTTGTTCGACGGCGGCGAGGAGGGCGGCATAATCCTCGCGCTGCGCCTCGTCCGCCATCAACGCCAGTTCGGCCAGTTGACTTTCTTCGCCCAGCGCCTTCAGCCGCTGTGCGGCCTCAACCGCCAAAGGGAAGTCGCCATTGCCAAGCTCGGCCAGGATCGCCCCCTGCAGAAGCTGTGCGTTGCCGGAATCTGAAACGATGGCCTGGCCATACCAGCCCGCGGCAGCGCGAAAGTCGTTCGCCGCCTCGGCCTGTCGCGCGGCCAGAAAGGCCCCCACATCCACGCCATCCTCTGCCAAGGACGGGGCGGCCAGAAAGGCGGCCAGGATGGCAGTCAGAATACGTGACGAAACGCGGGACTTGGCTGGGGGCATTCGGCTCTCCTTCGGCGGGTGCCGGACAGGCTAGCTTTCCCGCCGCGCCGTGGCAATGCAGCGATGGCTGACCTGCCCCGGCATCTTGGGTTTCCGCAACAAGCTTTCGTGAAAGATCACATGTTGGGATAGTTCGGCCCGCCACCGCCCATCGGGGTGGTCCAGACGATGTTTTCGCTCGGGTCCTTGATGTCGCAGGTCTTGCAATGGACGCAGTTCTGGAAGTTGATCCGGAACTTGGCATCCGCGCCCTCGCCCAGCACCTCATAGACCCCGGCGGGGCAATAGCGCTGCGCTGGCTCGGCATATTTCGGCAGATTCACCAGGATCGGCACCGACGGGTCCTTCAGCACCAGATGCGACGGCTGCGCTTCATCGTGGTTGGTAAAGCTGAAAGCGACGTTGGTCAGCCGGTCGAACGACAGCTTGCCGTCGGGCTTGGGATAAACGATCGGTTCGTGGTCCTTGGCAAGCCCGGTCGCTGCGGCGTCGGTCTTGCCGTGCTTCAACGTGCCAAAGGCGCCGAGGCCCACCGTGTTCAGCCACATGTCCAGACCGCCGCCCATCAGGCTGGCAACCAGGCCATAGCGCGACCAGAGCGGTTTCACATTGCGGACCTTCCGCAGGTCGCGGCCGATTGCGCCGCCCCGCACCGACGTTTCATAATCGCCAAGCTCATCGCCCTGCCGCCCGGCGGTGATGGCGGCATGCGCGGCATCTGCCGCCGCAATGCCCGACAGCATCGCATTGTGGTTGCCCTTGATGCGCGGCACGTTCACGAGGCCCGCCGAACATCCCAGCAGCGCCACTCCGGGGGCCACCATCTTCGGGATCGACTGCCACCCGCCCTCGCTGATCGCGCGAGCACCATAGGCGACGCGTTTGCCGCCCTTGAGAAGCTCTGCCACCATCGGATGATGCTTGAAACGCTGGAACTCCATATAGGGGTAGAGGTACGGGTTTGCATAATTCAGGTGCACCACGAAACCGACATAGACCTGATTGTTCTCAAGATGATAGATGAAGCTGCCGCCCCCGGCGTTCTTGCCTAAAGGCCAACCCATGGTATGGGTGACCGTGCCCTCGCGGTGCTTTTCGGGGTCGATCTCCCAGATTTCCTTCATGCCCAGGCCGAACTTCTGCGGGCAGTGACCCTTGGTCAGGTCGTACTTCGCGATCACCTGCTTGGCGAGGTTGCCGCGCACCCCTTCGGAGAGGAACACGTACTTGCCGTGCAGCTCCAGCCCTGGCTCATAGGACGGGCCGGGTGCGCGGGTCTCCGGGTCGCGGCCAAACTCCCCCGCTACGATGCCAACGACGGTGTCGCCTTCGAATACCAGCTCGCTGCAGGACATGCCGGGAAAGATTTCCACGCCCAGCCCCTCGGCCACCCCGGCAAGCCAGCGGCAGACGTTGGACATGCTGACGATGTAATTGCCATGATTGTTCATCAAGGGCGGCATTGGCCAGTTCGGAATGCGGATCTGCCCGGCAGGACCAAGGATGTAGAAGTTGTCATGGGTGACCGGCGTCTTGATCGGCGCATCCATCGTGCGCCAGTCGGGCAAAAGCGCATCAAGACCTGAGGGGTCAAGGACCGCGCCCGACAGGATATGCGCGCCGACCTCGGACCCCTTTTCCAGCACGACGACCGACCGCGCAGGGTCAAGCTGCTTCAACCGGATCGCTGCCGAAAGGCCCGCAGGCCCGGCCCCGACGATCACGACGTCATAGTCCATCTTCTCGCGCTGGATCGCTGTCATCGTCTTTCCTTTTTCGGCGGTCTCGGACCGTAACGATTTTCTGGCTTAGTGTGGTGTTGCCGCAGCACGATCCCAAGGTCAACCGTGACGCGACAGCACGCCGCAGGAAAGCCGCTCGGGTCGGAACGGTCGCGGGCCCGGGGCATGCCCCTTGCAATTCGCTGTGCCATCGGGTCAGGTTACAGTTGACCGAAGTCATGGGCCCGAACCGGCCCGTGACTTCTTCTTTTCAAGTGGCAGGCTGATGGAAAAGATTCCGATGACCCGGCGCGGCTTTACCGCTCTGGATGAAGAGTTGAAGCAGCTCAAAACCGTCGACCGCCCGGCGATCATCCGCGACATTGCCGAAGCCCGCGAACATGGCGACCTTTCGGAAAACGCCGAGTATCATGCCGCCCGCGAAAAGCAGGGCTTCATCGAAGGCCGGGTGAAAGAGCTTGAGGGGATCCTGTCCAAAGCCGATGTCATCGATCCCACCCGCTTGTCTGGCGCGATCAAGTTCGGGGCCACGGTGCGTCTGGCCGATGAAGACAACGGCGACGAGAAAACCTATCAGATCGTCGGCGAGACCGAGGCCGATATCGAGAACGGCCTGTTGAACATCCGCTCTCCCCTTGCCCGTGCGCTGATCGGCAAGGAGGAGGGCGACAGCATTGACGTGCAGACACCGGGGGGATCCCGGTCCTATGAAATCCTGTCGATCCGTTATCTCTGATCAGGGATGGCCCTGATGAAACCAGGCAAGGACGTGCCAAGACCCAGTTTCCGGCCAAGGCCGGCCCGTGCTGGCGGCATGGTGCCTGGTTCGGCACCGGCGCAGTCCTTGCCACCCGAGACCGAGCCGTCAGTGGCATTCGCCGACCCGGTCCCTGATCTGCCGCAAGTCCCGAAGATCGGGCTGGAGCTTTCGGCAGTCATCCTCAGCCTGATCTGGGCGCTCCTTATCCTCGGCTACCTGATCCTGTCCCCACCCGGCGATGATGCTCAGACCGCTGGCCTGGTGATGACGGTGCTGATGGTCTTCCTTCCGTTGGCGGTGATCTGGGGCGTGGTCATCACCCTGCGCGCGGTTCGCGACTTGCGCGCCGAAGCCGGCCGGTTGCAAGCCACGGTCG